>Ga0307378_10001803_pt1 | contig 34014 bp, 35 predicted proteins | sample UN1MG_FD_202238 | JGI IMG/M metagenome (GOLD analysis project Ga0307378, IMG submission 202238) | Soil microbial communities from Risofladan, Vaasa, Finland - UN-1 | ecosystem: Environmental > Terrestrial > Soil > Coastal area > Acid sulfate soil | place: Finland: Risofladan, Vaasa | collected... | reverse complement strand
GCCGGCGTCGATGCCGAACCTGTATTGCATGTTCTCGCCGCGTACCAGATGAACCTCCGGTTCACGTGCGATCACCCGGAACGTCGCGCTTTCGCCATCGCTAAACCGAACGATAATGCGTTGGCCGCGCGGTTCCCCTTTGTATGGCGTGACGGATAGTGCTGAGGCAAGCTTCCACTCGGCGACCCACACATTCAGTTCGTCCGGAGACGGCGAGACGTCGCCGCCCATCGGGGGTGTGCCCTGAATCGACCACGTACCTTTGTCGTTTTGAATGGCTTGCCACTCTCCAAAATCGTATTCCACCGGCTTCTCGTGATCGGCAAGCAACTTGGGGCTGATCAGTTGGGCACCACCGGTCGGCAAACTGTAGCCATGATAGGTACGCACCAGGTAAACACGCTCGCCGCTGGCAAGGTACTGTTCATTGGTGATTTCGTTGATGTTGCCAAACGCAAAAAACTGATCGTTCAATGTGACCCGTATCGGTGCGGGATCGAGTCCGTAGCGAGCCAGATTCTCAGCTGGAAACTCGTCGGACGCGGTTGCCATGGTGAGGTCCAGCAGGCGATCAACCTGCAGCGGTTCGGCAAGCGTTTGATAGGGGCGCGTCATGAACCATGATCCATGGCGCTTTTCCAGCCGGAAGTCGAGGTTGTCGCGCTCCAGGCGTATCTGGTTGATCTCATCGCGCTTGAGTTGTGTCAGCAGGATCTTCTGTTCTTCCTCCGCTGTCGGCCGGAAATAAGCAAACAGACCAAGCGTGACCAGCGCTAGCAGCAGGACCAGATTCAATATCAGTCTTGACTTCACGATCTGCGCCGTTTCCACCAGATAACGCCGCCACTGATCAGAAATCCGAGCGGCAGAAATATCAGGAAGCCAAAGCTGATCAGCACCATCGCCGTGCGTGATAACTCGAGCGACATGTCAATCCGTGTCTTTGGCTCGATGGTGATCAGTGAGTCATCCCCAGCCAGCCAGTTCATGACGTTAATGCCCAGGTCCAAATTGCCGAGCAGGCCCACGAACTGGTTCGAAAAGCTCTTGGATGTGCCGATCACGACGACGCGCTGCTTCTTGTTGCCGACGTCTCGTTCGAGCGCGCCGGCAACCGTAATTGGCCCGCGAACATCACTGTCCGGGTCAAAGCGTGCATTGCGCAGCTCGCTTGTCTCCAGCCAGGCGCCATCCGATGTTTCGATCAGTGGCGTAAAGTGAAATGCGCTTGAATCGAAAGGTGCGATGCGCCGGGCGTAAGGGAAAACCGTGTTGCTTTCCATGCGGTCCATGATCGGATGCTCGGCATAGGCGGATGCCAGCGAAAACGAAGCGGGAAGCCGCTGCACTGCCGCTGAAGGATCAATGACAACCCCGTCGATCAAATCAAGACCGAGAAACTCGGCGACGCCATCCATACCGCGCAGCGACTCATAATCAGCCAGCCATAGCAGGTTACCGCCATCTTCCAGATACCTGATGATGCGATTGACTTCTCCCGGGAGCAGGTCAACACGCGGACCGGCAATAATCAGAACGGATGTGTTATGAGGTACGTCCTGGGCAACGGCAAAATTGACTGTTACCGTCTGAAATCCCTTGGACCCCAGTTGGGCTCCGAAATCACCCAGATCGAAATTCGCGGTGCCGTCCAGCTTGCCTTCGCCGTGCCCGTCAAGGTTGCTTATCAGCCGCTCTGACGAGCGCATCAGGCGCAACAAGAGATTGATCAACTCCTGTTCGTTTAGCGTCCTGAGACTGTCACTGCGGCCATTGAGCTCAATCACGAGTTCGCCATTGACGCGTACTCCGGCTTCATTGGCCGCGACGGGGTCTTCCCGGGGGTCGATGAAGGTGAGTGAAATGTCATCCTTGGCGCGCTGATACGGTCTGATGAAATCCTGAATCGGCCGGCGCAAGTCGCCTTCAGCGTCAGCTGTCGCGAACGCCCTGATTTCGACTGGTCCGGAAATCTGCGCGAGCACATTGGTGGAGGCTTCGGACAGGGTATTGCGTTTACTCTGCGTAAGGTCCCAGACCGTCTTGATATCACTCGTCAAATAGGCAATGGCTGCAACCAGGGCAATTATCAGGACCAGGAACAGACTATTCTGGGCCAGAACTTGGAGGCGGTGTCGGGTGTTCATCTTCATGCGTGTAAACGATCGGAATCAAGGCGGCGAATGGACAGGATGATGAAGGTCACGGTCAGCAGCCCGAAGTAGATCAAGTCGGTTACCGCAATCGAACCATTCATGAACCCTTCGAAGTGTTTGAGCAGCGACAGCAGATGCAACCAGCTTTCTGGATCGGATGCCGCGATGTTGATGATCCACAGCCCCAGAAAAACTGCCAGCGACAATACCGCCGCAACAACCGGATGCGTGGTCAGGCAGGAGATGAACAGCCCTATTGCGGCAAAACTGCATCCAAGCAGGAACAGCCCGACAAGGTTGGCGACGAGCAGTCCCGAATCAATGGCACCACCGGCAAGCACTGAAAGCGCCATCAGCGAAATCAGCAGGTTTATCAGCAGCAGGAAAACCACCATTGCAAGATATTTCCCGAGAACGATCTGCGTCATGGAAACAGGTGCTGACATCAGCAATGCCATTGTCTGATTGCGGCGCTCTTCGGAAATCAGTCGCATGGTCAACAGCGGAACCGACATTAGCAATACCATCGATGCGACGCCAAACATCGGGACGATGGCAATTTCGGTCAGGCCCGGGGCATTGGGCGTACGCGCCAGTTGCGCTTGTACCATCAGAAAACCGTCAATTTGCTTGAGAAAAATCAGCGCCAGAACAAACTGCAGGAACGCCAATACGACCCATGCGAGCGGTGACGCGAACATGGAGCGTAATTCCTTGCCGGCTATGGTGAAAATCATGTCGTCGTCTCCGTACTCTGGTCGGCGCCAGCGGTTGATTCCGCTTCGTTCGGCTCGGCATTGTCCTGTCGCGTGAGATGTACGAATACTTCCTCGACGCTGGCTTGTGCCGGCGATAACTGGAACAGCCCCCAGTCATGCTCCACGCACGTTCGCACGAGCTGATCGGTGGGGTCCTGGCCCGGCTGCGACATCACACGAAACACGCCGTCCCGCAATTTTTCTGCGCGCGCTGGCGCCACAGCGGAAGCCAGATCTTCATGCGGAGGCGGGCGGCGCAACGAGACCTGCAGCGAATGGCCGCCGCGGAACTGGTGAAGCCCCGATATGGCGTCAGCAAATACCACTTTACCGCGGTGCAGAATCTGAACGCGATCGCAAATCGCCTCCACTTCGGGGAGGATGTGCGTGGAAAGAATGACGCTATGTTCGTTGCCCAGCTCACGGATCAGGGAGCGAATCTCGCGTATCTGGTTCGGGTCAAGGCCGACTGTGGGCTCATCGAGGATGACGACATCCGGGTCATGGATGATGGCCTGGGCAATGCCGACGCGTTGCTGATAACCCTTGGATAAGGAGCCGATCAGCCTGCGCCCCATGTCCGATAGCCCGCTACGAAGCTTGGCGCGATCGACTGCGCGACCAAGCTCGGTTTTTTTGACCTTGTGTAATCGCCCTGCCAGTCGAAGATATTCATCCACCCTCAAATCCTTATATAGAGGAGGGACTTCGGGCAGATAACCGATTCTGGCTTTGGCCGCGGTCGGTCTTTCGATCAGATCAATTCCGCATACGTTGACCGATCCTGCGCTCGGAGCCAGATTTCCGGTAATCATTTTCATCGTGGTCGTCTTGCCGGCGCCGTTCGGGCCCAGCAGACCGACAATCTCGCCGCGCCTCAATTCCAGCGATACGTCGTCGACAGCCAGATTGGTGCCGTAACGGCGCGACAATCCGGTGGCGGCCAGAGTGACTTCATGGCTCGCTGTATTGCTCATGCTTGTCTCGATTCTTTCGGGAAAACGGGTTTGCAATCTGAACGAAGAGTTATGCCGGGAGTCGCCGTGCAATGACCAGTATAACGATGCCAGACACTTGCTCGGGAACCATCGGTCTCTTGTGATGGCTGCCAAATATACCTAAACTCGACTCACGATTGAAGGGATTCCGGCGTGTGGCCTTGAATTGTCATTGCCGGAAACCTGCTTCGCTCCTAATTGATAAGGCGATTCGGTTAAATGTTCATGCGCTATTTTGTGTTGCTTTTCGTTACGCTGTTCGCAGCCTTGAACGCCGCGTGCGCGCAGACTTCGAATCAACCGCACAGTTCTGCTGATGGCTCGATGGTGGCACAGCACGATGAAAATGAGAGTCTGGACGAGCGGGTTCGGCGGGTTCTGGGCAAGTCGCCCGTTGCCGCCAACAGTGATCTCGATTCCGAATTGTTCTTCAAGTTCCTGGTGGCCGAGATAGCCGGGCAGCGTGGTGACGTAGCTCTGGCTAGCGAAACGTATGCTGAGCTCGCGCGCGCTTCCCGCGATGCCAGGGTGGCCCGGCGCGCGACCGAAATCTCCCTGTATGCGAAACGAACCGATTTGGCACTGCAAAGCGCCCGGATCTGGCACGACGCCGATCCGGAATCGTTGGCGGCGCTACGCACGCTTGCCGATCTGCTGATCCAGGCCGGGGAGCTTGATGCTGCACGTCCCCTGATCGCAGAGGTCCTGGCGAAAGCACCGGAAGGCCCCGCGGCGAGCCTGATGCAGTTGTATCAAGTATGCTCGAACCATCCCGACCGGCAAGCAGTTCAAACACTTATACGGGATTTGACCACTCCGTATGCCGGCTTGCCCGAGGCGCAATATGCTCTTGCCCAGGCAACATTTGCCGCTGGAGATCTCAAGCAGGCGCTCCGATCGGCCGATCAGGCGCTAAATCTGCGCCCGGACTGGCAGCAGGGCGCCTTGTTGAAGGCGCATCTGCTTGGGCAAACAGACCGCAGCGAGGCGATTGCGTACATGCAGGCTTTCCTGCAGGCATACCCTGATGCCGTTGACGTTCGGCTCAACTACGCTCGCGCACTGGTCTCCGAGCGACGCTATGCAGAAGCCAAAGGCGAGTTTCAGACGCTTCTGGCGACCAACCCCAAGAATGCGAATCTGGCGTTCACGCTGGGTTTGCTATCGGCACAAATCGGGGATGCCCCGGCTGCCGACCAGCAGTTCAGAAGCGCGCTGTCGCTTGGATACGGCGACCCCGATTCCGTCTACTTTCAGCTTGGGCAGATTAATGAGAAGCTCGAGCGGCCGGATGAGGCGGCGCGCTGGTATCGCTCGGTTCAGGCGGGTGACCAGTTCGTGGCCGCGCAGTCGCGGTACGCGCTGATGCTGGCCAGAAATGACGGAGTGGAACAAGCGCGGCTGTATCTTCATTCTCTGGATGTACTCGACGACAACCAGCGCGTGCAGCTGATACAGGCTGAGGCGCACATGCTGCGCGAGGTTCGCGAATACCGGCAGTCCTATGCGGTGCTTCAGCAAGCCCTGGATGAGCGTCCGGAGCATCGGGCGCTTCTTTATGATGTCGCACTTGCGGCAGAAAAAGTTGACAGGCTCGATGTGGCCGAGGAGCAGCTTCTGAGATTGATTGCCCTCGAGCCCGATAGCGCTCAGGCATACAACGCACTCGGCTACACGCTGGCGGACCGCACCGAACGCTTCGACGAAGCGCGGGATTACATCGTCAAAGCGCTTGCGCTTGCGCCGGACGATCCTTTCATTCTGGACAGTATGGGATGGGTCGAATACCGCCTGGGGAATAATCAGGAAGGCATACGATATTTGCGGCGTGCCTATGAAATCCAGCCCGACCCGGAAATTGCCGCTCACCTGGGAGAGGTGTTGTGGGTCAGCGGGGCAGAGGAAGAGGCGAGGCAGATTTGGCATGAAACGGCTAGCCAGCATCCGGGCAACGAAACACTACAGCAAGTCATGCGGGAGTTCCTTGGTAGTTGACGCAGTACCGCGTTTGCGGTCCTGGATAGCCGTTGCAGCCATAGCGCTGCTGAGCGCATGCGCATCGAAACCGCCGATTCTGCCGCCAGGTGAGGTGTCGGTTGAGCGGTTCGAACTCAGTGGGCGTGTTGCTGTGAAGCTGGACGGGAGTGGCCATTCCGCACGAATGCGATGGCTGCACTATCCTGAATCCGACGCGATCTGGCTGTACTCACCAATTGGATCGACAATCGCCACGCTGAATGCCGACGCCGAATCAGCGACACTGGTTACGGCACGCAAGGAGACTTTTCGGTCGGAAAACGTGCAGGCGCTGACCCGTGAGATCCTCGGCTGGGACCTGCCGCTGCCAGGTCTGCAACACTGGGTGCTCGGGCGTGTCGACCCGGCAATGCCCGTCAGGGAGGTCAAACGCGATGATCAGTCGCGCATTACACGGCTGGTCCAGGGTGACTGGCAAATCGATTTCGCTGGTTACGAGGACGGCGGTACATTGCCCCGGTCGCTGCTGCTGAATTTCGCGAATTTGCGCCTGCGTCTTGTGATCGACCGCTGGAATCTCGCTTTACCGGGCTAATGAAAGCCGGTTTCTCGTACTATCCGGCTCCGGCAAAGCTGAATCTGTTTCTGCATGTTACCGGCCGGCGTGCTGATGGTTACCATTTTCTGCAGACCGTCTTCCGGTTTGTCGACTATGGCGACGAGGTTGGTTTTTGCGTGCGCCAGGACGGTGAAATCACTCGAGTAGGCGTGGCTGGTGGTATCGCGGAGGAAGAGGATCTGACGCTGCGCGCTGCTCGTTTGCTGCGACTGAAGACGGGTAGCCGGCTGGGCGTTGACATCGACCTGATCAAGCGGCTGCCGGTGGGCGGCGGCCTGGGCGGTGGCAGCTCGGATGCAGCAACCACGCTAATCGTTCTGAACCGTTTGTGGGCGACTGGCTTGTCGGCCCAACGATTGCAGACCCTTGCCTTGCAACTCGGTGCAGATGTTCCGGTTTTTGTTTTTGGCCGCACCGCGTTTGCAGAAGGAATTGGTGAACGCCTTCAGGCGTTCCATGCCGATCCCGCCTGGTACCTGGTTGTCGTGCCCCAAGTCGCGGTTTCCACAGCAGAAATCTTCGCCGCTCCTGAATTGACACGCAATACCAAAGCCATCAAAATAGCGGCCGTTTCGATTTCCGGTGGTCGTAACGATTTGGCGCCTGTAGCGTGCAAACGTTACCCCGAAATCGCTCGCTGTCTGCAGTGGCTTGGGCAATTCGGCAAGGCGGCGATGAGTGGTTCCGGAGCCAGTGTGTTCGTTGCCTTCGATAGCGAGCCGTTGGCACGTTCTGCCCTTGGTGAGCTGCCGCCGGGTATGGACGGTTTCGTGGCGCGGGGTCTGGATCGGCACCCTTTGTATGTCGAGTCTGACTGAAGCGCGCATTATGTTTTTTTGGGGAGTAGCCAAGTTGGTTAAGGCAGCGGATTTTGATTCCGCCATGCGAGGGTTCGAATCCTTCCTCCCCAGCCAGAAATATACGCAGACACCTCAAAGGGGAAGCGATTTCCCGCTGGGTGTCAGTTGAGGACAACACGCCGCTGGAGCGGCGTGTTGTGCTTTCAGGCGTCGCAACCCGCGATGAGAAAGTTTCCTAATGGCCTATGATAGTTTGATGGTGTTTACCGGCAGCGCGAACCCGGCGCTTGCGTCGGACGTCGTCAAGCACCTCAATATCCCGCTCGGCCGTGCCACGGTGAGCCGGTTTAGCGACGGTGAGGTGATGGTCGAGTTGCTTGAGAATGTGCGGGGCAAGGACACTTTCGTTCTTCAGTCAACGTGCACACCGACCAATGACAACCTGATGGAAGTGCTGCTGATGGTGGATGCGCTAAAGCGCTCCTCGGCAGGACGGATTACCGCGGCGATCCCGTATTTCGGTTATGCCCGTCAGGATCGCCGGCCGCGATCGGCGCGAGTGGCAATCAGTGCCAAGATCGTCGCCAACATGCTGCAAGCGGCTGGCGTCGACCGGTTGCTGACGATGGACTTGCACTCCGACCAGATTCAGGGGTTTTTCGATATTCCGGTTGACAATGTTTACTCTGCGCCGATTCTTCTCGGCGATATCTGGAAACGTGATTATCGCGATCTCGTGGTCGTCTCCCCTGATGTCGGCGGGGTGGTGCGTGCGAGGGCGCTGGCGAAACGGCTTGAGTCCGATCTGGCGATTATCGACAAGCGCCGGCCGCGGCCCAATGTCGCAACGGTCATGAACATCATAGGAGAGGTCGAAGGCCGAACCTGTATCATCATGGATGACATGGTCGACACCGCAAATACATTGTGCGAGGCGGCCAACGCGCTAAAGAAAGCCGGAGCGGAAAAAGTCCTTGCTTACTGTACCCATCCGGTCCTGTCAGGCAAGGCAATCGAACGAATTGGAAGTTCGGCACTGGATGAAGTCGTCGTCACCAACACAATTCCACTGAACGAACAAGCGAGCAACTGTCCGCAGATCCGGCAGCTTTCGATAGCGGAGCTGTTGGCGGAGACGATGCGGCGCATCAGTAATGAAGACTCCGTCTCGTCGCTGTTCATGGACTGAAACGGCTGATCCGTTCCTGGCTGGGGCTGCGATCAGTGGTCGCTGGTGAGGTTTACAGTAAACGAGTGGCGTGGTTTTGGCGCCTTTTTTGAGATCGGAAACGGCTGGTCGCGGCTGGTTCCCAATTGACTGGAGAAGAGAATGACAACCATTGAAGTGAATGCATTGTCCAGGTCTGTGCAAGGTACGGGTGCGAGCCGCCGCCTGCGCAGGGCTGGCAAAGTGCCGGCGATCGTTTACGGAGCCGATGAACCGGCTCAGGTCATTGAGCTGGACCATAAGGCGATCAAGTTGCAACTGCGCGAAGAGGCGTTCCACGCCTCGATTCTGACGGTGAACGTTGATGGCAAGAAGCAGAACGTGTTGCTGCGGGATGTGCAGATGCACCCGTGGAAGCAGGAAGTGCTGCATGTTGACTTCCAGCGCGTCGATGCGAAGCAGAGGATTCACATGCGCGTTCCCTTGCACTTTGTGAATGAAGACGTTGGGCCAGGGGTCAAGCTTGGTAGTGGCGTTGTCAATCATGTGATGACCGACGTTGAGGTTAATTGCCTGCCTGGTGACCTGCCTGAATTCATCGAAGTTGATCTGGGTGCGCTCGAACTTGGCGATGCGATTCACCTGTCGGAGTTGAAGCTGCCAGGCGGTGTCGAGTCGATACAATTAAGCCGTGGCGATGATTCTGTCGTTGTTTCGGTGCAGGTGCCGAGGGTCGCAGTCGAGACAGAAGCGGCGGCTGAAGGCGAAGCGGCGGCTGAAGGCGAAGAGGCGGTAACCCCGGCGGAACCCACTGCCGAGGAGGAGAAGTAACAAGCCTGCGCGTTTCGGACTGTAACGGCCGGCATAATGCCGGCCGTTCGTTTTTGCTTCAGCATTGACGGTGTGGATGCATGAGACTTGTGGTTGGCCTGGGTAATCCCGGGCGTCAATACGAAGCGACGCGGCACAATGCGGGCTTCTGGTGGTTGGACTCCATCGCTGACGAGTATGGCGTGAGTCTGTCGGCTGAGTCCCGTTTCCACGGAGACGTTGGCAGGCTCCGGCAAAGTGATGTCGATTGCTGGTTGCTGAAGCCGATGACCTTCATGAACGAGAGCGGTCGCGCTGTCAGGGCATTGTGCGACTTCTACAAGCTCGCGGTTTCAGACATGCTGGTTGTCCATGACGAGCTGGATCTTGCGCCGGGCGTCGTAAAGCTGAAGAAGGGCGGCGGAGTCGCCGGTCATAATGGCCTGCGCGATATCGCGGCCCACATGGGAAAGGACTTCTGGCGCCTGCGTATTGGCGTTGGCCGTCCTGCCGATCGTGCGCAGGTGTCAAATTATGTCTTGTCGCCGCCGCGCAAGGAAGAAGCCGAATTGATCACGCAGTCGCTGGAACGCAGTCTCACCATCTGGCCGCAACTCATGGCCAGTGAATTCGAAACTGCGATGCTCAAACTGCATACGCGCGACTAGCTTCCGGTTATCCCGGAACGAGCCGGCCGGATTCGGCCGGCATCTTATCTCCCCATTGGAAATGGCATGACATGAAATGTGGAATCGTAGGTTTGCCCAATGTTGGTAAGTCAACCCTGTTCAACGCGTTGACCAAAGCTGCCATCGCTGCTGACAACTATCCTTTTTGTACGATTGAACCAAATGTCGGCATAGTCGAGGTGCCGGACCCGCGTCTGTCGTCTCTTACCGTTTTGGTGAAACCGCAGAAAACGATTCCGGCGATTGTCGAGTTTGTCGATATTGCGGGCCTGGTGGCGGGCGCCTCAAAGGGCGAAGGGCTGGGCAACCAGTTTCTAGCCAACATCCGGGAAACCGATGCCATCGCACACGTCGTCAGATGTTTTTCGGACGATAACGTGGTGCATGTCAGTGGCAAGGTCAATCCGGTTTCGGATATCGAAGTGATCAACACGGAACTTGCACTTGCCGACCTGGCGACGGTAGAGAAGCAACTCGCTCGATATGTCAAGCAGGCGCGTGCAGGGGGAGACAAAGACGCACAGCGCATGGTCGCCGTACTTGAAAAGGTCGAGGCAGCCCTCAACGAAGGCCGGCCAGCCCGCACTGTCGAACTGGCAAAAGAGGAACTCGATGTCGTCCGGCCATTGTTTCTGCTGACGATGAAACCGACCATGTATGTCGCCAATGTCAGCGAGAACGGTTTTTCCGATAATCCATTGCTTGATGCGGTTGCCGGGCTTGGTGCTGCCGAAGGTGCTCCGGTCGTGGCGATTTGCGCGGCACTTGAGGCGCAGATTTTCGACATGAGCGAAGAAGACAAGAAACTGTTTCTCGCCGACATGGGGCTGGACGAGCCCGGCCTTGATCGCCTGATACGGGCAGCCTATGACCTGCTGGGTTTACAGACCTATTTCACCGCCGGCGAAAAAGAGGTGCGGGCCTGGACAATACGCAAGGGCGACACTGCGCCGCAGGCGGCCGGGGTGATACACACCGACTTTGAAAAAGGATTCATACGGGCTGAAGTCATTGGCTATCAGGATTACGTCTCCCTGGGCGGCGAGGCGGCGGCCAGGGAGGCAGGTAAAATGCGCCTTGAAGGCAAGGAGTACGTCGTGCACGACGGTGATGTGGTGCACTTTCGCTTCAACGTCTAGAGGCGTGCCCTGGCCTCTGGGTGGAGGCTGCACAGCACCATGTGCACCGCTGCAGGTGATTGCTTTCATGGGAGAATAGGGCCGAAATTGCCTGTGCTAGACTTCGCCGATTGAATGCGGGACGAGCTGTGGTCCCCGACCGGGCCGCTCCAGCAGCACCGAATGCGCGAAGGGCGTTGGGGTCAACGGGTGGCTCACCAAACATGACAGATGAGCACGCGGATGTTGACCGGGCCTGTCTTCCGGGCGCCAAATTTTTTTCCGGCGCCCATCGATCGCGAACTTGATCGTCCGCCGGATTCATGAACTCCTTGTACAACTTTCGGACAGCGATATGGCGGGTCACAGCAAGTGGGCAAACATCAAGCATCGCAAGGCGGCGGCCGATGCGAAGCGTGGAAAAGTCTTCACGCGGCTAATCAAGGAAATTACGGTCGCTTCACGGTTGGGCGGACCTGACGTCGGGGCCAACCCGCGCCTGCGACTGGCCGTAGACAAGGCGCTCGACAGCAATATGCCCAAGGACACGATCGAGCGCGCCGTCAAGAAAGGCTCCGGAGACCTCGAGGGCGTAAGTTACGAGGAAATCCGCTACGAGGGTTATGGTATTGGCGGTGCGGCGGTCATGGTTGACTGCATGACGGACAACCGCACGCGGACCGTCGCCGACGTCCGGCACGTGTTCTCCAAACATGGTGGCAATCTGGGCACCGATGGATCGGTGGCCTTCTTGTTCCGGCATTGTGGTCAACTGGTGTTTGCGCCGGGAACCGACGAAGAAGTGGTGATGGAGGCTGCGCTCGAAGCCGGCGCCGAGGATATTCTTACCAACGATGATGGCTCTGTTGAAGTCATCACCGAGCCCGGCAGTTTTCCCGGCGTAAAGGAAGCACTTGAAGGCGCCAGACTTAAGGCCGAATATGCAGAGGTCACTTACAAGCCGGCGACCGAGAATGTGCTCGAAGGCGAGGACGCCGGCCGGATGCAAAAACTTCTGGATGCCCTGGAGGCACTGGATGATGTGCAAGAGGTCTACACGACCGCGGTCCTCGATACCGATTAAGGGCTTGTTTGCCCTTTGCGTGGTGTTTGACGAGTTTGCGGCCCGGGGTCGGAATGCGAATTCTGGGTATTGACCCCGGCTTGCGGGTGACTGGATTTGGGCTCATTGAAAAATCCGGGAGGCAGCTCTCTTATGTCACCAGTGGTCGCATTCGTACACCTGATGCGCAACTGCCGGAGCGTATTAAAACGATTCTTGAGGGACTGACCGAGGTTATTGAGCAGGGGGCGCCTGATCAGGTAGCCATCGAAAAGGTATTCGTGAACGTTAACCCACAATCGACTTTGCTATTGGGTCAGGCCCGTGGTGCGGCAATTTGTGCCGCCGTCGCCAGGCACTTGCCGGTTGCCGAGTACACCGCGTTGCAGATCAAACAGGCGGTGGTTGGAAACGGGCACGCGAAAAAGGAGCAGGTTCAGGAAATGGTGCGGCGACTACTATCGTTGCCCGCCGTCCCGGGGGCGGATGCTGCGGATGCGCTGGCTTGCGCTATTTGCCACGCGCACGGTGGCTTGGGGCTGGGTTCATTGGCAACTGCAGGGTATCGCATGCGGCAGGGGAGGCTGGTTTGATCGGCCGATTGACCGGCGTACTGCTGGAAAAGCAACCCCCAATGATTGTTCTGGAAGTGCAGGGCGTGGCATACGAGATTGACGTTCCCATGAGCACTCTGTATCAGCTGCCTGCGACGGGTGTGACGACTACTTTGTTTACCCATCTTCTGGTCCGTGAGGATGCCCATCTGCTGTACGGTTTTGCTACCGATGAAGAACGCCAGTTGTTTCGTCAGTTGCTGCGGGTGAACGGGGTCGGTGCACGTACTGCACTTGCCATTCTCTCGGGATTGTCGGTGCATGAACTGAAGCAAGCGGTTGCTGCGCAGGACGCCGGCCGGCTGATCCGGATACCCGGAATCGGCAAGAAGACGGCGGAGCGTCTGATGCTGGAATTAAAGGACCGATTGTCTGGCGTCGTGGGCGGTGCCGGACAAGACGATACGCCGAGTGTGCGCGATGATGCCCTGCGTGCTCTCCTGGCGCTTGGATACAGCGAGAAGGAAGGTAGTGCGGCGCTGTCCAAAGTGGCGCCGGAACTTTCCGTATCCGAGTCGATTCGGGAAGCGTTGAAACTCCTGTCGAAAACAAAGTAGCTGGTGCGCCTGCGCAATAATCATCGCGGCGCTAACGATTTCGGGCCACTTTAACAATGCGAACTGACGGCGACCGTGTCGCTACGGGACGACAATAAACTGAATCGAACCGTGTTACGGCGCTAAATGCGTGAGATATAATCGGCGCACGTTGATCGGCCACGCGCCGGGTAGAAAAGTAATGGTGTCGGATGGACGTTTCGCATCTGGCGCACCTGAGCGAAGGGGCAATAGGAAATATGCGGGTAGATGCTTTGTCTGTGGTTGTTGCATTTTTTGCTGCAATGGTTTCCCTGTCAGCCTCCGCTGGCGGCGAGCAGACAACAAGGGTTCAGGAACTGATCGCGCTGCACGATCTCGGTACTTCAGTATCGATTGGTAACTACTATCTCAAACAGGAATCACTCGTCTCGATACGTTCTTTTCTGGCGCGCCGTGGTCGCGAGGAAAATCTCGGAAATGGCTGGAACGATTCCAACCCCTTGTGGCGGCAGGCCGAAGAGTCCCTGCTTGAGCAGATGATGCACAGTGTTGATGTGGAGTTTTCGAACCTCGAATGGCTGCAACCACAATGGGCTGATCTTTACGCCGACGCGTTCAGCGAAGAGGAAATCAAGGCACTTGTTGCACATTTCCGGACTGATGCCGGCGCCAAGCAATTACAAATCATCGACCACACGGTATCCACGCATGTCATGATGACTTTGAGCTTTTCCGGCAAATTCAAGACGCTGTCCGGGATTGAGGATGAACGGGCCAGGATGCAGCAACTGTGGAATGATGAAGACGAAGCCATGCGATTCTCCGTTCAGGGCGCAGACAACGCCGATGCACAGGCATTTGCGCTGTCGCCGCTGGGAAAGAAGTACTTCACGAAGGTAATCCTTAATCTGACCGGGATCATCAGCCGGCGAATTGAGCAAGTGGCCACGCAAAGCCCGGCCGCTGTTGCCCGACTTGGGGGTGAGGAACAACCTTTTGTAGAAAGGTTCAAGCGTGAACCGGTCTGAAGCGAAGTGTTGTTTCGCATTTCTTGAACTGCGGGGATGATCGAAACTGACCGATTGATCGCTCCGGCGCCGCTTTCTTCCCAGGAAGAGGTGATCGAAAGGGCTCTGCGCCCCCGGTTGCTTGAAGATTACGTCGGTCAGGAACAAATCCGTTCCCAGCTTGCCATATTTATCGAAGCGGCCCGGCGCCGTGGCGAGGCATTGGACCACGTCCTGTTGTTCGGCCCGCCGGGACTTGGAAAGACCACTCTGGCCCACATTATCGGACGTGAGATGGGGGTCAATGTCCGGCAGACGTCTGGTCCGGTGCTGGAGCGACCGGGTGATCTGGCCGCGTTGCTGACCAATCTTGAACCGAACGACGTTCTGTTTATCGACGAGATTCATCGTTTGTCGCCCGTGGTGGAAGAGATTCTCTATCCGGCGCTTGAGGACTACCAGATCGACATTATGATTGGCGAAGGCCCGGCGGCGCGATCGGTCAAGCTTGATCTGCCGCCATTTACATTGGTTGGTGCCACCACCCGCGCGGGGATGCTGACCAATCCCTTGCGTGACCGGTTCGGCATAGTGTCCCGCCTGGAGTTTTACAACGATCAGGATCTGAGAAAGATCGTGCAACGATCTGCCGGGTTGCTCGAGGTAGAGGTCGACGGCGAGGGTGCAACAGAGATCGCGTCGCGTTCGCGCGGCACGCCGCGCGTGGCTAACCGCCTTCTGCGGCGCGTGCGTGATTATGCTGAGGTCAAGGCGAGTGGCGTGGTGGATCGCGAGACCGCGGATGCAGCGCTCGCCATGCTCGAGGTCGACACGCTCGGTCTGGATGTAATGGATCGCAAGCTTTTGCTTGCCATCATGGAAAAATTCAACGGCGGCCCGGTTGGGCTCGATAATCTTGCGGCAGCCATCGGTGAGGCGCGCGACACGATCGAGGACGTGTTGGAACCCTATCTGATTCAACAGGGCTATCTGCAGCGCACACCGCGCGGTCGAATTGCCACGCCAGCCACCTATCGTCATTTTGGCCTTGCCGCGCCCAATGCCAGCGGCGGCGGTGAACTGTGGCGGGAGAGCTGATATTACGTTCTCGACAGCCATCCGCGTGTATTTTCAGGATACCGATGCCGGCAACGTCGTATATCACGGTGCCTACCTTGACTTTTTTGAGCGCGCGCGAACAGAGTGGCTGCGCCACATAGGATTTGAGCAACCGCAACTGATAGAGCGCTTCGGTGCGATGTTCATCGTGCGAAGTCTGGATATGAAATTTCTGCGGCCTGCGAGGCTCGACGACCTCGTCGAAGTCAGTGTCGAAGTGTCTCGAATGGGGCGCGCGCAGGTCACCCTGGCGCAGGAGGTGACGAGCAATAATGCGGTGCTGGTTCGTGCGAACGTTAATCTCGCGTGCGTATCGATCGATGCGTTTCGCCCACGGCCTTTGCCCGAAGAAATTGGTACGGCCTTTTCGAGGGCCGCAGGTACGACAACAAACAAGAGGAATGCAAAGTAATGAGCGTTAGCGAAGATCTGTCACTGCTGTCTTTGATCTCCAACGCCAGTGTGCTGGTTCAACTGGTCATGTTAATGCTGCTGGGCATGTCTCTGGTGTCCTGGTGGTTCATTTTTCGCAAGATGTTTGTGGTACGGGATGCCTTGCGGCGTGCTGATGAATTCGAGCGCAGTTTCTGGAGCGGGGCCGATTTGGCCACGCTGTATCAGGCTACGGTGTCAAACCGTAACGAGGCCGGCAGTCTGGAGCGCATCTTCGAATCGGGGTTTCGTGAATTCGTGAAGTTGCGAAAGCAAACCGGGGTCAATCTGCCGGTGCTCATGGATGGCACGCGGCGGGCAATGCGAGCAACCTATCAACGCGAGCTCGATTATCTTGAAGCGCATTTGTCGTATTTGGCAACCGTTGGTTCCGTCAGTCCTTATATCGGTTTGTTCGGGACGGTGTGGGGCATCATGAACGCGTTTCGCGGTCTGGCGAACGTCGGGCAGGCCACCCTGGCACAAGTGGCGCCTGGCATCGCTGAAGCGCTGGTTGCGACGGCGATGGGCTTGTTCGCCGCCATTCCCGCCGTTGTTGCTTTCAATCACTATGTTCGTCACATCGAGAAGCTTTCGACGCGGTATGACAGCTTTATGGAAGAGTTCTCAAACATTCTCCAGCGTCAGGTGAATTTCCCGCCCGCACCGCAGGCACCGGACGTTGCCAAAGGAGACGACTGAGATGACAACGCGCCGACAGCGCCGGCTCATGAACCAGATTAACGTCGTGCCGTACATTGACGTGATGCTGGTACTGCTGGTCATCTTCATGGTCACGGCGCCGTTACTCAACCCGGGTGTCGTCGAACTGCCCTCGATCGGCAAGTCCTCCCGGCCACCAGTACAGCCGTTGGAAGTAACAATTCGCGCCAACGGCAACCTGTCTTATGTAGACCGGCAGGCCTCGTCTGCGTCACGTGCTGTTTCCTCCCAGGAGCTTGTTGATGTCATCCAGTCCAAGCAGGAGAAGAATCCGGAGCAGCCGGTACTGATTTCTGCGGACAAGAGCGTTCGGTATGAGAAAGTCATGGAAGTGATGGATCTGTTGCAAAAGCTCCAGGTGCAGCGGGTCGGTCTGATGGCAGTTCCGAAAGGCTGATGCAAAGGGTTCCTGAGCCAGGAAGAACCGCTTCGGTTCTATTGGCAACCTTTATCCACGTGGTTTTTTTTGGCCTGCTTTTCTTTGGCGTCAGTTGGCAGAAGGAGCAGGCTGACCCGGTATTCGTAGAGTACTGGGAAGAGCCCCCGGTTGTGGAGGCCAAGCCCAAACCCAAGCCGAAACCAAAGGTAGAACCAAAGGCGAAACCAAAGGCGAAACCAAAGGCAGAACCCAAACCGGAACCGGTCAAGCCTGAGCCGGTTCCCGAGTCGCCGAAGCAGACGCTGCCTGAACCGAAGCCGGTTCCAACGCAAGCGGCAGTCGAGCCACCCAGACCGGCACCCAAACCCGCCCCGGCCCCGGCCAAGGCAGAACCACCGAAGCCGAGTCAGGCGGAGATCGAACTGCGGGAAAAGGAGCGAAAGCAGCAGGAAGCAGAGCTGGAACGGCAGGCGGAGCTGAAGCGAGCCGAGGAGGAAAAGAGACAGCTGGCAGAAGAGAAGCGCCTGTTGGAGGAGGAAAAGCGCAAACAGGAAGAAGCCGAGCGGCGTCGGCTCGAAGAGGAGAAACGGAAAAAAGAAGAGGAAGAGCGACGCCGGCTGGAAGAAGAGAAGCGCAAACAAGAGGAAGCCGAGCGACGACGGCTCGCGGAAGAAGAACGCAAGCGTGTCGAAGAGGTGCAGCGCGTAGAGCAGCTGCGCCTTGAGGAGGCGCAAAGGCGTGCCGAGCAGGAGCGGCTCCAGCTAGAGCGCGAAGCGGCTGAGAGGCGAAAACGCGAAGAGGAGCAGGCACGGCAGCAGGAGTTGGCGCGGCAAGAGCAGCTCAGGCGCGAACGCGCCGCAGAGGAACGCGCTGCAAAGGAACGTGCCGCGGCAGCGGCCCGTGCGGCCCATCAAGCCTTGGTGGACGATTTCAAGGCGAGAATCAGTGCCAAGGTGCGTACACGCGTGGTAATGCCACCAAATATTTCGGGTAACCCCGAGGCGGTTTACGAAGTGATATTGTTGCCGGGTGGTGATGTCCTCCGGGCAACATTGAAAAAGTCCAGCGGCGTGCCGGCTTACGATACTGCGGTGGCGAGAGCCATCAATGCGGCTGCGCCGCTTCCAGTGCCGGAAGATCCGAAGCTGTTCCAACAGTATTTCAGAAAGTTCAATCTGTCTTTCCGACCCAAAGAGTAAATGCGATGCGACGTTTGACCTTGGCAAGAATGTTAATAGTGGGATGTTTTCTGCTGTTTGGCTCGATTCCGGGCCATGCCCAGCTCACGATTGATGTGATCGGCGGTGGCGCCAGCCAGATACCGATCACGGTTCTGCCGCTAAAGAACGAGCAGGGCTATGAGCAGAGAATCAGCGAAATCGTTTCGGCCGATTTGCGGCGCAGCGGGCTGTTCCGTCTGGGTGCGGTTGGCAGCAAGCGTCCATTCCCGACCGAAGTAAAGGATGTCGATTACCCTTACTGGCGCGCCGAACGCGCGCAGAATCTGGTGATCGGTGATCTGAGGAAGCGCTCAGACGGGCGCATCGAGGTGCGTTTCCGGATGATGGATATTGCCAGCCGCTCGCAGGCCCTGGGTTTTTCTTTCGTCGTTGATGTGTCGCAATTGCGAGCGACCGGCCACAAGATTGCCGATCTGATCTACGAGAAATTGACCGGGGACACCGGCGTGTTCTCGACCAAGATCAGCTACGTAGTCAAGCGGGGCGAAACGTTTGAATTGCAGATTGCGGATGCCGATGGCTACAACCCGCAGGTTGTGCATCGCTTCGACGAACCGATTATCTCGCCGCAGTGGTCGCCGGAGGGCGCACGCGTTGCCTACGTGTCGTTTGAGAGGCGCAAGGCAGTTGTTTATGTGCTTAATGTATTTGACGGTACGCGCAAGGTGCTGGCCGCTTTCGAAGGCTCGAACTCCGCTCCCGCCTGGTCGCCTGATGGCAAGCGGCTGGCCGTCACATTGACAAAGGACGGTCTGTCGCAGTTGTATCTCATCAACGCCGATGGGTCCGGTCTCCGGAGAATCACCTACAGCCAGTCAATCGACACCGAGCCCAATTTTTCACCCGACGGAAAACATCTGCTCTTTACGTCAGATCGCGCCGGCAGCCCGCAAATCTACCGAATGCCTGTGGATGGCAGCAGCGACCCGAGGCGGATGACGTTTGAAGGCCGGTATAACGTGACGCCGAGATACAGCCCGGACGGCAAGTCGTTCGTCTTTATTCACCGCAACCAGGGACGCTTCAACGTCGCCGTTCAGACCATTGCGACGCGCCAGCTCCAGATTCTGACCTCGGGTCGGCTGGATCAGTCGCCAACCTTCGCGCCGAACGGTAAGATGATCCTCTATGCCTCTGAAATCAAAGGGCGTGGTATATTAGCCGCCGTCTCCAGCGACGGCCGCGTGAAGCAAAGAATCACTGCACAGGCGGGAGACATTCGTGAACCTGCTTGGGGACCGCTATTGAATAATCGCCAAAAGGAGTCGCAGTAATGAACAAGGTAATCATTGCCTTCAGTGTCGCTGTCTTGGTCGGAGGTTGCGCGAGTCAGGGGCAACAGGTTGCCGAAGTCGAGCAACGCGATCTTTTTGAAGAGACTCAGCGTGACGCCGAACTGGAGCGTGCCGAGGCCGATAAGCAGGCACAGATTCAACAAGAGCAGGAAGAACTCAAACGTCAGCTCGAGGAGCAGCAGCGGCGCCAGGAGCTCACCGACAGTGAAGAAATGGGCATGCCTGACGAGCCCGTCATTCGCCCGTTATCCGATAACAATTTCGGAACCGGTGATAACCGGGATGATCCATGGATGCAGCTGAACGAACCGGACAGCCTGCTTGCCAAACGCAGTATTTTTTACGATTTTGATCGCTATGACATCAAGGAGGAATTCGTGCCCGTCATCGAGGCTCACGCGAATTTCCTGTTAGAGCACCCGGATTTCAAGATCAAGATTGAAGGCAACTGCGACGATCGCGGCAGCCGCGAGTACAACCTGGCACTTGGGCAACGCCGCGCCGAAAGTGTGAAACGGGCGATGACACTGCTTGGTGTCGATGAAAATCAGATTGAGACGGTGAGCTTTGGGGCAGAGCGTCCGCTTGCATTCGGACAGGATGAGGCAAACTGGTCGCAAAATCGTCGCAGCGATATCGTTTATCCGGACCAGTCTCTATAGCTTCCGCTAGTAGCCTGTGATGACTGTCAGTGTAATGTGGGCTGCCGCAGGATCTTGCCGAGGGGCTTGCTTGCCGTAACGATGTCATGAATTTTCCGAGTTGCAATTTACAGTTAATGCACATCCCGCGATCCGGCCAGCCGGTGTTCGTGTTCGTGACCTTCATGCTGCTGAGCGCAACGCAGGCGGTGTGGGCTGATTCGCTGGCGAGATCTTCTGAGCGCGACCGCCCTCAGATCATGCTTGCCCAGGCCGATTCGTCACAAGCGGCGCCGCGCCGCGACGCCCGGGCTATGGTCCAGTTGATGAATCAACTGGACAGCCTGAACGTGGAGCTGAACAAATTGCGCGGCAAGGTCGAGGAGCTCAACAACAATGTGCTTAATGCGGAGAAGCGTCAGAAAGATATGTATCTTGACCTCGACACGCGATTGCGACGTATTGAGCAATCGGATGCCGAGGTTCTGACGGAAACACAGAAGTCGGGCGATGCGTTGTCCGAGTTACGCGAGCGCATCGACAAACTGGAGCAATCTGCGGCGAATGGCGTTGACGTCGCGCCACCTGCAACAGCTGCGGGCGCAGGTGGTGGCAATGATACGAATGCGGCTGCGAGCCGAGCCTATGAGGCGGCGATGCAGAAATATCGTGTCGGCGACTACCAGAATGCTATCGAAGCGTTTCAGGAAATCGTCGTGCAGTTTCCCGGACACCCGCTGGCACAGAACGCACAGTATTGGACCGGTGATTCGTACTATCAATTGCGTGCGTATCGCTCGGCGATTGACGCCCAGAAGAAATTGATCGCGACCTATCCGAATGGTCCCAAGACAGCCGATGCAATGCTCAACATGGGTAGTGCACTCGTCGGCCTGGGTGACGTCGCAGGCGCGCGCCAGACCTGGGAGAGGCTGATCGCGACCTATCCGGGCTCGCGGGCAGCTGCCAATGCAGGCGAACGCCTGAAGCGCTTGCCTTGACCGAATCCAGGTGTTGGCTGGTTGTTCCTCGCAACTGGTGCTGACAGACCGGGTGAATCAACGCCCTGTTCAGCATTGGGTGCCGATGCGCGTTCCCATATTGGCGCAGCTTGGCTGGCGCATGACGTAATGCAGGCGGCAGTTGTGTTGGTATCGGGAGGCCTCGACTCGGCCACAACGCTGGCTTTGGCGCGCAACCAAGGGTTCGAATGTTACGCGCTGTCGGTCGACTATGGACAGCGCCACCGGGTCGAATTGCAGGCGGCCTCGCGGGTTGCCACCATGCTCGGCGCAAACGAGCATAGAGTTGTTCGACTCGATCTTGCGGCCTTTGGAGGATCGGCACTCACCGACGCATCCATAGCAGTCCCAACAACGCCTTCCGCCGGCATTCCATCGACCTACGTTCCGGCGCGCAATACCATCATGCTTTCTCTTGCGCTTGCCTGGGCAGAAGTGCTCGGCGGGCAAGATATTTTTATCGGGGCAAACGCGGTGGACTACTCCGGTTATCCGGATTGCCGGCCGGCGTATTTGCAGGCCTACGAAACGATGGCCAATCTCGCGACCAAAGCGGGCGTTGAGGGTGCCCGATTGCGGATTCATGCACCACTGGTTGATCTCAGCAAAGCCGAAATCATTCGGCGCGGCACCGAGGCCGGAGTCGATTTTTTACAGACCATTTCGTGCTACCAACCAACGCAGACGGGTCTGGCATGCGGCGCATGCGATTCCTGCCGAATCCGCCGCCAGGGTTTCGCAGAGGCCGGTATCCCTGACTCAACCGCTTATGTGTAATCGTGCTGCCGGGCCCGACCGACCGGGTGCTGGGGCGAAGCTGGCGGTATCAGCGGGATCGCTATTCGGCCCGCGTTTACAGCCTTGGTTGACCGTCAAAGGCGCGAACCGCTAAAATGCGCCTCTTTTTTTGGGCGGTTAGCTCAGTTGGTAGAGCAGCGGACTTTTAATCCGTTGGTCCGGAGTTCGAGCCTCCGACCGCCTACCAGTAGTGGGAAGGGGTCAGCATTGCGCTGACCCCTTCTTTTTTGGTCAGCCCTGTTTTAATCCTGTCGCCTGTCACCGTAACAGGGTCAACAATACGCGCCCCCTCCAGGCCACCACCGGGTTGGCAGGGCGCAGGAGGATCGAGATATGCGCCTTTGTACGATCGTAACGGATCACGGTGAACGGGCCGCTGTCGTCACGCCCGAAGGCATTGTGCCCGTCGAGGCAATCAATGCTTACCTGGGAAGGGCTTGGGCATCAGACCTGTACAGCATGATCGGGCAAGGTCTCTCGCCGCGCCTCATGGACGATGCGAAGGCGACGCCGGTGAAACTGAATCCCGGCAGCGTGCGTTTCGGGCCACTGTATCGGCACCCACGGAAAATACTCGGTATCGGACTGAACTATCGGGACCATGCTGCTGATCTCGACGCGCCTTACCCGACTGAGCCCGCCTCGTTCATGAAATGCGATAACACCATTATCGGACCTGGAGACGTCATCGAGCTGCCGCCCGAGTCTGAACGGGTGACTGCGGAAGCGGAGATCGGCGTCGTGATAGGCAAGACCTGCCGTTGCGTCACGGAACAACAGGCTGCGTCTTATATCGCCGGGTATTGCCTGATTATAGATATGACTGCTGAGGATATTCTGCAGAAGAATCCGCGATTTCTCACACGATCGAAGAATTTCGACACGTTTTTCTCGTTTGGGCCGGAACTGATCACCACTGATGAGGTTGCAGATGTTCTCAACGTGAAAGTGGGAACCTGGAAAAACAACACGCGGCATCGCGAGAATGTGGTGTCAAACATGGCTTTCCCGCCGTTCCATCTGGTGGCGTTTCATTCCCATGTGGCAACGCTTTTCCCGGGCGACATCATCAGCACAGGTACGCCGGGCGCCGTAGTCATAGACGATGGTGATCTTGCCCAGTGCCGCATAGACGGGCTGGGAGAATTGTCGAACCCGGTACGCCGCCGCACCTGAACACGATTGACCATGGCATGCGCACAGCATCCTGTACCATGCCGGGAAATAGCCTGCCCGGCTTGTGCGGTTGGATATCCCGACTGCCGTTTGTCGTTCAGAAAAAATTGATGCAACAGGAGGAGAGAATGAAGTTGAGCAGAATTCTAGGGGTGATCGCTGCGAGCACGATGTTGTTGTTTATGTTCGGTTGCGAGAAGTCAGAAGAAACCATCAAGATTGGCTATATCGATCCGCTTTCCGGGCCGTTTGCTAATGTCGGCGCGCATGGTCTGCGCGAACTCGAGCTTGTCGTTGAGCAGATCAACGAGCGCGGTGGTGTTCTTGACGGCACCAGGTTCGAGATTGTGCCGCTGGACGGCAAGGCGAATCCGCAGGAATCGCTGATCGCGTTCCGGCAACTGGTCGACCAGAATGTGAAGTTCATGTTTCAGGGTAATTCGTCTGCCGTCGCCGGGGCGCTGACGGACGCCGTCGAAAAACACAATGGACGCAACCCTGAATCCGCAATGATTTATCTGAATTACGGTGCGGTCGATCCGGTGCTAACCAACGACCGCTGCAACTTCTGGCATTTCCGGTTTGATGCGGATGCGGACATGAAGATGCAGGCGCTGACGAATATGATGGCGGCAGAACCGTCGATCAAGAAAATATATTTGATCAACCAGGACTACTCGTTTGGTCATGCGGTCGCCAAGGCAGCGCGCAATATGCTTAAAGCCAAGCGCCCGGATATCGAAATCGTAGGTGATGATTTGCATCCCCTGGGCAAGATCAAGGACTTCGCCCCGTACATCTCGAAAATCAAGGCTTCCGGAGCCGATTCAGTCATTACCGGTAATTGGGGTGCAGATCTGGCCTTGCTGGTTCGGGCCGGTCGCGATTCCGGTCTGGATGTGGATTACTACAGCTATTACGCTGGCATTGTCGGAGGACCGGCCGCGATCGGTGACGCCGGTATCGATCATGTCAAGCAAGTCACAATGTGGCACGTCAACGCTGGCGGTGCGGCATCGGACAATCTGGTCGAGCAGTATCGGGCGCGGTTCCCCGACGCAAATGACGATTTCTTCTTCCTGACTTTGCAGCATGGCATGGAGTTGCTGGTGCAAGCGATCGAGAAGACCGGTTCTACGGATCCGCTTGCCATTGCCAAGGCGATGGAAGGTGCCCGCTACGAAGGTATCACCGGTGAGGTCTGGGTGCGTGAGGACAACCATCAATTGATGCAGCCCCTATACGTGTCGACCTTGAGAAAACTGGGTGAAGAAGGCGTGAAGTACGATGTCGAGCGCACCGGTATGGGGCCGAAGACGGATTTTCGGGTTGAGGCAGCAGATACCTATCTGCCAACGACTTGTGAGATGACACGCCCCTGACGGTAAGGTGAACCGGAATCCGGTAGTCAGGAAAAAGAAAGAAAGGCCGCAAATTCGCGGCCTTTCTTTTCAGGCGCCGATTGCCGGCGCGGGGTGGGAGGAGGCCAAATATTCTGGTCGTGATGCGCTGCTAGTCTAAAGCAGCCCACCGTGTCGCTTGCAGGAGACGCTCAATCGTCGCGTGCTCGCAAGTGTTGGATTCACAATGAAACATCAGTGTCTGCTCTGAGCGACAAGGTCTCGCAGGAAGGTCATTAGATCTTTCAGAGTCCGCCTGTGATAGTCAGCCGCAGCGCGAAAAATATGCCGAGCGCGAGGCAGCCAAACACCAGGAAATCGCCCGTGCGGTTGTTTACGTTCGGTCTGCGATAGAGAAAACGCTTGATCCACATGCCGCCAACAAACAGTGCCGAGGTGGCGAGGACCAGGTGTGCCGGGCCACTGTCCCAGGCGCTCTGCAACAAGCCTGGTAGCCAGCCGTCTGCGCCGATCGCCTTGAAGACGATGCCGCCAATGCCGAGTAACAGCATCGAAAGCAGGAGAACCTGGAAAAGCGTATGAAGCGATTCCTGAACGATGCTGCTTAACGTGCGCATTGGACGTTGCTGCAAACTTGTGATCGGATCAATCATCGATGGCTCCTCCAGCGTGGTTCGGTGCGAGCAGTGCTCGTACGCACTATCGCAACTGCCGTGCCATCACCATGAAAGGTCGAGTTTTCAATAAATTATGATTGATCGTCCGGCTTGCGGGACGAAAAGGCCTTCAATTGCGTCGCTGCCGGGAGACGGCAGCTAGACGTTCGGGTGCAGAAACAGGAACCCGATGATCCGGCTCCAGGGCAAAGTGCCTGCCCGACGAGAATCGGTTCAGACGCAGCGTAACGGTAGCTGTGACCCGCTCAGCCTTCACCGCAACCGAGGAAATGGCAAACGCGCTCGCAGTCTTCGGAGAATCCGCATTCGTACAGGCCTAGCAGCGGCTTGCCCGCCGAATCGACGCCGCACTGTTCGGGGGCGGGTTTTTGATTGAGTTTGGGGCGCCATTCGCAGACGTGGCAGCCAGCGGTGAGGCCGGGCAATTCTAGGGACTCCTGTCTCTCGTACTCGAGCGAGAAATCACCTTCGTCAGCAAAGGCATTCAAACCGAGCGCGATCAGTGCGATACAGCAGAGCAAACTCTTCATATCCAACACCTGAACAATCCATTGCGAACCATTATAGAAGCCCCCTGGAAACCGGCTTGACCCAGGTCAAAGTCACCGCACGTTTGGCGCGGGGGTCAGGATTTGAGTCTTGTGACGCGAACCACTTCGGGGACGCTGCGCAGGCCGCGCATGACCTTGGCAAGGTGGATCCGGTCGGCAACCAGCACGGAAAAGTTGATTTCGGCATAGGCCGAGGAGTGACTTGGTTCCAGATTCACGCTCTCGATGTTCGATTCGGTTTTTGCTATTTCGGCCGCGATTTTGGCCAGCACGCCACGCCCTTCCGATGCCAGTACCCGTAAGTTGACTGTAAACAGCTTCTTTGAGTCTGACGCCCATTCGACGTCCATCCACTTGTCGGTGTCAGCCCGCGACCGGCGTGCCACCGGACAGTCGTGAGTATGGATGATCAGCCCATGCCCTTTTCGCAGGTAGCCAATGATCGGATCACCGGGGATGGGGTGGCAGCATTTCGCAAACTGCAGGGCCATTCCCTCTGAACCGTGTATCACCAGACTGCCTGGTTGCCGGGTTGCGCCATCGTGTTCGCCGATTGACAGCAGTTGGCGCGCGACCACCACCGCAAGTTGTTTTCCCAGTCCGAGGTCGGCGAGCACCTCGTCACGCGACTTGGCAGCGGTATTTTTCAACAACTGGGCCCATTGCTCGTCAGTGATGTCCTCCGGCCCCGACTTGAGCGCGACCAGTGCCTGGACGAGCAGTCGCTCCCCGAGCTTCGAGGATTCTTCGTACTGCATGGTCTTCATAACATGGCGAATGCGCGAGCGCGCCTTGCTGGTGACGACAAAATTGAGCCATGCGGGATTGGGTTTCGCGTGTGCTGCAGTGATGATTTCGACGCGATCACCACTTGTCAGCTCGGTTCGAAGCGGTACCAGTTCGTGGTTTATCTTGGCCGCGACGCAGTGACTTCCGATATCAGTATGCACGGCATAGGCAAAATCGACACACGTCGCACCGTGCGGCATCGACATGATTTTGCCTTTCGGCGTAAAAACGTAGACCTCGTCCGGGAACAGGTCGACTTTCAAGTGTTCCAGGAACTCCGCCGCATTTCCTGATTCCGAATGCATCTCCAGCAAGCTTTGCATCCACTGGTGCGTCTTGGTCTGCAAATCCGACAGAGATGTGCCGCTTTCTTTGTACAACCAGTGCGATGCAACGCCTGCTTCGGCAATCTTGTGCATCTCTTCGGTGCGGATCTGTACTTCGATGGGCGTGCTGAACGGGCCAAACAGGGTGGTATGCAACGACTGATAGCCGTTGTCCTTTGCGATCGCTATGTAGTCCTTGAACTTGCCCGGAATCGGCTTGTAGAGCTGGTGCAATGCACCCAACGCCAGATAGCACGCCGGCATGTCATTGACGATGACGCGGAAACCGTAGATGTCGTAGACCTCGGCAAACGACAACGTTTTCTCCGTCATCTTCTTGTAGATGCTGTACAACGTTTTTTCGCGCCCGGTAACCACCGCTTCAATATTGTGATCGCTCAGCGTCTTCCGGATCGCATCGAGAATCTTGCTCACTACTTCTCGACGATTGCCGCGCGCACGCGTGAGCGCTTTCATCAGCACCTGATAACGGTTCGGGTACCGATGCTGAAGCGACAGCTCCTGTAGCTCCTGATACAGATTGTTCAACCCCAGGCGGTTGGCAATAGGCGCGTAGATCTCCATTGTCTCGCGCGCGATGCGCGCCCGCTTGTGTCGCTGCATCGCGGTCAAAGTGCGCATATTGTGCAGTCGGTCAGCGAGCTTAATGAGGATGACGCGTACATCACGGGCCATCGCCAGCAGCATCTTGCGGAAGTTCTCGGCCTGCTCCTGTTCCTGCGACTCGAACTGAAACTTGTCGAGCTTGGATACGCCATCGACGAGCTCGGCGACGACTTTCCCGTATCGTTCCTCAATGTCGCCTTTGGTGACGGACGTGTCTTCCATCACGTCGTGTAGCAGGGCCGCGGTCAGCGCCTGGCCATCCAGCCTCCATTGCACGAGTATCTGTGATACCGCAACGGGGTGGGAGATATACGGGTCGCCGGTCATGCGAAACTGACCGTGGTGCGCGCTATCACTGAACTGGTAGGCGCTTTCGAGCTGGGAGACTTCCTCCGACCGCAGATAGTCGGCTGCATCCCTGAACAGGACATTAGCCGCCGGCGTTGTTTCCGGCGGGGCTGGTTGCTGTCCTGTGTGCAGGGGCGTCATGGTATCCAATTGCGTTCTTGCCCTGTCCTCCATGCGGGACGGGGCATTGGGGTCGAGTCTACGCCTTTGGGTTGAGAACCTCGAGACCGACCTTGCCAGCTGCAATCTCGCGCAAAGCGATCACCGTTGGCTTATCCTTGTTGCCTTCGACATGCGGCGAAGCGCCGGTCGCGATTTGCCGGGCGCGATAGGTCGCAGCAAGCGTCAGCTCAAAGCGGTTAGAGATACTACCCAGACAATCGTCGACTGTGATTCGTGCCATACGCCGATCACTTTATGCTGTTGATAAGAGCTTGGTTTCGATCAAGCTGTGCCGCTAGGCGCAGTCGCGTACTGCGAACGATGCTAATCAGGTCCTGCACCGCTGTGTCGAATTCGTCATTGATAATAACATAGTCAAACTCGTGCACATGGGATACCTCACTGCGGGCGGCGGCCAGCCGGCGGGCAATCACCTCGTCGCTGTCCTGGGCTCGTTTGGTCAGTCTCCCGCGGAGCGCATCAATCGACGGCGGCAGTACGAAAACGCCGATTGCCTCGGGCATCAGGGTACGAACCTGCATGGCGCCTTGCCAGTCAATTTCAAGGACAATGTCTCGACCCTGCCGTCGTTGCTCCTCGAGCCACTTTTGCCCGGTGCCATACATATTTCCATGCACCTGCGCGCTTTCCAGGAACTCGCCAGCTTCAAGCATGGTCTCGAACGAATCTTTACTGACAAAGTGGTAATCGCTGCCGTCCTGTTCTCCCGGGCGACGCTGGCGTGTCGTGTGCGAAACCGATTTTCGGGTGACTGGGTCCAGTTCAATCAGCTTCCCGACCAGCGAGGTTTTGCCGGCCCCGGAAGGGGCGGAGACTATGATGACGTTGCCCTTCATTCGATGTTCTGAATCTGCTCGCGCATCTGTTCAATGAGCACCTTCAAGCTCATTGCGCCCTGGGTCACTTCAACATCCGCTGACTTGGACCCGAGGGTATTTGCTTCCCGGTTCAGTTCCTGCATCAGGAAGTCCAGGCGTTTGCCGACCGTTCCGCCTTTTTCAAGGATGCGGCGGATTTCCGTGACATGCGTCAAAAGCCGCTGCAACTCCTCATCGACATCAATCTTCGATGCGAACATGACGACTTCCTGTTTCAGTCGATCGTTCTCGGGTTCGAGCATCGCGTCGCGCAGCCGTATAGTCAGCTTTTCGTGAAACGCGTCGACAAGTTGAGGAATGCGCGGCGCAACGTCTTCGACGATTGCATCGATACTGGCAGCGCGTTCAAGCAGGATCGCCTTGAGCTTTTCGCCTTCACGTGCCCGCGCGGCACTCAGGTCGGTGCAAGCCTGGTCAACCAGATTCAGGCACTTTTCCTTGAGTTGCTCGGCCGGCATTCCGTCGTTGCCGAGCATGCCAGGCCAGCGCAATACGTCATTGACACGCAGCGACTCGGCGCCAGGCAGCGCGGCCCGCACTTGCTCGTCAAGCTGTGCCAACTGTGCAAGCAGGGCTTCATCAAGTTGCATCGCTGTCGACGCAGCGGCCATGTTGAAACTGATTCGGCATTCGACCTTGCCGCGGGTAACACGCGCGGAGATTCGCTCGCGCAGGGCCGATTCAAGAACACGTAGTTCATCGGGCATGCGGAACTGGATGTCGAGATAGCGATGGTTTACCGACCGCAAGTCAAGACTGAGTCCACCCAGAGGGGACTCGTCAGTGACAGCAGCGTAACCCGTCATACTGAAGATCATTGCAGTCGTGCTTTACAAGGTGGGAGGCATCCCACGACAATCAGGCGGTAGAAAACGATAACACAGAATCGATATCCCGCCGCGTCCCTGGTTCGAGGGCAAGCTGGAAAGATTCGGGCGGCATGATCACAGCATGCAGTCACCAGAGGAGATGTAATGCGACAGAATGGACGTGGTACGCGCGATCTGCGCGAGATTCGAATTCATCGCGGTTTCACGCGTCATGCGGAAGGTTCGGTCCTGATTGAATTTGGCGAGACCCGGGTTATCTGCACAGCAAGTGTGGTGGAAAGGGTGCCGCCATTTCTCAAGGGCAAAGGGCAGGGCTGGCTCACTGCCGAGTACGGCATGTTGCCGCGCTCAACCGGCAGTCGCATGGACCGTGAGGCCGCCCGCGGCAAGCAGTCAGGACGGACCCAGGAAATCCAGCGCCTGATTGGCCGCAGCCTGCGCGCGGTGACGGCGCTGCCGCTGCTGGGTGAGCGCACGGTGCATGTGGATTGCGACGTCATTCAGGCCGATGGCGGTACCCGCACCGCCAGCATTACCGGAGCATATGTCGCGCTACATGATGCGGCAAACCTGCTGATGCGTAACAAGGTTATCTCGAAATGGCCGATCCGGGACCTGGTGGCGGCGGTATCCGTCGGCATTGTTCAGGGCGAAGCCATGCTCGATCTTGATTACACTGAAGATTCGGGCTGCGATACCGACATGAACGTCGTAATGACGGGTGCTGGCGGATTCGTCGAGGTTCAGGGTACGGCTGAAGGCGATGTATTCAATCGTGCCGAGTTGGATGCCCTCATTGGCCTTGCCTCAGAGGGAATCGGGCGTCTGGTGCAAATCCAGAAGTCGGCGCTGCAGTTGTGAAGCCGATGAGTCCGGCCGGCAAGGTCGTTCTTGCATCCGGTAATCCGGGCAAGATCCGAGAGATTGCCCGCTTGCTCACACCGCTTGGCCTCGAGATCGTCCCTCAGGAAGTGTTGGGCGTGCCGCCCGCGGAGGAGCCGCACCCGACATTCGTCGAAAACGCCCTCGCCAAGGCCCGCCATGCAGCGGTTGCGACCGGATTGCCGGCGCTTGCCGACGATTCCGGCATCTGTGTGGCAGCACTTGGTGGTGCGCCTGGTGTGCACTCGGCGCGCTATGCCGGGCTGCCGTCGTCGGACGAGAATAACAACGCGTGCCTTCTGCAGCAGATGTCCGCACTGTCCGACCGGCGCGCTCATTACTATTGCGTCATCGTCCTTGTGCGATATGCTGATGATCCACAGCCGATCATCGCAGAAGGTGAATGGCACGGCGAGATTCTGCGTTCGCCGCGCGGCACGCGCGGTTTTGGGTACGATCCCCTGTTTCTGGATTGCCACTCGGGTTTGACCGGTGCGGAACTGGCGTCCTCCAGGAAGAACCGGGTCAGTCACCGTGGCAAGGCCATGCGCAAACTCATGCGTGTCCTGTCAACGTCACAAGGTGTAGTCGGGTCTGGCATCAGCCTGCCAAGGGTGCGCGAAACGTAGGGGTTCGGGACCGGCCTCAGACGCGATTACCTCCGCCTGGTTGGGCGTCTAGCGTTTGATGCTCAGAATCGTAAAGCCTTCACCAATCAGCGAGCGATCGGGAGCGCCTTTGAAGCCCGCAACGGACAGCAGTTGTTCCTGCTCCTCGCGCGTGGGGATGACATTACCCCAGGTCATTTCCTCAAATCCGGTTTGCAGCGGAAACTGGAACTCCGGACGGCGTGCTTCCTCGATTGTCGATGGGTAGGTTTCGTCAACGATCAGTAACCAACCGCCGGGTTTGAGTACATGGGCACAGCCATTGATGACATGCTGCCTGATCTGCGGTGCAATCTCGTGCAGGACCTCGATCATCACGACGGCATCAAAGCTGGCCTCCGGCAGATCGGCAACGTCGCTTTCGATGACTTCGATGCGTGATTCCATGCCGGCCATGCCAATCTTGTTTCTGGCGATCTCGATTCCGGTCGGGTCGATGTCTGCGCCGGTACAGTGTGCATTGGGCCAGGCCTTGGCGAGTTGCATCAGAAAGCGGCCGGTACCGCAGCCGATTTCGAGCACGCGCGCGCCGTTTTCGAGGCGCTCGGGCATACCGTCAAGATTGGGGAGTATTTTGCGGGCGGTTGCCATATGCAGCCCGCCGATAGCGTCGCCAATCGTGTCAGCGAAGGCATGACTGCGGCCCTGGAAGGGCACTGTCTCCCCGGTGCGGAATGCCTTGCGACACAGTTCGAAATCCTCGGTCAGGAACGCCGTTCCCAGTCGTATGTAGCCAGTCAGGTCGCGCGGATGTCCGGGGGAGGCGAGTATCTTGTCCATGTACGGTGCCAGCGTGAAGTGGCGTTGCGCATCGGCATCGAGTAAGCCAAGTCCCAATGCGGTCATGCACCACACGTCGACATAGGGTGGATGCAATTTAAGGTCAGCCGCGATTTGTGCCGCAGTTTGCCCGGGTTTCTCGGCGAGCGTCTTGAACAATCCCAGTTCGACACCGATATCGATCAGGAATACCGCATTGAATCCCCGCCGCCAGGTAAATATTTTCGCTACCTGATCATCGACGCTGATTGCCGTTTCGTTTGGGGCCGGATTGTTCATGTGCATTCCTTCAGATTCGGAGCGTTTCGATCGTGAGATTAACAGATCACGTGGACCCGGGCCGGCGAGCTAGAATGGTCTGCTGAAACCACGCTTCCAATGCCTTCGTCTTCTACCAAAATCCTGTCCCCGGTAAAACTGCAATTACCGGGGACCGTGCGACTTGCAGCGTTGCCGCCCCTGTCGCTGTACGTCCACATCCCCTGGTGTGTGCGCAAGTGCCCGTATTGCGATTTCAATTCGCATGAGGCGCGTGGCGAGCTGCCGGAGCAGGCTTACGTCGCAGCCCTCATTAGCGATCTGGAATCGGCGTTGCCGTCCATCTGGGGGCGTCCGGTCCATACTGTCTTCTTTGGTGGTGGTACGCCATCGCTGTTATCGGCTGACGCCATCGACCGGCTGCTGGCGGCCATTCGGGCTCGTGTCACGCTCCTCCCCGGTGCCGAGATTACGCTGGAGGCCAATCCGGGGACGGTTGAAGCTGCCAGATTTGCCGGGTTTCGCGCCGCTGGCGTGAACCGCCTCTCGGTTGGCGTGCAAAGCCTCAACCCGAAGCATCTGCGCGCGTTGGGGCGCATCCATGATGCGCAACAGGCACGTGATGCCATTGAAACCGCACAGGCGTGTTTCGACAGCATCAATGTGGATTTGATGTATGCGCTTCCGGGCCAGGAAATGGAGGATGCGCTGCGTGACTTGCGCGCCGTGCTTGCGTACTCACCCCAGCATCTGTCGGTCTATCATCTGACCGTCGAGCCGAATACGTACTTTCATCGTTATCCCCCGCAGGTTCCCGATGATGATGTGGCGGCAGCAATGCAGGAAGCGCTTGAGGTGCTATTGGCAGAGCAAGGCTACGTCCACTACGAGACATCGGCGTTTGCGAAGCCCGGATTTGAATCCCGCCACAACCTGAACTATTGGCGCTTTGGGGACTATCTTGGCATCGGCGCCGGTGCGCACTCGAAAATATCGTTCCCCGATCGCATCGTTCGCGAGATGCGTTACAAACAGCCGCGCGAGTATCTTCGGCGGGTGGCAAATGGGACGCCGATCCAGACTGCAAGCGAGGTTCCAGCGCATGGATTGCCGTTCGAATTCATGATGAATGCGATGCGGCTCACCGGAGGGGTGGAAGCAGGCATCTTCCAGGAAAGAACGGGATTGCCGGTTTCGGCCATCGCTGGCCGTTTGAAAAAAGCCCGGGAAACCGGGTTGATAGAGCATACCGTTGCACGTTTAAAGCCGAGTTTGAAGGGGCAACGCTTCTTGAATGATCTGTTGACCCTGTTTCTTGACGCAGAGGTATGAAGCGGACTGGTCGCTTGTGGCGCCCGCTCCGCCGTGGCGAAAATGCCGATCAGCGGCGACGGAAAATGATGTCCCATACGCCATGCCCCAGCTTCAAACCGCGCGTTTCGAACTTGGTTTGCGGCCGGTATGCCGGGCGAGGCGCAAAGTGTGGCGCGCTGTTTTCAAGCAATGCTTCGGCCGATAAAACTTCCAGAATGTGTTCGGCATAATCCTGCCAATCGGTAGCAACGTGCAGGTATCCCCCATGCTCCAGACGTTGTGAAAGCGCGCTAACGAATTCCGGTTGCAGCAGGCGGCGTTTGTGATGGCGTTTTTTCGGCCACGGGTCCGGAAAAAATACGTGAATGCGGTGCAAGCTCTCAGGTGCAATCATGCCTCG
>Ga0307378_10001802_pt1 | contig 34017 bp, 41 predicted proteins | sample UN1MG_FD_202238 | JGI IMG/M metagenome (GOLD analysis project Ga0307378, IMG submission 202238) | Soil microbial communities from Risofladan, Vaasa, Finland - UN-1 | ecosystem: Environmental > Terrestrial > Soil > Coastal area > Acid sulfate soil | place: Finland: Risofladan, Vaasa | collected... | reverse complement strand
GACCCATCCAAAAAGATGGTCTTTCGTGATGGGATTTTGGCGTGGGCCAACGACCGCGGCGTACTAGAGCTTTGGGAGCGACAGCGTGAGTTCGGTCGGAAGATCGACAGCGGCCTGGAGGGTGCGTCCAACATCTTCTTAAACCCACAGGCTAGAACCGTACTGGGAACAATGCTGTTGTCGGATGCCCCGCCGGACGAAATCTCCGAAGTCATCAAAGAGCAGTTCTCACTCGAGTTCAGCAGCCCGGTCCTTGCCTGCTTCAGGCGTATCTTCTGGGACCTGGAGGGGATGGGGCGAAAGGAGTGGGAATATTTCCTTCCCGAGCTCGCCGCGGACCAGCGCCATATCCTCTCTATGGGGATCAAGGGTCTGCGCCCCAACGACATCCGATATGCCATCGGGGCCGAGACCGAGTCCAAGCCAAAGGAAGTGCTTCAGGACATCCTGACGCATGCGCATCACCAATTTCGTCAGGCGATGACCTCTGCGAACCCTGCATCAGCAGGTGCGTTTAAGTGGGCAGACCTGGCAACGAAGGTCGCTGGCGCAATCGGCGCTTCTCGGGGCGGCGGCGGACGTGGCGAGGACGATGAAATTCCAGGCACCGCAGCGGCAGGGATGTTCTCGGTCGTTGTCGAATCTCCAAGGGTTGTCACCCTTGACGATCTGGAGGGGGAAATCGCTCAGAACCAAACAGCCCTTGAACGAGCCATGGAGGCTGGGGTTACGTGAGCCTTGATCCACGCACGACCTCGTACAAAGACCCGGGCTCGGTCGGGCAAGAAGAGCTGAACGAACTCGAGCTCGCGGAGGCCGAGGCGCAGGGGAGCCAGCTTTACGACTGGGCACCGAAGATCGCTTCCCGACAGATCATTGACGAGGGAGGGGAGGCCAAAGGGGGGGTTCAGTACGTCGGCCGCATGAGTGACATCGCGCAGTCGACGATCCATCATCTTGGCAAGCCACTCCGCCTCGACAAGCACAAGTTCATGCTCCCCGTGTACAACAGCGGGGACAAGCGCATCGTTCTAAAATGTTCACGCCAGGTCAGCAAAAGTACGACCATCGCGAACATTCAGGTCACCGAGTCGATGGTCTACTCGCACTGGAGGAGCTTGTACGTTTCTCCGTCGGCGCTTCAGACTCGGCAGTACTCGAACGAAAAGCTTCGGCCGACTGTCTATCAGTCACCGTTCATCATCAACAACTTCCTGTGCAAGAACCTGATTGACCAAGTCTTCGAAAAGACGCTGGCCAACGGTTCTTACATGTTCCTTCGCTATGCATTCCTGACAGCCGCTCGAGCTCGTGGAATCCCTGCCAGCCGCGTCTTCTTTGACGAGGTGCAGGATCTACTGAAGGAGAACATCAAGGTCATCGCAGAGTCCGTCTCTGCATCGAAGCTCGCCACAGGCAAGGACGGTACGGAGCTTCTCGCCGGCACGCCGTTGACGTTCTCGAACACGCTTGAGGAGTATTGGAAGTGGTCCACCCAGTGCGAGTGGCTGGTTCCGTGCGACTGCAAGATTCCAAACTACTGGAACATCCTGAGCGTCGAGAACATCGGGAAGAAGGGGTTGATCTGCTCGAACTGCGGCAAGGGCATCAACCCGGCGATGGGGAAGTGGGTCGCCTTTCAGCCGAACGAGACCTACCACGGCTATCACGTCACGCAGTTGATGGTTCCGTGGAAGCAGGATGAGGAGAACTGGCGCGAAGAGATCGTCTTCAAGTACGAGAAGTGGCCGGCGAGCAACTTCTACAACGAGGTGCTCGGGCTTGCCTACGACACGGCCAGCGCACCCGTGACCCGGATGGACATCGAGCGGTGCAGCTGGCCCCGCAAGAAGTTCGCGAAGATTGACTCAAGCAAGTTCAGTGAGCGGCGGACCCGGGAGAGCTCGGGCATGCAGTTGTTCGCCGGGATCGACTGGGGCGAAGGGCGAGAAGAGGGTGGCATGTACCTGGGGAAGAAGCGTTTCGCCTCCTTCACGGTGCTGACCATCGGTGGCTACATCGCCCCCGGCATCTTTTGGCCCATCTTCATGAAGCGGTACCGGGGCAAGGAGATCGATCCCGAGGTCGTGCTCCCCGATGCCATGAATATTATTGGCCAATTCAACTGTCACGCCATTGGCGCCGACTGGGGGCACGGATGGGGCATGAACAGTCGGATCCTCAAAGATGTCGGGCGGGATCGGTTCATGCAGTTTCAGTACAGCTCGAGCCTGAATGAGCGGAAGCGCTGGGACGAGGGCGGCTTCAAGTGGATCGTCAACCGCAACGCGGTCCTCTCGGCCCTGTTCCAGGACATCAAGAATGAGAAGTTCTTGTTCCCGGAGTGGGAGGTCTTTGAACCCTTCGCCAAGGACATCCTGGCGGAATATGTTGAGTTCAATGACAGGCAGAGAACTATGCTATATGATCATCCCATCGATCAGCCGGACGACGCTTTGCATTCAATGATTTACGCGAGGCTCACGGCGGACATCATGCTTGGGAGATTCTAGTCATGGGTTACCGCACTCAGATGCAGCAGATCATCGCTACAAACCAGTTCGATGGAACCGCTCCGGCCGGATCCGCAACTGCAGCCAACGGCAAGCGCACGTTCGCCGCCGAGGCAGCAGGTGGTCTCTTCGACCTTCAGCTTTCGGAACCAGCCCACCTCATGGGCGTTCAGTTGTTTGCCCTCTCCACCGCCGACTTGGATGGTGGAACGTGGGAGATCCGCAAGGTCACCGCCGAGGGCGACGAGATGGTCTTGTTCTCCGGTACCACGCAGACCCAGTTTGTCTCCCAGGCATCCCAGCGTATCCCGATGTTGCCCGGCGAGAAGATCAAGGTCGTCACCACGGGAATGTCGGAGGCGATGGGCTGCATGATCATGACAGACTTCGACTTCACCGGCGGCTCGGACGGCTAGTAGCCGGGCCGAAAAAGGAGGCAACCATGGGTTACCGTACACAAATGCAGCAAATCTCTGCTGGCAGCCAGTTCAACGGCGCCGCACCTGTGGGGGCCTTTGTGGCCGCCAATGGCAAGCGCACGTATCCCGAAGGGACCGTCGGCGGTCTTTTCGATATGGCCATCAGCGAGCCGGCGCACATCATGGGCGTACAGCTCTACGGTGCTGGCACTACCGTTCTCGCTGGAACACAGGCCGTCGGTGTTCTGACCTTGACCGGACAGCCGCTCGACACTGAGACCGTGACGATTGGCACGACGGTTTACACCTTCCAGACCTCTCTCACCGATGTCGACGGGAACGTTCTCATCGGCGCCTCGGCCTCGGACTCACTCGACAACCTCATCGCCGCCATCAATCTTGGTGCTGGCGCTGGGACGCTCTATGCCACTGCCACCACAGCCAACACGGATGTGACGGCGGCTGCGGGCGCGGGTGACACGATGGACGTCACGGCCATCGCTGGCGGTACGGTGGGCAACGCAATCGACTCAACAGAGACGCTCACGAACGGTTCGTGGGGTGCTGTGGTCCTCGAAAACGGCGCCGACGACGGCATCTACACCGTCAGCAAGCTCACCGTCGAAGGCCACGAGATCGACCTCTTCACCGGCACGGGCGATGCCTTGTTCGTGAGCAACTCGGGCCAGCGGATTCCGCTGCTTCCGGGCGAGAAGATCCAGGTCGTCACGTCCGCGATGACGGGCGCCATGCGCTGCATGGTGATGACCGACATCGACCAGTCCGGCGGCTCCGACGGCTAAGGAATAGCCTCTTTTTGAAGTGGTAAGGACAGGGGGGCTTTCGCCCCCCATCCTCATTTTCGGAGAAGACTGACCGCTCTGCGGCGGAGTTTGTCGCTGCAAGATGGATGGTACCTGCGGCGACTAAACCGCTTCGACTTTTCTGTTGGTTCCTCGAGATTCCTGAATATATCCTTGAGAATCCCGCGGCGGGTCACAGTGAAACCGTGGATGCTTTTATTGCATCCAGGGCAGAGCGGGGTCTTCCCCGTAGTCGAACCGGCATCCTTAGACTTCCCAGTGTCGCTTGGATGAAATGTCACGTACTCCCCTTCTGAATGGTGTGGTACCGCTCTACCATCCTTATGCCGAGGAGAAGGGGTTGATCAGGCGCTGGTCGAACCGGCGAAGCGATCCCGGAGTGCCATGACGAGTGAGCCAAGGACACCACCGGACGCCGCCCGGGTCAGCAGGTCATCGCGAGTCAACTGGCCCGGCTTGCGAGACAGGTGGTTCTTGGCGACCAGCGGCCCGGTCTCAAGCTTCTTCGACAGCTTTTTCGCCTTGCGTTTGGAGAGCGATTCCATCGCCTTGAGCGTGGACTTGTTGCGTAGGCCACGACCAATCTTTCCGCTGAGCAGCGCCATCGCGGGGAACGTTCCTGCAGCGATAACGCCCGACGTCAGGTAGTCACGCTGGCGAGGGGCGCTCTCCCCTCGAAGGGCGGAGACAGGGCTCTTCCCGGACTTGCGGGTGATCTTCCTTACCGCCCGGTCCAGGTCCTTGCGCTCCTTCTCCGGGTCGTAAGCGGGCGCCTTTGCCAACTTGCACAGCTCGTTCTGGAACCCAGCGATGAACCCGTCCATGCCGCGATTGTACATCATTGGACCGGGAAGACGTCCACCAGACGCGGAGCGCCAACCTTCTTGCCGCCCCGTATCCCCTTGCCCAACATCTCGCTGAGCTCTGTGAGGGCGTGGTCCATCTTCGTCTTGTCCTTCCAGTGAGCCACGAAGGCGACGAGGTTGTCATCCATGAAGGCTGGGTCCCCCTTCTTGTTTGGGTTCAGCTCCACCGGTGCAGACAGGTGCCAACGCTTGTACTGCGCCTCGCCGCCCCAGTACAGCAGGGCGTCGTAGATAGGGCCGATCGGCACATCGTCGACCAAGCGGACTTTCCCGTTTCCGTCCACGAGATAGCCCATCGCTTCGAGCTCGACGGGCGAGAGACGGGGCGGTCTGTATTCCTGGGTTCCAGAGACGTTCCGAACCAAGTCCATCATCAGCCCGCCAGCCGGACAGACGGTATAGTCGAAGACCATATGCACAACCGTCTTCCCGCTCAGGAATGATTTCGGGAGGATGATGTCGAAGGCTTTCTCTTGCCGAAGCACATTGGCGTGCTCGACCAGGTTTCTCCAGTGATCCGTTTGGTTGTAATGTGTCGGCCTCTCCAGTCGTTCGCTCTTCTCCTGTGGGACATAGGACGGCTTCCCGAAGGTTTCATGGGAGGGTTTGTCGAAGGTTCCACCGACAAATCCAGGAAGTTGCTCTCCGCAATGCGGGCAGTATTTGTAGCTCATACTCTCCTTTTGCCTGATAGACTGGGGTGTGTTGACGCTTGGAAAATCAGCATGATACGTTCACGCTAGCGGGGGACCATGTCGAACCACTTCAATTACCTCCTCCATGAAGCAAACGTAAAGCCCTCGGTGAGCGCTGACCGTTTGATGCTCATGGCAAAAACAGCATCGGGTCGCTACCTGTCAGAGGGTACACCGATGAATGAAACCATCACGAAGATCGCAGGGGAGAGTGACCTGAACTCCCACCAGATCGAGCGTGTCTGCGAGATGGCAAACATCCAAACGCATCAAGCTCTTTGGCCCCAGGCGGCGGAAAAAGAGAAGATCGCTTTCCCGATTGCGAGCCCCAAGATGGTAGTCATCCGTCTGGGTGGTGGCCGACCGGCACCGAGCGATGATGGCGGTGGCTGCGGTGGCCCGTCTGGCTCCACGTCGTCGGACTACATGGCTCCACCCTCTCTTCCCTCGAACGGCCCCTCGATGTCGAGCCTGTTCGGTGCCGACCCAGGGGGTTCGCACAACGGGATGCACGAGGATACACCTCGGCAAAAAATCGTTGTCCTCATCCAGAAGAAGGCCGCAGAGCGGGACCGGATCAAGGACCAGCTCATCGTCGACACCATGCGATGGGAAAGCGAAAAGCGCGCCGCCTACAACGCCATCAAGCAAGAGGTGCTGGGCGGAACCTCGCTCTCCGATGTTCAGGCTGCAGCCTACGCAGCCGGGCTTGGCAAGGTTGCATCGGAGCTTCTCCCGGAATTCCGTGACCAGCTCATCGCAGAGACTCACGGTAGGGAACGGATTCAGCTCGAGAAGGTCGCCATCGCCCCTGCGCCCGACGAGTACATCAGCGACAACCTCGGGAATATGACCGTGGTAAACGGTGCCCATCCAGTCCTGATCACACTCGACCTGCTTCACAAGCGGGATTGCAAGATCAAGCAGTTGTTCACCGGGCTCACACGGGTCAACGACGAGCTCACCGTCTACGGCCAGAAGATTCGCGAACTGTAGATGAACACGCTGGCCGCATTCGAAGATGAGGTCCTGAGTCTCACGAAGACTGCCGGTGCGGCCAAGTCCGTTGCCAAAACCGTAGCCAAACACCCGCTCCACGCCCTCGGTGCAACGGTGGCCGTGGGAAGCGGACTGTACGCGGGAGCTGCAGGATACAGGCGAGGCAAGCGGATGGGGCAGCCCTCGCGCTATCTCGCAGCATCTCGCTACGGCCCAAGCAGGGCCCTGTGGACCAATTTCAACCGCCTGCTTTCTCGAAAGAAGTTGCGCCCAGATCAGCGTGCCGCGCTGAGTGAGCACTTCAACGAAAAGCTGCTGAAGAGGTAGCCATGAACTCGATTGAGCTTGCCAAGACGCTCCACAAAAAAGGGTACCTCTCCAAGGAAGCCGCCGTTCGCGTGCTGCGGGAGCGGGACAAGCTCGTCAAGGAAGCCCTCTACAACGAAGCCTACGCCTTCTTCAAGGTGGCAGGCTTTCGAGACTTCTTCAAAAACCTTAGCCATGCCGGGAAGAACCCGCTTCCGGTCGCAAAGGGGGTAACGCCCAAGCCACCGGGCTGGTCCGATGTTGGATCCAACCTAACGAAGATCCTTGCCCTCGCGGGTCTCACTTCCGCCAGCGCCGCCGGTATCGAAGCTCTCCAGGACCGTCATTCGGGCAAGAAGCTTCAGAAGGAAATCGAACGGTCCTACAGCCGGCTGACAAAGGAACAGCCGCGCATCGCAGAGATGGATCAGGACAAAGTTCGAGGGAACTTCGATGTTCTGGCACGGTTCGCTCCATCGCTGGCAGCCAACGCGACCGTCGCTGCCGCATTCGTCGCCTCACAGGGGATGCGCAACCTCATCGAGCCGGCCACGATCAAAACGCTCGCCGAAACGCAGAGCAAGATCGATGGCGGCGGCGAACAGCGCGGCTCCCACCGCTTGCCGTTCAACATGGCCACAGGACTTGCCCAGTCCGCCATGTCGAGCTCGGGCGGCTAACCGTGAATCGCCCCAATCCACTCGACTTCTTCGAGAAGATCGGGGAGGAGGGCGCCCAGGAGCCGGCGCCAGAGGCCGAGGAGAAGGGTTTTCTTGACCCAGGCGAGGAAGCACTCGCGGGGCTATCGATCGGCGCATCATTGCTGGCCGCTCACGGCACCCGAATTGGCGACTTCGTCCTGGGGAAGATGATGTCGAAGAACGATGTTCCGTGGCCAGCGCACAGCCCTGGCGAATTCAGGAACGTCAAGGACATGATCGGGGGGGCAATGCACCTCGGGGAGCCGAAGTCCAAGAAACTCCTTGGACTGATCCCCATCAGCGAGCGGCCCAAGGGTGGGGACATCTCACTCGCGGGAAGAACATTGGAACGCGTCCAGCCCGACGTCGACTCTTTCATCAAGAAGCACAGGCTTGCCGAGAAGGGCGTTCGGATGAAACTCAAGAGCGGGTTTCTGTCCGGCGGGCCCAGCTACAACGTCTTGACCAAAAGGGTCACGCTCCCCGTAGTGGAGAAGGGGACGATGATCCACGAGCTGGCCCATGCCGCAGACTTTACCGGCTCTAAGCGCGGAAAATTCTGGGGATATGCACGGGGCCCGATCGAGGCGGCGGTCTTTTCTGCGCTTCCGATTGCCCTGATTGCCGGCGACGAAATCAAAAAGGCGCTGCCCGGAACCATGGACGACCGGGCCATCGAATTCATGCAGCAAAACGCCCCAGAAATCATGGGGGCAACCCTCGCTGCAACACAGCTGTACCCGGAAGCGAAGGCAAGCGTCATGGCCTTGAGGCATATCCGGGAACGCTCAGGGCCAGCCGCTGCTCGAGCTGCCGCCAAGACGCTCATTCCCGCCTGGGGCACCTATGCGTTGGGTACCATCGCGCCGCTCATCGGAATGAGCATGGCCCGCAAGTACTACAACGAAGCCAAAAAGAGGAACCAGGAAGAGGAGGGGCTCGAGAAGGAAGGTGGCCTCATGGACAAGTACGTACTTCCGTACGTCGATGAGTTCATTGAAACCGCCAAGGACCTCGGACACGTCGCCAAGCAGATTGGCAGGGGAACAAAGCAACTCGTTGAAGACCCGCAACGAGTAGCTCGAATCCGGTCCGCCGCCAAGGAAGTTGGAACGTCCCCACAGTTCATCCAAGGCGCCCTGTACACGGGGATTCCGGCTGCCCTGGCCACCGGGTATCTCTACAGCCAGCGACATGGCCAACACGCACGACCCAAGATCGAGCAAACGGACCCACTAATGCTTGATGAATACCTGGAGACCAGCAGCCGCACGACCAACCGGATGAAAAACAGCATCCCCGAGGACTGGAAGGAACGCCACCCCGCGCTCTATGCCAGCCTCGTGGGCGCAGGGGCCGCATTCTCCGGCGGCATCATCTCCAAACTGATGTCCGACCTCGCCCATGCGCTATGAACGTTCGCGGCATCGACCTGCGGGGTCACTGGACCCCCGATGAACTCGCAGCAGTTCGTCGAACACTCGACCCCATCCCTGCACCATGGCTGGAGAAAAATCCAAACATCCTATCGATCATCCGACAGGATGCTCTTCAGGATGCTCCGCCCTCTGCACCGGGCCATTCAAAGTACGACCCGGCGCGACGCGCAATTGTCGTGTTCGACAAGGGCGTGTATCATGCCGGAAGTAGGCGAATCGACGAGGAACAGTTCAAGCGTTCGGTTTTACACGAGCTTGCACATACACTCCTGCTTCGGTTCCCCGAGTGGACCAAACACTGGGGCAGCGAGACAAAGAACGACGGCTTCGTTGACGAGTACGCCAAAACAAATCTGCACGAGGATTTCGCAGACACGTTCTCGGAGTTTTTCATTCAGCCGGGCAAGACCGAGCGCAAAGCCCCGCAAAAGTACGCATTCATCAACGATCGCCTCATGCAAGCTCGGAGGGACAAGGTAGCCATGGTCAACTTGAACAGTTTTTCAGATGAAGTTTTCGAAAAGGTGGCCCGCTTCGGTCTCCCCAGTGGATTGCTCGGCAAGGCCGGCAAGATGCCTCGTGGAATGAAGCTGCTCGGCCTCGGCGGAGTCGGTGCCGGCACCTACGCCCACGGCCAATCCAAGGGGCGGAAGCGTGGGATGGCGGAAGGAACGCAAGCCACCAACATGGTCGCGCAGCGGGCCTACAAAGTCGGCGTCATGCGCGGTGCCGTCGCGATGCGGTCGCACATCCTCGAGCGCATGAACAAGACGATGGGCGCAAGCAAATCGTCGAGCAAGAAGTAGGAGATGATCATGAATTCACTGGTAGACGCGTACGAGAAGATCGCCTCCGAAGAAGAGGCCGAGATGTACAAGCTTGCCGAAGAAGAGGCGGCAGGTCGCATCATGGCTCGCGGCTTCATGGACGAACTCCAGAAGGTCGCTCAGGGCTCGATGTTCGGACCGAAGACGGAAACGCCGATTGCTCGGCAGTCCTACGGGTCCCCAGCGCCCGCCACCAAGGCAACGGGCCCGACGGTCGTCCACAAGAAGCAGTCGCCGATGACGGTGGCTTCCAGTCGGAGCGTCCCGAGCCAGGCCAAGCCCTACTCGCCACCGGCCGCACAGTCGTCCAGCGCCGGTAGCTTGAGCTCGCTCTCGAGCATGCTTCGCCCTGGCGGCGGCATGGCGGCTGGCAAGAAGACGCGGCCGACCATGGGCAGCGCCAACATCGGCAAGAAGAGCCCCAGCTTCAAGTAGCGATGCCCTTCCAGTCCAAAGCGCAGCAACGCTTCATGTTTTCGCAACATCCGAAGATTGCGAAGCGTTGGGCTCGGGAGATGAAGGGGTCGCACAAGTCGATCCGCTCCCTTCCAGAGAAGAAGGCTTCGGATGTAGAGTCACCTGCTAGCTATTGGCAGGGGAAGTCGACCATCAAGCGGCTTGAGGGTGGGACCAGCAGCGGAACCCACGTCGACCGCAACTTGCCGAAGGCGGGGTTTGGCACCATGTACGGAACTGGAATGCCCAAGAAGGCATTTGACATCGCGTTTTCTGATGAGATTTGCAAAATTGCTGCAGGTTCATCCCGTACGGAAGCTGTACGCTTAGCAGCACGAGCAGCACCACTTGCCGCCAAACGGATCAAAGGGATTCGGCGCGAATGGCGTACCCTTGGGAGGAAGTCATGAGCGACGGAAAATTCTTCGAAAAGCGAGCGCAGCCCAAGAACGGTAGGTTCTTTGATGAGCTCGGCGGTCGCGACACAGGGAACTTCCACAAGGAAGCCAATGCCTCCCTCGGCCCCGGAGTCGGCGCAGCCACGTCCGGCCAGATGGGGGGGTCCTTCGGTGTCGGTGCCTCAGCAACCGGCGGCGGGATGTACGGTACGGGCGACGGCGACAAGAAGAAGAAGCCGTTCCCCAAGAAGCCCCCAACCGGAGACGGCGACGATACGCAGGTCGCGCAGAACTCCGTGAACATGGATGACGGCGAAAAGAAGGCCGAGGTCAACGAAGAGCATCAGGGCCACGGCTGGCATCGCGCCGCCGAAGAGCAGCCAGCATCGCTCGAAAGTGGCGGCACTCGCTTCCTCCAGGAGAGCCATGGCGCCAAGCCCGTCGATGACCCGCTCACCAGCGGTCTGAGCAAGCAGCGGATGAAAAAGTCTGCCGCCGAAGACCTTCGGTTTCTCGGCACAGGTTTCGCCAAGAAGGCAGGGCCGGACCTGCCGGGAACCGTTTCCCGTGACGTCAGGGGCACACCAGGCGCTGCGAAGGACTGGGCTGGCCGCGTGGGTCGCTCGGGCCATCAGGGCGCCGAGAAGGTTTGGCGTGGCGCCAAAAGCGTTGTGAGCAAGGGTGCCGACACCGTTGCCGACAGTCCAGGACTCTCGCTTGCTGCGCTCCTGGGTGGCGGACTCCTGATGGCGCGTGGCGGCGGTCGTGCCGCGAAAGCGGTGATGAGTATGGGCCGGAAGAAAAAGAGCGTGCCGCAGGGGCTGCTCGCAAAAATCCGCAAACTAAGAGGTAAGTAGGAGACATCATGGGCCTTGTAGACATTCACGAACAGTTGAGCTCGTACGACTCGGAGCTGGAGAAGGAAGCAGCCGTCGAGTACGAAAAGCTTGCCGAAGAGGACGCTGCGGGCCGCATCATGGCGCGTGGCTTCATGGACGAGCTGCAGAAGATCGCAGGCGGCCTGGCGCCGATCACTCCTGGCCAGACGGTCAAGAGCAAGCCCTACGACACCAGCGCGGGTGCACAGAAGGCGGTTGCATTCGGCGGTGGCAACAAGAACAAAATGGTGAGCCCGAAGGCCACGAAAGCGCCGTCATCGCCTGACACGATGAACATGAAGCCAATGCAGATGGCCGGCAGTCGTCCGGTTACTCGCACGGTAGGACTTCCGCGTCCACGGCAGTAGATGAGCTTCTTCGACGGATTCGAGGACGAGCTGACCAAGCTCGCCCAAACGCCCTACGGGGGGCGTCCGCCGGAGATCTCTCGCCGCAAGGCGACAGCCGGCAGCTTCGATTGGCAAGGCTTCGATAAGAAGTTCCAGTCGGAGTCTGCCGCCGCTCGTCGACGGGATGACTACAAAAGGAAGGGCGGACTGTCGCTCTTGCCTCCGAAGAAGAATCCGTACGAGCACAAGCCGCCGCCTGGGCCACCCCAGGAAGAGGCGAAGAAGAAGGGGCGAGGACGTAGAAAGCCAGCTCCTCCGCCGAAGCCAAAGACGGATGCGCTCATCAAGGTGAAGCCGCAAGTGCGTGAGCACGAGGGCGGGTACATGACTCATGGGCCATCAGTTCACGTCCCGGGACACAGCATGCCCAAGCCGAAAATGGTTGACCGGACCCCCGCCGGAATCAAGGCGGTCCGGAATCCGAAGGCGCTGCTACCCTGGAAGCAGAAGACGAAGACGGTCAAGCCGACGTCGGCTCCGACCACTCAGGGCGAGCAGACGTACCTGCCGTAATGGACAAGCTCCTCACATACGCCGGCTACGATCAGACCGGGCCGCACATTTTCTCACTGGACGACGATCCAAGACGGATCCTCGGTCATGTGAAGATGGCCCGCTCGAGGGCGCTGCCGGGCGAGGTTGAGCACTACATCAAGCAGGCGCGGCCCATCCCGGGCAAGACACAGCTCCTGATTGATGCGCTCGGATCCAGCGACTACTGGGGTTCGAACGTCAACGGCGACTGGTTCCCCGAGAAGGCGCTGGCCCACAAAGGCGACGACTACGGCCACCGCACCTTCATGCGGTACGGCCATCCGTTCAAGCACCACGTCAACAAGGACCCTGCCCGTGCCTATGGGGATCGGGTCACGTTGTCGTCCTACGACCCGGACATGCACCGGGTATTGCTCATCGTTCGCGTCCACAACGACAAGTGCGACGACATCCTCAACGACTTGGCGAACAACAAGTACTGGGATGTTTCGATGGGCTGCCGGGTCCCCTGGGACGAATGTTCCGTGTGCAAGAACAGGGCACGGAACCGGGCTGAGTACTGCCCACATCTTCGTTACCAGATGAACAAGATCTTGCCCGACGGTCGTCGGGTGTGCGCCTACAACTGGCTGCCGAAGTTCTTCGACATCAGCTTCGTCCTGGTGGGCGCCGAGAAGGCGTCCCACGTTCTGAAGAAGGTGGCGTACGACGACCGTCGCCCCTACGAGATTCGCAGCTCCACTGAGGCTTGGCAGGACCACCTGAAGGCGGCGGGGCTCAAGGTTGGTTCCACGAACAAGTCCGCGACCATGAACAAGCGGATCGACATGGGCCAGGCAAAGGTTCAGCCTGTCGATGGCCAGAAGGACATGGTCGTCAAGCGTTTGCTCGACGATGCTTCCTACGTCAAGGGCCAGGAGCGCGAGCTCCCTGAGCCGACGCAGGAGCTTCTTTCCAAGTTCCCGCTCAGGGAAGTGTTTGCGACCTTGTCGGCGATGGGAATCATCCTCCGTCCCGAGGAGTTCCAGCGGCTCATCTTCATCAAGATGGGCAAGCGCCAGGAGGCTGAGAAGCTCGCGGCCCGGCGGATCGTCTTCGACGAGACGGAGATTGGTCCGGCCCCGGCGTGGGCCAAGGGGTTTGACCGCTTCGACCCCTCGGCGGTATCCGAGAAGGTGGCGTTGGCGATGCGTCCGTTCATGGCGGACCGGTCGGTGTATCCGGAGATTCTCGCGGCTCGGCTGGATCGCTTCGAGAAGGAAGCGAAGGAGAAGGTTACCTACGAGCGGAACAGTCCATGGTGGCCGATGAACGAGGAGGAGATGCGTGCCTCGTCCGGCGAGCACGGGGCGGTTCCTGCATCCCTTGCGCTGGCCTCTGCGTACATTGCGTACAAGAACGTCCTGCCTGCGATTCTCGGCAAAGGGGCGATGTCGGATGTTCTGAAGAAGAGTTGGTTCCTTCCTATCCTTCTTGGCGCTGGCGTCGGAACATCGGTTGGCCTTTCTGTCATGTCTGGCAAACGCCCTCTCGGTGAACATGAGAAATTGAGTAGTGTTGACGCTATAGGTAGCCCGCAGTACGATACGCAAAAGACAGCAGCACCCAATGCCGCATTGATGCGACTAGGTGTTCCTGCAGCTGTCTACGCTTATGCTGGTATCCGCAGAAATCAAGCACAACGGGGTCGCCGCCTTGGCAGCATCGATCGAGCCATTGCGCTCAACCCGGGTTGGGCAGCGCTCATCGGATACGGCCTCACGCCCAATGTTCTCAAGGGCATCAAAACTCTCTCCAAAAACGCCAGCATCGGAGCCGACCTCGGTCTCTATGCGCTTGGGTCTCCTCGGGGATTCATGCCGGGCATCATGGCCGCTGGCTTACTCGACTCTTTGATTTTCCGGGGCATCGCAAGGCTCGCTAGCCGAAACAAGAGGAAAGCACATGGGACACACACTAGGTGAACTACTCGGCCAGTTTGATTCGGTCAGCGGGAATGCCGCCGACACCGACGATCAGATTCACGAGCAACTGCTCGATGATGGGCAAGACAAAACGGCTTCCGATGGAGGAACAGACATGAACGGAATGGGTTCGCTCGCTTCGCTCTTCTTGAGCATGACCGAGATGGACAAGACGGCAGCAGCCGTCGCAGACGTGCCGGAAGGTTACGAAGGCGGCGAACTCACCGAGGAGGATCTGGAGAAGATCGCCACGGCCGAGGCTTCCGAGCTTCTCGAGCAAGAAGAGTTGGAAAAGAATGCCGGAGACGGCGAGGACATGATGAAGGTAGCGGCAGAGTACGACGCCGCCGGCCGCATCATGGCTCGTGGCTTCTTCGACGAGTACGTCAAGCTGGCCAACGCGATGGACACGTCCGTCACGGACAACCAGAACTCCGACGCACCGTCGATGTCGCAGACGCCGGCCTTCGGTCAGCGTGGTCTCCCGACGCTGAACACCAACAACGCTGGTGCGCCGGACGCCGCCGTCAAGGGCAAGGCTACGCCGATGGACACCTCGGGCGGCAAGGAAGTCTACAAGGGCGTCCTCAAGCCGACGGGTTCCAAGGGTGCCGGCGACATCGTCGGGCAGACCCTCGACCAGCACGCTGGCGGTCAGTTCGCCACCGTCCGCGACGTGATGGACTCGAACCGCTAGTCGGTTCGTTTCCCATCCCCACACGCGAGACGCAGAAGGAGAACCGATGGCATCGCTTGCAGAAATCTTTGGAGCAATGGCTGAAGTCGACCAGGTCAAAGAGGCCCAGGTCGCCGAGGCCAACGGCGAGTTTTTCGTCGACGAGGACACCATGGAGAAGGCTGCGCATTACGACGCCATCGGGCGGCGTCTTGCGCAGCAGGTCTTCGCTCAGGTCACCGACGACCCCGACCTCATGAAGGAAGCCATGGGCGGTATGCCCCCGGCTTTCGCGGCCATGGCAGCCAAGGCGAAAGCCCAGGGCGGCGTGGGCGAGGATGAGGAAGAGGAAGAGTCCGAGGAAGAGAAGGCCAAGAAGAAGGCCAAGAAGGACGGCGAAGCTTCCGAATCCTCCGACGAGGAGAAGATGGAAGAGAAGAAGGCCGCCGTACTTCACTCGATGAACAACGACGAGGAGTACTTCAACTACATCGTCGACAAGTACCTGACGTCGTAGCTCGTTCCCGACCTGACCCGGGGTACACTGGTCCAGGAGGAGAACATGGGACACGACTTGGATACTCTCCTTGATGTCACGGGCATCGGGAACATGGCAGGGAAGCACCTCGAGAAGTCGGCTGCGAAGCTGACGACCGAGGCGTTCGACCTATCGAAGATCGCGGCCGAGTGCCGAGCGGCTGTCAGCAACACTGCTGATGGCCGCGAGGCACGTGGTCGCGAGCTCGTCGAGAAGACTGCAGCAGTCGCAGTCATCTCCAGGACCGTCGATGAGATCAACGCCATCATCGGCGACCCGGTCGAGAAGATCGCCAGTAGCCCCGAGATGGCCGAGTTCGTCCATGCGGCGCTAGAACGTGGTCACTCCCCCGAGGAGGTGGCCACGTTTCTCAAGCAGGCTGGCATCCTCGACTGGGTCCGCGAAGGACTCAAGGGGGCGCGGGCTGGGCACCGGGCCAACGTCGGTGGCGCACTGGCTCGCAGCGGAAAGCATTCGATGGAGCTCGCCCAGCGCGAGTACGGAGACTTGCTTCGGTCTGCGTCCAAGAGCGGCAACCTGAACAAGCAGCAACGGATCGTCGAGCGCCTTCGCCGGAAGCTCGGGGACAAGAAGGCTGCGAAGGTCCTGGAGAGCTCGGGCGCCCGCCTCCATGTTCCTGCTGCCCGAGATCTCAAGAAGGTGACAGAAGGACCTGCCGCGTCAGCCAAGATCGGGGACAAGACGTACAACGTCTCCAAAAAGGGGCTCGACAAGGCAAAGCGGTACGGCATCCCAGCCGGCGCCGCTGTCGGTGGCGCAGCCTACGCTGGCCGCAAGAAGGACAGCGGCAGCAACGGGCGCAACGGCGTCACAGTCATTCGAGGGTAGCCGTTGCCGTCCCGGGTCACCACCGCCCGCTCCTTGCTTCGCAAGCTGACGCGGGACGTGCCCGGCACGCCCAAGATCATCCAAGACGCACGACGTCTGAAGATGACGGGCGAGGGGACGGGGTCCATCTTCCTTTGGCCAATCCAGGCGATTGCCCGGAAGGCCAAAGGGAAGGCGACCGTCAACAAGGCCCTCTACGAAAAACTCCACCGGCCGTTGCTCAACATCGACCAGAAGGCAGGGCGCCAGCTAGAAAAAGAGTTTGGAACGCGCAAACTCTTTCGCCAAGTTGACGTTTTGCCCTCCGGGCGTAAGATCAAAGGCCTCAACACGCTGATCAAGGATGAACGCCACAGCGCATTCGCCCCGATCAGTAAGACGGTCAAGGCCGTTTCACCCTTAGCCGCAATGATGTACGCATCACAGCTTATGAGCAAACAAGGCCAAGAAGACAACCCCGAAGGAACTGGCAAGGTTGCTTTGCTCGAGAAGGCCGCTGCGGCCCTTGAGTGGGCTGGTCGTCGCCAGGAAGCTGAGAAGCTTGCGTTTGAGATGGTGGAGCAAGGCCGGATTCAACCGTTCGAATCATTCTCTCGATTCCAGGAGAAGGTCGCGTCGCTGATGGAGAAGAACCTCGAAGCCGTACGCGAGGCGCTGGACATCGATACGAACGCTGCCGACTTCGGAAAACTTGCTGACGTTCAAGGGGGCCAAGGGAATACCCCTGAAGAGGCCTTCTACCATCGACTCGCTGGCGAATAGCCACACGGAGGAACAGATATGCCTGCAGGAACTTTCCCGGTACCCAAGGACGTTCGCGTAGACCGCGCCTTCACAGTTGTGAAGGGCGTCGATGCAATGTTCCGCACCCCGGCCGTCTTGGCCGATCCGAGCGTCAACGTGGACGTCGGCGAATGGATCGCACTCGATGCCTCCGGCCTTGCGGTCAAGGCAACGGCGGCGGCCATCCTCACCGAGCCACTCCAGGGCGCACGTGCTTCGTGGACGCTCTACCGCCAGGGCGACGCCAACGCCGGCCAGTCCGACGCCATGGCCACTGGCCAGGTCGACCTGCTCAGTGCTCCCTACCAGGCGAAGACCCAGCTCTACGACACGGGTGCAACGTGGACCCCGGGCGCCCCGCTCGTCGTCATCCACGATGCCACCACCGACCGGGGCATTCTCGCGCCGCTCGATCCCGCTACCGCCGATGCCGAGCAGCTCTCTGCCGTCGTCGGACAAGTCGTGCAGGTTCCGACCAACGGCATCCTTCACTACGAGGCCAAGTAGGTAGGGCGTCAGCTCTCACCCTCTAGGACAAGGAGAAGGAAATGTCATACGGACTTGAAACCATCGACGCCGGTACCTTCAACAACCTTTTCGTTACCCGTCTGGATACTCCCGACGGACTCGAGAAGGCCGCCCAGGCTGGCGGTGCGTTCGTTCGCGAACGTCTTCGTGAAGTATCGTTCTTGCGGGGCATCATCCCGCCCGAGCACGTGACGAAGGCAGACTGCCAGCGTTCCGTCAACCACGACACCCTCGTCAAGATCGTCGACATCGAGCCGCAATCCAACGCCGCCGCTGTCAACTTCCGCGGCAAGGCGTTCGAGCGCTACATCGAGGGCGACCGCTACGAGATCCCCTTCTTCAAAATCGAGAGCGAGAAGTTCTCGAAGAACGAAGCGGAGCTCCTGGCGTACGACTTCCCGGTCACCAAGGTGATCGAGGAGAACTCGGTCAAGGACATCCAGAAGGTCGAAGACGGCAAGTTCATCGAATTCGTCGATGCCGTCATCGTCGTCAACGGCAAGGACGTCGCTCCCGCCGAGGCCGGTCCGGCCACCTCGAAGAACCTCACGGCGCTGTTCAAGGCGCTGGACACGGACGAGCTCTCCGTTGGCACCGTGCTCATGCACAAGGCCGACTGGGACGACTTCATGGTCCAGCGCGCCGACGTGATCGGTTCGCCGCTGGCGTCCGAGATCCTGGTCAACGGCTACAAGTACAACACCATCCTCGGCCACAAGCTGGTCGTGACGATCAAGACCTCGGTCGTCCCGGTGGGTACGCTGTACTGCTTCACCGACCCGAAGTACCTCGGCAACTTCTTCGTGCTGAACGACACCAAGTTCTACATCGAGAAGCGCGCCGACATCGTGACGTGGCAGACCTGGGAGTACGTCGGCCTCGGCATCGGCAACCTCCGCTCCTGCGCCAAGATGACGCTCACCTAGTCGTCGGTCCTTCCGATGATTGTGGTAGGCTGATCATATGGCCACTTACTACAAAGTAACGAATGCTTCCGCTCGCTCTGAAAAGGGCGAGCGGAACATCTTTCTTACCGAGGCCGGCAAGCTACTGCGGTCCGGTGAGACCCTGTACAATCTTCGCCGCCTTTCACCGGTGACGATCGATCGTGCAAAGGAGCGAGGACTCGACATCGTCGAACAGTCCACGCCCTTCAAAGATCCGGGCTCCGCCACCGCAAAGCCGGTCGCTGCGCCGAAGGTCAAGCACAAGGTCTTTACGCCGGACATCGACAAGCTCAAGGCGGCAGCCGACGCAGCCAAGGCAGAGGCCAAGGTAGCGGCAGAGGCAGCAGCGGTCTCCATCGCCCCTGCGCCTGAGCTCACGGCCATCCCCGAGATGACGCCAGCTCCCGAGCTCAGCGTTGCGCCCCCCGCGGTCGAAGAAGAGACAGCGGAAGCGCCCGCCGAGGTAAGCTCGGAAGACGAGTCGAAGAAGTCCCGCAAGGGGCGTCGGAAAAAAGGTTCCTCCGATAACTAGGACGGCTGGGACCTTCCGAGAAAGGTAGGTCGCTATGCCCTCCACAACTGCGGAGACCAAGCTGGAAGAAGCGCGCAAGCTCCTGCGCCTCTTCCTGAACGATACGCCTGAGCTCAATCGTCTGATTCTTCGCGAAGAATCCGACGCTGCGAAGCTCGACCTGGCGTTGCGGCTTGCGATCGACGACTACAACATCACAGCGCCGATCCTGACCCCGGTCAACATTGCCAACTTCCCGTCCCTGTGGCTGCTGCTCTACGGCGCTGCCATTCAGACGCTTCGAAGCAACGGGCTGCTGCAATCACGCAACGAGCTGGTCTACAGCTCCGGTGGCGTGAGCGTCCGCATCTTCGACAAAACCCAGCTGTACCAGTCCTGGATTGCTCAATTCTTCGCGGAGTACGAGATGAAGAAGAAGCACTTCAAGATCTCAATGAACGTCACGGACGCGATGCTGGCTCAGGTTGGTGTCCACTCTGAGTACGAGAGCCTGGCGCATTACTGGTAGCCATGAAGCTCGAGATCAATCGCCTCGACGTTCTCATCACGCAGCCCGGGTTCCCGCCGAACGAGACGGCCTGCGTCCTGGTCTGTTGGGAGACCAACGCCATCCGTGCAGCGGGAACGACGGTCCGGTTCGCCATCGAGCGGTCACTGACCCCCGCCTTCGACGAGGAAGACACCGAGGTCATCGTCTCGAACATCCCGGCCGTACTAGGCCAGGTCGTCTACACATACGAAGACCGCACGCCGTCGCTGATCAACCACTGGCGGCGCTACTTCTACCGCATCCTCGGGACCGGAGCCGACCGGGACGTACTCTCCCATCACAAGACGTGGGAAGCTGAGCCGCGCCCCTATGAGCTCGAGATCATCAACCGGCACAACTACCTGCTCAAGAATCATACGGGGGCTCCAACGTACTCGTTCGTGGAGCGCACCGCCGACGCGCATAAATGCGTCTGCATTGACCCAACCACACAGCGAGCCAACTACAGCAACTGCACCCTTTGTCTTGGGACGGGGCGACAACGACCGTTCTTTCGACCAATCCTTCACTTCGTGGACTATAACCCGCCGCAGGAACTAGTCCAGATCGCCCAGTTTGGCGAACACCAAACCAAAGCCATCGACTGCTGGTTCTCGGCCTTCCCCATCCTCAAACCACGGGACATCCTGTACCGGCCCGTCCAGGGCGACCTGTGGCGTATCGTCAAGAAGACCCCCGTCGGCGGCCAAGGCGTCACCATCCAACAGGTCTGCCGCGTCGAAGCTCTCAACCTGTCGGACGTCGAGTTTCAAAAGCTCCCCAAGTCCATTCCACAGGCAGAGCTACTCGCCGTCATTCGAGAGTGGGAACAGACCAGGCAGGCAAGATTGTGGTGACCGGTGTAGTATGGGTCTAAGAGGCCTTCCGTGAACGTACTGAGTGGATTCGCTGACGAACTGATCAAACTGGCTGCGGACCTGACTCCGTCTCAGCCCGTCATGACCGACCAGCGCACATTCGGTGGCGTCGCCGGACAAGTCCACAACAGCAGCGGCGTCAAAAAGCTGCTCCCCAATTCGATCGGACACATGGCGACCCGGGCAGGCTCACCGCCGCCCCGGACCACGCCAGGCAACCTCCTGCGAGAGGCGCTCTAGTGTTCAACGACATCATCTTCATCTCGATGGCCCCCCATGTCTCCGAGACCCGGTACTCCGAGGTCCAAGAGGAGTTCAAGCGGGGGCTCGCTCGTCAGATTCAGAAGGATGTCCGCAACCGCATCGACCCCGGCCTCACCTTTCGTGGCCATCAAAAGGCCAACGCTGTGAAGGTGGAGCTCTCCGATACAGGGAACATCACCATCCAGGCCCAAGACATCGCCGAAGAGAACCTGCGCACCGAGGAAGGCGAAGAGAAGCCCGGTGCCCCGGTGATGAGCCGCCATGACAGCGTCGATGACCTCTTCACCCAAAGCAGCGGTGTCCCCGAAGTCGTCCAAGACGGCGGGCAAACCCGTGTCGCGTTTCGCGTGGTTCGGGACACCGACCTGTTCGGACGGGCCCAGGAGCAGCAGGACAGCAAGATCAAAGGGATCGTCGACTTCGCCGTCCAGTCAAATACGGTCGACATGATGTCCGAAGGTGTACGAGAAGTCGCCAGCCGCTACCCGGCCGAGGAGATTGGCTCCGAAACCATCCCCGGAGGCGAAGGGTGACGTACATTGTCGGCAGCGTCGAGAGTGCGTCAAGCCTCCACGACCCGGCAAGGAAGTACCTTCGTCCGCACGAGATCATCAAGAGCCATGCCCTCGAATTCCTCCAGCTCATGTTCTCGAACGAGGAAAACGTAGGGCCTGAGCTCGTATGGAACATCGAGCAGGAACAATCCTGCATCACGATCGTCGACAAGTACGTCTTCAATCTCGACCAAGTATCTTCCCGCCCGGCCATCGTTGCCAACCGCGGACCCCAGGGATGGATGCGAACCAGCGGGTTCCGCCAGTTTCAGGGAGAAAACATGCGTACCGGCGAACGGGTCTACACCGACCTGGTTCGAGGTACGGTCACCCTCAGTTGCTTCGCTCGAGAAGGTCTCGAAGCGGAGCGAATCGCCGGCATTGTCTTCGAAGCGTTTCAGACTTTCCGTGACGTGCTGCGAAAACTCCATCAACGCGGTAGACTAATGCCGCAACATCTGGGGTTCTTTAGGGTAGAATCATCGCAAATGGGCGAGGAAGCTCTGGTCAAAAGCGATTCACGGCCAGACCTCTCCGTCGTTCCAGTAGCGGTAGCGGCTACGGTCCAGAAACGCTGGTCCCTCCGTCCGAACGCTAGGAAGCTGCGTGAAGTTACGGTCAATGTCAACGCGTCGGGTGGCGAGTGAACCCAGACCCTAGCGTTCTCTAGGAGGATTTCTCATGGCAGTTCGTCGTCCAGGCATCGAAGTCGTACAAGATTTCCAGCAGGCCGCCGCTGCGCTCAACCTGCCCACGCTCCCCTCAATTGTCGTCGGCCCGGGATTCGAAGTCTCGACCGACATCAATTCGGGAACGTACACCGAGGGACTTTCGTCCCCCATCGAATTTGCTTACTCCGTTGCCACCGCTGGTGCGCTCGTCGACCTGACTGATCCGCCCGACGGTGAAGCAGAGGCGAATGCCCACAAACCCGTCGGGGTCTCTATCTCCGATGCGATTCTGATCAAGAAGGCGACGGCGGTTACGGGCATTGTGACGCTCGGATCGACGACGTTCAACGATCCGACCACGGGTGCCTTCTCCAGCTTCGATCCCGACGCCACCGGTGCCCCGACGTTCTACGTCGACGTCATCTCCGGCACGGGCCTCGACGGCGGAGACGTCAAACGTCACTTCGTCATCAGCAAGACCGACGACAACAACCTGGTGATTGCTGGCGAGTTCATCGCCTCTGCCACGGCTGTCAACTATCGGATCTTGGAGCTCCGTGCTCTCGAGGTGGTTCCCGTTGCCGACTTCGGCGACCGTGGAATCACCAAGGACTCGGACGGCGTCAGCATCGACCCAGGCTTCACAGCCAACGACGGACTTGTCGTGGTCGAAGCGGACATCCTCCTGTCCTGGCGGGCACTGCGCCCCGACCTGGCCGGCGCCCTGAACGTGTTCACGGACATCGACAGCCTCGAAGCCATCTTCGGAGTCGGCTCGGTCGTCCCAAGCAACCCGGGCGCCTTCGCGGTGAACCTGGCGCTCCAGAACACCACGACGGCGGTCAACTTCACCGGGATGACCGGCGACTTCTACACCGCCGAGGAGACGGCCTTCCAGGATGCGTTCGATTTCCTGGAGGACAAGGACGTCTACGGCCTCGCCGTTCTGACGCACAACGTCGCCATCCACCAGCAAGCCAAGTCGCACGTCGAGGGCTCGTCGCTCTCCACGGTTGGCCGTGAGCGGGTCTGCTTCATCAACCGCAAGCTCGTTTCCACAGCGATCGAAGTTCCCGCCTCGGGAATCGGGTCGGTCACCTCGGCGGGTACCGGAAACGGCATCTCCGACTCGACCGTTCCGGTGGTGAACAACGGCAAGTTCCGGGACCCGACCAACGGCACGTTCATCACGGACGGCGTCGGTGTTGGGTATCTGCTCGAGATCTCTGCCTACACGGCGGTCTCGGGCGTTCAGCGCTCCGTGGCCCCAGATGAGCGCGACTTCATCGAGGACGGCACGGGCACCTCAACCCATCGTTGGGCCAACGCCAACTTCGTATCCGGCGATATCAACAAGATCATCGCCGTCCAGGGCGCCACGACGATCGGCAACGACATCGAGTACGTGATCGATGCCATCGTCAGCACGGTCAAGGCGGAGACCAGCGCCACGGCTGTTCCGGCAGACGAGCTCCTCGTCACCGGAACCCGGACCTGGATCGTGGAACTCGATCGGACAGTTTCGTCTGTCACGGCTGCCGACACCGTAGACGTCTCCGAGAGCACCTGGGACTTCGCCAACGGTGCGTTCACCTCGGCGGACGTCGGGCGCCTGATCCACATCACGGGCTCCTCGAACACCAACGACGGCTTCTTCGTCATCTCGGCGGTCAACAGCACCACGGAGATCGTGACCGAAGGGGTTGCCACCGGCAGCTCCGACGAAACCTTCGCGGGTACGGAGACGCTCCGCATCCTCGACGTGGACCGCGAAGTTCTTCGGGACTTGACCAACGACGCCGTCAACGGCACGAACCGCAACTGGACCGTCTTGGGGGGCAACTTCACGTCCGCCGACGTTGGCCGGGTGCTGCGGGTTGCGGGCGCCACGAACGGTGCCAACAACGACGACCACACCATCGCGGAGGTCATCTCCTCCTCGGTCGTTCGAACCAGTGCGGGTACCACGCCGGTCACCGAGGAATTCGACGGTCTCAACACAGTCCTGACGACACTCGACGTGGTTTCGGTGACGCCGAGCGATGCCGAGGATGCGTACATCACGGGTACGCGGCACATCATCTCGGCCATCAACTCCGAGAGTGAAGTGTTGCTGGCGGCCGACCCGACCAATGGGTTCGGCGGAACGCTCGAGGATGTGGTCTACACGATCACTCGCAACCTGACCCGAACCGAAGAGGCGGACTTCATCGCCGGCTACACCAGCTCGTTCGCGAGCCGGCGCGTGGTCCACACGTGGCCAGACGTTTTGGCGGTGTCGATCAACGGCGTGCTGACGAAGGTACCGGGCTACTTTGCCGGCGCGGTCTACTCTGGCCTGACGGCTGGGTTGCCGAGCCAGGCTGGCTTCACGAACCTCAGCGTCACGGGATTTGTGGGCCGGGAGAACTCGGACGACCGCTTCAGCGACACGCAGCTCGATGCGATTGCGAGCGGCGGAAGCATGATCCTGGTGCAGGAAGTGGCGGGCGCCCCGTTGGTGACGCGTCACCAGCTCACGACGGACACGTCGACGATCTACTTCCAGGAGTTCTCGGTCACCAAGAACGTGGACTTGCTGGCTCGCTTCTTCCGGGACCTGTACGCACCGTTCATCGGTATCTACAACATCACGGACACGTTGCTCGACCTGCTCAAGACTCGCGGGGAGAGTGGAATCTCGTTCCTCTTGGGACAGCGGGCTCAGCGCGTCGGTGCTCCGATTCGGCGGGGACAGCTTTCGAACATCTCGGAGTCGGAGATTCAGCCCGACAGCGTCGAAATCGAAATCGATGTCGATGTTCCGCTCCCGTTGAACAACCTGAAGATCACTCTGCTCGTTTAGTCCCGGAAGGAGATAGGCCATGCCGCTTCGCGATTCAGCCACAACGAGTCTCAACAACTGGGACTTTCACAACTTTCATGTCCAGACCGAGCTTCTCGGTGGAGAGTTCATCTCTGCCGAGACGACCTTGGTTGCTGCGGGACCGCCACGTTTGTCGGACGTGACCGGGGGCAATGCCCAGCTTCAGGGCGCCCTGGACACGCCGGACGAAGGGGACATGGTGTTCCCGATTGGCGTGCTCGAGAACGTCGGCGTGAGCCAGTCCAAGCAGTTGCAACGGATTTTCGAGATCGGTTCGTCTCGCTCGTACTTCATTCCGGGCCGCGTTGTGGGCAGCCTGACCATCGGTCGGATCATGTATCACGGACCTTCGCTCTTGAAGGTTCTGTACGCCCACTACAAGCAGACACAGGGTCCGCTGCGGTTCTTGAACGAGGCGGCTGCCGTCATCAACAAGAACGGCGTGGACATGCCGAACCCGAACAAGACCTTGCTGAGCCTCCCGGCTCTGCAGCAGGAGCTTCACCGGGTCCGCTTCAACCCCGGCTACGACGACCTCTGGTTGAACCTCGCGTCGGACATCTTCAACCAGCCGACGGGCATGTGCCTGTACTTCCGCAACCAGAACGACACGACGGTCGGCGCGGTGTACCTGGAAGAGTGCTACATCCAGGGCCACCAGATGAGCATCTCGTCTGGCTCCGTGCTGGTCATGGAAGGCGCGTCGCTGCAGTTCGACCGGGTGGTTCCGATCCGGATGGAGCTGCCGGGCAACAACCTTCAGCTCGCGAACTAGCATGATGCTGCTCACGCCTACCATTGCCAACGGGTTCGCCGACGAGCTCACCAAGGTCGCGAAGCTCAATTACCGCGACCTGGCGGGCATCGGCGCCGGAACCGGGGCAATGCTCAACCTGGGAGCCCGCGCCAAGCACCGTCTTGGCATGGACTACCATCCTGAGCAAAAGGGCCGCACGCTCACCGGTGACGCAGCAAAGGGCGCCACTGCCGCATTGGCAGCTGGCGCCCTGCTGAGCATCTTGACGAATAAGCGGGTCTAGTCCGACCAGGCGTCGATCTCGCTCAACTCGAGCGGGATCCGCTTGGTGACGATAGCCTCGGCCCCCGGCCGCCGCATGATGTCGGCGAGCCGGACGGTGTAGAAGTCGATGTCGATGCTAGTGTCGACCCGCTTGCTTGGCGGCTGGATGTAGACCTGCACGTCGTCGGGAACGATGGGCGTGAGCCGGCGGATGATGGCTTCGATGATCGCCCGTGGGTCGGCATGGATCGGCCTGCGTGGAATGAGGTGAATCATGTAGTCGTTCACCCGCCGGCCGTGGTCGATCTGCCAACGGCCGAAGACTTCCTTTGTGTACTTGACAGGAGTGATCCCCACGTCACCTTGGGCATTGAATTCGTCGGAGACGAGCGCTGCCTGCTTCTCGATGTCCCTGACCGGCGGCTTCTCCTCGACCTCTTCCTTCTTGGCTTCGAGGTCGTCCTTGCTATCGAAGATTCTCATGCTTCTCCTGGATACGGCGTTGGGCCTCCTTGCGGAGACGCTTCTGCACGCAGCCGCAGGGCCGCGCAACCCGTGGCTCCTTGTCGGTGGCGCCCGCCCGCTTGAGGGTGGTGATGAAGCCCCTCCCTCCGCAGGTCTTGCAGTTCGGCTTCGAAAACGCCTTGAACGCCCCGACCGTTCCGCCCTTCTCGCGAACGAGCTCGTCAGCAATGCGCTGGACGGGGTCGGTGAACCGGACGGGAGTCGGTTTCATCCCTGTAGCCTATGGCCATCACACCAAAGATGCAATGGCTAAAAAGAACAACGCTACGAGAAGATGTAATACCGGAATGTTGCATCCGCTCCGGTTGTCACCGTGAAGGTGGTGAGTCCGCCGTCCGGATTGAACCAGGCGTAGAAGCCATTCCCTGCCGTGACGTCAGATCCGGCCGTGGCGGCATTCGCCTCGAGCGTTCCGGATCCGACCAGGCACTCGACATAGACCGCCTTGGCGTCGGCGATGCCATCGAGCAGGTCGACGTCGACCTGAGCTCCCGTGAGCTCCAGATCCTTGGTGACCTTCTTGGTGTAGTTCAGGGTGAACGAAAAGCTCCTCGAAGGAGGCGTGCTCTCCGCTGCGATGGGAAAGGAAATCGTGCCGCTGACAGTGAGGGTAGGCATAGCGCTCCAGCTCCGGGGTCAATGAGTCGCCCCATTCTACCCCGGAGCTGGCCACAGTTCACGCCTTGAGCAGGACGAGGTCCTCATCGATCTTGTCGATGAAGTCCTGGTGCCCCTCGGTGTCGTGAATGTGGCTGATGAGCAGTTGCGCCGCCGTGATGTAGTCCTCCTTCGATACCTTCCCCATGAGGTACGCCATCCGCTGCATCACAAAGCCGGTGTGCCACACGTCTTCGAGACAGTAGTTGTCGATGTCGTCCTTGCGGTCATCCTTCCAGGCCCCGTACACCATGCTTCCGTCGATCCCAGTCTTGCCGGGGAGCCCCATGAGCATCGCCAGCTCCTTGAGATGGCACTTCATGAACGCGCCCCGGTTCGTCCATTCCTCCACCAAGTCTAGGTGCTTCCCTCCGTAGCGATCCCGGTAGTCCTTGGACCACTGCGAAATGCCGCCTTTGTTGTCGGGGAGCTTCCCGTAGTACCACTTGAACGGAATCCCGTATCGGAACGCCCGATACTGAATCACCGGCATGTCGAACTTGCGGCCATTCCAGTCGACGATGGTGAGCGCCCTGGCCGGATGGGATTCGCCCGCCAGCTTGTTGAAGCCCTCGACCTGCGCTCGTTCGTTGCCCTCCACGGCGCCACCGGCAATCACCTCCGACGACAACACATGCAGGCTCCGGTCGAGCACCATCGCTCCGATGGTGATGATCTTGTGGCACGCCTGGGGGGCGAACGGCTCCTCGCCCTCCTCGCACTTCTGCCTCTCCCGGTCCTTCTCGTAGTCCCCCGACGACTTCCACTCCTCGACGAGCTCCGTCTCTGGGATCGTCTCGATGTCGTACACCAGATATTGGGCGCTCATTGCTTCTCATCCTTGAACTCGAACACCGTCCGAAGGATGGCGTCGGGCGTGACCGTGATGCTCTCGACCGCCCGGTCCTTTCGAACCAGGTGAGGGACCAGCGTGAACGCTGCTCCCGCATCGGACATCCCAATGAAGCGGCCCAGCTCGTACCCCTCTGCGTCGCTAACGTGAATCGCGTAGCACTCCTGGTACGACAGCCGATTTACATCCATTCCTCGCATGGTTACCAAAACCTCCATCCCGTTTGCCGTGTCATCCGAATCCCATGGGTGTGCAAAATGACCGGCGTGATTTGCCCGTCGAGTGGGATCGACTCCGGATGAATGTAGTACGCCAAGTCCTTGTGGGTTCGAACGATTCCCACCGATAGAGCGCCTGCCCGCTTGAGCTTTCGAAGCATCGAGATCTGCGGCCCAGAAAACAGGTGGCCGAGCATCTTCCTGTCCGGCTTGTACTCTTCCAGCGACTTATCCAGCAGCTTCGGCACCTCCTTGACCTCAGCCGCCAAGAAGTGGCCACCGGGGAGCACTGCATGGATGTCCGGGATTCCCAAGTTGAAGGAGTCCGCCGGCTTCCACACGAACGATTCCTCGAACACTTCCGACAGCCGCATCATCAGGGTCGTCACAAAGGCTCGCTCATTACCCAAAGTCCGTCTCCATTCGCATCCCTTCCCCTACAAAGATGTGCAGGTGGTTCTCCCCTCGCACCGGCTTCTCGAGCTTGTGCTCCATCACCGGCAACGTACCAAACGTCTCCAACACTGCCTTGGTCAGCGGGTTGACCGCCGCATCGATGGCTGCATCGATCGTGAGCCAATTCCCCTCCGGCTCAGGTTGCGGCCAGACACGGTACACCGTGAGATCCCCGTAGGGCGTCTCAAGCTCTACCCAGTGGAACGTCTTCTTCCACCGCCAATACCGCCAGTCGCACTTCGGGTCGTCCAAGGGGAGCGGATAATTCGCTGCGATGAGCTCGTTGACGCGCTCCCATCCCTCCACGAACGCATCAAGCCCACGCTCAAACGTGGGCTCGTGTGCTTCACGGAAGCCGTTGATGGCTCGAGCTAGTTGGCTCTGCAGCCACTTCCTGACCGACTCATTTTTCTCCGCGTACTTCTTCGCCTCGGGCAAACGAATCCTCGACAGATAGACGTCGCTTGCTTTGTACTTTTGAAACATCCGGTCCTGCGGCGTCACCCGAGGAGCGTACTTTTTCCTCATCGCCTAGCTCCCACACGTCGATGTTCAGCGTGCGCACCTTGATGATGGTGCGGCCCTGATACTCCTCCGAACGGATGTAGCCCTCGATGGTCACCCACATGCCAACCCTGCCGTCGTCCACGATGCGTTGTGCATCGCGACCGAGGACCTCAACGGTGATTCGGTTCGTTCTCGAAACCGTCTTCCCATTGTTGACCCAGCTTTCCTTCATCGACAACTGAAAGAAAGTTAGGTCGGTCCGCTTGCTAAGGCTTTTTATCCTTGGAGCCGAGATGATTCGGCCCTGCAGGATGGATCGGTTCACATAGGGTTCCATGATTCGCCTGTTCGTCCGCTTCTCGGAGCTTTCGCAGGCCCCGCCTCTCAATGAGACGAATTCCTTCCCGCGAAACGCCAAGCCAATCACCGATCAACTGGAGCGAATGCTCTCCCGCCTCGGAGGCCACGAACGTGCAGTTCATGTACTCCTTGCAGTTGATCGACCAATCGCAGTCCATGTTCGTACACGGCGTCAGCGGGAACACCGCGTGACCGTCCGGGCATCGTTTCTGAAGTTCAAGGCTCGTCACGCCCTTGATCCTCTCTACGACGTCGACATGTGGCTTGGCTGGCTTCTGCACCCTAAGAAACGTCCCTCTACGACGTTACCGTATCCGGACGCGCTTGCCCAGAGCGACCGCCCAGCGGCGCTCTACACTGGACCTCCTTGGAAGAACAGGCTTCCGCTCCCTCGGGCGTAGTCGTATCACCTCTGGCATAGGGGTCTGGCATGAAAAATCAGCGACCCCGTCGTGGAAATGCTCTGCCCACACCATCTCCATGCCCTCCTCTATCCGGTCCCACTCGCACCACAGGTGCCACCGCACCGATCCAGGTTCGAGCTTCGCCGGGTCCACCCTTGCCGGATTGAACCCCTTCTCCTCCTTCGCTGCATCCCTAAACCATGCGTGCCTTTCGGCAGACCCGAACACCATCGTGCCCGGGTCCGCCTTGGATACCTCCGACATCGCTCCCCCCATCAATGCTGAAACTGCAGTGTGGCCACGGACAGCGGTCCCACTGTTTTTACGATATGAACTTTCGGCTGTACCCCCAGAACTTCAACTCCGAAGTGCTGTCTTCCCCCGCGATGCTCCAGGTCTCGCCCGAACTCATCGGGAAACGCCGCCTGCAATACACCGTCAAGGTTCCAGTAGTAACCCCATCCACGGCTTTCGCTGTGACCAGGGTCGCCCATGCAAACCGTATCCCGGACGTTCAGCTGGTAGAACCAGCCCACCAACGCTTCAAATGGGATCCGCCGACGGCGCAGATCGTTCAACCCAATGGCGATGGGCCCCCGGCATACACGACAGGCGGTCAACGCCGTCGTTTCGTAGATTCTCCCTTCGATCCCAAATCGCCGAACACTCTCTTCTAGGCGATGGCGCACTTTGATTCGAAGCCGTGTGCAACGCGCACAGCTACTGGGATGGTTTGACCCCCCGCTCACGTGCTGGAGAGGGGGAAGCCAGATCGATGCATTCATCAATGAGCCCCAGCATTTCCTTGGTGTCCATCTGGGTCGGCTCGCCAAGTAGGCACACGGCGAGCCGTTGTTTGATCGAGTGAAGCCGGTTATCGAGGATTCCCAGACGCTGCTGAATCTTCCCGATCATCGACAGAGTATCCATCTCTGAAGAGGCCCTCCATTTGATGATCATCTCCATCACGCTCTCGTCCTTCACCTCATGGCCGCTGGACAGCGCCGCACGGACTCGGTCATCTCCTATGGCAAGGCGTGCGAACCAGGAAGTAACATCGGTGAGGTCACCGTCGAAGTCCTTGTAGATGCTCCCGCACTGGCCGCACTGAAAAAGCCCAGGCTCGTTGTGAACGCGGGCCGCCGGAATATCCAGCTCATCCAGCGGGTAGTGGCAATCCTTGGCGGGACATTGCCTCATTGGTTCAGTCATCTGTTTTCCTTACTGGCATGATCACTGCCTTGAAGCAGTTGTCATCCCCCTGGATTGTCATGGGGTCAAGCTCTCGCCCCACCCCGATCCGTATACTGCTTCCGCTGCATGCATCAATCGCGTCCAGCAAATAGACTACGTTCGCTGTGACCCGCAAGAAGGGGAGTAGGTGCCCCTCCGCTTTCGCTGCCAGGTCCTTCCGAAACGCATCCCCCGACGGAGCATCGGAGATGATCGTCACCTTCCGGCTGTGCAGGTCAAAAGCCAGGTCCACCGTTCGTACTTCGTCAACGAACGGAATGAGGGACGCCTCCTTGAGCGAAGACAGTAATACATCCCGGCTCAACTGCCACGCCCCCTGCCAGACCGGAACCGCCTGCTCCCACCCCAAGAATCGGTTCAGCGAAATGGGCGCAATCAACCCGAAGTCCTCGCTCCCTACCATCAGCCGGGTCTTCCCTACGCGAAACCCCGTCCACTCCCGCGACTCCACTGCCTGCATGTACCGAAATACATCCGATGAGATGTACAGCCCGGGAGGCATCTTCCCCCCCTCAACCTCCACCTGCATCATCGGAAGCTCGAGCAAGTGCATCCGACTGCCGTTCGTCCCTACGGCGACTCGCTTCTCCAAGTCCAGGAACATGCCGCAGTGGTCCCGAACCCCCTTCTCCCCCTCGTGCATCACTGCAGCGCCCACCCGCCTTGGGATGTCGAAGACGTAGGCTGTGGACAAAGCCACCGACGCCTCGACCGGCTCCAGTGACGGGGACTTCGGGAAGTCACTCGGGTGACCCCAGCAAGGAAAGCCGAAGCTCCCCACGTAGATCTTCTCCCTCCCTAACCCCACTTCGATCGTGGAGTACTCGTGCGACAACAGCTTGAGGATCGAGATCGTACGCGCCAAGGGCAACACAGCCTCGAACGCCTCTCTCCCTCCCGCCGCCGGCATCGAAGCCGCCGCCCATACCTCGCCGTTGAACGCCTCAAAGATCATCTTCGGGTCATCCCCGGAAAGGAAGCGGACTTTCACACCCGACAAGATCGGATAGTCCGGGTTCTCTACGGTGATTCGCGAAAGCGCTTCGAGTAAGCCCCAAAATGTTTTCGCATTCAGCTCCACCGGCGCCACAATGCTGTTTCGCATCAGCGGAGCGCTGTCGATTGCCTGGTCTGGCGGCCGTGCCTTCTTTGACTCCTCGTATTTCCGCCTGGATTCCGAGATGACCTCGGGAGTGATGACCTCCGTTGCTGGACCCGGGCCCAGCCGAACATCTTCCTCGAAGACCGGAGGCGATTCTCTTGGTAGCTCGATCACGCCTTTGGGTGCACGGGTTGGCTTCCGTACCACCAATGTTTTGATGTCAGTCATGGTGTCTCCTCGACCGACTTATGCCCGAAAGAAAAGACAGCCGGCGAGAGCATTCTCGCCGGCCATCCACCCGCAACTGCGAAGGGGCGGGGTTACTGAGCCTGTGATGGTGTAAGAGATGCCCCCTTCGGAAGCAGGTCGATCGTGGTTGGATCCACGAACGCCACGTCCGGCAACCCTCGGTCGTCCAACGTGTCCTTGTAGGTCACGTTGAACTCAGCCATACGGTACATGCAGCAGTCCGAGTGGGCCACTCCCAGCTTGAACCGGCCACGCGCCGTGTAGGTTGTCGGTTCACCCTCCTTGGTCTGGACGCCGCCACCACGATGCGTGACATACACGTCTGCCCCCGAGATGTAGTAGCGAGCGCACTGCGTTTCGGTCAGGCCGCTGCGAGACGCCAACGCCTTACGAAGAGCGCACAACATCTTGTGGTCCCGGCCGAGCTCGTTGAGCTTTCCCTCGCTTCTCTTCACCATGCGGGGGATCTTCGTCGAGATCAGATTCGGGTCTCGGGGGGTGGTCGGTTCGCGTCCAAAAAACGCTTCTTTTTTCTGCATGCTTCTCCTCGCCAGAGCTAAAAAGGGGGTTGCCCCCCTCCTGCTACTTTACATCAAACCCAGAGAACTGCGTCCTCGACTGCTGCACCGCGACCTCCATCAGGTCCCGGTGCAGCGCCGGATGGTCCTTCTCGGCGTTCTTGAGCAACTTCTTCATCGTCTTTGCGCTGAAGTTTGCGTACTCGCCGGGGCTGTACCCGTGCTCCTTGAGTACCTCCAACACCTTGTCTGGAGGGTAGAAGTCCGACGTGGACCGCTTGTACCCAAAGGCAAAGTTGTCCGAGACCTTGAGCGGGTCCTCTCGTCCCTTGACGTAGCTCCGGATCAACGCCGACAACTTCTCCCGCCGCTGCTCGACCACCCGGAGCTCAGAGCCGTAATGCCGCGCCTGCTCCTCAGTGATGATCGCCTCTGGGATCAAGGGGAAGTTCCCCTCGTCGTCCGGCTGCCCCACGGGGCAAACGTCCGTGTGACGACACCACTTGCAGTAAGAGCCTGGCACTGGCTCCCAGTTCTCGATCGCCATCACCTTGTCGACCTGCAGCATGAGCCCCTTCTCGAAGATTTCGAGCTGCTCCCTCGTCCGCGGCGTGCCCGCCCAGAACCCATACCGCAGGTACCAGATGCGCACCTCGAAGGTGTTGACGAATGGGTAGAACTTCGAGACCAGCCATGTGTAAAACGTGAGCTGGAAGTGGTGGTCGAGGTCGTCCCGGTTCAGGACGTTCGGCTGGCTCTTGTAGTCGGTAACGCGGCAGTGCGAGCCGTTGATGTCGATCTGGTCGATGATGCCCCGGAAGTCCGCTTCATCCCAGGAGCACTCCTCGAAGTCGGAGTTGATCGCCATCCGCTCCTCGAAGCCAACCATACTGTTGGAGAGCTGGTAGCGGTCGCGCCACTTCTCCACCCAGTGCAAGATGTTCGGAATCTCCTCGAGCAACCGGTGGACCGTGTGGGTGTTCACCGCCTCCCGCACTTCTTCGTCGGACAAGTCCTTGGGCTGGCACTTGCGCGACAGACACAGCTTCGTCAGGTCCGCGATGGCTTCATGGGCCGCCGACCCACGT
>Ga0307378_10001800_pt1 | contig 34018 bp, 23 predicted proteins | sample UN1MG_FD_202238 | JGI IMG/M metagenome (GOLD analysis project Ga0307378, IMG submission 202238) | Soil microbial communities from Risofladan, Vaasa, Finland - UN-1 | ecosystem: Environmental > Terrestrial > Soil > Coastal area > Acid sulfate soil | place: Finland: Risofladan, Vaasa | collected... | reverse complement strand
CAGTTGGCTCACCGGTGGGGGCCGCATCCGGAGGGGCCCTTGGTGGCGGCCAATTGTGCCGGCCTGCCGGAATCGCTGATCGAAAGCGAGCTGTTCGGCCATACGAAGGGGGCGTTCACCGGGGCTTCCGAGGCCCGGCAAGGCTTCTTCCGAGCGGCCCACGGCGGCACGCTCTTCCTGGACGAGATCGGCGAGTTGCCGATCCGCTTGCAGCCGAAGCTGCTCCGCGCGCTCGAGTCGGGGCAAGTGATGCCGGTGGGAAGCGATACGCCGGTGGCGGTCGAGACGCGGCTCGTGGCGGCGACCAACCGGAATCTGGAGCAGGCGGTGAGCGAGGGCCAGTTTCGCGAGGACCTTTACTACCGGATCAACGTCGTGGAGCTGACGGTGCCCCCCTTGCGCGAGCGGCGCGAAGACGTCCTGCCGCTGGCGCGACGGTTCGCCGTGGAGTTTGCCGGCGGGCCCGTGCGACTTTCTCCGCAGGCCGTGCAGTGCTTGCTGGCCTACACGTGGCCGGGAAACGTGCGGGAGCTTCGCAACGCCGTGCAGCGGGCGTGCCTCATGTGCCGGGGCGACGTGATCCTCGGGGAGCATCTGCCGCCGAAGATCGCCGCGTTGGCGTCCCACCCGGCCCAGGCCGAATCCGACCGGGGCCGGCTCTCCCAGGTCGAAAGGGCGACGATCCTGGCAACGCTCGACGAGTGCAACGGCAATCGCACCCACGCGGCCAAGAAGCTCGGCATCAGCCGCCGGGCGCTGATCTACAAGCTTCGCGTTATTGAAGCAGAATCGCAGTGATTGCGCCAGCCCCATACGGTTCTTGGCCCTCATCCGACGAAACCGGATCAGGTTTCGCGGACTCCGACGATTTCGATCCGTAGGCGGCCGAAATCGCTTCACGACCCGGTCCGACGATCGGATACCGCTATCGGAAGCGACCGAATTCCCCTCCCGAGCGGGGTTCCTTGAGCCGCCAACCCACGAATGGCGGTGACCACCACGCCCCCCACGTTGAGGGCTGCGGCGTGAAACCGGATTGCCCCTTTCCGGCGGACCGTTACCGTATTGCTTGCGGTTATTCGCGTTTGCGCGTAGACTATGTCGCGTGGGCTGTGGGGGCCCACGGACTATTGGCGGTCTCCACCAGGGCCGGTTGTGTGGGCAATCGAGCCAGGTGGAGCGGGGGACCGGCATCAGATTTCTCTTCTCCTTTTGCCGAGGCCTTCCCCCGGGGCAGCGCCAGGGCCACGTCACACGGCGGCTGGGATTCCAGGTTGGGGGGCACAAGCGTGCACTGGAACCGTGTGAAGCCGACGCCACCACGGTCGGCGCGTGTTCCTCTTGGGGAAGACGACCGCGCCTTCCGAGCGCGAAGGGTCTGCCGGTTCGACGGCACGCACCTGCCCCTGCCTTTTTCGCCGATCTCATATCTCGTCAGCAGAAACCGCGTTTGAAGGAAGGCGTGCGAAAGCGATTGCGCGCGCTCGAGCGCGAAGGGTTTGGGAGACGTTCAGTCGCGATGGTCTTTTTCGCCAGGGAGGTTCTCTATGTATTCTTCGTTGAGAGTGTTGATGCTGCTATTGCTGGTGTTCTCGCCGTGCGCTATCGGATGCTCTTCGCGGATGAGCGAAGAAGACGCCGCGGGGATCGAGGCCCAAGAGGAGGGCGTCGATCCGGGGGAACTCGATGACGAGGGGAAAGAGGAGGTGGATAAAAACCTCGATTGATGCAAGCGTCAAGACTTGGCGCGACGGTTGCCAAGGGATGGGGGCCATGCTGTTTGGCCGCGGCTGAGCGCAGCAGCGATAGCGATGCCGGCAACCAAACAGCGACCGATACCAACAGCTCCGAGAGAAAGGGGCGAAGCTGCCCTGGACGACGTCTCTGGTAAGATTTACCTATTTCCAGTTCTCAAGGAGATTGATGCGATGAAGTCCTGCAAGGTACGTTCCGGTTTCACTTTGGTCGAGTTGCTCGTGGTGATCGCCATCATTGGGATTCTTATTGCGCTGCTCTTGCCGGCCGTACAGGCCGCACGCGAGGCTGCGAGGCGGTCGCAGTGCAGCAACAATCTCAAGCAGTTGGGCTTGGCACTGCACAACTACCATGACAGTTTCAAGTGCTTTCCCTCCGGGTGGCTCAACAAGCCGGCGGGGGGCAACTACAACCTATGGGGCTGGTCGGCGCTGGTCCTTCCCTATGTGGAGCAAGCAGCGTTGCACGAGCAGCTCGATGTAGGGGATGTGTCGCTCGAAGATCTCGCGACGGCGTATGCCGCTACCTCTGGCAACCCCCAGAACTTGCTTGTGCTGAGCCAGCCCGTTGCTGCTTTCCGCTGCCCGTCCGACGACGGTCCGGAGTCGAACGCAGTCCGAGATCAATTCCCATGGTCGGCGGGGGCTGACACCGGGCGGTTGGCCACCTCCAACTACGTGGGCGCCAATGACAGTTGGGAAACGGAACGGGGCATCAACGCGGCGCCGAGAAGCGAAACGGGCCTCTTCAGAGAGGATTCCTCCTTCGGGTTCCGCAGCATCCGCGACGGCAGCAGCAACGTCATCGCTTTGGGCGAACGGAAGTACTACCTGCGCACCGACACGGGGAGAGACTATAACATCGGCGCGGCCGTCCTGTTTGGCGTGCGGCGCCGGAACGCCGTGAACCATCGGGGGGACCAGGTCGCAAGCGGGTGTCCGGGGATAAACCACAACGTCGATGTCTCGAGAGCTCAGTCAAGGCAGGGATTCTCGAGTGACCACCCCGGCGGGGCCCAATTCGCCTTGGCCGACGGCAGCGTCCGATTCATCAGCGAGACGATCAAATTCGACGCGGGGGCCGACGGCACCACTTGCGCGGACGACCCCCTGTTGCGCGACGTCGACACGACCTGGGAACAGCTCATCGCAATCCGGGACGGCGCAGTCATTAGTGATTTCTAACGCCCTGCGCCGAGTGACAAGCCGTCCCTTTGGGGTTTCGCCCCGCCCGACGAAGGTCGCGGGCGGTGAACCGGATCCCCGCGTGTAGCGATACGCTCGCAAACGCCAACGGTCGCAGGCAACTCTGACTTGCCCGAGCTTTGGCAAGGCCGAAATGCCCAAAGGACCGCGGTCAGGATCGCCCGGGCGACGCCTTGCCGAGCTCAGCGAGCCTCGTCGGTCGCTGATCTCGCCCCGCGGCGCTCCACCCAGATCGGGCTCGACCAGGCGTACTGCTCGTTGGCCTGGACCACGCGGGCGTAGTACCAGTTGAGGCCGCCCCCTTCGTCTTCGTCGAGAGTGACGAAGCGGGTGTGGTAGTGGTCGTGGAACACGAGGCGGTGAAGCATCGCCGATTCCTTGGGGAAGTCGCCGGTGAAGAGCATCTCACCCGCCTCGGCCAATTGCCGGAAGGTTTGGGTGAGCGACACCCGAGTGGGCGACTCCAGGCGGACCGTGATCCGCGTCTCGGGACCGCCGCGGACCGCGAGCACCACGGCCTTCTGCGAATAGTCCTCGAACTGCTGCCGCAAGGCCGTGAACGACTTCACGCGGAGATGGCGCGGAGAGCGCTCGACGATGCGGTCTCTCCGCCCCTCCTCCAACGGCCCCGACTGGAAGCAGGGCTGGACGTCGACCAGCTCGCCGCCGTCGAGCGCGACGTCGACGTCCCAGTCGCACACGCGGGTCATGTCCAACGCCGGCCACGGGCCCCAGCCGTACTCGAAGCGGACGAGCACGGGCTCGTTCCAGCTTGCGGCGCTCGGCACGCGGTCCATGGGGAAGTCGCGGTGCACGACCCGGTTGTTCTTGAGGATCTCCACGCGGTCGACCTGATCCCAGCCGGTCACCTCGACCGCAAGCTCTCGGCGCCGCGTGTAGGGAAGCTCGCGGCCCATCGGCCGGCCGTTGAGCCGGAAATCGAGCCGGATGCGGTCGCCGCTGACGGCGTAGGTCCGCCGGTTGCGGAGTGCGTCGAAGATCCCCTCCCGGGTAAGCTCCTTGGCGTACACCCCGGCTAGGCCTTCGCGGTAGCCGCCCGGGTAGCCGAGATGGTCGTCGGTGCTGGCCACGACGCCCAGGCGGTAGCCCTCGCTGAGAAAGTGCTGGAGCGTATTTCGGGTCCAGCGCCCTCCTTCGGTGTGACGGACGTACGGCGAAGGCGCCCGATCGTGCTCGGCGCAGCCCCACTCGGAGAAGATCTCGATCACCGGCGAGACCTCGGGATCGAGCCGTTTCAGGTTGGCCCCGCGATGTCCCAGGCGGTTGGCCGGGTGATGGGGGATCATGATCGCCCCGTGCTTCTTGGCGAACGCCCGGAGCTCGCGCAGCTCGTCGATGCGGGCGTACTCGGCCGTTTCGGGATCGGGGAAGAGAATGTGGTAGTCGCCCAGGCCCGTCGAGTGCTGCTCGAAGCCGGGGATCGCCACGAACCGGCCCGGCTCGTCGAATTTGCGGACCATCGCCAGTACGTCGGGCCAGCGGTCGCGCGTGACGTCGAAGCCGCGGAGCCACTTGTTCTCGATGCTGTTCTCGTAGTGGCCGATGTCGGGCCAATAGCCGTGCGGCGTGAAGGCGAAGAAATCGAGATGATCGCGGGCGATCTCGAACGTCCGCTCCAACGAGCCCTGGGCATAGCCGACGGCGTTGTGGTTGTGCAGATCGCCGAAGTAGACGTGGTGGTCGTCGGGCTCGCGCCCATCGCTTAGGCCGTGAGACGGTGTTGACGTGAGCCCCACGGCGGTCCCTGCCGCGGCAGTCTGCGACAGCCACTCGCGTCTCGTTATTCGGTGGTTCACTCGGATCTCCCAATGCTGGGCGGCAGCTTCGTCCTAAAACGTAGTGGAACCGAAAGCATAGTCGGTCGGCCGACGGCGTTGGGCACACTTGGCTGGCGCCCGGTCGGTCGCATTTCAGCCATCGTCGTTGAAAACGGGGAACGGTTCAAGGAGTCGCTGAATGACCGAATGAGCTGGGCCTGCGTTGTCGCCGTGCTGCTCGGCGGGCCGCGGGAGAGTCGGGAAGGTCGCGATCCCCTCCAGGGGCGCATCACTGCGTCGTCTATGGAGTTAGAGCATCGTCTGGTTGCCACTTATGGGGCATATAATCCCCCCCTCCCCCCCTAAATGTAGACAAAAGCTATTGCCGGCTTGCGTCAACCCCTTGACAAGCCGCAGAAAAAGGCTAGCCTGCTGGTCAGGATCAGGATTTCCTGGCGGCGCGACAGCCGTGAAATGACACGTGTCGGGGGCGAGGGGGGACAGCCTGAGGGCGCGATCTCTTCCATTCCAGGCGCTCCGTTTGGCTTCGGTCAGGGGGGCGCCCCGGAGGGCTCTCTCTTCTTTCAAGCCTTTTCCGAGGTCGTTTTCCCAGATCCGTTCTTTCAATGGAGGAACGCCGATGTCTGGCTTCTTGCGCAAGCGGCAAGCTTTCACGCTTGTCGAGCTGCTGGTGGTGATCGCCATTATTGGAATCCTGATCGCCCTGTTGTTGCCGGCCGTTCAAGCCGCCCGCGAGGCGGCGCGCCGAGCGCAGTGCACGAACAACGTCAAGCAACTGGTGTTGGCGATGCACAACTACCACGACACCTACAAGGTGCTTCCTTCCTGCTACGGCGGGAACGCCCAGTACGACTACACCAACACCGGCCACAGTTGGATGCAGGCCATCCTGCCGTATGTCGAGCAGCAGCCGCTGTACGACAAGATCATCTTCGGTCTTCAGGTAGGAACGGGGAATCCCGGCGACGCCGACTACAACGTCAATACCGAGGTCTCGCGCACAGTGATTGCCGCCTTCCTGTGTCCGTCGGACAGCAACCAACAAGGCCTGATGGGTAGTCGCGCCAACGTGAACGACACGCGGGCCATCACGAATTATAAGGCATGTGCCGGCAGCAACTGGGCGTGGGGCGACGCCGTGTGCCGGCACACGTGGCCCCGCGGCGGCTACTGGGGCAATGACGGGAGCGGACTCGACCGGGGCAACGGAATCATTTTCCGCAACAACAACAACTACCGGGAGGCCTGGATCAAATTCGCCGAAATCGAAGACGGCGCCTCGAACACGTTTGCCGTCGGGGAAGCGATTCCACGTTGGTGTAATCATACCTGGTGGTACTGGTTCAACGGCTCGACCGCCACGTGCGGCATCCCGCTGAACTACAAGTCAAACATCATCATGACCGATCCGGCTCAGACCCTGGAAACCCGTTGGACGGATTGGGGTAACAACTACTCGTTCATGAGCCGACACCCCGGCGGGGCAAACTTCGGGATCTGTGACGGGAGCGTCACGTTCGTCAGCGAAACGATCGAACTCGCCACGTACCGTCACTTGGGGAACCGGGGCGACGGGGAGCCCGTCCAGGTGCCGTGAGGCGAAACGCAGTCGCGCCACTCCCGGAAAACGTAGCGCGGGTTATGCCCGACGAGACGCGCGACGGGGGAGTTCACCTCTCGACCGGTACGGCGTGGACGATCGTGCCGGGTCGCCAGCAACCAGAACTGTTCGCAAGGGAGGGGTCGATGATCACGCGTCAGAAAGCAATGCGATTGGGGGTCGTGCTGGGCTTGGCTTGGGTGGTCGGTTGCGGTGGGCCAGGCACGGCCCCGACCGTGAAAGTCACCGGGACGGTAACCTACAACGGCGAGCCGGTGGACGGGGTGAACGTCGGCTTCATCCCCGACGGCGAGGGCGCCCGACCGGCCTCAGGGACCACCGACGCCTCGGGCAAGTTCTCTCTCTCGACGTTTAAGTCGGGCGACGGTGCCACACTGGGCAAGCATACCGTGGTTATCACCGAGCCCACCGACAGCACGACCACCGACGACTATTCGCTGCCGGATGAGTCCGCGAGGCGCTTCCCCGCGAAATACGAAAACTCCCGGACATCCGGCCTCTCGGCCACGGTTGAGAAGGGCAAGGAGAACGACTTCTCCTTCGACATGACCGATTGAGCCGCCCTGGGGCAGATCGGCGCTCGGGCCGTTCGCTTCATGGCCGGCCCTTCCGAAAAGGAGACTCGCAGGGCACCAGCCCCATCTTGTCGAACGGTATCTTCTGGAAGCCGGGGACCTGCTTGTAGACGGGCGAGTCGTCGCGGAGCTGGAAGTTCAGGTTGGCCGCGTCGACGAAGCCGGGGTCCGGGTCGAGCGGCTGATCGACCAGGTTGTCTTGGAAGGCGACGTACGGCCGCGCCTGGCCTTGCACGCCGTCCCACTTGCCGCCGAACGAGGCGTTGCGCACGACGAGGTTCCCTTTGGGCGCGGCCGGCTCGTCGTCGAGGATGCCCGGCAGCTTCGGGTAGCGCTTCTGCCAGAGCGGCGTCTCGTAGGGCATCGCCTTCAGCCGTGTGGTCATCGTGGTGGGCACGCTCCCGCCGGCCCAGCCCATGGCCCGGGCGTCGATGTGCAGCGACGGCTTGCAGTCGACGAACACGTTGTTCTCGACGGTGCAGTCCCGCCCGCCCCCGATGAACGCTGCGCGGGTGACGTCGTAGAACACGTTGCCGGAGATCTCGGTGCCGCAGAACATGTCGTCCAGGTAGACGCCCACGCACCCCCGGCCGCGGAAGCCGTTGATGTGGTGGAGGAAGTTGTGCCGGATGACGGTGCCCCGCATGGTCCAGTCGCGCCCGCTGTAGATCGCCCCGGCGTCGTTCGACTCCTCGCACACGTGGTGGATCTCGTTGAGCTCGATCCGGTGGTCGTTGCCGCCGAAGGCCATGGCCTCGTGCGGGGCGTGGTGGATCAGGTTGTGAAGGGCGAGGTTCCCCACGCCCTGGAGCGAGATCGCCGGCTGGTACATCCGGTTCCAGCGGCTGTAGTGGTGGACGTGGTTGTTCACGGCCGCGTGTCCGGCGGGGGTGAGGGTCTTGCGGTCGCCGCCGGAAAGGGCGATCCCGCCGTCGCCGGTTTGGGTCACGTCGCAGTCGGCCACGCCGCACTGCTTCCCGCCGGAGATCCTCACCGCCCAGCTTCCCAGGTTCCGCAGCAGGCACCCGGTGACCTGCACCTGCTCGCAGCCGGTGATCGTCACGGCGGTCCCCCGCGCGGCTTCCAGGATCATGCCCGCAAACGCGACGTGCGAGGCGTCGCGGACGCTCGCGAGCGTGCCGAGGACGGAGACGACCGCCTGGCCTTCGTCGATCGGCGCGGGCGGCCAGAAGTAGAGGACGCCCGAGTCGCGGTCGAGATACCACTCGCCGGGCGCGTCGAGCTCGGAGAGGAGGTTGAAGGCGTAGAACCACTGTCCCTTGCGGTAGCCGTAGCCGTGGTAGGGCGGCTTGACGGCGATCACGCGCCGCTCGGTGTCGATCGACTCGACCGCGTGCCGCTGGTCGGACCAGTCCCAGAACCAGTAGCCGTGGACCCAGGGGTCCTTCTCGCCGGCCCAGCGCTTAGGACGATCGCCCTCATAGATGAACTTGCCGATCTTGTCCCCCTTGGTGCCGCGGACGTCGACCGGCTTGCCGCCGACCAGGTCGACGATGTTGACGAAACCCTCGTTGGGCCACCGGGCCAAGGTCATCGGCTCGTCCTGGAAGAAGAGCTCCAGCCCGCCCCCCTTGACGGGCCCGTACTCGGTGATTCCCAAGGCCTTCAGGTCCGCCCACAGCACCTTGCCTCGGGCGGATTCGTCCAGACGGTCGAGCACGGCGGCGTCGGTCACCGGCTGGAAGCCTGCGACCACGCGCCCGCCGGTGAGCCGGACCTCCTCGCCTTGCCGGGCGCGGTAGACGACCGGCGAGGCCTCGGCGCCCGAGTCCTCCGCAGCCAGCTCGAACGTCTGCCCACGCTCGTACCGGCCGCCGCGAAGCTCGACGGTGACGCCCCCGGCGGGCAGGCCGCCTTGCTTCTTCAGCGCGCGGACCGCGTCGCGGGCCCGTTCCAGCGTGGCGAAGGGGCCGTCGGTCTTCCCGGCGTTCGCTTCCGGCAGGGTGCCCGACCAGGCGTCGTTGCCGTTGGTGGCTACGTAGAAGGTGGTCCCGGATGCCTGAGCGGCGCCGGCGAGCGTCCAGGGACCGTCGGCTGCGAGCACGACGACGAGTGCCGCCAGCGCGAGCGCGGCCAGCGTTCGGGCGTGATGGTGGGCTTTCATGGGGATTGCTCCTTCGCGAGTCTGTGTGGCGTTGTGAGTGTGAGGGGTCAAAAGCTGGGAATGCAAAGGACCGTGGAAGAAGCCGCTTGCGGCTTGAGCAGGCGTCAGAAATCCTCGCAGGCCATCTGCGTCACGCGCCGCGTCTACGTCAACCGCTCTCTCCATTTCTTCTCGATCATCTCCAGCTCCTTTCGTTGAGCCGCCGACACGATGCTCCGCGTCGGAAGCGCCCGAAGCTTCGCGATGCGGTCGCGGGCCTCGTCGAGGATCGTGGGGCTTCCCAGGGCTTCCCACGTGCCCCGGGGGCGGCGGTTGGTCACGCGGGGATAGTAGTACTCCCGTTTGAAATGGGCCAGCGTGTGCGGATGGTTGAGGTAGTCCGGCTTCCGGCCCAGCTCCTGGATGAGGTCGACCGCCAGGGTCTCGTCGTCGACTTGAATCCCCTGCTGGGCACGGCGGAGCGCTCCGGCGATGTCGTTTCCGATCACGGCCATCTCCAGCGACATCGCCTTGGTCGACTCCAGGTTGCCCACGCCCCAGACGATGTTGGCGCGGCTCATGACGTGCAGCATGCCGGTGACCACGTTTTCGTAGGCGGCCGCGGCGTCGGCCACGAGGCTTTCGGTGCCCATCCAGGACGCGCTGGGGAGCCCATGAAAGGCGGCGATCTCCGCCCCGGCCGCCTGGAGCAGCCCGTTCTCCACGCCGCCGGTTCGCATCACCGTGGTCTGCATGTCCATCACGTGGGCGAACCCCATGTTGAACACCAGCGGGCGGCCCGGCTCCAACGCCTGGCAGATCACCACGCCGCTGAGCGCCTCGGCGTTGCCGACGACCAGCTCCCCGGCCAGCGTAACCGGGGCAGTCACCCCGCCGGCAGGCTCGGCGTTGACCATCATCGGCACCCCGTGGCCGGAGCTCTCGCGGAACGCGGCCAAGGCCAAGCCGGACCAACGCAACGGGCTCACCGCCGTGTAGCCCAGGCTGAAGATCGGCCACTCGGCGGGCGACCGGCCGTCGGCGAGCACCTGGGCCATTTCGATCATGCCCTTGGTCTCGCGGGGGTCGTAGATGCACGGGCGCACGTGCTTCAGGCAGTTCTCGGCGATAAGCCGCATGCCCACCAGGCCGCGCACCGGCGGAGGGACGTCGGCCAGGCACGTGCTGACCATGCCGTCGAGGTGCTCCAGCCCATCGACCACGTGGACCAGGTCGATGAAGCGGCCCGTGTCGATCGGCTCGACGTGCTTATCGACGGCCAGGTTGATCGCGTTGCCGGTCCAGAAGACGCTTGGCCCGCCGGCGCGGAGCACGGTCTCCTGCCCGTCGAGGGCGGCCAGCCTGACTTCGCGGGGGCACGCGCCGATCGCGGCGTCGACCACCTCGCGCGGCAAGCGTACGACGCGCGTGCCCTCGACGACCGAGCAGCCGCGCTCGCCGAGCAACGCCACCACGGCGTCGTCGTCCACCTGCACGCCCGTCTCCCCCAGCACGCGGAGACTCGCCTCGTTGATCCGCTCGATATTGCTGGTGGCAAGGATCGGCATGGCTCGGGGACCAGGGTTCAGGCTGCGCCCATCGTTACGACGCTTCGCGTCGTAACGGGCTTTCGGACGCTTTGCGTCTCGACATCGGCGGGGCCCGTTCAGTCACCGGCAGTCGCGCCTTTCCGACGCGAAGCGTCGGACCAGTGCGTTCCCACGCGAAGCGTGGGAACGATGGGACCTACCTACTCATGAATCTCTTGTCACTTATCACTCATTCATTATATCCCATCTCTCATCCCTCATCTCTCATCCCTCATAAGTGCCACGGCGCCCGCAGCGGCCGCGCGAGCATCCCGTTGGCCTCGTCGTCGCCGACGAATTGCTCCTTGTCCGGGTCCCACTGGAGTTTCCGCATCGTCCGGACGGCGATGTTGCCCAGGTGGCAGATGCTGGCGGTGCGGTGGCCGATCTCGACCGGCGCGATCGGGTCCTCGCCCGCCTTGACGGCGTCGACGAAGTTGCGGACGTGGTCGACGCAGTAGTTGCGGTACACGTCTTCCTCGCGGTCGGGGACGCTGCGGGGCAGGTGGATTTCGTCGGCGCCGATCTTGGAGTCCTTGAGCGACTCGGGGTGGGTCTTCAGCCCGCCGAAGCCGAACTGCACCCAGCCCTCGGTCCCCTCGAAGCGTGCGCCCATCCGCGGCTCGCCGGTCTGGCACACGAGCTCGACGCCGTTTGCGTACCGGGCGCGGAAGCGGCTCGAAAGCGCGGTGTTGAACAGGCTTCCCTTGGGCGGCCACTCGGCCTCGAGCCCTTCGATCTCGACCGGTCCGGTCAGGCAGGTTCCATTGCCCCATTGGGCGATGTCGTTCGAGTGGGCCCCGAAGTTCGTGATCTGGCCGCCGGAATAGTCCAGATTGAAGCGGAACCGGTACAGGCAGCGGTCGGCGTGGTACGGGGCCGAAGGGGCCGGTCCGAGCCACGTCTCGTAGTCGAAGCCGGGCGGCACGGGCATCGGCTGCCACCCCGGCCCGGGCCCGGTGAAGTTGTTCGTCGCGAGGAAGGTCTGGATCCGCTCAAGCCGGCCGATGCGGCCGTTGCGCACGAGCTCGCACGCATGGCGGTTGGCCGGGCTGGAGCGGAACTGGCTGCCGGTCTGGAGGATCACCTTGTGCTTGCGCACGGCCTTGATCATCTCCTGCCCTTGCCGGATCGTGAGCGAGAGCGGCTTCTGCCCCCAGATGTGCTTCCCGGCCGCCGCGGCCATCGAGACCATCACGCCGTGCCAATGATCGGGCGTGATGATCGCGACCGCGTCGACGTCGTCGCGTGAGAGCACCTTGCGGAAATCGTTGTAGGCGTCGCAGCCGCGATACGTGCCCGACCCATGCTTCTCGGCGTAGAACGCCTCGACCTGCTTCTTGGCAGGCTCGCGACCCAAGTACTGGTCCTCGCGGACGTAGCCGTAGCTGGCCGTATTCACGTCGCAGACGGCCAGCACCTGGAGGTCGTCATTGCGGAGGAAGTTGGGCAGGTCGACGGTGCTCTGGTTTCCGCAGCCGATCACGCCCAGGTTGATCCGGTTGCTCGGGGCGTTGGCACCGAGCACCGAGGAGGGCACCAGGGCGGGCGCGGCGACGGCCGCCGAGACGGCCGCGGCCGCGGTCTTCAGGAAATGGCGACGGGTGCGACGCCGGGCCGGTTCGGTCGGGCCGTCGTTCATGGCGATTGTCCTCTCTGAGGGAAGAAGGATCGGAAGACCGGGGCAGGCGAGCGGGGGAGTTGTCGGGCGCGGTTCGAGCGCCACTTGGATCGGTTCTCAGGCCTCACGCTGAATTCTGAGCACGGCGGTGGGCCGTGTCAAGCAGCCGTCGCGGGGGCGTGCGATGGGCGACGAGCGATCGTGCGGCGCGCGAACCGGCCAGGTTGCGGATCCAAGAATCGGCGGGTAGGATGAATCGCTTCCGAATTGCCCATCCTCGCACGCTGGCATCCCATGAAGCGGGTCCTGGCAACCTTGTTCCTCTCGGCGGTGCTGATCCTTTTCGGGGTGGTGCTTGCCCGACGCCTCCGCCAGCCCGAGCCGCCGCCAGCGCCCGAGCTGGCCTTCACCCGGCCCGGCGTTGCGGAAGTCCACAACCCCGGCAAGGCCCGGACGATCGACGTCTTCGATGCCCGAGGTCGCGCGGTCGCCCGGACCCAGGCGTACGGCCGGCCGTTGGCGGAGGTGCGTTTTGCGTGGCAGCCGGGCGCGGCGTATCGCGTCGTCGCGGATGACGGCCCGAGCTCGACGGCCCGGGCGCCGGAGGCCTCCGCGGAGCTGCTCGTCCGGCTGCACGCGCCCCTGGGTCAAACGCCTCATGAGGTCACGCTGGGAAAAAGGGGGACAGGCACCTTTTTTACTTCGGACGAAGCGTGCCGTGACGAAGCCTCTCTTGAAAAAAGGTGCCTGTCCCCTTTTTTCCCTCAACGGGAGATCGCCGTTCCGGCGGCGCCCGGCGAGACGATCGACGTGATGCTGGAGATCGAGAAGCTCACCGACGGCGAGCCGCTCGAGTTTCGGGTCTCCAGCGAAATCGACGAGGAGCAGTCCGGCGGCCTCCGCATGGAACCGCCGATCGAAGAAGACGGGGCGGCCCTCCATCTCGAGTTCGACAAGAGGATCTGGACCAGCCGGGTCCGACTGGGCGACCGGCTGCCGAGCGCGCCGCTGGTGATCACGCTCGAGTCGGGCGAGCTGGTGCTGCCGCTGGCGATTCGCTTCGTGGGCCGCACGCTCGACCGAGAGGGGCTGAGCGTGGTGGCGTGGCGGCTCCCCACGGAGCACGACGGGTTCCACGAGCGGCAGCGCGTGGCCGACCGGATCAGCATGCCCAACCGGGTTGGTGTCAAGGTGGCCTCCTGGCTCAACGTCCGTCTGAGCGTGCCCAGCCCCTATGAGCCGTTCACCTACCAGACGTTGTGGCTCCGCAACGACACGGCCCAGCCGATCAGCCTGCTCCTGGTGAGCGAAATCCTCGATCCGGCCACCCGCATGCCCGTCGAGTTCTTCGCCGCCCCGGAGTTTGAATCGACCGGCGGCACGGGCCGGATCATGGCCTACGCCCATGTCCCGCCCGGCCAGACGCAGCCCTGCCCGTTGCCCGTCTACGTGCGTGCCGAAACCCCCGAGGGTACGTACTTGCGGCGGATCGAAATCAAGCCGCTCGGCTCCGACCGGACGCTCGAGGTCCTGGAGGCGCCGCTGGGCGTGGTGCGTTCCGACCTCGTCTTCTCGGGTTGGGTGCTGGGGGCCGCCGTGCTCAGTCTCGCCTGGCTGGGGGCCACGCTGGTGCTGTACCGCCGGATCGTCGAGTCGCTGGGGATCCGCGTGCTGGTGCTTTTGGCCCTGTTGGGCTCGCTCCAGTTCTGTCTGCAATTCATGGGCGGGCTGGTGTCGATGGTGTTCTACGCGCTGTTGGGGCCGTTTAACTGCCTGGTGGGCGGGCTGTTGACCGAGGTGATGACGTACCTGCTGGTCACGTCGATCCTGTTTCTCGTCCCCCGCGTCGGGGCCATGACGCTGGCCGGCCTGGTGACCTACGTGATGGGCGCCGTGCTGTTCGGCTCGTTCGGGCTGACCGACGTCATCTTCGTCGGCTCCTCGATCGCCTTTCGGGAGACGCTGCTCCTGGCGTTCGGCGTCACCCGGTTCGGCCCGGGGCGTGCGAAACCCCCGAGTCTCCTGGCCATGATGCTCGCGTTGGGGCTGGCCGACGCCGCCGGCACGTTCACGTCGCTCGCCCTCCAAGCGGTCTTCTACCGGCTGTTCTTCGCCAACTGGTACGTCTTTCTCCAGGTCGTGGTGACGGGGTTCGCTTACACGGCAATCGGCGTTTACCTGGGCAGGTCGCTCGGCATCAGTCTCCGGAAGGTGCAGCAGTGATCGAGGTCAACCGGCTCAGCCTCCGATATACCGACGCCGCCGGGCCGACGCTCGCCGGCATCGACCTGCGGGTGGCCCCGGGCGAGCTGGTCTTGATCACCGGGCCGACGGGCTGCGGCAAGTCGTCGCTGTTGAACTCGATGAACGGGGTCCTTCAGCACGAAAGCAGCGCCCGGGTGGAGGGCACGGTGCTGCTCGACGGCCGGGACGTCCGGAAGCTCAAGCTGGTCGAGATCTGCCGGATCGCCGGCACGGTGTTCCAGAACCCCGACTCGCAGATCTGCACCGCCACGCCGGAAACGGAGGTCGCCTTCGGCCTGGAAAACCTGGGGCTGGATCGCCCGACCATGGTCCGCCGCATCGACGAGGCCCTGGCCGCCGTGCGCCTCGACGACTGCCGGCACCAGCCCGCCTCGACCCTTTCCGGCGGGCAGAAGCAGCGGCTGGCCATCGCCTGCGCGCTCGCCCTGAAACCGAAGGTCCTCTTCCTCGACGAGCCGCTCAGCCAGCTCGACCCGCGGGGCGTGGAGGAGATCCTGGACGTGATCCAGGAACTGAAGCTCGCGCACGAGCTGACCGTCGTCCTCGTGGAGCATCGCATCGAGGAGACGATCGCGATGGCCGACCGCGTGGTGTTGATCGACGGGGGGCGGATTGTCTTCAACGCCACCCGGGATGAAGCCCTGGCCGACCTGAGCCCCCTGCGAACGCTCGGCCTGAGCCTCCCGCTCGTCGCCGACCTGTTCGAGCGATTGGGCCGGCCGGAGCGGCCGCTTCGGGCCGACGAGGCCCCGCTGCTGGAAAAAGGGCCCCCTCTCCCTCTGGGAGAGGGTCGGGGTGAGGGCCTTTCCCAGCGGCAGGTTGGCGAGAAGGACACCGTCTGCCAAATCGAGGATCTCACGTTCGGCTTCGGGCGGCACGGCCCGCCGATCTTCGAGGATCTGGGCCTCACGCTCCGTCGCGGCGATCGCGTGGCCCTGATGGGCCCCAACGGCTCGGGCAAGTCGACGCTCTTGCACCTCATGGCGGGGCTCTTGAAGCCGCGATCGGGAGAGATCGCGTGGAGCAACGCGAAGCCGTCGGTCGGCCTGGTGATGCAGGTCCCCGACCTGATGCTCTTCTCCGAGACGGTCCGCGAGGAGGTGGCTTTTGCCCCCATCCATGCCCGCATCCAGCGGAGCGAGTGCCGGCGGATCGTCGAGGCCGTCTTGACGCGCATGGGGCTGGAGGACCTGGCCGATCAGCCACCCTTTGCCTTGTCGCGGGGGCAGCGGCTCCGCACGGCCGTGGCGTCGATCCTCTCCAAACAACCTTCCGTGCTCCTATTGGACGAGCCCACCACGGGCCAGGACCGCGAGCAGATCGAGCGGATGATGACCGGGCTGGAAGACCAGTTCGACCTGGTCGTCTTCTGCACCCATGACGTGCAAACCGCCGCCCGACACGCCAACCGGATCGTGCTCGTCGAGTCGGGCCGCGTGCTGGCCGACGGCGATCCGATCGACGTGTTTTTCGACCACCGGGCGATGCAGGCGGCGTCGCTTCGGCAGACGAGCCTCCAGGCGTACGCGATGCGGCACGGCCTGCGCGTGCTCGACGTGGAGTCCCTTTTGCGGATATCGAGCCGATGAGACTGTTCCACCGAAACGCGAACTCCCCGTTGGGCCGGCTCGACGTGCGCCTGAAGATGGCGATCGGCTTCTCGATGTCGCTTCTGGTCGTGCTGGTCGACGGCCTGCCCATGCTCGCGGCCGTGGCGGCGATCGGGGCGCTCGTCTTCGTGCTGGGACGGCCGAACGGGTCGCAGGTGAAGCTGGTGGGCGTCACCCTGGCCCTCGTCGTGTGGGGGCTGATGCTCAGCCAGGGGATCTTCTACAGCCGGTTTCCGCGCCACGCCCTCGTGGCGCTCGTCGAGCCGAACCGGCTCTTCCCGGACGGGCTCAAGATCTACTCCCAGGGGATCCACTACGGGCTGGTGCAGTCGCTCCGCTTCGTGGCCATGGCCCTGGTCGGGTACGCGATCTGCTTCTCCACCGAGCCGGACCGTTTCCTGCGGGGCCTGTTGGCGATGCGGGTGCCCTTCAGCCTGGCGTTCATGGCCACCAGCGCGATTCGCTTTCTGCCGCTGGTGGCGGAGGAGTTCCGCACGGTCCACCTGGCCATGCGACTGAAAGGCTATCGCCCTTTCCGCCACGGAATCCGCGACGCGATTCGCGTCGAGGTGGCCAGCCTGCGACCGGTCCTGGCCGGCACGATCCGCCGCTCCCAGGAGGTCGCCCTCTCGGTGCTCACGCGCGGATTCACCCTCGACGCCGGGCGGACCTCGCTTCGCGACGAGCGATTCCGGGCGTGGCACTGGGCGGCGCTGGTGGGGATGATCGGGCTGGTCGGGTCGATCGCCGCGTGCAAGGTCCTCTTCTGGCTCTACCAGCACGAGCTCTACTACGCGGCGACGCTGCGGCCGCTCTACGCCCTGGTGCGAGAGTGGCTGTAGCGCGGCCGGCAACGGCGGCGCCTTCCCGGAGCCGCGCGTCCCAAACGTGGGGTGAGCGCAATCGACCGTCCCGGGGACGGAACCTCCCAGTGCTTCGCGGCTTGGGAGGTGCGCGAGTGACCTCGTCCAAGAAGGGCGTTTCACCCGGGAACGAAGGGCCCGGTCCACGCCGGGTGATCGTCGGCAATGCAAACATCCATAGGCCCATTCCTGGCCAAACCCCATGGAGGTCGCCCATCCGATCCTGCTTCGGTTCCCGTTGAGCATTGAACGTGCTGAGGATACGATCCGGATCCACAACAACGCCGGCCGGCTCTGAAAGTGGCGAACGGGGCTGGAATACGTTGCGTACCGCTCATTCACTACTCCTCCGCCACTGGCCGCTTCATATCACAGTTTGTTGTCATTGATCCTTGCCTAGCGCAGCGTAGCCGCAACCAACAGGGTTCAGGACCTCGAAATGACGGTGTGAAGCGAAATCCTGAACCCTGACCACTGAACCCTGACCACTGAACAGTGACCACTGAACAGTGACCACTGAACAGTGACCACTGAACAGTGACCACTGAACAGTGACCACTGAACCGTGACCACTGAACAGTGACCACTGAACAGTGACCACTGAACCATGACAACTGGACACCAAGCCGGTTGTCACTGAACACGTTTCGACCTCGCGGCCTGAAACTTTGAGGACGTTTCCTCAATCCTGAGAACTAATGGCATAACGGCTTCCCGAATCGCGGGTTATGGCACGTCCGTATTCCGCTTCTCGGCCGACGTTGATTCTCGATGCTTGCCAGCCCTGCGCCGGCAAGGCAAATTCTGTGTGAACGTTTGTTCGCCATATTCGAAGCAATGAGTCATCAAGTCCTGCGTTTTTCGGGAATCCTATCCAACCACCGATTTTCACACGCAGCCCGAGTCGCCCTACGCAACCCGTCGGACCGGTCGAGGCGGCATCTCCGCCCTCCATACTGCTTCAGGCTGACGCGGACGTCGGCTGGGATTCTCGGCACGATTTCGACCCTTCCGATGTTGTGAGTCTTGGGTGGATGGTACAATGCGCCGCAGTGCCGTGCAAATCGGACCGTCCTACCAGTGGTCTGTCAGTCGGCCGAAGGGAAAAGGGCCGTTGACGGGACCGTTTGATTCGGATCGCCTGATCCCGGGGCGCAACCACGCATTGCGGAGACTCGTCCGACGTCCCGCCGACTCGACGAAACTTGGAACGCTGACGGCGCTCGGAATCGACGTCGTCTTCCCCAAGGCCGAGTGAGTCAACCGGCCTTGGAAGCAGAAAGTGGTTGAGCTGAAACGCGCGGCGGGCGATCCTGGAAGAGGACGACGTTCCACCGCACCCTGCGTGCCATCGCGAAAGGAAAAACCGTGAGTCAACCATGGGTCCTGAAACCGCTTCCCGTCCTCTGTTTCATCCTCGTCACCTGGACGACGGGGGCGCCCCGACTCCCTGCGGCCGACGCCCCGGTGAAACAACCGCGCCTTGGTGCCGCTGCGCTTCAGTTCGGGATCGCGCCGGAGCCGAACGCGGCGACCGCCAGCCGAACCGGCGCACGGGCTGGGCGAGTTGTCGGCCCGTTGAAGACGACGGTGATGCTGCTCGACGACGGCACGACGCGGCTCTGCCTGGTCACCACGCACTTCGGCGACACCACGCGCGTCAACGTTTGCGACTTGTTTCGAAAGACCATTGCCCGCGACCTGCAATTGCCGGTGTCCCACGTGCTGCTTCTGACGTCGCACAATCACAGCAGCGTCTCCTTTTCCAGCAACCGCGTGGCCCTCTACGAGTCGCAAGCCAACGGTATTCCAGAGGCCCAATTGTTGCCGATCGGCGAGAAGTTCCTCGACGAACTGCGGAATCACGCCAAACGCCTGCCGGAGATGCTCCAGCCGGTCACGGTCTGGTGGGCCGAGGGACGGGAGGGCCGCATCACCTACAACCGCAAAGGGCGCCGAGCGGACGGTACGACCTACTTCATGCGCGAGGAAGACCGGGTCCTGGTGGGAGAAGACTTCAACGGCGACGTCGACACGCAGGCTCCGGTCGTGGTCCTCAAGAACCAGGCCGGCCAGGTGGTCGTCGCGCTCGCGCAGTTCACGGGCCATCCCGTCACCAGCTACCATCCGGAAAGACCCGTGGTCTTCGGCGAATGGCCGCAAGTTGCCTGCGACCTGCTGGCCGAGCATCTCGACAAGCAAGGAAACGCCCCGGTTGGCTTTTTGCAGGGCTGTGCGGGCGACGTGAACTCGAAAGAGATGTTCTGCGGCGGCGTCGAACGGGCCACGGAGTTCGGTCGCATGCTGGGCGAAAGCTACATCGGCGCGCTGGCGAAGCTGCATCCGTCCGGGCGCGACGGCCTGGACTTCGCGATGGAGAAGGTCAACGTTCCCCTGGCCCCGCTGCCGCCACGCCAAGTGCTGGTCGACGAGTTGAAGGAGATGGACGACTTCATCCGGCGGGCCAATTCGGGTGACGAGGACACGCTCTCCTGCGTCGGATTGAACTTTCCGCGAGCCCTCACGCCCGCCTACCGCGCCCGGCTGGTGGAACTGATCCGGCCGTGGAATCAGTGGGCGCTCGGACTGCACGAGCAAGGCCGCGCCGACTCGGCTGCCAGGCATTTGGAGATGGAGATCGCCGTAGTGCGCATCGGCGACGTCGGCATCGTCGGGATGCCCTGCGAACCGTTTCAAGGCATCGGCCGACGGATCCGTCGCGATGGCCCGTTGCCGATCAGCATCCCCTGCGCGTACCTGAATGCCTCGCACGGCTACATCACCGACAGTGCCAACACCGGCGATCGAGAGTACATGAGCGCGTTCTATCGCTACACCAAGTTCCGGCCGCCGCTCGAGAAACCGGCCGGCGACGTCATGGCCGAGCGGGCGGTCGAGGTCCTGAGTCGGTTTGCCGAGGAGACGCCCAACCGATAGCAGCACACGTGATGGAGGAATCTCGATAAGAAAACAGAGTCCTGTGGAACAACGCAACCCTTCCGGGGAGAAGTAGTCGGAGACGTCGTATGCCGCCGCGCAAACGGAACGAAATCGCTCGCCAGCTCACCTCGCTCGGTTTGCGTCGCGGCGACTGCGTGATGATGCACAGCTCGCTGAGTGCGCTCGGTCCGGTGGACGGCGGGGCGGAGACGGTGGTGGACGCGATCCGCGATGCGATCGGATCGGACGGTACGCTGATCGTTCCCGCCTTTCGCGACAACGTGTGGGGAGAACCGGAAGACTTCACCAACAGCGATTGTGATTGCACGAGCGCCGACGGTTTGTGTCACAGCCGACAACCGGGCTTTCAAGGCGTGATTGCCGAGACGGTTCGCCGCCGACCGGGAAGCCTGCGTAGTTGCCATCCCACGCATTCGTGGGTCGCCCTGGGGCCCGCCGCCGGAGACGTGTTGATCGGGCATCGCCATTCGCCGACAATGTGTGGGCCGGGCAACCCGTTTGAAGAGCTGGTTCGACGCGACGGCCGCCTGTTGCTGCTCGGCGTCGGTGTGAACTCGGTGACGTTGTGGCACTACTACGAAGAGAAGCTGCGGGTGCCGTACCTGGGACACTACTGGCCGGCCGAGAGGCATCACAACCACTGCGTGCCCGGCCGGCGCATCTACTACGAGTTTCCCGGGATCATGCAGGACGTCTGCCGGTCGGCCGGCATCCTGCTCACCGGCCGGGTCGGCAAGAGCACGTCGGGGCTGATGCGGGCCGTCGACTTCGAGCGGTTCCTGGCGACCGTAGTGGCGGATGATCCGTTTTGTCTGGTCCTGCGGCCTCCGGAGCGCGACTGCGGCGATCTGGGCATCGACGCATTGCGAAAGGCAGCCCGTATGCTGGAAGCCTGGAGTCGCGGACCGCGCCGCCCGGATCACGCCTTGGACACGCCGCTGCGAAGGATCGAGCCGCCGACGGAAGGCGACGTGGTGCGCGAGGATTGCCCTGCCTTCGCCGGCTACCATGATGCGCGTGGACAGCGCCTGCCACTCTGCCGGGCGAACGATCGACACCCGGATTACTTCCGGCTGGGCGGCGTTTTCAACCAGTGCGGCCTGACGACCTGCACCGATTGCTCGTGGCATCAATCGTTTCCGAGAACGTAGCGGCAGTCGATGGTCTCGAATCCCGGCGTCCCGACCCCACGAATGAAACGCATTCGGTAACCGTTCACGACGTTCGATGAAAGTAGCAGGCACACGCCGTGTGCCGTCAGCGGATATCATGTTCAGCTCACACGAACGACGCGTCCAAGCGACTCTGCGGCGTACTGGTCGCCGCGCGGACGGCACACGGCGTGTGCCTGCTACTTCGCCGGCCGTGAACGGCTACCCCAATCGAAAGGACGGCAAGCATGGTTTTCCAAGTCGACAAAGGCCCGGGGAGCGTCTCGAGCAGGTCTCTCACGTTGGCGGCCCTGCTGATTGCCCTCTGCGGAAACGTCGTCGTGGCCCAACAGAAGGCGACGAAGCCGACGAACCTGGCGGAACTGAAGCAGCAGAGAGAAGAGGCCGCGCGGCGCAAGCGTCGGATGATCTTCAACAACGATGGCGATGACGTCATCTACACCAAGAAGGAGCCGACGGCCGAAGCGTTGCTTGCGCTGCGGACGACGCCGCTCGTGGGCAGCCAGGTCGATAGCATCTTCTACAGCAACTCCCTCTGCTTCGGCCACAGCCTGCACGACAGCAAGGTCATGGAGCCCTTCACGTGCACCGAGGCGATGTTCAGCGACAACGGCCTGCCGCAACTGATGGCCCGAGGCATCGACCCGATTCAGGTCATGGCGGAGTTCTCTCGCAAGCACAACGTCGAGATCTTCTGGGACATGCGCATGAACGACACGCATGACTCGATGATCGGGGGCTACGGCCCGTATCTGCGGCCCAAGTTCAAGCTCGACCATCCCGAGTACCTCGTCGGAGCGCGCGATCGACCTCCGAAGTGCGGCACTTGGACGTCGGTTGATTACGCCCAGCCGGAGGTCCGCGATTTAGCCTTTCGCTTCTTCGGCGAGGTGTGCCAAACGTTCGAGATCGACGGGGTGGAGATGGACTTCTTCCGGCACGCCTGTTTCTTCAAGAGCGTCGCTCAAGGCGGAGTGGCAAGCCGGAAGGAGCTGGACTCGATGACCGGGCTGCTACGGCGCATCCGCGAGATGACCGAGCGGGAGGGCCTGCGCCGGGGCAGGCCCATCTTGATCGCCATCCGAGTCCCCGATTCCGTCGAGTACTGCCAAGGCATCGGGCTCGACGTGGAGAAATGGCTGGCCGAGGGCCTGGTCGACCTGCTGATCGGCACGGGCTACTTCCGCCTGAATCGATGGGAATACCTCGTCGAGTTGGGGCATCGGTACGGGGTGCCCGTCTATCCCTGCCTCAGCGAATCGAGGATCGGGACGGACACGCGCTTCCGTCGGAATTCCATCGAGAGCTACCGCGCGCGGGCGATGCGGGCATGGGCGGCCGGCGCGGATGGGATCTACCTTTTCAATTACTTCGACCCGCGAGGCGCGGTCTGGCGCGAGCTCGGCGATCCGGAAGCGTTGAGCACGATGGACAAGCTCTACTTCGTCACGGTGCGCGACGGTTCGCCCGATCGCTACCTTGCCGGCGGAAGCCAACACCGGCACGTGCCGATTCTGACTCCGGACAATCCCTTCCCCATAATGGCAGACGAGCCTACGGAAGTCGAGCTCGTGGTAGGCGACGACCTCAGCCGGCCGCAACAAGAAGGCCGGCAAGCCAAGGTCACCTGCCACGTCCAAACCACCGGCGCCGGAGACGTGACGGCGACGCTCAACGGCAAGACGCTTGACGATCCGACGGTCGCCGGCGACTGGCTCGACTTTCCGGTACCGCCTCAGTGGCTGAAGAAGGGCGTTAACCGGTTCGGCTTGCTCGCACGGCCGGATCCGACACGGACGGAAAAAGAGCCCAACTGGACCGTCGAGTACACCGGCGCCACGATGCCGTCTCCTCCGTGGAGCAAGATGGGGTTCAGCGGGAACTGTGTCGCTGAGGTTCGAGACGGCAGCCTGTTCATCGCCGACCGGGGCACCGACGGCGGCGACTATGCTTTCTTCCGGTACCCGTGCTTCATCGATCCTTCGGACGAGACGATCATCGAGGTCCGGATGAAGCCGGTCTCCGGATGGAGCAGCGTCCTGATCGAAAACGGCATCTCGAGCGAAGAGATCCAGTTCTACCCCGATCGGGTCGAAGCCAGGAACTGTCGGTTGTCCCACACGATGGACACGACCGACGCGTTTCACACGTATCGCATCTCGATCGAAGAGGACGACTTCAAGGTCTGCGTGGACGGCGAGCTCAGGATCGACGGTGCCGGCAAGCTCACTCGCCCGGCGTACAACGGCCGCAGCGGCATCGCGTTCGGCGCCGCGAACAGCCCCAGTCTGGGCGAGGCGTGCTGGGAGTCCGTCAAGATCTACAACCGAGCCCGGTCACTGAACGACCTCGTTCTCTCGATTCAGTTCAAGGCGGCCGATGACTGAAGCCTTGGTGCCTACGATTCATGAAGGGACCCCAATCCCGGACTGAGGCGGGGACGGCCGGCGCCAACCCTGCTGGGGTGAACGCAGGCGGGGTCGCGCGTTTCAGAATCCCCACGCCCTTTTCGGGAATCCGCCTTCCCCGACGATTGGCGCCGAAACGGCCGGCCGCATGCGTCGAGAACTCAAGCTTTGGTGCATCGAGCTTGGAACGCGATCGGCGCGGACGCTGTTGGAGGCCGGCACGCTCGCGTTCGCGATTCTGGGCGGTGCCCATGACTTGCGGCACAACATCAAGAGGCTGTCGGCCGGATACGAGTACGTCGTGGTGACGACACGGCGGTATCGGCGGTTCGGCGTGGGCAAAAGGGAAGACTAAGCCCTCGCACGATGCGAGGCATGGTGGGCAGCAGCTCACAGCAGGACGCGAATGGTGTCCTTGGGCGCGGGCCCCGGTCCGGCTGGCGACGGTCGGGGCGGGGCGGTTATCCACCTCGTGGGAGGGGCATATTTGTCTTATTGTCTCACTTGCCTATTGACTCACGCGCTCATTTGCTTACAATGAGGTGACGAGGGTTTGAGGTTCCTTGTGGTACGAAAGGGTGAGTTATGGCAAAACGAGCGAAGCGAGCCAAACGGGTTCCGGTCAGCCGACGGGCGATTGTCCAGCGGATCAAACGCAAACTGGCGGCAAGCGGACGCAGGTTTAAAGCGTCCCGTGGTTCGCGAGCGAGGGCCGACCTGGGAGAGTACTACATTCTGAACGAGCGGCGAAACGTGGTTGCCGAGAAGTATGTTGACCTTGAAGCGTACGCGAGGGAATTGGGTGCGCTGGCTGAGTGGGAAATTTTGGCGAAAGAGTAACCGATTCCTTTGCCCTGCCGTCCGACTCGCAACGGGCGGTGGTGCGGGGTGTTTGCGAGAAAGGAGCTTTTGAACATGGCCGACCAACTGGAACCGGAACAACGAGCAGACCTGTCACAGGCTTGCCGAACGCGCATGGAACAGACTTGAGTCCCATCCGAAGATTGAATGGAGGACTTTCCTGGCGCTCTGGGCTATGTTCGGCGTTGGAAGTGGCGTCGTCATCAGCGCCGATGCGTGGAGCCCTGGTGTTGTCGAGATTGTAGTGGCAGTCATTATTGTGGCAATTGTCCTTGTCGGTTGCTGGATATGGTGGTTGCCCTATCTAAGCATGTCGCTCCGTCGAGACAACTGGCTTTCATACTACTGGGAAACACACATCGAAAAAGCACTTGGCCCGGCTCGACCGGAGTTCCTGCGACCACCCCCGATGGATGGTGACACTTGGCCAAGCGCTTACGATGAAGACCCCAACGAAGTGTGCGGGAATCCTAACGACAGCGACCGAAAGCTCCCAATGAAGTGGCACAAAGTGCAGTGGGCTCAATTCGCTGTCACGTTTCTGTTTGGCGCGTTGTTTATCCTTGCTCTTGTGAGCAAAGGCCGTCGTGCCTCTGAAGCTCAGGGACCACCATCGAAGGTGACAATCGAGGGAGGTACTCTTGAAATTGACGGGACTTCGCAGTTGAAGTTGGGAGAACAGGACGCCCGAACACCGTAACCGGACGTCCCCCTCCGGCCCCAGGGTCCGGGGCGAGATTTCGCGTAGGAGAACACGCTATGTCCAAGCGACAACTCCCAGACGGCATGGCCCAACGGGGCAAAACCTATTGGGCCGACTTTCGCGCCAACGGCCGGCGGGTACGTTGGTGTCTCCGGTCGATCTGTCCCCCACGCTCTCGCCTCCCAGCCGTTCACCACCCAACCCGACATTCTACCCATCCGGTGCGAGCGTCGATCCTGGGGCGGCTGGGGGAGTCTCAGAAGGCGAATACTTCGGGGGAGACACCAAAGTATCGAGCCAGCTTGCCGATGTGCGTCCGGTTGAGAGAACGCTTGCCCGACAGAACCTCGGAAATGGTGGAGTCTGCTATCCCCGTTGCCCTGGCCACTTCGGTTTGGGGGGAGCCTTTGGCTTCAATGAGATGCCGGAGCATATCCGCATCCGGCAGCGGGGCTATCGGGTGGGCCTCAGCCTCGTACCGCTCCACCAAGTCGCTCAGAACGTCCAGGTAGTCCTGCTCCTCCGACACGAGGGCCTGCTTGCTCAGAAGTGAATCGATTACCCGGATTGCCTCGTCTAGCTCTTCATCCGACCGGACAGGGCGGAGCGGGAACCGGTGGATCAATTCCAGGTAGCGGTCATTGAGGTCTCCGGGGCGGTTCGCGGTGCTCATCAGCATTCCCCTTTCCACGTGCCCTTGTCGTATTCCTCGTGGGTGAGTACGTGGCGGATATATACCCTGCCGTACTCGTAAAAGATCATCACTACAAGCCGGAACTTGTTCCCGCCGATGTTGAACACCGTGCATCGGCCCACTTGGTCCGCGCGGGGATAGGTCTCCCGTACATCGGCGAACGTCTCCCAGGTGGCGTGTTCGGCCACGCGACACCATGCCCGAAGCGGGGTCTCCGCGTCGGGCCATTGCTGCCAGAACTCGCGTAGCTTTTTCTCCGAAATGACGTGCATCCGTGCCACCCCTTGAGTATCGACCACCCAATCCAAGCATCTTCGCAAAATGCGAAAAAGTCAAGGCCCACTTGTGGCCGCGGGCCGGTTTCCGCAACCGGAGGCGTTCGCGCCCAATCGGTAAAAGGCTCGCCCAAAGGTGGCCCCCGGGCGGCCCGGCCACTCTACCCCTCTTCTGGGGAACGAAAAAAGCCCTTCGTAACTCGTTGCTACGAAAGGCTTTTTGAGTGCCCCCTGATGGACTCGAACCATCAACCCTCTGATTAAGAGTCAGATGCTCTGCCGGTTGAGCTAAGGGGGCCGGCGGGACGGATAGAGTCCCTTGATAATACCGGAATCGGCGCAACTCTCAAGGGTAGGCCATGCAATCCTCAAGAGAATTGGGGGTACGTCTTGGTGTGCGGTGGTCGTGGGGTGAGGTGGTCGGCCAAGCGGTTGTCCTCGGGGAGGATCTCCGCACCGAGCACCTGACGCGCTGCCGGCCCCCATCTTCTGCGGGATCAACACGGCCCGTTCGTGTCCTCATTGTCGCTGTCGTGGCGTCCCTGTAAAATGTGGGCTTTGGAGCATCAATTCCCCTCGTTTGGCGGGAATCATGAGCAAATCGCGGAACCTGGTGGTGGCCCAGAGCGGTGGACCGACCCACGTGATCAACGGCAGCTTGCGGGGCGTGATCGAGGCCGCCCGGCACTTCGACGGTGTCGGCGTCGTCTACGGGGCACGACATGGGATCGAAGGCGTGTTGAAGGAGGAATTGCTCGATCTCTCGGCGCAGCCCCCCGAAGAGGTGGCCCTGCTGCGTTACACGCCGGTGGCCGGGTCGGTCGGCACATGCCGGTACAAGCTGAAGGAGCGGCAGCAGGAGGACTTCGAGCGGGTGATCGAGGTGTTTCGTGCCCACCAGGTCGGCTACTTCCTGTACAACGGCGGGAACGACTCGATGGACACGGCCCACAAGATCGCCCAGCTTGCCCGGAAGCGGGGGCTCGATCTGGTATCCGTGGGGATTCCGAAGACGATCGACAACGACGTGGGCGATAGCGAGTTCAAGCTGATCGACCACACGCCGGGCTACGGCTCGGTGGCCAAGTATTGGCTGCACATGGTGCAATATGCGAACGAGGAGAACAAGGGCTCGTGTCCGGACGATCCCGTGCTGGTGATGCAGGCGATGGGCCGGCGGATCGGCTTCATCCCGGCGTCGGCCCGGCTGGCCGATCCGGGCCGCGAGATGCCGCTTCTCGTTTACCTGGCCGAAAGCCCCTGCTCGCTGGAGGAGTTGGCCGATCAGGTGAACGAGCAGTTGCGCGCCAGCGGTCGCTGCGTGGTGGTGATCAGCGAGGGGTTCGACGTCGGGGATCTGGGCAAGGTGGCCGACGCGTTCGGACATCAGAAGTTCGGTTCCAGCAAGATGACGGTCGCCCAGATCGTGGTCAACTATCTGAACGAGAAGGGGTTGGCGACCAAGGGCGCGGCTCGGGGGAACGTCAGCGGCACGGCCCAGCGGCATTCCATGGCCTACGCGTCGCCGGTCGACCTGGACGAGGCCTACCGCGTGGGTCAGAAGGCCGTGGAGCTGGCGGCGGCGGGCGAGGGCGGGTACATGGCGACGATCCTCCGCAACCCGGGGCCGGTTTACAGCGTGCGCTACGACAAGGTTCCGCTGGAGGTGGTGGCCAACAGCGAGCGGACGTTCCCCGCCGACTGGATCGCCGAGAGCGGAAGCGACGTGACCGACGATTTCGTGCGTTACGCCCGGCCGCTGGTCGGCGACGACATGATCGCCCTGCCGATGATCGACGGCCGGCAGCGGATGACCCGGTTCGAGCCGCTGTTTGCCGAGAAGAGGTTGCCCGAGTACGTGCCTCAGGCGGACCGGAGGTAGGGCCGCGCGAGGCGGCGGGGAAGCGGCGAGCGAGGATTGAAGATTGGAAATTGAGAATTGGAAATTGGAAATTGAGAATTGCAGAACCAGGCGTCTAGCCGGGGAGTGATGGAAGGGACATGCTCGAGTTCACACCGCGACACGACTATCTGGTCGGGATCGATTCCGACGGCTGCGCGTTCGACACGATGGAGCTGAAGCACAAGGAGTGTTTCATCCCGAACACGATCAACTACTGGGAGCTTCAGGGCGTGAGCAAGTACGCCCGGCAGGCCGCAGAGTTCGTGAACCTCTACTCCAAGAGCCGCGGGATCAATCGTTTCCCCGCTTTGGTGGAAACGCTGGAATGGCTCCAGAAGCGCCCGGAGGTGAAGGCACGGGGCGTGAAGGTCGAGATCCCCCGGAGTCTGCGGGATTGGATCGCGCGGGAGAAGAAGCTGGGGAACCCGGCGCTGGAGCGGGAGGTGGCAGCGACCGGCAACGCCGACCTGAAGCGGACGCTCGAGTGGTCCACGGCGGTGAACGACGCCGTGACGAAGATCGTCCGCGGCGTGCCGCCGTTCCCCTTCGTCCGCGAGAGCATCCAAAAGCTCGCCGAGAAGGCCGACGTGATGGTCGTCTCCGCCACGCCGCAAGCGGCCCTGGAGCGGGAATGGGCCGAGCACGACCTGAGCCAGTACGTGATCGCCATCTGCGGCCAGGAGCTGGGCACGAAGCGGGAGTTCCTCACGATGGCCCAGAAGTACCCCGCCGGCCACGCGCTGATGATCGGCGACGCCCCCGGCGACTACCAAGCGGCCCAGCCCAACCACGCCCTGTTCTTCCCCGTCAATCCCGGCGAGGAGGAGGCGAGCTGGAAACGCTTCTACGAGGAGGGGGTCGGTCGGTTCCTGTCGGGCACGTTCGTCGGCGAGTACCAGGACGAGCTTCTGGCCGAGTTCGACGGCTACCTGCCGGCAAGGCCGCCGTGGCCGGTGGAGGAATGACGTCAGCAGAGAGCGGTCAGCGGCAAGCGGTCAGCGGCAAGCGATCAGCAGTCAGCGATCAGGTATTCTCGTTCCCAGGCTCCGCCTGGGAACGCACTACCGCGAGGCTCCGCCTCGCCCCCAACCGAGCACGTGAGGCAAGCTGTAGCGCAGCAATCGCACGGCGAGCGGAGCCTGCCAGACCTCTCCGTTCCCAGGCAGAGCCCGGGAACGAGGGGTGACCACCGAACGCTAACCGGATCAACCCACCCCACTACGAGCAAACGGATCGAACGAACCATGCCCGACCAATGTGATTTCGGTTTGATGGGCCTGGCCGTGATGGGCCAGAACCTGGTGTTGAACATCGAGGACCACGGCTTCCGCGTGGCCGTCTACAACCGGACGACCAGCAAGGTCGACGACTTCCTCGCCACGGAGGAGGCCCAGGGCCGCAAGCTCGTCGGCACGCGCTCGCTCGAGGAGCTGGTCGCCGCGCTGGCCAAGCCGCGCAAGGTGATGCTGATGATCAAGTCGGGCGACGCCGTGCCCGCCCCGGAGGAGAAGCTCTACCCCGACGTCTCCCCCGCCGACGCCGTCATCGCCCAGCTCCTCGACCTGATGGAGCCCGGCGACGTGATCATCGACGGCGGGAACACCCACTTCCGCGACACCGAGCGGCGGACCAAGGTCGTCGAGTCGAAGGGCCTCTTGTACGTGGGCACGGGCGTCTCCGGCGGCGAGGAGGGGGCCCGATTCGGACCGAGCATGATGCCCGGCGGAAGCGACCGGGCCTGGCCGCTGGTCCAGCCGATCTTCCAGGCGATTTCCGCCAAGGTCGGCCCCGACGGCGACGTCCCCTGCTGCGAGTGGATCGGGCCCCGGGGGGCCGGCCATTACGTCAAAATGGTCCACAACGGCATCGAGTACGGCGACATGCAGCTCATCTGCGAGGCCTACTGGATGCTCAAGCACGCCCTGGGCCTATCCAACCAGGAGCTGTACGACGTCTTCGCCGAGTGGTACCAGGGCGAGCTGAACAGCTATCTGATCGAGATCACCCGGGACATCTTCAGCGTCACCGACGACGAGACCGGCCGGGAGCTGGTCGACCTGATCCTCGATACCGCGGGGGCCAAGGGGACGGGCAAGTGGATGAGCCAGTTGGCGTTGGACCTGGGCGCGCCCAGCACGCTGGTGACCGAGGCCGTCTACGCCCGGTCGCTCTCGGCGCTGAAGGACGCCCGGGTTCGGGCGAGCAAGGTCCTTACCGGACCGTCGGGCAGGTACGGCGGCGACAAGAGCGAGTTCATCGAGCAGATCCGCCAGGCCCTGTACGCCTCGAAGATTTGTAGCTACGCCCAGGGGTTCGTCCAGCTCCGGGCGGCGGCGGCCGAGTACAAGTGGCCGCTCGATTTCGGGCCGATCAGCCTGTTGTGGCGGGGCGGCTGCATCATCCGGGCGGTGTTCCTGGAGCGGATCAAGGAGGCCTTCGACGCCCAGCCCGACCTGGAGAACCTGCTCCTGGCCCCCTACTTCCGCGAGGCGGTCGACAAGGCCCAGCCTGCCTGGCGAAACGTCGTCAAGACGGCGATCGACCTCGGCATCCCCGTCCCGGCGTTCTCTGCCGCGTTGGCCTACTACGACGGCTGCCGCTCCGAGCGCCTGCCGGCCAACCTGCTCCAGGCCCAGCGCGACTACTTCGGCGCCCACACGTACCGCCGCGTCGACAAGCCGGACGCCGCAGAGCCCTTCCACACCGACTGGATCCGCAAGCGGAAGCCGCCCGAGTAGTCGGTTGTTACCCTGTGAACGGCGGGGTGCCTCGCTCGCAGTGACGCGATTCGTCGGGTCCGTTGGCCGCTTCGTCCGCACGAATGCGGTCACGACAAACCTGCCAAGCGAAACTCGACACGGCAGCAGCCATGTCCCACTCGATCGTCATCTTCGGCGCGTCGGGCGACTTGACCAGCCGGAAGCTGGTGCCTGCGCTGTATGAGCTGCACCGCAAGCAGCGCTTGCCGGGGCCCGTGCGGATCGTGGGCTTCTCCCGCACGCCGCTTGAGCACGACGCGTGGCGCGAGAAGCTGGCCGAGTCGACCGCGCATTTCGTGGGCGCGGCGTTCGATCGCGCGGCGTGGGACGGGTTCGCCCAGTTGGTCTATTACCAGCCCGGCGACATCGGGAAGCCCGACGATTTCCGCGCCCTGGGCAGGTTCCTCGACGAGTTGGAGGGCGACGGCGGGGCCCACCACGTCTATTACCTCGCGACCGCGCCCCGCTTCTACGAGCCGGCCATCGCTCATCTGGGAGAGACAGGCCTGGCAAAACATCCGGACCTGGTGCGCCGCGTGGTGATCGAGAAGCCGTTCGGCGTCGATCTCGAAAGCGCCCGGCAGCTCAACGAGTCCGTGCACCGCGTCTTCTCCGAGGGCCAGGTCTATCGGATCGATCATTACCTGGGGAAGGAGACCGTACAGAACGTGCTGGTGCTTCGGTTTGCCAACGCGATCTTCGAGCCGGTCTGGAACCGCAACTACGTCGACCACGTGCAGATCATCGCAGCCGAGGAGGGGACGATCGGCCACCGCGGCGGCTACTACGACTCGGCCGGCGTGCTCCGCGACATGTTCCAGAACCACCTCCTGCAACTGCTGACGCTCACCGCCATGGAGGCCCCGGCCCGATTCGAGGCCGACGCGGTCCGCGACGAGAAGGTGAAGGTGCTCCGGGCGATCCGTCCCATGCGGCCTGAGGACGTGGCGACCGCCACGCTCCGCGGCCAGTATCGCAAGTACCGCGACGAGCCGGAGGTGGACCCGCAAAGCCACACGGCCACGTTCGCCGCCGCACGAATGTGCATCGAGAACTGGCGTTGGCAGGGCGTTCCCTTCTATCTGCGGTCCGGGAAGGCGATGTCGTGCCGGACCACGCAGGTCGTGATCCAATTCCGCCAGCCGCCGCACATGCTGTTCGAGGGCGGGCCGCGGAGCGTCCACGAGGCGAACCGCCTGGTGATCCAGGTGCAGCCGGCCGAGGGCATCCAACTGCACTTCCAGACCAAGGTCCCCGATGCCGGCACGCGGCTCCGACTGACCGACCTCAACTTCCGCTTCCGCGAGAGGTTCGCCGGCGAGATCCCCGATTCCTACCAGCGACTGCTCCTCGACGTGCTCGGCGGCGACGCCAGCCTGTTCAGCCGCAGCGACGAGGTCGAGCTCGCCTGGGGCATCATCGACCCGATTGCCAAGACGTGGGCCGAGCAGGGCCTCCCCAAGCTCGCCCTCTACGAAGCCGGCGAGTGGGGCCCGCCAAGCTGCACCGAATGGATGCGTCGCCAGGGGCGGGAATGGTTTGACATGTGTCCCGTGCTGGAGTAGCGGGGAGAGATCAGGGGAACGAGCTCTCGCGAAGGCGCCAAGACGCAAAGGAAAGAAGAAGAGAGAGTAGGGAAATGGGGACGTGGTCAGTTTACGCTAAGGACCGGCGAATCAATAAGTGTCGTACTCCTCACGCTCCGCGTGAGGCCAAGCGGCACACCCTCACGCGGAGCGTGAGGAGTACATCGGAAAACGCGACAGTAATTGATTCGCCGGTCCGAATCACCCTTCACGGCGTTCCGGCAAGCTTGGGTCCTCTTCGTTTCCTCTCACGCTTCCTCGCCTAATTCCTCTGGTTCCCTTTGCGCCTTAGCGCCTTTGCGAGAAAGACTCCCTCTCGTTCATCCCTCATCCCGTCTTGAACCGTCATGCCGCCCAGTCTCCCCCAACTCCGCCTCGGCCCGATCGCGATCGACTTCCCCGTCGTGCTGGCCGCGATGAGCGGGTATACCGACTGGCCGACGCGGCGGATCGCCCGGCGGCTTGGGGCCGGGCTGACGATCTCGGAAGTGCTGCTCGATCGGTTCGTCCTCAGCGTGTCCAAGGGGAAGAAGGCGAAACGGTACCTCCGGGTGACCGAGGAGGATCATCCCGTCGGGGCCCAGTTGATGGGCAGCGAGCCGGAAGAGGTTGCTCGGGCCGCGGTCAAGCTCGTCGAGGCGGGGTTCGACCTGGTCGACGTCAACTTCGGCTGCCCGGTCAAGAAGGTCGTGAGCAAGTGCCGGGGCGGGCATCTGCTCACCGATCCGGATCGGGCGCTAGAGATCGTGGCCCGAGTGCGCGAGGCCGTGCCGCCCGAGATCCCGGTCACGGTCAAGATGCGACGCGGCATGGACGAAGGCGACTCGAGCCGCGAGAGCTTCTTCACGATCTTCGACGGCGTGTTCCGATTGGGCGTCGCCGCCGTCACGGTCCACGGCCGTACGGTCCGGCAGCGGTACGAGGGGCGCAGCTCCTGGGCGTTTTTGGAGGAAGTGAAGCGGCACGCCGGCGAGCGCCCTGTGCTCGGAAGCGGCGACCTGTTCACCGCCGGGGACTGCCTCGACATGATCGCCCGAACCGGCGTCGACGGCGTCACCGTCGCCCGGGGCGCGATCGGCAACCCGTGGATCTTCCGGCAGGCCCGAGCGTTGGCGGCCGGCCGTGCGCTGCCCGGTCCCCCGAGCCTGTTCGAGCAGCGGGACGTGATCGCCGAGCACTACCGTTTGGCCGAGGAGATCTACGGCCCCGCGCGCTGCTCCACGTTGATGCGCAAGTACGGGATCAAATATTCACGCCTGCACCCGCAAGCCGAACGGGTCCGCGACGCGTTCGTCGTGGTGCGAAGCCGCGCTCAATGGCATCAGCTCCTCGACCGCTGGTACGCCGACGACCTCCCGGGCCGCCGGCCGGAGCTTCCGTGAACGCGGCCGTGAAGGAGCGAGTCACCCCACGAGAAGGAGACCGAGGCCGCAAGCGCAGCTCACGCGCCCAGTGCCCGGGCTCTGCCTGCAGACACCCCACCTCGCAGGTGTGCCTTCGCCGGGCAAGTCCGGAGACGAGCGTGAAGCGGGAGACCGCGGGGCGGCGCATGTCGCCTGCCTGAGGGATGTCGGCCGCCTGGCCGGCCGGGTTCACGGAGCCGGCCGCCCGCCCCTGTCAGAATGGCAGCCGGTTTGGCCCCCTTCACGGCGATTTTGCCGGGGGTGGCGGGCTGGTGGTCGTTGGACG
>Ga0307378_10001799_pt1 | contig 34022 bp, 19 predicted proteins | sample UN1MG_FD_202238 | JGI IMG/M metagenome (GOLD analysis project Ga0307378, IMG submission 202238) | Soil microbial communities from Risofladan, Vaasa, Finland - UN-1 | ecosystem: Environmental > Terrestrial > Soil > Coastal area > Acid sulfate soil | place: Finland: Risofladan, Vaasa | collected... | reverse complement strand
AAGCCTCTCTGATCACGGCATCTTAGACGGTTGCGGATTCGGCGCCCGCCCTTGGCCCGTCGCACTTGATCGCCGCAGGCTTGCGAGGCGAGTGACCGGCAGCGACAATGGCACGTGCGGAATTCGCTTTTCCTGTGGAGGGTGCCGCAAGGGAGCCAAGAGAGCAGATGGGCGAGCCGATATCGGTTCTGGTCACGGGGGCCGCGGGGCGCGTGGGACAGGCGGCGTGCGCGGGATTGCTGGCACGCGGGCACAAGGTCCGGGCGTTCGACGTCCGCCCGTCGCCGGGGGTGGAAGACGCGATCGTCGGCGACGTCTCCGACGGTTCGCAGGTGGGCAGAGCCATGGAGGGGATTGAGGTCGTGGCTCACCTCGCGGCGACGCCGGACGAGGACGATTTTCTCGGCAAACTGCTGCCCAACAACATCATCGGTCTCTACCACGTGTTGGAGAGTGCCCGGCTGGCCCGGGTCCGCCGTGTCATTCTCGCCAGCACGGGACAGGTGGTGATGGGGCACGAAGGCCCCTGGCCGATCACGCCGGGAATGCCCTTCAGCCCGAGGAACTGGTACGGCTCGGCCAAGGTCCTGGCGGAAGTCGCGGGGCAGGTCTACGCCCACGTCCACGGGCTGAGCGTGATCGTGGCCCGGCTCGGCTGGTGTCCTCGGGACAAACAGCACGCGGAAGAGCTGGCGCAAAGCGACGTCGGCAAGGACGTCTACTTCAGCCCCAGGGACGCGGGCCGGTTCTTTGCCTGTGCCGTGGAAGCCCCGATGGACGTCGAATACGCCGTGGTCTTCGCCACCAGCAAGCCCCTCAGGAGGGTCCGCTTTGACATCTCCGCGGCACGCGACCTGTTGGGGTATGAGCCGGAGGACACGTGGCCGCAAGGGACAGAGATCGTCAACGGGTGACTGGCTCGGGGCAGACGTGTCCGTCGCGATCACGCCGCCTCGACGTGGCCGCCTCGGTCGCCGCGTCTGCCTTCGCGCGACGGGCGTACGAGGCGGAACGGGGCGCCGACGGCTTCCGAATCTTCCACGCCGCGAATTGACCTTGTGTCCCCGCATCATTGCACAAGCGCGTAAGTCCAAACATGGCCAAAGCTCAGGGCAATCGGTTGCGTGGCACTAACGTGTTTCTTCGTCAGGACTTACGCAACTTGGACCCCCCTGGGGGGGTATGCGATCTCCGGATGAATCAGACAAGACCTGCCCGCCGCAAAGCGATAGACACCCGCCCGAGGGGACTGGTACAATGGTCTCTAGTGCTGAGGCCGGATTGGCTTCAGTCTGACCGCAGGGGAAAGCCCGGATGGTTCACGACCTAAAGGAGACGAGAGACGACGGCATTCCACTCGACCTCGGCCAGTCGCCTCCGCGATACGCCCAGTACAAGCGGAAGAAATCGGCTTGGGTCGTCTGGCTGCAAATAGGCGCGATCCCTGGAGTCGTCTTGGCCGTGGCAGGGGCGGTAGGGTGGCTGGTCTTGCAGGATTCGAGTTCCCTGACGATTCTGCCGATGCCCGATCAGGAGATCGCGCAGGGGGACGAGTTGCGGATGCAGATTCCCATTCGTCGTGCGGGGTATGAGCGTGGGCAACTGACGTACAGCCTCAGCGGGGCCCCGCCCGGTGCGACTTTTGATGAGAAGACGGGTGTTTTCTCCTGGACCACGACCAAGGCGCACGAGCCGGGCACGTACGAGATGATCGTCAAGGTGCTTGCCGCCGGGCCGCGGCCGCGCAGCGACGAGCGGACGTTCACCGTCCGGCTTCGCGGGAGCACGACCGGGCAGAGGGCCACGCCGTCGGATGACGATTCCGGCCTCTCCTTCGACGACGCGTTCAACAAACGGTTCGATCACTCGAATCCCTTCGAAGTCAAAGGGGACGTGACGCCTCAAGGCAAGATCGACGAGCTGGTGTTCGCCAAGTTGAAGGAGTTGAAGATCGAGCCGGCCAACCTGTGCTCCGACGCGGTCTTCCTCCGGCGGGCCTATCTCGATGCCATCGGCACGCTGCCCACCATCGACGAGGCAGAGAAGTTTCTGGAGGACAAGAACCCCGACAAGCGCGCCGCGTTGATCGATCGCCTGCTCGAGCGGCCGGAGTTTGCCGACTACTGGGCGATGAAGTGGAGCGACCTGCTGCGGGTCAAGGCCGAATTCCCCATCAACCTCTGGCCCAATGCCGCTCAGGCGTACCACCGCTGGATCCGGGCTTCGCTCGAGGAGAACATGCCCTACGACCGGTTCGTCCGGGAGCTGCTCACCGCGTGCGGCAGCAATTTCCGCACGCCGCAGGTCAACTTCTACCGGGCCCTGCAAAGCAAGGAGCCGGAGGCGATCGCCCAGGCGGTCGCCCTGGTGTTCATGGGAGTGCGGGCGGAGAAGTGGCCGCAGGAGCGATTGGAGGGCATGGCCGTCTTCTTCTCACAGGTCGGGTTCAAGCCCACGCGCGAATGGAAGGAAGAGATCGTCGTCTTCGATCCTCACAAGGGCGAGCCCGCTGCGGACGCCCCGCCGCCCAAGCCGGTCTTTCCCGACGGAACCGCGTGCGAGCTACCCCCGGGGCAGGATCCGCGGGAGGTGTTCGCCGATTGGCTGATCGACGCGAAGAACCCTTGGTTTACGCGGCACATCGTCAATCGGGTGTGGTACTGGCTGCTGGGGCGCGGCATCGTTCACGAGCCGGACGACATTCGGCCCGACAACCCGACGCAAAACCTGGAACTGTTGAACTGGCTGGCGGAGGAGCTGGTCCGGGCCGACTACGACCTGAAGCACGTCTACCGCTTGATCCTCAATTCCACGACCTATCAGCTTTCCTGCATTCCCAAGAGCAAAGGGCCCGAGGCCGCGGAGAATTTCGCCTGCTATTCACTCCGCCGGCTGGACGCGGAGGTGCTCGTCGACGCCCTCTGCCAGATTACGGGGACGACGGAATTCTATTCCAGCATGATTCCCGAGCCGTTTACTTTCGTTCCGGAAAGACAACGTTCGATCGTGCTGCCCGACGGCAGCATCACCAGCAGTGTGTTGGAGATGCTCGGGCGTCCGCCGCGCGATACGGGCCTGGAATCGGAGCGCAACAACCGCTTCACGGCTGCCCAAGCGCTGCACCTGCTCAACTCCACCCACGTTTTGCAGAAGATCCGGACGGGCCCCAAGATCCAAGAACTCTTGAAATCGACCGATTCGTCCGAAATGCCGGAGACCCTGTATTTGACGATCCTCTCGCGTCTGCCGACCGACGCGGAGAAGGGCGAGATTTCCTGGCAGTGCGACTCGCAATCGGGGGCGGAGGATCTGGTGTGGGCGCTGGTCAATAGTGAGGAGTTTCTTTTTCGGCACTGAGGCGCCGGCTTGATTGGCTGCTCCTGAGCGGCCGGATAACATAGGAGAGGTACGATGACTGCGAAACGCGATCCGTTCGCCCCCGGTTTGAGCGACGGGCCGGTTTCCCGCCGCGAGGCGCTCAAGCGCGGGATCCTCGGTTCGGCCGGCCTCCTTTCGGCCGGGCAACTGTGTGCCGGCGCCGAGCCGGCCGCTCCAGCCCCCGCCGCGGAGACTCCCGCCACGGAAACCCCCGCCGCCGCCTCTCCCCCGCCGGCAAAGGCCAAGGCGGTCATCCAGATCTGGATGTGGGGCGGGCCGCCCCACACCGACACGTTCGATCCCAAACCGGACGCGGGCAGCGACTATACCGGCCCGTTGACCGGGGCGCTCGAGACCAATGTCAAAGGGATCCGGGTCGGCACGTCGATCCCGGAGCTGGCGAAGGTGGCCGACAAGTACTCCATCATCCGCTCCATGACGCACGGGCAGTTCGGGCACGAGACGGCCTCCTACATGACGCAGACCGGGCGGATGCCCGGCGGCCGGCTCGTCTACCCCGCGGTCGGCGCCGTGGTCGCGGCCTTCAAGGGGTTCGAAGAGGGATCGGAGAGCCTGATTCCCCCCTATATTGTGATCACCCAGCCCCAGGGCCGGTTTTCGGAAGCCGGTTTCATGGGGATCCGCTACAAGCCCTTCGCCACCGGCGGCGACCCCAACGCCGCCCGGTTTGCCGTGGAGGGGATCGTTGCCCCGGGCATCTCCGACGAACAGCAGCAGCAGCGACGCGAGTTGCTCAAGAAAGTCAACACGCTCGGCCGATTCATGGAAGACGATCCGCAGTTGGTAGACGCCAAGCAGGCCAAGGACAAGGCGTATGATCTGATCTTGGGTGACGCGGGCAAGGTCTTCGATCTCTCCGAAGAGGAAGAAGAGCTCAGGCTCCGCTACGGCCGCAGCACCTTCGGACAGTCCTGCCTGGTCGCCCGCCGGCTGATCGAGAAGGGTGTGAAGTACGTCACGATCAATTACGGCGGTTGGGACACGCACAAGGATCATTTTCCGACGATGCGCCGGAAACTGCCGGAAATGGATAAAGGCATGGCCACGCTCATTTCCGACCTGGCGGATCGCGGGCTCTTGGACACCACCATCGTCTGGTGGACCGGCGAATTCGGCCGCACGCCCAAGGTCGACTATAGCTCGCCCTGGAACGGCGGGCGCCATCACTACGGCAGCGTGTTCTCCGCGGTCGTGGCGGGCGGGGGATTCAAGGGCGGCCAGGTGGTCGGTGCCTCCACGGACAAAGGGGAGTACGTCAAGGACCGGCCCGTCTATCCCAGCGATCTGATCGCCACGATGTACGAGCTGCTCGGCATCGATCCTGCCGCCGGCCTGCCGCACCCGATGGGCGACTTCGTCCGTGCGATCCCGGGCCCCGACGACGGGGTGAAAATGGCCGGCCGGCTGAAGGAGATCACGTGATCGCGGAGTGCACCATGAACCGGTTTCGATGGCACGCAATCCTTGCCGTGGCGGCGCTGCTCGCGGCCACATCCGACCTCCACGCCCAGAGGGCGCCGCAGGACCCGCACATCGGCTACGTCTACCCGACCGGCGGCCAACAGAACAACTACTTCGAGGCGCTCGTCGGCGGCCAGAACATTAAGGAGACGAGCGAAGTCTACATTTCCGGCAGCGGGGTGAAGGCAGAAATCGTCAAGTGGTACCGCCCGCTTACGCGGGGGCAGTACATCGGGCTCGGCCAGAAAATCCGATTCACGCGAGAGGATCTGGAGGAGGAGCAGAAGAAGAAGGGAAAGACCGAACGGATCACGAACGAAATGGTCTACAAGAAGGCGGGCGTCACGGAAGATGATCTGAAGGAGATGGAAATCTACCGCAAGCGGGATGCCGACCCCAAGCGGCAGTCCAACGACCAGATCGCCGAAGAGCTCACGCTGAAGATCACGATCGACGCCAATGCCGAGCCGGGCAAGCGCGAGATGCGGGTGATCACCCCGGATTCCATGTCCAACCCGATCTGGTTTCAGGTCGACCGATGGGAGGAACGCTACGAGACGGAACCCAACGACGAGAAGCCCGATCCGACCGTCGGCTCCACGCTCCCGGTCGTGGTGAACGGGCAGATCATGCCCGGCGACGTCGACCGGTTCTCCTTCACCGCCCGCAAAGGCACCCGCCTGGTCATCAGCGCCGACGCCCGGGAGCTGATGCCCTATCTCGCCGACGCCGTGCCCGGCTGGTTCCAGGCGGTGCTGGCCCTCTACGACGCCGAGGGAAACGAAGTGGCCTATGCGGGCGCCTATTACTACCGGCAGGACCCGGTGATCTACTACGAGGTCCCCGAGGACGGCGAGTACTTCGTCGAGATTCGCGACTCCATCTACCGCGGACGCGAGGATTTCGTCTACCGCATCACGCTGGGCGAGTTGCCTTTTGTGACGGGCATCTTCCCCCTGGGCGCCCGCGCCGGCACCGAGGTCGACGTGGAGCTCCAAGGCTGGAATCTCGTGGATACGCAACTGAGCGTCCGCGCCGTCGTGAACCGGAACCGCCCCGTCCGCTGGTACTCCATTCCGCAGAACGACAAGGTCTCGATTCGCTTCCCGTTGCGGATCGACATGGCGTCCGAAGTCCTCGACCAGGAGCCGAACGACGGGCCGGAAACGGCCCAGGAGGTGACGCTGCCGGTCATCGTCAACGGCCGCATCGACAAGCCGGACGACCGGGACGTGTTCAAATTCGATGCGCACGGGACGCTCGTCGCCGAGGTCTACGCGCGCCGGGCCGGGTCTCCGGTCGATTCGGCGCTCTCCCTGACCGACGCCACCGGCAAAGAGGTTGGGTTCAACGATGATTTCTGGGACAAGGCCGAGCCGTTGATCACCCACCACGCCGATTCCCGGCTCTCGGTCGTCTTGTCGGGCCAGAGCCCCTACTGCCTGCACCTGAGCGACGCGCAGCGCACCGGCGGAGAGGATTTCATCTACCGGTTGTATATCAGGCCTCCGCTTCCCGATTTCGTCTTGCGCGTGGTGCCGTCCTGTATCATCGCCCGGCCCGGGGCAACCGTCCCGATCACGGTGCATGCCCTGAGACGAGACTACGACGGCGATATCCAGCTCTCGCTGGTCGACCCGCCTGCCGGATTCCAGCTCAGCGGCACGGTGGTGCCGAGCGACGTGGAGAAGATGCCGCTGACGTTGACGGTCCCGCCGATCGCCGGCTCGGAGCCCGTCCTGCTGGAAATGGACGGCCAGTCGGTGCGTGGCCGCGGACACAGCGTGAAGCTCTCGCGCCCGGTCGTCCCCGCGGAAAGCATGATGCAGGCCTTTCTCTGGTTGCAGATCGTGCCCGCCGAGCAGTGGGCCATCGTGCTCAGCGGGAAGCCCGTCACCAAGCCCCCACTGGAGTTCCCGCCGGTCGATCGCGTCGAGCTGAAGCTGGGCGAAACGACGATCCTGGGCGCTCGATTGACGGCGAAGAACGTCTCGACGCAGGATCTCCGCGTCGACCTGAGCGAGCCGCCCGACGGCGTCACCGTGGAGAAGGTATCGCCCGAGGCTCTGGGCCTGGCCGTCGTGCTTGCGACCGACGCCGAGAAGGTCAAGCCGGGCCAGCGAGGGAACCTGATCTTCGAGGTCTTCCGCGAGTATACCCCCGCTCCCACGGAGGCGACTCCCAAGCCTGAACCGCGGCGCACGTCGGTCGGCATCCTGCCGGCCGTCCCCTTCGAAGTGGTGGGGCGCCCGCCGAAGAAATGAGAGCCGGCGTATTCGAGCGGCTCGGCTGCCGAAATCATGACCTCCCGTCCATTGGCCATGCCGCGCTCGATGGCTTCTTCTCTTGGATGGCGTTGGGAGAGGAGCACGATGAAGACCGGAACGTCGATCCTGAAGCGTGCCGCGGTGCTGTTCCTCGTGGCGGTCTGCGTGCCGTCGGCGCGCGCGGAACCGACGCCCGATACGCGGACGCTTACAGCGGAGGAAGCTGCCCGGACGCTCCAGCGCGACTGGCTGTTTCAAGCGATGGGCGAACCGCTGCTCGTGCGGGCGACCCGGGAGATCGTTTGGGCTCGGGAGCTGGCCGAGCGGCTGGCCCGCGCGCCAGAGGCACCGGATCTGTCGGCCGAGCTGAAGGAGCTGGACGTTCTGGAGAAGCGCATTGCGGAACTGGGCGACAAGCCCGCCGCGGTGCCGCCGGCCAGGGACGCCGAGGCGGCGCCGAGCTGGATCTGGTATCCCGAGGGCCGGCCGGCCGAAGATGCCCCGGCCGAAGCGAGGTTCTTTCGTTGCCGGTTTGAGATGCCGGCGGACGTGGTTGCGGCCCGGTTGCGGATTGCAGCGGACGACGCCTGCGAGGTCTTCGTCAACGGCGCTCGGGTTGGCGCCCAGGCGGGCTGGCCGCGGGCGGCCGTTTTTGCGGTCGGACCCTTATTGAAAACCGGCGGCAATCTCCTGGCGGTGCAGGCGCAGAACATGCCCGCCCCCAGCAAGAATCCCGCCGGTCTGATCGTGCGCCTGGCCGCCACGCTGTCCGACGGAACGCAGGTGGCCGTGGTCTCCGACGCCGCTTGGCGCGCCGAGAAGGAGGCCCGCCCGCAATGGGAACAGCTCACGTTCGACGACTCGGCGTGGAAGGGCGCGACGGTGGCTGCGCCGTTTGGCGGAGGCCCGTGGGGGAAGATCGCCGGCCTGATCGGGCCCGATCTCCAAGAGGATCCGATCGCCGCGTACGCGGGGGCCGACCCGGCCGCCAAGGATCTCTATTTCGCGGTGCGGCGGGTCAAACGGGACGTCCTGTTTAAGAATTCCGTGTTGGACTTCTCCCAGGTGTTGTTCATCGATCAGCCGCTCCCGCAAGGGCCGGAGTCGCTGCACGAAGCCATCCATCGCATGGGCATCATGGCGGTCCCGGGCGGCCGGCTGCTGGTGCTCGACGGGCTCGATCCCGGCGGCCGGCTCCGCCAACTGGCGCCGGAGACGCCCGGCAGCTTCTGGCGGCCCGATCTGTCGTTCGACGCCGAGAGGGTGCTCTTCTCGTTCAAGCCGGCCGACGAAAAGAGCTTCCACCTGTACGAGATGAACTTCGACGGCACCCGCCTGCGGCAGCTCACCGACGGCGAATACGACGACCTCGACCCGATCTACCTGCCCGACGGCCACGTCCTCTTCACCACGACGCGCGGCAACTCGTACGTCCGCTGCGGGCCGTTCATCTACTCGACGATCCTGGCCCGTTGCGACGCCGACGGCAGCGACGTCTATCTGATCAGCTACAACGGCGAGCCCGACTTCGTCCCCGCGCTGTTGAACGATGGGCGGGTTATCTACTCCCGGTGGGAATACACGGACAAGCCGCTCTGGCGGCTCCAGAAGCTTTGGACGACCAACCAGGACGGCACCGGCACGGTGCACTTCTGGGGCAACCAGTCGGTCTGGCCCGATCATCTCTCCGAGCCGCGGCCGATCCCCGGCAGCCGCAGGGTGATGTTCTCCGGCGTGGGGCATCACGATTGGTGGTCCGGATCGCTCGGGATCATCGACCCGGACCAAGGCCGCGATTACCCGCACGGCCTGACCAAAGTGACCGCCGATCTGCGCTGGGCGGAAGTCGGCGACGGGCCGCGGGAACAAACCGAAGCGGCCGACTACCACGCCTCGGGCCGCTTCACCGGCTACAAGACGGCGTATCCGCTTTCCGAAGAGGATTTTCTCGTCTCGGCCCGGGGCGCAGGGGACAAGTTCCGCCTCTACCTGATGGACGTCCACGGCAACCGCGACTTGATCTACGAGGGGATCTACAACGTCTGGCACGCGATGCCCGTCAAGCCGCGCCCCATGCCGCCGCGGCAGCCGGACCGCGTGGCCTGGCCGGGCACGGGGAAGGACCGCCGGCCGGCCGAGCCGGGCGTCTTTTTCAGCGCCGACGTGTATCAGGGCGTGCCCGACCTGGCGCGAGGCACGGTCAAGTACCTCCGCGTCTTCCAGTTGGACTACAAGACGTATTCGACCTGGAACAAGACGTATCGCCACTCGGGGCCGCCGGTCTCGATCGTGCAGGAGGAGGGCGTCAAACGGATCCTCTCCGAGGTGCCGGTCCGGGCCGACGGCTCGGTCTCGTTCAAGGCCCCGGCCGGACGCACGCTCTACTTCCAGCTCCTCGACGCCGAGCGCCGCTGCCTCCAGACGATGCGGAGCTTCACCGGGCTGATGCCCGGGGAGGAGCGGAGCTGCGTGGGCTGCCACGAGATGCACAGCACGGCGCCGCCGCCGCGCCGCGGCCTGGCCCTCGAGCGGCCGCCGACGGAGCTTTCGCCCCCGCCCTGGGGCACCGAAAGCATCGGCTACGAGCGTTTCGCCCAGCCGGTGCTCGACCGCTACTGCGTCGGGTGCCACGCGGGCACGGCGGAAGCCGCCGCCGAGCCGAACCTCGCGCTGCGGCCCGGAACCAGCGTGTTCCAGGAGCCCTACCTGACGCTGGTCGGGACGGCCGGCTGGGGAAATCCGGTTAGCGGCGGTCGGCCCGGGTACGGCATCGCCGGAGCGATTCCCGTCGAAAGCAAGTACGGCCCGACCGACCCGCAAGGCTTGACCACGTTGCGGCCGATGCAATACCTCTCCTGCAACAGCCGCCTGATCGAGCTGGCCGCCGGCGGCAAGCACTACGACGTGAAGGCCGATCCGGCGAGCCTGCACCGGCTGATCGCCTGGATAGACGCTTGTTGCCCTTTCATGGGCGAAGAGGAGGTTCGCGGGCTGGGCGACCCGGACTTCCCCGGGATCGAGCGGTTGCCGATCCGTCCCCGGGTGGCCACCGCCCCGGTCATCGACCGGCCGTGACCTGCGGACAACAAGGAGCGGAAACGATGTGGACTCGCACCGTGCTGATCGTGCTGATCGTGATGACGGCGTTGACTGCCCGGATTGCTCTCGCCCGGGCACCGGAAGGCAGCGAGCCGGCGACCCTTCACCTCGTCAGCAACGTCGACGTGAAAGACTTCGGCGCGGAGACGCTGAGGATCGGCGACCTCGACGGCGACGGCGCGCCGGACCTCCTTCTCGTGCAGAGCGAGTACGGGACCCGCGAGATCACCTGCCTGACGGCCGTGACCCTCTCCGGCGAAATCCTCTGGCAGACGGGAAGCCCGTCGGCCGAAAACGGCCGGATCTACAGCGACCTGCCGGTCCAGGTCTACGACTGGGACGCCGACGGGCGGAACGAGGTGCTCTACGTCCGCCAGGCCCGCTATGCTGAGCCGCCGTACCGCGGCGGAGTGCGGGAGAGGGCCAGCCGCTATGAAGGCAGCGCGACGCTGGTCGTGGTGGATGGGATGACCGGCGGGGAGGAGGGCACGCTGGCCTTGCCGGCTCCGGCCGACGACTGTTTCCTGTTCGCCGATCTGACCGGCCGCGGCCGGCGCGAGGATCTCGTGGTCAAGGACCGCTACTGGAACATGTGGGGAGTATCGCACCAGGGAGCCGTCCTCTGGCAGTGGACGGGCTCGGCGGGGCATTTTCCGGCGGTGGCCGACTGCGACGCCGACGGCAAAGACGAGGTGTTCGCCGGTTTCGCCCTGATCGACGACGACGGCCGCGTCATCTTTGAGAAGGACGCCCAAGGGGCTCACCAAGACGCCTGCTGCCTGGTGCGACCCGGCGACGGGAAATGGCGGCTGTTGTTCGGAAACGGCGGCATCCATTGCCTGGCTGCCGACGGCAGTCGACTGTGGCACCATCCCCTCGGCGAAACGCAGCACGTCGTGGCCGGCCGGTTCCGAACGGATTCGGAGATGCAGTTCGCCGTCGTCGACCGCACCCCGATTCCCACCCACCGGCGCGACGGCAACGCCTGGGCGATCCTCTACCTCTACGATCTCGACGGCCGAGAGATCTGGCGCCGGCAGCAAGAGAAGGGGGCGTGGTGCATCGCCACGCTCCGGGTCAACTGGCTCGGGCAGGGCGAGCCCCACGGAGTGTTCGTCTATGGCCACGGAGCCGGGCGCCCGGCCGTTATCTACGACGGCGACGGCCGGATCGTGGAGACCTTCCCCATGGCCTACGCGCCCGGCGTGGCCCAGGCCGATCGTCCCGACGCGTTCTACGCCCTCGTGGCCGACGTGCGGGGCGACGGACGTGACGAGGTGATCCTGTTCAACGCCCGCGGACTCTGCATCTACGCAAACGCCCGCCCGGCGGCCATTCCGACCCTGTACAACGAGACTCTCTATCCGGGCATGTGACGCGCGTCACGGCACACGCCGAGGACGGCAACCGTCTGAGGTCCGGCGAGAGGACTCGAACCGGGGACTTTCCGCTGCGGAGGCCGACGCGCCGATCGCGGCGGCGAGGCTCCTCGGCGACCGGCCCAAGACGTGCGACCCTCCGATCGTCCGGTTACAATCAGGAGGCGTGAGATTCCGCGGATCAGGACCGTGATGGAGGAAGGTTGAGCCGTCATGAAGAAGATCGCACTCCCGGTGCTGTTGTGTTCGTTGCTCTGCCTCCCGTCTGCGGCGCTTGCCCAGAGACGTTTCTCCCTGCTTGCCGGCTGGGGCGGGGGCAAGCCGGAGGAGATTTGCCCCAAGGCCGCGGACGTCGGTTTTCAGGAGATCCTTGTCTGGAACAGAGACCCCGCGTATCTTCGGCATCTGATCGAGGTGGCGGACGGATACGATTTGAAGGTCTACGCTTCCGTTTACCTCAGCGACGTCAAAGGCTGGAACAAGCGTTTCCCCGGCGCCCCTCCGCCGCTGCAAGAGATGAACGCGGAAGAGGAAGCGGCGGCGAAGCGGCTTGAGGGCGATCGGCGACCGGGCAAAGGCCGGTGTCAATTCGGCGGCGAGCCGGTGAGCGGATTGGAGGTGCTCACCGAGCGGATGCTCTGTTTCCACAGGCCGGAGGTGGTTTCGTTCTTGAAGGAGGAGATCCGAGACGCCCTGAGGGTGGAACGGCTGCGAGGCGTTGCCTTCGACTTCTTCGGGTACAGAAACTATCGCTGCTGCCGGTGCGGGCATTCGATGGAGCGGTTCGAAGAGTTCTGCGCCAAGAACCGACAACTCTCCCGCGAGGCAGCGCTCGACAAATTCTCGCTCGATACGCTCGTTGACTTCAACAACGAGATGGCCGCTTACGCGCGGGCCGTGCGCCCGGCAGTCAAGGTGGCGACGCACGTCTACCCCGTCTTCCTGCCGGAGCCGCTCTACGGAAATCGCCTCGACGTGGATCTCTGCGGGCAGACGGCCGCCTGGTATTTTGAACCGTTCTGGAGCATGGAGAAGATCCGGAGATACGCGAGCGTGATCGCCGGCGAGGCAGACAAACACCATCCCCGTGCTGAAGGCGTGGCGATGATCGGGATCCATTCCGATCCCCGCAAGTTCGGCCTCGCGAAGACCCCCGAGCGCGTCGCCGAGGAGCTGCAAGCCATACTCGACGGAGGCTGTGACAAGGTGCAGGTCTGTTCGATGGCCTCCGTGCTCAATGACGAGAAGATGGCGGCCGTCTTCCGGGAATTCTTCGGGCGGAGATGAAGCGGCGATCGGCTTCCATGCTTCGGATCGCAATCCGGGGTCGCGCGGCGACCACGTCATCCAGGTGCATTGGTGGGGAGCGCGTATCATGATCGGGCATCTATCTCTCGCGGCAGTCCTTTGGGGCCTGGCGGCCGGCACGCTCGCCGCCGAAGGCCGGATCCAAGACCTGTCGCCGGGTCAGACGGTTACGGGCCTGCGGCGCCTCGCGGTGCTCGACGCGACCGCTTCGTCCGTGGTCGGCGAGCCGGACGGTCAATATGCGGCCTCGCGGGCGATCGACGCAGACCGGGGCACGAAATGGGTCGCCTCGGTCGCGGCCACGCCGCAGGCGCCCCAGTGGATCACCCTCGAGCTGCTCGGCCCGCAGACCGTGAGCGCCCTGGCCCTGTTCGGCGAGGCGCCGGGCAACGACGGCGTACGCGACGCCGAGGTCCAGGCGGCCTCGTCGGCGGGCGAGTTTTCGACGGTGGCCACGATCCGGGACGCGGAGAGCGGCCGCTGGCTGGTCAAGTTCGATCCGGTAAAGGCCGCGGCGGTGCGGCTCTCGGTCAGCCGGTCGGGCGGGGTGTCGACGCACACCGACGTCTACGAGATCGAGCTCTACGGCCCGCCGCTGTCGGCAGCCGAGTTGCGCGAGTTTGCCGCAGACCGCCTGCGCGGTTGCACTCAGCAATCGGATCGCCTTGTCCAAGCGGTCCAAGCCCAGGCGCCCGACGGCCCGCAACGGTCCGAACTGAAGCGGGTCCTCGAGCGATTCGAGAAGCACCGGGAGTCGATCTCCGAGCGATTCGTCCAGTGGGATACGCTTGCCGAGCCCGACCGCCGTGCGCTCGCCGAACAGGCGGAGAAGCTGGAAGTGCGGGCGCATCGGCTGGGGGGCTGGCTGGCCCCGGGCGGTTCCGAGCTATCGGGCCGGCTCGAACAAATCGAGAAGGCCCGGCAGGTGGCCGCAGGCTTCGATGCCGGCGATCAGGTCGCCGCGGCACGCGACGGCCGCAAGCTCCACGTGCTCAACCGCCGCGTGCTGGTCACGCTCGATGAAACCACCGGCACCTGGGACGCCACGTGGCTGGGCCCGGTCCAGGCGGCGGTGCGCGGCGCCCGCTTCGCCCTCGATGCGGACGATCAGCAGGTCTCGCTCCAGGCAGGGAGCATCGACGGGGAGCGGTTTGCCGACCGGCTCGGCTCCGGCCTCCGGGTCCGCCGGCAATGGGCCGAACCGTTTCGGGTGGAGCGGCTGGTGCGTATCTACGATGGCAGGCCGACGGTCGTCATCACCGGGAGCGTCACCAACACGACGGATCGCGATCTGCGGCTGGGTAGCGCGAAGATGCTCGACGTGGCGGCCGAGCACGGCGGCTGGTGGTCCTTGGGACGCACGTTCGAGCCGCCCTCCGCGGTCGGCTATCCCGGCGCGTCGCCGGCCTGCCGACCCGCCCTGGAGGATGGTCTCCCCGCCGAGGTGGGCGAGTCGTACGGGAGCACGGGCGTGGTTGCGCTGGCCTACCGGGAGCCGAGCGCCGCGCTGGTGCTGGGCTTTGCGGCCGCTTGGGAGGGATCGCCCTCCGTCCACACGGCCTTCCGATCGGGCGAGGGCGGCAAGGCGCTCTCGGCCGTCTCGCAATTTGGGGGCCGGGTCGTGCCGCCGGGCAAGACGGTCGCGCTCGATCCGGTTTGGCTCTCGGTCGAAGCGGACCCGCTGGGCGCCCTGGAGCGCTACGGAGACGCGGTCGCCGCGATGGCCCCCGGGCCGGTGCGCACGGGCGCCAACTCGCTCTGGTGCAGTTGGTATCCGATCCGCATGGGGATCAGCGAGGAGGTGGTCTTGGCCAACGCCGCGGTGGCCGCCAAGCACTTCCGGCCGCTGGGGCTGGAGGTGATCCAGCTCGATCACGGCTGGCAGCGTGGCGACGTCTGCGGCGACTGGGTGCCCAACGAGCGATTCCCGCACGGGTTGAAGTGGCTCGCCGGCGAGCTTCAGTCGCGGTACGGGATGAAGCTCGGGCTGTGGATCGCGCCGACCGTGGTCAATCACACCAGCCGGCTCTTTGCCGAGCATTCCGACTGGCTGCTCCAGGGCGCGGACGGTAAGCCGGCCAACACGGGTCGCTGGTTTTGGGTGCCCAATCCCGAATGTTACGTGCTCGACGCTTCCCATCCGGGCGCGGCCCGGTGGCTCGAGGACACGTTCCGCCGCCTGAGTGCCGAAGGGGCCGGCTACTACAAGATCGACTTCATTGCCGGCTCCGGCGGCGGCTTCGTACAGCACGACCCGCAGTGCACGCGGGGGTGGGGCGTGCTCCGCCGCGGCATCGAGGCAATCCGCACCGGGGCCGGGCCCGATGCCTGGATCCGCTACTGCCAGACGCCCCCGCTGCTGTCCGTCGGATTGGCCGACAGTGCGTACGTCGGTCCCGACACGGGCGACGCCGGCGGACACGTCGACCTGCTGCGCCAAAACGCCCCGCTGTTGGCGGCAAGCTACTGGGTCAACGACCGGCTCTACCACCGGGAAGTGTGCGACATGAGCGTGGGGATGAATGCCCCGATCGAAGAGGCCCGGCTGCGATTGGCCCTGATGACCCTGACCGGCGCAAGCATCTCCTTCAGCGACGACCTGCGGCAACTCGAACCTTCACGCGTCCGCATGATGCAGCAGTGCCTGCCGCCGGGCAACCCCGCCGCCCGGCCGCTCGACCTGTTCGAGCGAAAGCTCCCCTCCGTCTGGCACCTGCACTGCCGAAACGCGGCCGACGAGTGGGACGTGGTGGGCCTGTTCAACTTCGAGGACCGGGCGCAAGAGCGGACGGTCGAGCTGGCGGCGATCGGTCTGCCGGCAGATGCCCCGGCGCTGGTCTATGAATTCTGGGAGGAGCGATTCCTGGGAATGCACGGCGGAAGCGTGACCCTGAAACTGCCCGCCCAGTCCAGCCGTATCCTCGCCATCCGCCGCCCGGCCGGACGCCCGCAGCTTGTCGGCACCGACATGCACGTGCTCTCGGGTTACCACGAGCTGGCGCGCCTGGCGTGGGACGCCGCCGGCAATACGGTTTCCGGCCAGTACCGCCGTGCCCCGGGCCTTTCCGGCAACGCCTTCTGGCATGTTCCCGCCGGGTGGCGACCCCGCGCCGGCGTCGCAGCCGAGGGGACCGCCGTTTCGCTCGAGCGGCTGGACAGCGGCGTGTGGGTCCAGCACGTGGAATTTGAAAGCGCGACGGCGGACTGGTCCCTCGCATGGGAGCGACCCGCCCGCTGAGGCACACGTGGGCGATGAAGGCCTGATTCCACCGGCCCGAGACCAAGGGCTTGCACCTCTCATTCGGGTTTGGGCGAATCGGCCCGCGGCAACAGCTCGCGGCGGACGTAGGCCACGGCGTGCCGCACCAACGGGTCCTCGTGTCATTCTCGGCTTCTCGCCCAGGGCACGGACTTACGCGATGCTCCCCGGACAACCGCCCAGGCCTTGGGAAGACCGCCAAAATGGCCCGGACCATGGCGGGCGCGTCGAGAAATATCCCCCTGATTGGCGGAGCACACCATTGTCACGAGATTCCGGCGAGCTACATTGGGTTTCGTTCCGCCCGCTCGACGGGCCGCGTTCCGCCGACCGATCGCCGACAAGGAGACGTGCCATGCAATGGGTGGCTGCGGTAGTGTGTGCGGGCTTGTGGTCCGGGGCCGCGGACGCGACGGCCCTCTCGCTGACCACGGAGGGCACTTCCCAGTACGTGATCGTCCTGCCGGACCAGGCCACGGCGGCTGAGCAAACTGCCGCCCGTGAGTTGCAGGAACATCTGGCCGAGGTGACCGGCGCCGAGCTGCCGATTCAACGCGAGGGGGAGGTCGACGCCGGCGCGCCCCAGATCGTGGTCGGCGTTTCGGATCGGGCGAGGCAGCTGGTGCCGGACGTCCCGCTGGCCGAGCTCGGACACGACGGCATCTGCATCAAGACGGTGGGCGACAAGCTGGTGCTCGCCGGGCGCCCGCCGCGGGGGACGCTGTATGCCGTGTACACGTTTCTGGAGGATACGGTCGGGTGCCGCTGGTGGACCTCCAGCGAATCGACGATCCCGAAAAGGCCGACGCTCGCGATCCCCGAGCTCGACACGGTCTACGCGCCGCCGCTCATCTCCCGCGAGGCGTTCTATCGCGACGCCTTCAACTGCCCGTTCGCCGTCCGGCTGAAGCTGAACGGGCACTTCATGCAGATTCCGCCCGAGTACGGCGGCAAGATGAAGGTCATCGGATGGTGCCACACGTTCTTCCGCATCCTGCCGCCGGAGGCGTATTTCGCGGAGCATCCCGACTGGTATTCGGAGATCGCGGGGAAGCGTTCCGCCGACCGCACGCAGCTCTGCCTGACCAACGAGGCGATGCGCGGAGAGTTCGTCCGCAAGGTGCTCGAGCGGCTCCGCGCCGACGAGGACCCGCGGATCGTCTCGGTCAGCCAGAACGACTGGGGCGGCCGGTGCGAGTGCGCCGACTGCAAGACGCTCGAAGAGCGCGAGGGATCGCCTTCGGGGCCGCTGATCGACTTCGTCAACGCCGTGGCGGAGGAAGTCGAGAAAGAGTTCCCCGAGGTGCTCGTGGAGACGCTGGCGTACCACTACACCCGGCAAGCGCCGAAGCACGTCAAGCCGCGGCGCAACGTGCTCGTCCGTCTGTGCAGCATCGAGTGCTCGTTCTCCCAGCCGCTGGGCACGGGGCCGCAGAACGAGAAGTTCCGCGCGGACATGGAGCAGTGGAGCGCGATTGCGCCGCAGCTCTACGTATGGAACTACGTGACGAATTTCGGCAACTTCCTGCTGCCGCACCCCAACATGCGGGCCTTGGCCGACGACGTGCGCTACTTCGTGAAAAACAGGACGCTGGGGCTGTTCGAGCAGGGGGACGCCTACAGCACCACGGGCGACTTCCTCCGGCTGCGGACGTGGGTCCTGGCGCATCTCGTGTGGGACCCGTCGCGCGATCAGGAGGCGCTCGTGCGCGAGTTCGTCGAAGGCTACTACGGACCGGCGGCGCCGCACGTGCTCGCGTACCTCGACCTGATGCACGAGGCCGTAGAGCAGTCGGGCGCCTACCTTCGTTGCGGCATGAACGACACGTCGTCGTGGCTGTCGCTCGACGCGCTCAACCAGGCGACGCGGCTCTTCGATCGGGCGGCCGAGGCGGTCGCCGGCGACCCGGTCCTGGCCGAGCGAATCGAGCGCGAGCGCATGCCGCTGGATCACGTCTGGCTGAACCGCTACGACGCCCTCAAGCGCGAGGCGAAGCAGCGGGGAGTCGAGTTCGCCGGGCCGGAAGACCCGGTCGCCGCCTGCCGGAAGTGGATCGAGGCCAACGAGCGGTTCGGCAATCGTTTTTACGGGGAGCAGCGGGCGTTCGATCAATATGCCGAGAACCTGGCTCGCCGTTTCCGACCGCCCGCCCCGCCGCCCGATTTCTGCAAAGGCCTCCCGGAAGACGACTGGATCGACGTGCAGGACAACCATTTCACGCTTTACAGGCAGGGCACTTGGGCGAGCTGGGTCGACGACGCCAGTGCCTCCGACGGCGTGGCTGCCCGGATGCCCGCCGACCACTCGCAATGGGCCGTTCAGTATCACCTGCCCGACGACTTGCCGGACGAAGGTCCCTGGCACTCGTACGTCTTCGCCCGGTGCGACGCCAAGGCGGAAAAGGGCCCCGGCATGCAGATCGGCCTGTACGACACGGCCACGGGAAAGACGATCGGGCGGCTCGGGCCCACCATCGAGGAGTCGGCCGGGAAGGAGTACAAGCCGTTCGATCTCGGCGTGCACAAGCTGGGCTCGACGGTTTACTTCTGGGTCGCGCCGTCGAACAATCCGGACGAGGTCGAAGCCGTCTACGTCGACCGCGTCGTGCTGGTCCGCCAGCCGAAGGCCGAGTGAGGATCGGCCGAAAAGTGACTTCCCGACTTCCGTAGCAGGACCGCAGGGTGCCACGGGCATCTTGCCCGTGCACTGGCGAGACGCCAGTGGCACCCGAACTGCGGGCTTTCCCTTGGCCCGCTTCGTGACTTCGTGGCCTCGAGCCTGAATCGAAAGAACCGTGAGGCAACCATGAAAAGACGCACGTGTATCCTGACCGCCGCCATCCTGATCCTCGCGTGCCACGGGGCGCTGGCCGACACGCTCTACGTCGCCCCCGATGGCGACGACGCCCAACCCGGCAGCGAGGCAAAACCCTTCGCCACGCTCCAGCGGGCGCGGGACGAAATCCGCCAACGCAAAGCGGGCGGGCCTCTGCCCGACGGCGGAATCACCGTCGAGCTCCGCGGCGGCGTGTACGAGCTGTCGCAGCCTCTGGAGCTGACCGAACCGGACAGCGGCGCCGAAAACGCCCCCATCGTCTATCGGGCGCGCCAAGGCGAGACGGTCAAGCTCGTCGGCGGGCGCGAGGTCACCGGGTGGAAGCCGGTCGCCGACCCGGCCGTGCTCGACCGGCTCGACGAGTCGGCACGCGCCCAGGTGTGGCAGGCCGACCTCAAGGCCCTCGGCATCACCGATCTGGAGGGCATCAACAACGCCAGGACCTACCAGTCCGACCCGGGCCTCGAGGTGTTCTTCCAGGACCAGCCCATGACGCTGGCCCGTTACCCGAACTCGGGGTACATGAAGATTGCCAGGGCCTTTGGGGTTGAAGGAGAGGGCAGGGCACGGGGCATCATCACCAGCCCGGAAGGCAGGTTCGTCTGCGAAGACCCCCGACCGGCCCGCTGGGTCAACGAGAAGGGCGTCTGGCTCCACGGGTTCTGGGTCCGGGACTGGGCCGACGTGCGCATTCCACTGGGCAGCGTGGATGCCGACGCCCACACCATCAGCCTCGGGCCCGAGCCGGGTCGAACCTACCGTGTCCGCGCCGGGCAGTGGTTCTACGCCGAGAACGTCCTGCCCGAGCTGGACGGCCCCGGCGAATGGTATCTCGACCGCGACGCCGCGATCCTCTATTTCTGGCCCCCGGCGCCCGTCTCCTCGGGCAAGGTCGTCGTTTCGGTCGTCCGCGACCTCGTGCGTCTCGACGACGTCTCGCACGTCACGTTCCGCGGCCTGCTCGTCGAAACCGGACGGGGCAGCGCGTTCGTCGTCCACGGCGGCACCGACGTCCGCGTGGTGGCCTGCACCATCCGCAACATGGGCAACTGGGCGGTGAAGGTCTACGGCGGCACGAAGCACGGCGTCGTCGGTTGCGACGTCTACCAGACGGGGCAGGGCGGCGTCCACCTCGAAGGCGGCGACCGCAAGACCCTCACCCCCGCCGGACATTACGCCGACAACAACCACATCCACCACACCGCGCGCTGGGACCCGGTCTACCAGCAGGCGATCACGGTCTTCGGCGTCGGCAACCGCGCCACCCACAACCTGATCGACAACGTGCCCCACATCGCCATCGGTTTTACCGGCAACGAGCAGACCATCGAGTACAACGAGATTCACAGCTCGGTCTTCCAGTCGAACGACGCCGGCGCCATCTACACGTCCCCGCCGAACGAAACCTGGTCGATGCGCGGCCACAAAATCCGCTACAACTACCTGCACAACATCCACGGGTTCAACGACAAGGGGTGCATCGGCGTCTACCTCGACGACTGCTTCTCCTCCGCCGACATCTCCGGCAACGTCTTCTACGACGTCGCCACCGGCATCCTCATCGGCGGCGGACGCGATAACCCGATGACCAACAACCTGTTCATCCGCTGCGGCCGGGCATTCAGCATCGACGCCCGGGGGCTCGGCTGGGCCAAGGGCGTCGGCACGTTCGCCACCAAGGAGCTGCACGACCTCAACTACCGCCAGCCCCCCTGGTCGCTCAAGTATCCCGAGCTGCTCGACATCCTCGAGGACGAGCCGCTGGCCCCCAAGGGCAACGTCATGGCCCGGAACGTCTGCTGGGGCGGCCCCTGGGGACGAACGCAGCGCGAGGCCGAGCCCCACGTCAAGTTCGAGGACAACCTGATCGAGGTCGACCCGAAGTTCGTGGGCGAGCCGCCCGAGGACTTCCGCCTCGCCGAGGACTCGCCGGCCCACAAGCTCGGCTTCCGCCCCATCCCGCTGGACAAGATCGGCGTCTACCCGAGCGACGACCGGGCCTCCTGGCCGGTCGAGCACACGCTTCGCCGCGCCCCGACCGCGTCCGGGTCGTCCCCCGCGAGGAGGCCGAACGAATGAAAGCCGCGAAACAGACTCTCATCGCCGTCGTCCTGTCGGTCATGGGGGGTTTTACCGCCGGGGCGGAATTCTACGTGGCCCCAAAAGGCAACGACGCCCATCCCGGGACGAAGGAGCTGCCCTTCGCCACCGTCGAGCGCGGCGTGGAGGCCGCCCGGGCACTGCCCGGCCCCCACAAGATCGTGATCCGCCCCGGCACCTACTACCTCGCCCGGCCCCTCGATCTCGATCCCAAAGACTCGGGATTGAGCATCGAAGGCGAGGGGGAGGGCGTGGTGCTGAGCGGCGGGCGACGCGTCGTGGGCTGGAAACCGTGGCAGGGCAACATCCTCAAGGCCGATCTGGCCCCGCTCGACCTGCCCGACCTCGACTTTCGCGAACTCTACTACCGCACCAAGCGCCAGCCCTGGGCGCGCGTCCCCAACTTCGACCCCCAGCACCCGCGCACCGGCGGATTCCTGCAAAACGCCGGCATCGTCGAGGCGGGCACGAAGACGAAGTTCCGCTATCGCCAGGGCGATCTGCACCCGGAGCGTTGGGCGCATCCGGAGAGGGCGTGGATCGTGTTTCACGACTCGCTCAACTACGAGACGCAGTTCTGCCCGGTCAAGACCATCGACGCGGAGAATCGCGTGGTCGAAGCGCAACGGGGCGTCTACGTCCTGTCGGTCGGCAATCCGTTCTATCTCTGCGGGCTCATCGAGGAGCTCGACGCGCCGGGCGAGTGGTGCGTCGATCCGGACACGAAGACGCTCTACTTCCAACCGCCCGAGGGGGATCCCGACGGGCAGGACGACGTGATCGTGCCGGCGCTGGCGTCCGCGTTCGTGCTGCGGGGAAAGCCGGACGAGGGCCGCTGGGTGGAGAACGTGCGGATCGCGGGGGTGGACCTGCGCGACTTCCGTGGCCGGGCCATCGCGATGTCCGGCGCGAAAGGCTGCGCCGTCGCCCGCTGCGACCTGCGGAACTGCCAGGTCGGCGTCTACCTCGGGGACGATACGCACGACTGCACGGTCCGCGGCTGTGATATCACCGAGACCCAGGGCGACGGCGTCAGCATCGTCGGCACCAGCACCGACCACGAGCGGGTGAGCGGCCACGTCGTCGACAACTGCCACGTCTGGGACTTCGGCTGGGGGCGGATCCACAACCGCTGCGGCGGCGTCTACATGCACCGCTGCGCACGCTGCCGGCTCACGCACAACCACGTCCACGACGGCCCTCGTTACGGCCTGGCCATGGACGTAGGCAACGACTGCGAGTTCGCCTACAACCATTGCCACCACGTCAACCTGGTGACCACCGACAGCGGCATTATCGAGGCGGCGACGGCTCTCGATTGGGGGTTGCCCGTCCAGCGGCAGCGCGAACGTCACCGGCCGCACAACTGGGGCAACCAGGTGCACCACAACCTGCTTCACGACTCCGGCGGATGGAAGACGTCGACGACCGGGGAGCTCGTCTTCCCCGGCTTCACCTGGGCCATCTATCTCGACCTGGACTGCTCCGGCTGGCACGTCCACGACAACGTCTGCTACCACACCGTGCTGGGCGGATTCATGCTCAACGGCGGCACCGACAACGTCGTCCAGAACAACGTCTTCGTCGACGGCAAGCAGCACCAGATCCAGTGGAACCCGTGGCGGGGCTACGTGATGCGCGACAATCGCTGCGAGCGGAACGTCTTCGCCTACGCGGGCCGGCCGGCCGACCTCTACGCGCTGGGCCGCTTCGAGGACGACTTCGTGGCCTTCCGCAACAACCTGGTCTATCCGCGCAACGGCGACGTGGCCATCCCGGGAGTGCCCGACTTGCCCCGTAAGAAAGCGTGGGACGCGTGGCAGAAGCGGGGGCAGGACCAAGGAAGCCTGCTGGCCGATCCGCAATTTGTGGACCCGGCCAACCGCGACTATCGCCTGAAGCCCGATTCGCCCGCCTTCGCGCTCGGGTTCCGGCCGATCGACCTGTCGCGGGTCGGCAACTACGCCCATCCCGACCGCCGCACCTGGCCGTGTCCGGAGACGCCGGTCGTTCGCGACGCCGCCGATTACACGCCGATCGCCACGCAGGCGAGGCAGCCGGCCCTGCGAGACTACGAGGACTACGCCCTCGGCGAGCCCGAGCGCAACGCGCACGTCGGCGACGGCGGGGCCGCCGGCAGCGTCGGCGTCACCGACGAGGCGGCCGCGTCGGGCAAACAGAGCCTCCGATTCACCGACGCCGCCGGGCTCGAGCAGACCTACGCGCCCTACGTCACCTACCCGCTGGAGGTCGAAAGCGGCGTCCTCCACGCCGGGTTCGACCTGCGACCGGAACCCGGAGCGGTCTTCGCGTACGAGTGGCGCGACGATCCCTACCAGTACCACCTCGGTCCGCGGCTCCAGGTGGACGCCCAGGGATGGCTCTCGGCCAACGGCAAGCGGCTCGTGCAACTGGAACACGGCCGATGGGTGCGAATCGACCTGCAGTGCGGCCTCGGCCCGCAGGCGACCGGCACGTACGACCTGACGCTCCGCCTGCCCGGCGCCGAGCCGCAGGTCCATCGCCAACTGGCCTGTGCGCCCGAGTTCGAGAGCCTGGCGTGCATCGTGCTGATGTCGTTGGCCGACGCCCCGACGGTCTTCTACCTCGACAACTTCGCCTTCGGGCCGTGAAGGGCGTTGTCCCCGTGGGGCAAGGCGTTTCGGGCTCCGGTGGCGAGGCTCCGTCAATCCTCACCGGGTGAGTTGGGTGGCACTGGCGTCTCGCCAGTGCGTGCGCGAAAGCACGGGCAAGATGCCCGTGGCACCCAACGCCTTGGCGGCATTGCGTGCCACCCACGAACTGATGGTTGACGCGCCACGGGGTGGCCCGAACGGCCGATGGTTGCTTTGGCCTCGCGGGGACGGTATTCTTGGGAACGACAAGTCAACGACCCACCAAGGAGATGGAGGATGCATGCGAACGGGATGACTCGATGGTTCCTGATCGCCGTGGCGGCCGTCTTGCTGTCGGCGGACGGCTCGGCCGCGGCGCAACCCGCGGCGAAGAAACCGGCGGCCAAGGCGGCAAGCAAGCCTCAGCCCGGACCCAAGCCGACTCTGGCCGACGTCGCCTACGGCGAGCATCCGAAGCAGGTGCTCGATTTCTGGAAAGCGGAATCGTCGCAGCCCACACCGCTGCTGTTCTTCATCCACGGCGGCGGATGGACGGGCGGCAGCAAGAGCCGGGTCAGCGGTCTGCCGGGCTATCTGGCGGCCGGGGTCTCGGTCGTCTCGGTCGAATACCGTTTCGTTTCCGAAGCCCAGGCGGCCGGGGTGAAGCCGCCCGTCGAGTGGCCGCTCCACGACGTTGCCCGGGCGCTCCAATTCGTCCGCAGCAAGGCCGGCGAGTGGAACCTGGACAAGACGCGCATCGGCGCCTCCGGCGGCTCCGCGGGAGCGTGTTCGAGCTTGTGGCTGGCGCTGCACGACGACCTGGCCGATCCGGCGAGCGACGATCCGGTGAGTCGCGAGTCCACGCGTTTGGCCTGCGCGGGCGTGCTGGGCGCGCAGACGAGCCTCGATCCCAAACAGATGCGGGAGTGGACACCGAACAGCCGCTACGGCGGGCACGCGTTCGGGTTCACCGGCGACGCCAAGGATCGGGCGTCGCAGTTCCAGCAGTTTTTCGAGGGGCGGGAGAAGATCCTGCCGTGGATCAAGGAGTATTCGCCCTACGAGCTGGCGACGGCCGACGATCCGCCCGTCTACCTCTACTACTCCGCTCCGCCCGCGCTCGGCCAGGAGCAGAAGGACCCGACGCACTCGGCGAACTTCGGGGTGAAGCTCCAGGAGAAGCTCCGCGGCGTGGGCGTCGAGTGCCACCTCGTGTATCCCGGCGCCCCCGACGTGAAGTACGGGACCGCTTCCGAATTCCTGATCGCCGAGCTGAAGTCGGCGAAGTAGGCGCAGCGAGGAAGAGAACGAGTACGTCAACGCCGCGGGAATCACCCCGGCAACAAAAGGGACGGTTCCCGGCGATTGCGAGAGGGGCTCTTGTGCTGGGGAGTTTCCGGCGAGAATGCAGTTTTCGATCACACCGATAGGGAGATAGATCAGATGGCATCGGACAATCTGACTTTGTCGCGTCGAGAGGCATTGGCCGCGCTCGGGGTGATGGGGCTTTCGTGGGGAACGCACTTCGCCGCCAAGCCCGCGACGGCCGGCGAGCCGAAGGCGCAAGGGGGCATCGCCCTCCAGCTCTACACGATGCGCAATCCGGCGAAGGAAGACCTGCCGGGCACCCTGGCCAAGATCCGCGAGATGGGCTGGGAGTACGTCCAGTGGAGCGGCATGCCGAATCTGCCCGCCGAGAAAATCCGCGAAGCGCTCGACGCGGCCGGTTTGAAGGCGATCGCCGCTCACGTTGGCGTGGAAGCTTTCGAGAAGGACTTTGCCGAATCGGTCCGCTTCTGGAAGACCGTCGGCGCGACGGACGTCGGCCCCGGAGGCATGATGAGCGACTGCCGAGCCACCTTGGAAGACTGGCTCCGCGGGGCCAAACGGCTCGACGCGCTCGGCGCCCGATTGCGGGCCGTCGGCATGCGGCTGTCTTACCACAATCACAGCTTCGAGTTCGAGCAATTCCCCGGCGATCCGCGCGCGAAGCTCGACATTCTCATGGAAGCAACCGGTCCGGAGAATCTCAACGCGGAATTGGACACCGCCTGGGTGTTCCACGGCGGCGCCGATCCTGCCGCCTACATTCGCAAGTACAAGGGCCGTTGCCCGGTGATCCACGTCAAAGACATCGTGCCCACCAACGAGGGCCGCAAGTTCCAGTTCAAGCCACTCGGCCAAGGCGCACTCGACTGGCCGGCCATCTTCGCGGCCGGACGCGAGTCGGGAGTCGAATGGTACGTCTACGAACAGGACGCCGGAGAAGGCTCGCCCTTCGACTACACCCGCGCCAGCTACGAGTTCCTGGCCAAGAACCTGCGGTAACTCCGACGGCACGTGCCGGTAATGCCGGCGATCTTGCCCCGAAGAAGGGGCTTTTCTTCCATGCTGCGCGTCCGGATCGGGTAGAAGGCGGGGTCGCCCCCGCCGTCCTCCCATACCACCGGACGTACTCATCATCCGGCGGTTTCCCTTGAGTTGGTAACACGTCGTAGCGATGCAGAAGGCTGCTGAGGCCCTGGGCGTCGAACCGGGTCGCGCTCATGGCTCGGTGAGGCGCCGGGGTGCCCGACATGCGCCACCAGCCTTTGCCGCAGGCTGCGGTGGTCCGGGAGCGATTCCGAGGAACACCGAGGGACCGCAGGAAGAATGCGGAGATCGACGCGGCCCGCTTCCGCCAGCAACTCTGGCAGAAACAGACGGGCGTACCCGTGGAGCAGCGCTTCCTCTTGCCAAACCCTCGGGGCAAGCCCGGTGGGGGCGCGGGGGGGTGAGGCGGCCTGCGGTTAGTTGCCAAACCTTCGCTCCACCGGGACGAGCCCGGTGGGGACTGCCCAATCACCCTCCCCCAAATCCGTGACGGTCAGGAACTTCTGTAGCACTCCGGGGGTAGGAAGGCAAAAAACCGACCCTCCAAAATCGTCGTAAGTCCTTTGTTATCATGTAGCCGAGGCGGGATTCGAACCCGCACGAGGGATGACCCTCACGGGATTTTAAGTCCCGTGCGTCTACCAATTCCGCCACTCGGCCTGGGACGGCCTGCCGTGGGCGCGGCGGCCGTTGGGGGATGGTGGTTGTTGGGGGGCCGGTTACTGGGGGTTCTCGGATCGATGCTGGTTGCCGTGGTTGTGTCGATTGCCGTTGGCGATCGAGGCGATGCGGTTGATGGCGTTGAGGAACGCCTTGGCGCTGGCTTCGACGCTGTCGGTGGAGACGCCGTGGCCGCGGTACAGCTCGCCCTGATACTCGACCTGGACCATCACCTCGCCCTGGGCGTCTTTGCCGACGGTGACGCTGTGGACCCGGAAGTCCTTGCAGACGACCTCGTATCCGGTGATCTCCTCGATGGCCAGGAAGATGGCGTCGATGGGCCCGTCGCCGCACATTTTTTGGATGCTGAGGACCTCTTCGCCGCGGCGGATGGAGAGCGTGACTTCGGGGATCTTTCCGGTTCCGGTGGAGACCTCATAGGAGTCGAGCGACCACAATTCGGAGACCCCGTGGATCTGCTGCTCGATCAGGGCGGCGATATCGCCGTCGTAGATCTCCTTTTTCTTGTCGGCCAGGTTTTTGAACTCCTCGAAGACCAGGTTGAGCTGGTCGCCGGTGAGGCGGTAGCCCAGGGCCTTGGCCCGATCGGCCAGCGCGGCTCGGCCGCTGTGCTTCCCCAGGACGAGGTCGTGCATCGTCAGCCCGACGTCCTCGGGGCGCATGATCTCGTAGGTGGTGCGTTCTTTGAGGATGCCGTCTTGATGGATGCCCGCCTCATGGGCGAACGCGTTCTGGCCGACGATGGCCTTGTTTCGCTGGACCTGGATCCCGGTGACGCTGGCCACGAGCCGGCTGGTGGGGACGAGGCGCTGGGTCACCACGCGGGTATGGGCGTGGTAGTAGTCGTTTCGGGTCCTCAGCGCCATGACGATCTCTTCCAGCGAGCAGTTGCCCGCCCTCTCGCCGATCCCGTTGATCGTGCACTCGACCTGTCCGGCGCCGGCTTCGACGGCGGCGAGGCTGTTGGCCACGGCCATCCCCAGGTCGTTGTGGCAGTGGACGCTGATGACCGCCCGGTCGATGTTGGGCACGCGTTGGCGGAGGATTTCGATCACGCGGCGCATGTGGGCGGGCGTGGCGTAGCCGACGGTATCGGGGATGTTGACCGTGGTGGCGCCGGCGTCGATGGCGGCCTCGACCACCTGGCAGAGGAAGTCGACCTCGGTTCGGACGGCGTCCTCGGGCGAGAACTCGACGTTGGGGCAGTAGCCCACCGCCCGCTTCACTCCCTCCACCGCCCGTTGGACGATCTGGTCCTTGGTCATCTTGAGCTTGTGCTCGCGATGGATGGCGCTGGTGGCCAGGAAGACGTGGATCCGCGGCTCTTCGGCGTGCTTGATGGCTTCCCATGCCCGATCGATATCCTCGGGCCGGCACCGGGCCAGGCCGCAGATCACCGACCCGCGCACGGTCTTGGCGATCTCGCGGACCGCCTTGAAGTCGCCGGGCGAGGCGATGGGGAAACCGGCCTCAATCACGTCGACCCCCAGCTCGACGAGGGCCTGGGCGACCTCCATTTTCTCGAACAGGTTCATGCTCGCGCCGGGCGATTGCTCGCCGTCGCGGAGCGTGGTGTCGAAGATCACGATTTGCCGAGACGATGATTGGCTCATGCGAAACAGTTCCTTGAGTGAACGAGACTTGCGCGACAGAGTCTCCACGGTCCGACCGCCGACCCCTGGTCGGCCCGGGCAACACCAACCAGGCCCTCGTTGGGCCCAGTCGTCGCTGGTTGCTCCCGTCCACTGGCATCCTCGACCACTCCTCACCGCGAAGCACGAAAAAACCCCGAAGCCGCTTGGGCCTCGGGGTTTGGATTGGCTCGTCACACGTAGCCGTTGTTGCGCAAACCCTAAGGCCGCCCCCTCGCTAGGGGTAATAACAAAAGCGGCAATAGGCTTGCAGGCGTCATCAAAGTGCGTCCGGCTAACAGCTTCCCGTCAAGTAGACTGACTCTACAATAATACGGTGTGCCGGTCAAGGCTCGAGGTTCGCTGGTTGGGGCCAGATCCATCCTTGGAGCCGACCGGCTCCGTGGTCCGATCTTCATGGGTGGTAGACTTTGTGGTCGGGTTCGCGCACTGCGGCACGCTGGGTCGACGGCGTGGGGGGAATGGCTAATATGCACGGCTTGAGGTAGATGCGAGAAATGGCGGGGGATCATTTGGACATATCGAGTGATCCGGATCCGGGAGAGCCCCGTGGTCGCGCGGGCGGCGGGCGGCGGTTTGTGGGCATCCGGTTCGCCTGTTGTGACGTCTACACAAGGGTTTACGTCAACCGGACGGAGACCGCCTACGAAGGCTGCTGCCCAAAGTGCTTCCGCAGGGTGAAGCTCCGGATCGGACCGGAGGGGACCGACAGCCGCTTCTTCGTTGCCTATTGAGCCGCGTGGTGATTTCGGGTAATCTTCCGCCGCCCATTACCTCTGGGGTGGTCCCGACCGGACATCCACCTGGGGGACGCGGTGGCAGGTCGCTCATCTATCCCGGTTATCCCATGGACTACGAGATCCAGCGCTGCACTCGCTCCTGCGCCGCGACGGGCAAAGAGCTGACCCCGGGCGAGCCGTTCTACTCGGTGCTGATCGCCGAGGGGGCCGAGTTGAAGCGGTACGACTACTCGATCGACGCCTGGGAGGGACCGCCCGACGGGGCGATCGGCTGGTGGAAGTCGGAGATGCCCAACCCGGCGGCCAACCGGCTGCACTGGGCCCCGAACGACGTGATGCTGCACTTCTTCGAGCAGATCGAGTCGCAGCCCGACAAGCAGGACATGCGGTACGTCCTCGCCCTGCTATTGGTCCGCCGCCGCGTGATGCGGCTGGAAGAGGAGGAGCCCGACGAGCGGGGCGGGGAAGTGCTGGTCCTGTACTGCCCGCGGCGGGAGAAGACGTATCGAGTCGCGGCAGTCGCCCCGGATCAGTCGCGGATCGACGAAATTCAGGAGGAGCTGGCCAAGCTTCTGTTTGCCAAGGCGGGCTGATGGCCGCCCCCCCCAAGAAAAACCGCCCGAGACGGGAACCTGCGGGAGATCCATGGAGGGATACCGAACGGTTCTGCGATTGCTTGTCGTTGTGGGGCTCTTCTCGCTCTCGGGCCCCGGCTGCGCCTGGCTGAGGGCCCCGCAACCGCCCCCGTTGCGCGCGCAGCTCCCGCCGTCGCCGACGTTGGATCAGGTCATCCAGGTCGTCAACAACAACAGCTCGCAGATCCACGCGTTCACGACCGACGAGGCCGTGCTGAGCGTATCGGGCACGCCTTCGCTCCGCACGAACATCGCCTTCGAGCGGCCCCGACGCCTGCGCCTCCGGGCAGGAACGGGGCTGACCGGCGCGGAGCTCGACGTGGGCAGCAACGACTCGCTCTTCTGGATGTGGGTCCTGCGCCAGCCGCCGCTCTACTACTGCCGTCACGATCAGTTCGCCGCCAGCCCGGCTCGGAACATGCTGCCGATCGAGCCGGATTGGCTGATCGAGGCGCTGGGCATCACGCAGTTCGATGCGGCGCTTGCGCATCAAGGGCCGACGTTGCACCCGGGCGGGCGGTTGGAGGTCCGGACGGTCCGTCCGACGGCGGACGGTCCGGCGACCAAACGGACGATCGTCGACGGCACCACCGGCGTCGTCCTGGAGCAGAGCGTCTATGACGCCCAGGGGAGCCTGGTGGCCCAGGCCAGGGCGAGCCGTCATCGTCGCGACCCGATGAGCGGCCTGATCATGCCCCGGGTCGTGGAGATCGACTGCCCCCGGGCCCAATTTTCCATGCGGCTCGACCTGGGCAACGTGCGGATCAATCCCCCCGAGGGCATCCCCGCCGAGCTCTGGGGCATGCCCACCTTCCCCGACACGCCGATGGTCGACCTGGGCAATCCAAACCTCCAATTCGCGCCGTCCGCTCCCCACGCTGCGCGCCCGGCCACGCTTGCCGCCGCGCCCACCGCCGTGCCGCCGGCGATGCCCCCGGCGACCGCCTCCCTGCGATCCCGCCCGCCGCATCGCGCTTGGAACCGGGTACGGTTCTGACGCGAATCGCTGTGAGGAGCGTGTCGGGAATCACCCTCTTCGGGTTTGCGCCCGGCGGCAATTCTCTTCGATCTGATTGTCATAACGACCAAGTTCACCGGGCCGGCGGCGAACGACTTTCGAATTCAGAACCGACGTGGCCCGCCGCTCCGGCGCAACGCCTTCTTATGTGCCGTATGTCAAGCTGGTTTGTTTTTCCGAGCATCCAAACGTTCCTGTGCCTTTTGGGCAAGGTGTGGAGCACTGTAGACGTATTCGAGTATTGCCCGGCATAGGTCGTCGAGAATGGGAAGATCAACGGATGTTAATTCGCCGAGCGTTGCATGCGCACCAACATTCCGCAAATCCTTGAGACCGCGTGCGACGTCTACGAGTTTGGTTGGGATTTCGCCCTTGGATGACAAATCTGCGAGTCGATCATGCAGGGACTTGCCAACCGCATTACGATCTTCGCAGACGAGTTCGAGAACGCGGCCGAGCAGCACGCCATACGCATTGGCATCAATATTTGAGACTTTTTCGGCCGCTTCGTAGCCCTTGGCAATGTTGTCGGGTAGCCCAAGAGGATTCCGTTTGGCCTGCGGGTATAGTGTTTCGTAGCTGACATCGCCCGGATCCATGTAGCCATCGTGCCAATAGTACGAACGACAAGTGATGCGACGGCACGCGGGACAGACGAGTAGCTGATAAGTTGGACCTTCGTCCCATTCAATGTTCGAATGGTCGTCGTAATGGGTTTCCACCTGCGAATAGTCGGCGACGATTTCCATCGGCGCCGAGTTCGCGCAGTGCAGGCATGTTTGGACGCCGGTGAATTGTTTTTCAGGCGAAGTCATAAGCGTGGGGTAGGCACATAACGTTCAAAATCACCGGGTTGCCGCTAGTGACGTTGATTTCAGTTTGCGGCCGACCGGCAACTCCGGTGCATTTTTTTGTTATTCCGCCGGTGCGTCAGGAGGACCGCCGATGAGTAATTGGGAGGCCCCCGTAAGCAGCGGCCCGTACTTGAGCAGTCTTGACGCAACTGCATCCACGGTCCTCAAGTGCTTTACAATTGCAGACCATACAGACGACTTCTTTAGTTCTTCTCGATCTCTTTCCGGATCTGTCATGCCGTACAGTTCGGCCGCATCAGCAAGCATGGCTTTGAAGGCGCGTTTCAGCCCGCGCGCCCCGTGAATGTTGAAGCGGGAGATCGCATCTTCGGAAAGACGAATCAACTCGAGGAGTGCCTTACGCAATGTTGGTGATATTGAACCATCCTCAACTTTTGTTCGCAGTTCGGCGATTGAGTTTCGAATCGCTTCTATATCATCCTCAGTAATTGGTCCTTCTTCGACGATAAAGGTCGCGCAGACTTTCAGCAGAGACTTTTCCGCCTCGGTAACCTCGCGAAACCCTGCATTGAGCTGGATTGGATACAACGACTGCTCGAGGCTGACCAGACCAGAAAGCATAGTATCGCGCTGTTGCTCATTGATGGTCGCATCGAGCATATCTTGGCGGAACTCAAGATACACCTTGTGCATTTCCATCAGAAACGCGAGTGCCGCCTGCTGTTTCTCCTGTTGGTTCTTTGTGTTAATTCCGATCAACGGCGGAAGAATCTCCAAAAGGGGTTTGCCTTTCGGGATAGATTCGAACAAAGCAAGCAATCGGCCTGCAGAATTTCGCGGTTCCGGTTGATTCACGTCCATGAGCATTTCTCTTGCGGAATAACTATTAGTTCATTCGGCAGCCCCCTCTCATTATCCGGGCGCGCCGCTGCCCGATAGCGCCCTCCTTCAGCGCGCTAATCCTAACACCCAAGTCGCAAAGCTGCAATCGGTTAGCTACTACCGCGCGGGCTCAGGGGGGACCCGTTATCGGGGCGCCTGGCTGCACGATAACGCCCCCGTACCCCCCCGTAGGAGTACCCCCATTCTGGCGCCTCGGAGATGAAGTGGCACCCGGCGAGCTTCGGCCTGGCCCGTCGTGTCGCTACGCCGCGGGCGTGCCGAGCTTTCTTGGACACGGTCACTTTCGCCGCGCCCTCGATGTCGCCACGTATGAGGGGCACTACCCCACCAGTTACCGCGAGCGCAATTCGCTTGTTGCGGGGTGACGCCCAATTAACAGTGCGCGCAAGTGCGCTAGGGCCCCAGGGGTAGTGCGCTCGGGCCCCATGGTGAATGCGCTGGGGTTCCATGGTACGTGCTACAGGGTCACAGGCCACCTGCGCGCACGCCATGTACTGGGGAAAACGCCCTTTTTGGACGAGGTCACTCGCGTAACACCCGGGCACGAAAGCACTTGGATCGGGGATCGGGGGTCAACTCTTTACACTTGACACAGCTTCGGTCAACTCCTGTAGCCGGCGAGCCAGGGCCTGGTCGTTTCCTGCCCGTTGCTCCAATCGCTTGACGACTTGATGGACGCCGCTTCCGTCGCGGTAGCCATAGTCGGCCGCGACTTCCGTCATGCGTTCTCCGCCTAGGCGTACGCGCAACCACATGGCCACTCGACGGTCGGCTTCCTGCTCCGCCAGCAAAGCAACGCGCCGGGACACCTGAACCGCGTCGGCGCGACGACTCCAGCGGATTTCTTCCTGGCCCTCCGATGCGCCGATCAGCCGACGGGCTTTCTCCCACAACGCCTCGCCTCCCAGCACGAAGCCGCCCGGACGGAGTTCCTTCCACGGCGACACGACCACTTGTCCGAACATCTGACGAATGTGGCGGCGGTATTCGACGTGCGCCGCGCGCCTCGTCCTGCCAAAGTAGCTGAGCCAGTCGAGGCACAGCCAGAGGGACGCCGGACGTTTCAGCCGTCCTGCGTACGCCCGGTGACTGCTCCAGGGATACGCATCCAGCTCGCGCTTCCGATCCGTCGGGACTGGTCTGCGTTTGTCTTTCGGCCGCACGGGATTCAGGTGGATGTACTTGATCAACTGCTGAGCGTACTCGTCTGCCTCGACCAGATGTGCCTTGAACCGACCCTGATAGAGATGTCCGCTTCGCCGATGACGACGATTGAACCGGACGGAGTACGTCGTTTGTAGCCAGCCGACCGCAGCGCTCAGATTGGCGCGTGGTGTTTGCATCAGCAGATGGTAGTGGTTGGCCATGAGACAGTACGCGTGGATCACCACCCCGAACCGATCATGGGCTTGCTCCACGGTTTCCAGAAACCGCTGCCGATCCCGATCATCGCGGTAGATCGCCTTGCGCTCGTTGCCCCGC
>Ga0307378_10001797_pt1 | contig 34031 bp, 29 predicted proteins | sample UN1MG_FD_202238 | JGI IMG/M metagenome (GOLD analysis project Ga0307378, IMG submission 202238) | Soil microbial communities from Risofladan, Vaasa, Finland - UN-1 | ecosystem: Environmental > Terrestrial > Soil > Coastal area > Acid sulfate soil | place: Finland: Risofladan, Vaasa | collected... | reverse complement strand
GCCGGCGCAGATCCAAACCGTACGCACGTGCCATATCTGCCTCCCGATAAACCTCGGGTCACAGAATCATATCTCGAACCAATTGGGAATCCCCCGCGATTCCTATTTCCTTGAAGACGCTCTAGGTGAGCCCGAAATCCTTGTCCTCGCGAAAGCGGGGTTCGGGGATTTCGGCTGCGAGGCTTGCGATCCGGGATCCATCGGACGGTAAATGCAATGCGGTGGCTTCGCTCAACAGGCCGCCCACGCCTCCCCGGCCCTGCCCGCATCTCGGACGGGATGGACCCCGGCTCTCCGGCCGGGGTGACAACAGGTGTAGGATTGATGGAGCGAGGAACACGACCCCGACGACGGAGCGCACGCCCATGAGCTTCCAGCCCGAGACCCAGACCACCAGCATCGCAACGCACACCAACGACGACATTTTCATCCGCGACGAAAGCCTGTGCCGCGCGCTGATCGGCAAGCTCAGCTTCACCGAGATGATCTATTTCCAGATGCTGGGGCGCAAGCCGAGCGCGCCCCAGACGGCGGTGCTCGACGCTTGCCTGGTGACGCTGATGGAGCATGGGCAGACGCCGAGCGCGCTGGCGACGCGGCTCATCTATTCGAGCGCGCCCGAGGCCATGCAGAGCGCGGTCGCGGCCGGGCTCATGGGCGTCGGCAGCGTCTTCGTCGGCACCATGGACGGGGCGGCAACGCTGATCGCGCGCATGCTGGGCGCGCAAGACGGCATCGAGGCGGAAGCGCAAACCATCGCGCGCGAGCACCGCGCCGCGAAAACGCCGCTGCCTGGCTTCGGCCACAACCTCCACAAGCCCGACGACCCGCGCACCCCGGTCTTGTTCGTGTTGGCCGAGGCGGAAGGGATCGCGGGCGCGCATATAAGGGCGATCCGCACGCTCGCGGCGGCGGTCGACGAGGTTTACGGCCGGCACATCACGATCAACGCGACGGGCGCGATCGCGGCGGCGCTCGGCGATTGCGGCGTGCCGCCAGAGATCATGCGCGGCTTTGCGCTGATCGCGCGCTGCGCCGGGCTGGTCGGCCATGTCCACGAGGAGCAGGCCAAGCCCGCCATGCGGGCGATCTGGGAAGCGGCGGACGCGGCGGTGCCCTATGACGGCGAGGCGGGGAAAGATGGGTAAGTCGGGCGGCCCAATATCACGCATACGGCCGCCCTTGGAGGCTCCGCCGCTCACGCGGCTGCGCACCTCAGAGTCTGGCCGGAAATGAATGCAGTGATTGCGACCGGTTACGTTGAGCTGGATACTCACTTCGCGTCATTCCCGCGAAAGCGGGAATCCAGAAGGCCCCAAGAAGTCTGGACTCCCGCTTGCGCGGGAGTGACGGGCGGGTTTCGTCGGCAGGCCGTGACTAGTTGATATGCCAGCATTCATTCCCGGCAAGGCTCTCAAGACAAGCATCAGGGCATTGCGTCAAGCAGGAAGCTCATCCTGAGGTGCTCGCGTGAGCGGGCCTCGAAGGATGGATGACGGTAAGAAGCCCGCCGTTTGAGCCTACTCCGCTGCCTGGCTCTGGCCGGCCGGCTTGTCCGCCTGCCATTGATCGAGCTTGGCGCGGGCGCCGTTGGTCGCGGGGTTCATCTCGGCGTCGTGGTTGGCGCGCCTGGCCGTGAGCTCGACGACATAGCCGTTGGGGTCGCGGAAATAGATCGAATCGATGAAGTGGTGATCGGCGACGCCGCGCGTCTCGATGCCGGCGGCTTTGCCCTTCTCCAGCATCGGCTTCAGTGTAGCGGCCTCGACTTCGAGGGCAATGTGGAGGTCGAAATCGTGCTGCTCCTTGAATTCGAACTCCGCCTCGGGCACCTCGAAAAAAGCAAGGTATGAGCCGTTATCCATCTCGTAGAAGGTGTGCAGCGTGTCGGTCTCGCGATCGGTCTTGGTGACTTGGAGGCGGAGCGTGCCGGCGAGCGGCAGGCCAAGGAAATCCTCGTAGAACTTCCGGGTTTCCTCCGAATCGCGGCAACGATAAGCGTTGTGGTGCAAGCCCTTGATCATGGGGGCGGCTCCTTATTGAGGCGTGGCTGGCGCGCGGCGCCGTCTGGTCAAAGAAATGGCATCGCCCGGCGTCCGGGGCAAGCGGAGATCCCTTCCCTCTCCCGCTTGCGGGAGAGGGTGGCCCGTCCGCAAGGGCGGGTCGGGTGAGGGCTGCGGCGGGAAAAGCGATCGACGGCCCGCGTAGCCAGCCCGGACAGTTGCCCTCACCCTCCCACCGCCTGACGGCGGCGGGCCCCTCCCTCTCCCGCGCGCGGGAGAGGGGAGCTTAGTGCCTAGCCTCCAACCTCCGCGCGGACGATGGCGGCGCCTTCGATCATCGCCTTGAGCTTGCCGCGCGCGACCTCGGCGGGCAGGTACTTAAGACCGCAATCGGGGGCGGCGACGACGCGCTCGGGCGGCAGCACCTTAAGGGCTGCGCGCAGGCGCTCGGCGACCAGCTCGGGCGTCTCGACCTGGTGGCTGCCGAGTTCGATGACCCCGACCATGATCGTCTTGGAGGGCAGGCGCTCAAGGATCTTCAGGTCGACACGCGGCTCGGCCGCCTCGATCGAGATCTGGTCGGCGGTGCAGGCCTCAAGCTCCGGCAAGAATGAGTAGCCCTCGCTCGGCTTGTTCTTCACCGCATAGCCGTAGCCGAAGCAGAGATGAACCGCGGTGGTGCCGGTGGCGCTTTCGAGCGCGCGGTTGATCGCCTTGATCGCATATTGCCGCGCCTCTTCCGGTCGCGCCTGCATCCAGGGCTCGTCGAGCTGGACGATGTCGGCGCCGGCGGCAAACAGCTCGCCGACCTCCTGGCGCACGATCTCGGCATAGGCCATGGCGAGGGCTTCGTTATCGCCGTAATGCTCGTCGTGGGAGACGTGGGTGAGGGTGAAGGGGCCCGGCATGGTGATCTTGATCGGCTTGTCGGTGGCCGCGCGCATGAATTCGACGTCGCGCACCTGCACCGGCTCGCGGCGGGAAACCGGGCCGACCACGCGGGGCACCGTGATGGTGCCGCCCGAGCGGCCCTTCACCGCTGCCGGGTTGTCGAGATCGATGCCGTCGAGGGCGGCGTGGAAGCGGTTCGAATAGCTTTCGCGGCGCACCTCGCCGTCGGTCAGGATGTCGAGGCCCGCCGCCTCGAGCTCCTTCATCGCTTCGAGGGTCGCCTTGTCCTGCGCGGCTTCGAGCTCGGCTTCGTCGATGCGCCAGACGTCGCGCGCGCGCACCCGGGGCGGAGCCATCTTGACCAGTTTCTCGCGGTCGATCAGCCAGTCGGGCTGGATATAGCTGCCGACCAGCGTCGTGGGGATGAGGTGCATGGCGCTCACGCCGAGGCGGCGGCGGGCATGGCTTCCTCGCCGACATCGCGCAGCGACGGCATGACGTTGCGGGCGAAACGTTCGGCATTGGCCGCGGTAAGATCGGCGGGCAAGGTCCCGAACTGTAAGAGCGTCAGTAGGTTCCGGAAACCCAGATCCTTCTGGTACTCGACCAGCTGGTCGCGCACCGTCGCGGCGCTGCCGCAAATCATCATGCCGTGCTCCATGGCGGCTTCCAGGGTCAGATCGGCGAACATGCTTTGCTTGGCCGCGATCACGCGTTTCATCGACTCGCGCGAGGTGTAGCCGGGCGGCAGCAGGTATTCGAGCGGCATTTTGGCGAAGATATTGCGGAAGTTCTCAAAATGCAGCTTGGCTTCCGAGACCGCCTTGGCGTCGGTGTCGCCGACATAGATGGGCACCGCCCAGCCGAGCTGGTCGGGGCTGGCGGTGTAGCCGTATTCCTCGGCCCGCTCGCGGTACATGTTCATGTACTTGGCCACCGCGACGGTCGGGCTGAAGGTATGGAGGTAGGTGTATTTGCGATCGGGATGCGCGGCGAAATCGATGGTCTCCTGGCTGCCCTGGCTGGGGATCCAGATCGGCGGATGGGGCTGCTGGTAGGGCCGCGGCCAGACATTGACGTAGCGGTGGCGGTAGTGCTTGCCGAAGAACTCGAAGGGACCCGGCTCGGTCCAGGCGCGGATGATGAGCTCGTGCGCCTCATGGAAGCGCTCGTGGCTCTGGGTCGGGTCGACGCCGAAGGTGTGATATTCAGCGCCAATGCCGCGCACGAAGCCGGTGATGAGCCGGCCTTCGGTGATATTGTCGATCATCGCATGCTCTTCGGCGACGGTCAGCGGATGGGTGCGCAGCGGCAGCGCGCTGCCAAGGATACATATCTTGACGCGCTTGGTGCGCCGCGCCAGCGCCGAGGCGGTGACAATCGGTGAGGGCATCATGCCGTAGGCGGTCTGGTGGTGCTCGTTGACCCCGACCCCGTCGAAGCCGAGCTCTTCGGCCCGCTCCATCTCGTCGAGATAGCGGTTGTAGAGCTTGGCGCCCTTGACCGGATCGTAGTTGGCGTTGGACAGCTGCACCCACGAGGTGCCGGCCGCCTTGACCGCCTCCAGATCGACATCGGCATAGGGCATCAGATGGAAGTAGAAGAACTTCATGACGCGCTTACCTCTGTTTGGTTGGCCTCGACATGGTTGTTGATCGCCGAGACGAACTCGGCCGGCTTTTCGACATGCAGCAGGTGGCCGCATTGCGCGATTATGGCGACATCCGCGCCAGGAATTCGGTTGGCGAATTCCTGTGCGTAGTCGGCGGAAAAGAACTTGTCGTTCTGGCCCCAGATAATCCGCGTCGGCAGATCGATCCGGTGCAGCCATTTCTTCAGATGCGGGTCGTGCAGCCGCGGGTCCCAGCCCAGCTTTGCGAAGGTCGAGCGGTTCTTGAGGAACGTGTCGTCGGCCTCGACATTCTCGGGAAAAGCAGCGATGGCGGCCTCGGCGATCTTGGGATCGTGGAAAGCCTGGCGCATCGTCTCTTCGGGCGACCAGACGTAAGGATCACCCGTCGCCAGCCCGCTCACATGGAGGCCCGCCGGCCCCGCCAGGGTCAGCGTCTTCAGGCGCGCCGTGCTGCGTACCGCAAGCTCGAGCGCGATCCAGCCGCCCAGCGACATGCCGACGAGATGGACGCCCGTAAGGTCCATCGTCTCCAGGAAATCGAGATAGAAATAGGCGACGTCGTGAATGTTATCGAGCCAGTCCGGCTCGTCGGAGCCGCCGAACCCCGGATGCTCGGGCACCATCACGTCGTAGCGCTCGGCCAAAGCCTCCATGAAGGGCAGCGTGCGCCCCGCCCCATTGGCGCCGTGCAAATAGAGCAGCGGCTCGCCCGCCCCGCCGCGCAGCATCGTCACCGTGCAATCGCGCACCGTAACGGTCGATTGCTTGAACGTATCTGAACCCGCCATGTTCCGCCTGTCACTCCCTGGAGGTCGGGCGCCGCTCTGGCCTATGGGCCTATGTGGCCCATGTGGCTAATGTGCCGGCGTCCCGGAATTCGTGATTTCGTACCGATTATAGCGGTTCCAGCCCGGCCTAGGCCATGCGCAAATCCCGTGTACCCGTTATGCGCAAGGAGGCCGAAAAGGCCCGGCGCGGTTCGCGTGATCGCCCGGCGCGCCTCGCGCAAATGTGAGACAGGATCAATTCCCGGCCGGGCCGGCAGGCGTTATTCTTCGCCGGGCGGCTCGAGCGCTGCGATGGCGTTCTCAACGCCCTTATTGTCCAGATTATCCAGACATACCGGGAGATGGCCGATGCCGAACAATTCCCCCAAATCCAAAGCGCGCCGCCAATTCCTCCTGGGCGCCGGCGGCGCCGCGGCGGGGCTGGTCCTGGCGACCGCCCCCGGCCGGGCGGAAACGCCGAAGACAACAAGACCCATGAAAATCGGCGTGATCGGATCGGGCCGGATCGGCGGCACGGTGGGCGCGCTCTGGGTCAAGGCGGGGCACGAGGTGCTGTTCTCCTCGCGCCACCCGGACCGATTGAAATCGCTGGTGGGGCCGCTGGGGCCGCGCGCACGCGCCGGCTGGCCCAAAGAGGCGGCGGCCTTCGGCGAGGTCGTGCTGGTCTCGGTCCCCTATAAGGCGGTGCCGCAGATCGGCAGCGATTTCGGCCCGCTGCTCGCCGGCAAGGTGGTGCTGGAGACGGGCAACCCCTACCCCTTGCGCGACGGCGAGATGGCGATGGCGGCGCGCTCGCGCGGCACCGGGCTGTCCTCTAAAAGCTTCCTGCCCGGCGTGCGTCTGGTGCGCGCCTTCAATTCGATCGGGCATTATTCGCTGCAAAGCGAGGCGCACCGCACCGGCCCCAAAGTCGGCGTGCCGCTCGCAAGCGACGACAAGGGCGCGCTCGCGATCGCGGCCCAACTGGTGCGCGATGCCGGCTTTGAGCCGGTGATCGTGGGCGGGCTCGATCGCGCCAAGGAGTTCGATGTCGGAACGTCGGTCTACGGCCAGGCGCTGCCCGCACGCACGATAAAAGCGCGGCTGGGACTTAAGTAGCCGGCACGCGTCACTTGGTCTCCGCCTCGTAGACGCCGTCCCTGTCCTTGACTGGTGAGATGCTTGTCTGCTGGCGGACGCTTGCCTGTGGGCGGACGCTTGCCTGTGGGCGGACGCTTGCCTGTGGGCGGGCTGGGGCCGAAAATGGGCGCGGGCGAATGCCAGGGCAGCGAAAGGGCGAGACGTGGATCCCTCATCGAAGACGATCACGTCCAAGTCCATTACTTTGGCGCTGCAGGGCGGGGCCGCGCATGGCGCCTTCGTCTGGGGCGTGCTCGACCGGCTGCTGGAGGAAGAGCGCCTCGTCATCGAAGGGGTGTCGGGCACCAGCTCCGGTGCGATCAATGCGGTGTTGCTCGCTTACGGGCTGATCGAAGACGACCGGCAAACGGCGCGCGCGCTACTCGGGCAGTTCTGGAAACGCGTCAGCGAAGCCTGCGAGGATCGGCGCTGGACCGCCAACATGCTGTTCCGCCTGGCGCGCTCGCGGATCATGCAGATTTCGCGGAAAGACGCGCTGTTCGATCTGATGTCGCGCATTCTGCTGCCCTACGATTTCGACCCGCAGACCATGGATCCGCTGCGTTCGGCGATCGACGAGGCGGTCGATTTCGAACGCCTGCGCCGCGCTGATACGATGCCGCTGTTCATCAATGCGACGAATGTTTCGACCAACGCCAACCGCATCTTCGACGGCAACGATGTCAGTCTCGACGCGGTCTGCGCCTCGTGCTGCCTGCCCTATCTCTTCGACGCCGTCGAGGTCGAGGGCGAGCGCTATTGGGATGGCGGCTATATGGGCAACCCGACCATCTATCCGCTGATCTATCACTGCGCCACCTCCGATGTGGTGATGGTGCTGACCACGCCGCTGGGCCCCAAGGAGCTGCCACAGACCTCCGCCGACATCCTGACCCGGGTCAGTCAGGTGAGCTTTACCTCCGCCTTCATACGCGAGATGCGGGCGATCGCCTTTGTCACCGATCTGATCGAGCGCGATCTGGTCTCGCCCGAGGCGGGCTTGCGCAAGATCCACATGCACGCGGTCGCGCCATTGGCGGGCGATCCAGGCTTCGACGTCGCCCAGCGCTTCAATGCCGAATGGAGCTTCTTCGAGGATTTGCGCGACAAGGGCCGCGCCGCCGCCGAAACCTGGCTGACCGACGCCTTCCCCAAGCTGGGAGAAAGCTCCAGCATCGACGTGGAAACGCTGTTCAGCTGAGCGGCGGGGGCGATAGTTCCACGCGCCCGCGTCAGCCGCCACCGGCTAACACTGTTGTTGCGCCGGAGGGGCGGCAACCGCAGGCCCGGGAATTTCAATCATTCATCAAACGCCGATGTTGCTGCCGGCTTGGCCTGCCATTCAATTACGGCCTATGATCTGCATTCGGCGCGAGCACGTTCGCTTTCGCGGCGCCAACAACCGGCGAATTGGGCACGATCATGAGCACAAAACAGATCTGCAGCGCAGTGTTTGCTCTCGCCGCCGGGTCGATGACGCTTGCGGCATCCGGCACAACCTTCGGTGCGGAGAAATTTCCGAGCAAACCGATCGAGGTGGTCATTCATGCCAAATACGGCGGCGGCAGTGACACCACGGCGCGCATGATGATGGTGGGGACCCAGCGCATCCTTGGCGTTCCGATGCGTGTCGTGATCAAGCGCGGCGGCTCGGGCGCGAAAGCGCAAGCATACGTGAACAGCAAGCCGCGTGACGGACATACCGTACTGGCGCTCACACCCACCCATCTCTACACGATGGCGCGCGGCCGATCTCAGCTCAAGATCGACGACTTGATCGGCATCGCGCGGGCGATCAGCGATCCGACGTTTATCGTCGTATCGGCCAAAAGCCCCTTCAGGTCGCTCGAGGACCTTGTCGCGGCCGGCCGCAAGAAGGCGCTGACCTGGAGCATCGCAAATATCGGCGGTACCGAGCATATCGGTCTGGCGCGCCTGGCCGAATTGTCCGGTGTGAAATACCGCGCGGTGCCTTTCGGCGGCGGTGCGGCAATGGTGCGCGAGGTGATGTCGGGCGCGATCGACGCCTCGCTGCCCAATGTCAGCGAGGCGCTGACCCAGATCGGCGATGGCCGGCTGCGGGCGTTGGCGCTCCTGTCGGACAAGCGGCTCAAGGATTTTCCAAACGTCCCGACGGCCCGCGAGCGCGGCTATGACGTCAGCCTGTTCACGGTGCGCGGCTATGCCGTGCTCAAGGGCACGCCGCCCGAACGCGTCAGGATTCTGTCCGAAGCCTTCGTCAAGGGAATGCACAGCAAGCGTTTTGCGGCATTCCTCGGGCAATACGGATTGGCGGTTGACGACAACGTTGCCGGCCAGAAAGCCTGGACCGCCCAGCTCAGGAAGGAATATCGCGAGGCGGCCGCGGCGCTCAAGAAACTGGGACTGGCAAAGTAGAGCAAGCACCGGCAGCAAGGCGGCGTTAGGCGCCATGCGCTCGCCACAGAACGGAACGGACGACGAGCCGGGCCCGCTATTCGACCCCGCCGATACGGGTATCGCCGCTGTCATAATTGCCGTCTCGGCAGGCCTTTTTTACGTCACGAGTACGTTCGATCAGGTGGCCAAAGGGCTCTCCCAGAACATCGGCCCGGAATATTTTCCGCAGATCGTTTTGGTGACGATCGTCCTGCTGGCCCTGGTGCTGCCGTTCGAATGCAGGCTCAGCGGCCGGACGCGCGCGCGGCTCGCCGGTGAGCGGCGCGGGCGCATCGAGCTTCGCACCTGGTTGACGGCGGCGCTGCTCGTTCTGATCGTGTCGCTGATTGAGATCGCCGGCACGCTGATAACGCTGGCCCTCGTCTGCGCGCTGCTGCCGCCGTTATGGGGCAATCGCCGTCTGCGGGTGGTATTGCCGTTCGCCCTGGTGTTTCCGGCCGCGATCAAGCTGCTCTTCGAGAATGTCCTGAAGGTGCGGTTCGAGCCGGGACTGCTCATCCCGTTGTTGGGCTAGGGGTCTCGCCATGGATGCCATGCTCCAGGGCTTTGCCATCCTCGCAGATCCGTTCAATATCGCCCTGATCCTGGCGGGGGTGGTCGTCGGCGTGCTGGTCGGCGCACTGCCGGGGCTGAGCTCCCCGATGGCGGTCGCGCTGTTGCTCCCGGTAACGATATCGCTTGAGCCCATCCCGGCGATCGCGATGCTGTCCGCGCTTTATTGCGCCGGCACCTTCGGCGGCTCGATAACCGCGATCCTGATCAACGCGCCGGGCGCGCCGCCGGCGGTTGCCACCGCGTTCGATGGCTATCCGATGGCCAAGCGCGGCGAGGCCGGACGCGCCCTCGGGATTGCGACGGTGAGCAGCGTCGTCGGCGGCGTATTGAGCCTTTTCGTGCTCGTTCTGGCGGCGCCCGCCTTCGCCCATGTTGCGCTGGAGTTCCGCCCGCCCGAGTATTTCGCACTGGCGCTGTTCGCCCTGTCGATGCTCGCCACGATCAGCGGCAAATCGAACCTGCGGAACCTGATTTCCGGGGCGGTCGGCGTGCTGCTGGGAACGGTCGGCATCCACCTGACCACCGGCGTCGAGCGCTTCACCTTCGGCTTCGATGCGCTGACCGACGGGATCCACTTCATCCCGGTGCTGATCGGTCTGTTCGCAGTCGGCGAGCTCCTGGCGCAATCGAAAACCGTGACCGTTCACTTCGAGCGGATCACGGCAACGGTCGTCCGGTTGCCGAGCAAAGCCGACTTCAAGCGGGTTTGGCCGACTATCCTGCGCTCCACCGGTATCGGAACTATTATTGGCGTTCTGCCGGCCGAGGGCACCACCGTCGCCGCGATCATGGGCTACAACGAGGCGCGGCGCTGGTCCAAGCACAAGGACGAGTTCGGCACCGGCGTGCCCGAGGGCATTGCCGGACCCGAGGCGGCCAACAATGCCGCAACCGGCGGCGCGATGGTGCCGACCCTGGCGCTGGGGATCCCCGGCAGCGGAACCACAGCCATCATCCTGGCGGCGCTGATCATGCACGGCATCCGGCCGGGCCCGCATCTGTTGCAGAAGACGCCGGAGTTTCTCTACGCAATATTCGGCGCCATGCTGATCGCCAATTTCGCGTTTCTGGGCATCGGGCTTGCCGGCGCCAAGCTCTTCTCGCGCATCACCTTGATCCCGCGCACCCTGCTCTGGCCGGCCGTCTTCGTTTTTGCCCTGGTCGGCTCTTACGCCTTCGCCGCTTCGGTGTTCGACGTCTGGATCATGCTGGCGTCGGGCCTTCTGGGATTTTTGATGATCCGCCACGGTTTCGGACCGGCGCCCCTGGTGATGGGCCTGATCCTGGGCCGGCTGGTCGAGGAATCCTTCTCGCAGACCATGATCATCTATGACAATCAGTGGTGGCGTATCGCCGAGCGGCCGATAGCCGATGTGCTTCTCGCGCTTACGTTGACGGGTCTCTGCTGGCCGCTCTTGCGCAGATTGCCGAGGCTATGGCGCGGCAGGAAGGAGGCGCCATGATCGAGACCCAGCCGCTTGCCGGCCGGGCGGCAATGGTGCGGTTTCTGTGTTTGCCGGAGGCGGCCTACATCACCGGCCAGACCAGCCATGTGAATGGCGGCGGTTACCTGCCGTGAACGGATAGGCGCGGCATGGCGATCGCGGACAGGAGCCTCGCCGAAGAACTGGCCGAATGGGCGACGCAGGTCCGCCCTGACGATATTCCGCAAGCGGTGCGCGCGGTCGCGCGGCGCTCGCTTCTCGACGTCGCCGGGCTTTGCGTGGCGGCACGCGGCACCGACTATGTCCAGGCGGTTCTGGGCGCCAGCGATGGGCGCGGCGACTGCACCGCCTTTGGACATGCGCCCACTCTCGACGTGGCAGGGGCTGCGCTCGTCAACGGCACGGCAGCGCATGGCGAGGATTTCGACGATACCTACGAAGGCACCCCGGTCCATCCCGGCGCGGTGGCCGTGCCGGCGGTCCTTGCCGCTTGCGAAGCACATGGTTTGTCGGGGGCCGCGTTGCTAACAGGCGTGGCGGTTGCAGCAGAGATCATGTGCCGGCTCGCAACTGTCGCCCCGACCGCGCATCATCGCGCGGGTTTCCATCCCACCGCCGTCCTCGGCACGTTCGGCGCGGCGGCCGGGGTCGCCGCGGCGCTCGACTTGACGCCGGCGCAGACCACCGACGCCCTCGGCATTGCCGGCAGCATGACCTCGGGCCTGATCGAATACCTCGCCGAAGGGGCCTGGACCAAGCGGCTGCACCCTGGATGGGCGGCGGGGTCGGGATACCGTGCGGCCCGTCTGGCCGCGCAGGGATTTCGCGGCCCCCGCACGGTCTTTGAAGGAACCCACGGGTTTTTCTTTGCTTTCGGTGCTGCCAATGTGGCGCCGGATTTCGCCTCGCTTACCGACGCGCTGGGACGCGACTGGCGCTCCAGCAGCGTCGCCTACAAACCCTATGCCTGCGGAACGATCTGCCAGCCTTTCATCGACGCCGCCATCGCGCTGACCGACAAGGGGGTCGATCCGGCACGCATCCGCGATATCCGCTGCAAGGTCGCCGAGGGGACGGTGCACCGTCTCTGGGAGCCGCGGGAAGAGAAACTGCGACCGACCACGGCCTATTCGGCCAAGTTCAGCGTGCCCTACTGCATCGCTGTCGCCTTCCACGACAAGGCCGCCGGCCTGGAACAATTTACAGCCGAACGGATCGGCGACCCGGCGCTCGCAACGCTCGCCGAATTGGTGCACTACGAAATCGACCCCGCCGATCCTTATCCGCGGGATTATGTGGCCCGGATACGGGTGACGCTGGCGGACGGCAGCGAGATCACCGCCGAGCAGCCGCATCTGCGCGGCGGCCGCCACCAACCCTTGAGCGAGGAAGAGTTGACCCGGAAATACTTCAGCAACACCCGCCACGGGGGCTGGCCGCGCGATCGCGCCCAGCGTCTGTTTGACTGCCTTTCGTCGCTGTTCGAGCAGCACGATATGAAGGCGCTGAGAGCGTTTCGCGGCTGACCGGGACCCGGCGGCGGCATAGTCACGGTATCGTCAGGATAAAATTCGCACGCGGCGATTGATCGGTCCGGGAAGGTGGGTCAAAGTCGTGATCGCCCATTCCACACCAGAAACGCAACTGAATCCGGGCAGACAGATACCAAGGGAGGACTCCTTATGAAACGCCTGATGCAATCGTTTGTAGGCTTGACCCTGCTGGCCGTACTGACGGTGCTGGCCGCACCCGGCGCCGTTCTCGCCCAAGGCAAGGTCGAGGTGCTTTGGCTCGGCCAGGCCGCGGTGCGCATCACCAGCCCCGGCGGCAAGGTGATCATGATCGATCCGTTCCTGAAGAAGAACCCAAAGACGCCCGCCAAATGGAAAGATCTGAAGGCGCTCGGCAAGGTCGACGTGATCCTGGTCACGCACGGCCATTTCGACCACATCGCCGATGCCGGCGCGCTGGCCAAGCTGACCGGCGCCAAGATCGCCGGCGGCGCCGAGCTGGTCCGCAACATGGCGGCCTATGGGATGGTGCCGGCCAAGCAGGTCATCGCCATGAACAAGGGCGGCACGATCACGCCGATCGGCCCCGGCATCAAGCTGACCCTGGTGCCGGCCGACCACAGCTCGTCGCTGGGCGTGCCGCATCCCTCGGGCAAGGGCCAGCACTATGTCTTCGGCGGCCCCGCCACGGGCTGGGTGATACAGCTTGAGAACGGCTTCACGATCTATCATTCGGGCGACACCAACGTGTTCACCGATATGAGCCTGATCGCCAAGCTCTATCCGCTCGACCTCGCCATGATCTCCATCGGCGGCCATTTCACCATGGATCCGCGCGGGGCCGCCCATGCGGTCGGCCAGCTTCTGCGGCCGAAGATGGCGCTGCCGATCCACTACGGCACTTTCCCGCCGCTCAAGGGCACGCCGGCGCAGTTCAAGGCGGCGCTCGGCAATGCCAAGGTCAGGGTGCTCGACCTGCAGCCGGGCGGATCGCTGAAGTTCTAGAGCACGATCGCGTCACCGTAATCTGATGTGACGCGTGACCCGTGCTCTAAATATATGAGATAGATCAAGAGTCACGTCTCAGATCGTTGCGATCTGAGACGATCTTGATCTAAAGCGCGATGCCGTGCCCGCCATCGAGGTAGATCGTCTCGCCGGTCAGGAAGTCGATACGTTCGGAAAAGATCGCCGCGACCAGGCGGGCGACGTCTCCCGGCTGACCGAGTTTACCCACCGGCACCGCCTGCTTGACGTATTCCATGAACCGCTCGTCGTCGCGGAAATCCCGGTTCAAGTCGGTCGCGATGAAGCCCGGGGCTACGCTGAGAACGCGGATGCCGTCGCGCGCCCATTCAACGGCAAGACAGCGCGTGATGGCGCCGATCGCGGCCTTCGATGCCGCGTAAACGGCGCTGTCGCGGACCCCAAGCCGATCGTAGTAGGAGCCGATATTGACGATGATCCCACCATCCTTCTTGAGATATTGATGGGCTTCGCGGCAGGCGAGGAAGGTGCCGAGTGCGTTCACGCTCATCATCTCCTGGAACTCCGCCGCCGAAACCTGGGTCGCCGGTTTGATCCAGTGGATGCCGGCATTGTTGACCAGGCCGAGCAGGCCGTCGGCGGACGCCGCCACCCGCAATGCCTCACGGATTGAGCCTTCGTCGGTGGCCTCATAAGCGATCGCGATCATCCGTTCCCGCGTGGCGGGATCGATTTCGGCGTCCTCCACGCCCTTGGCGTTGCGGGTGAGGCAGGCGACCCGAAAGCCGCGCGCCGCCAACTCGCGCGCAATCGCGCTGCCGATACCCCGGCTGGCGCCCGTGACGGCGATGGTGTTGGACTGACCCATGCCTGCGTTCCCTTTTTCTAGCGCCGCATATACACGCCATCGTGGGGACGCCATTGCCGCCGCCCTGCGGGTTTCCGGCAAACCGCGCAATCCACGACCATCTCCCGATCATAGCCGACGCGATCTGGCGAGCCTATCGGCGCCGCCCTATGGGTGGCATGATCGCCCGCAGGGCGGCGCCGGCGGGTGCGCATCGAGGAGACGATCGATGGAGTTCGAGTTCACCGACGAACAGCGCATGATCCTCGGCTATGGATCCAAGCTGTCCCAGAGCTTCGACCACGCCGAGTGGCTCAAATATGCGGAGCGGCGCGAGTTCCCGCGCCACGTCTGGGAGCAGATGGGGGCGGACGGCTTCCTCGGCATGATGGTGCCCGAGGAGTATGGCGGCGCCGGCCTCGGCATGACCGAGATGGCGCTGCTGATGGAGGGCCTCGCCAACCAGGGTATCCCGATCCAGCACCTGATCGTGGGGCCAACCATGTGCCTCTCGCACATCGCCAAGCACGGCACCGAGGAGCAGAAGCGCCGCTACTTGCCGGAGTCCTGCGCCGGCACCAAGATATTCTGCTTCGCCATCACCGAGCCCACGGCCGGCTCGAACTCGATGAAGATCACGTCGCTCGCCAAGCCGACGAGCAACCGGCGCTATGCGCTGAGCGGCCAAAAGGTATTCATCACCGGCTCCGACGTCGCCGACCATGCCATCGTGGTCGCCCGCACGACACCGTTCGACAAGGTCAAGAAGAAGTCCGACGGTTTCACGCTCTTTGTCGTCGACCTCGACGCCAAGGGGGTCGAGCTGCGGCCGATGGAAATGAGCATTCCGATGACCGAGCGGCAGTGCGAGATCTTCTTCGACGAGGTCGATCTGGGCCCGGAAAACGTGATCGGCGAGGTCGATCGCGGCTTTTCAATCCTGTTCGATACGCTCAACCCCGAGCGCATCATCATCGCCGCCATGCTGGTTGGGCTTGGACGGTTCTCGCTCGGCCGCGCGGTCAAATATGCGTCGGAACGGGAAGTTTTCGACGGCCCGATCGGCGCCTATCAGGGCCTGCAACACCCCCTCGCCGCCGCCAGGACCGAGATCGAGATGGCAACGCTGATGACCTACAAGGCCGCCTGGGCCTTCGACAATGACAAGCCCGCCGGCGAATATTCCAACATGGCGAAATATGCCGCAGCGGAGGCGGCGATCCACGCGGTGGACGCGGCCACGCAATGCTTCGGCGGCAGCGCCTTCACCAAGGAAGTCGGGGTCTTCGACCTCTATCCGCTGGTCCGGATGCTGCGTACCGCCCCGCTCAACCGCGAGATGCTGCTCAATTATATCGGCGAGAAGGTGATGGGCCTGCCACGATCGTACTGAGCGATGCGCGGTCGCCCGCGATCGATGATGGACCGCCGCTCTCGCGGGGGTTGCCCACTTTGTTGATGACCTAGAGCACGATCGCGTCACAGTAATCTAATGTGACGCGTGAATCGTGCTCTAAATATATGAGATAGAGTGCGGTTCACGTCCCAGATCGCCGCGGTCTGGGACGATCTTGATCCAATCACCGTGCATTTCTTATCAACAATAATATACTGTGAAATAGTTTATTTTCACAGAAACACTTGATTACGGAGTCATTATACGCAATCTTATCGTGGAATCTTTAAATACACATGAATATCATGTGAAAAGGAAATCCACGATGCCCGGATCGATCGCGCCGCCGACCACACCCCGCCCGGCCTGGACGCCGAAAGCCGAGCCGCTGGTGCGCATGGAAGATGCCGACGAGCTGCGCGACGCGCTCGCCAAGTTCCGCGCCGGCGAATGGGACGAGGAGGCCTGGACGGCCTTCCGTCTGCGCCGTGGCATCTATGGCCAGCTGCAACCCGGCGTTCAGATGGTGCGGATCAAGGTGCCGGGCGGCGTGCTCCCCTATCAGTGGGCGCGCACCGTGGCGGCGGCGGCCCGCAAATGGGCCAAGGGCGACATCCACGTCACCACCCGCCAAGCCTTCCAGATCTATCACGTGCCGACCGACGACACGCCCGATCTGCTGGCCGATCTGGCGGCGGGCGCGATGACGTCGCGCGAGGCCTGCGGCAACACGCTGCGCAACTTCACCGCCTGCGCCTTTTCCGGCGTCTGCCCCAAGGAGCACACTGATGCGGGCAAGGTTGCGGCCCAGTTGGCCGAGTCGTGGATCCGCCACCCCGTGGTTCAGAACATGCCACGCAAGTTCAAGTCGACGGTCTCGGGATGCGCCGTCGATTGCGGGGCCGGCGGTATCCACGACCTCGGCCTGATCGCCACCGAGAAGGATGGTAAAAAGGGCTTCCGGGTGCTTGCCGGCGGCGGCACCGGCGGCCAGCCCGTGGCGGCGGTCGAGGTCACCGATTTCGTGACCGAGGAGCAGCTTCCGGCCGTGGTCGAGGCGCTGGTGCGCCTGCACCAGAAATACTCCGACCGGGTGAACCGCAACAAGGCGCGGCTGAAATTCGTTCTCAAGCGCTTTGGCGAGGACACCTTCCGCAAGCTCTTCGCCGAGGAATTCGAGCGCGCGCTGGCGATGCCGCAACGCCCGTGGGCGCCTGTCGACTGGCGGACGCCGGACGAAGCCGAGGCGCCGACGACACCGGCCGGCGTCTTCACCCAGCATGACGGCAAGACCACCATCGTGGTGAGCCCGGTGCTGGGCCTGCTTTCGGCCGACCAGCTCGATGGCCTGGCGACCATCGGCGAGCTTTACGGCGCCGACCATATGCGCACGACCCGCGACCAGAACCTCGCCTTCGTCGGCATCGACCCTGAGAATGCCGAAGAAGCGGTCGGCGCGATCCGCGCGATCGGCCTGCCGGTGCAGGACGCGGTTGGCGATGAGCCCGATCTGGTTTCCTGCCCGGGCACGACGACCTGCCGCATCGGCATCACCAACAGCCAGGATTTTGGCCGTGAGCTGACCGAGATCGCGCGCAACTTCGCGCCCAAGCCCAATCTGACGGTGCGCATCTCCGGCTGCCAGAACGGCTGCGGGCTCCATCACGTGGCCGATTTCGGCTTCCGCGGCATGGGCAAAAAGATCGACGGCCAGAACGCGCCGCACTATCAGATCTATGTCGGCGGCAACGACCGCGAGGTCGGCGCCATCGGCGTCAGCGGTCCGGTCGTCCCGGCCCGCCAGGCGCGCCGCGCCTTCGAGCTGCTGCTGGAGGCCTATACCCCCTTGGGCTATGCCGGCACTTCGGTGCGCGATTGGGCGACCACCATCGGCAAGGAGGGCCTGCGCGAAATCCTGGCCCCACTTGGCGACGAGGTCGTCGACCGCGAGAGCGATGTCGGCGGGCTCTATGTCGATTGGGGCAAGGCCGAAGCCTTCACCACGCCGGTGGCGGTCCAGGCCGAATGCGCGGCCGGCTTCCCCCTCGACACGCTTTACCAGAACCTCGCCGATGACGGGCTGATCAATGTCGACCGCGCGCTCCATGCGGGCTTGAAGGACCGGGTGCTCGATGACGGGCGGTCGGCCGCCGCGCATGGCGGCCAGCGCCTGCTCGGCCGGCTCGGCCAGGAGGTCAAGGACGGCGAGCTGGCGGAAGTGACCTTCGCGCGGGTCACCACCGCCTATGCCACCGACCACCCGCTGCTGGCGACCCTCGACGGCGTTCGCCAAAGCGAGCAGTCGGCGCGGGTCGCCAATGGCGGCGCCGATCTCGACGGTTTCCGCGAGGCGCTGGCGCTGTGGCTCGATACCGTCGAGGAACTGGTCGGCCGGCCGCTCCCACTGGACCAATTGGAGCCGATTGGCCGGCTCGCCGACAGCGACGGCGCGGTCAGCGCGCTGATCGGCGCCGCGGCGGAATAGCCATGGCCGATGGCACGCGCTTCGCCCCGGTCGCCCCGGTCGCCGCGGGCGCGGCCGAGACGGGGAACGGGGACGCGGCCGAGGCCGGGAACGGGGACGCGGCGGCGCACGCGGCCGAGCTGCTGGCGCGCTACCGCGACTATGACGGGCTAATGATCGTGCGCGCCATGATCGAGCGCGAGTTCGCCGGCCGCATCGCGCTGGTCTCCTCCTTCGGCGCCGAGGCGGCGGTGCTGCTCGATCTGATTGCGCGGATCGAGCCCGCGACCCCGGTGCTGTTCCTGGAGACCGGCAAGCATTTCGGCGCCAGCCTGGCCTACCGCCACGCGCTGGCCGAGCATATCGGGCTTACAAATGTGCGCGACATCCGCCCCGATCCCGGCGACCTCGCCGCGCATGATCCCGACGGCACGCTGCACGGCCGCGACCCCGATGCCTGCTGCGCCATCCGCAAGGTCTGGCCGCTGGAAACCGCGCTGGACGGCTATGACGCTTGGTTCACCGGCCGCAAGCGCTTTCAGACCGCCACGCGCGGGGCGCTCCCCGCGGTCGAGGCGGCCGACGGGCGGATCAAGGTCAACCCGCTCGCGCGCTGGGGCGCCGACGATGTGGCGCGCTACTACGAGGCGAGGGGCCTGCCGCGCCATCCGCTGCACGAGCAGGGCTATCTCTCGATCGGCTGCGAGCCCTGCACGCGGGCCGTCGCACCGGGCGAGGATCCCCGGGCCGGCCGCTGGGCGGCGCGCGACAAGACCGAATGCGGCATTCATTCGTCAACGCGCGGAGGCTGAGGCAGATTCGATCGCGAGGACCGCGTCGACCGGCAAAAGGACCGTATCCGCGAGTTGGCCAGCTACTATCCCGATATCGATTTCAGCCCCGTGGGGCTGTGATGGTTCGCCGCGCCAAAACTGACCGCGCGTACCGCGTGGGGCCACTCCGTCTCAGCTCCAGAGCTCCAGCCAGATAAAATTGCCGCTGAACGCATCCAGGTGATGGTGTCCAGCCATCACCGCCAAGCCGGCCAGGATCAATTGCTCATCGACGGCCCCGAACGTGTTGTGCTTTTCCACAGTGACGCTGGAGAGGGTCGTATCAGGCAGGCAGTGCTGCGGGTCGTGATCGGCAGGGCGCAGGCTCATCCCCGGCCGGCCGTCGACGTCGATCGTGTAGTGCGGATGCGTCCGCGAGCCGGACGACCCAAAGGCGGGCCTGAGCTCCATGAACGGCAGCAGCCCCAGCGCGCGCTTCCAGACGCCCTGGGCAGTCAGACGGCCGCATTCCTCGCCGTCCGGGCGATAGAAATGGAGTTGCGGGCGCGCTTCGGGGCGAAAGGAGGAGACCAGTCCGCCGATCACCGGACCGTCAGGCGGCGAGACCGAGTAGCCGATCAGCCGACCCAGCTCGACCACGCGCAGCCGCAGCAGAACCGTGCTGTCGTCGGCGCCGTCAAGCAGTGCCGTGGGCTCGCCGCCGCGCAGCGCCGCCATGTCGAAGCGCCCCCGCAGGAGGGGCTCACCGGCGGCATCGTCGAGCTCGAATGTGGTCGCGAACTCAAAACGGTGCGCGAAGCGGTGGAGCGTGAGCGGAAATGCGATCCGCTCATTCTCCCACTCCTGCTGGCTGATCCGCCGTCGCATCACGCAATCAATCACTCGTAGAACGATGGACGATCCGGCAGGCTATCGGCTTGAAACCGCCGGGGAAAACGGCGGCGCGCCCTTGCCCTGTCATATTTAATGTAACGATCAAGTCACCTTGTTCAATCCGCGGTCATGCGCCGCGTCGAACCGTGGCCGTTCGCTACCGCCCTCGCGCGGAACATCGACAGGCCGGCCAGCGCGAAAAGACATCGCGAAGGGCCGGCCGCTCCCCTAGACTGAAGCCGTTCCAGGCAAACGACGTGGAGGCGACGCATGGACGCGCCCGCCTGGACCGAGCTGTCCGCTTGGCTGGAACTCATCTGGCTGACCATCAAAACCGACGTGTTGACCTGGGCCGCCGCGGCCCAACTCGGTGCAGCCCTGGTGGCGCTCGTCGTCGCCTGCCTGATCGGCATTCCGCTGCGCCGCAAGCTGCTGGCCTGGCGCTCCGACGAGGCGCTCCATGCCGGGCTGCGGCGCCTCGCACGGGTGACGCGCGCGGTTTCGATTCCACTGCTCTGGCTCGTCCTGCAATGGCTGGCGGTGGCGGCTGCGGCCGGGCTCGACCAGCCGCGCCGGGTGCTCACCATCGTGGTCAGCCTGCTCACCGCCTGGGTGATCATCCGTTTTGCCTCGGGCCTGCTGACCAACCCCGTCGTCGCGCGGCTGATCGCGCTGGTCGCCTGGACCATTGCCGCGCTCAGCATCCTCGGCCTGCTGGGCCCGATCTCGTCAGCGCTCGATCAAGCGGCCTTCACGCTCGGCCTGCTCCGGATTTCCGCGCTCACGATCACCAAGGGCCTGATCACGCTCGGGCTCCTGCTTTGGGCCGCGATCGCGCTCGGCAAGCTGCTCGAGGGCCAGGTCCGCAGCATCGAATCGCTGACCCCCTCGGTGCAGGTGCTGATCGTCAAGCTCGTGAAGATCCTGCTCGTCACCATCGCGATCGTGGCGGGGTTGAGCGCGGTCGGCATCGATCTTACCGCCTTTGCTGTGTTTTCCGGCGCCATCGGCGTGGGCATCGGCTTCGGGCTGCAAAAGGTCGTCTCGAACTTCGTCTCGGGGATCATCCTGCTGCTCGACCGCTCGATAAAGCCGGGCGACGTGATCGCGATCGGCGAGACTTATGGTTCGATCAATTCGCTGAACGCGCGGTTCGCCTCTGTGATCACCCGCGACGGCACCGAACACCTGATCCCCAACGAGACGCTGATCACCGAGCCGGTCGAGAACTGGACCTTCACCGATCGGCAGGTGCGTATCAGCCTGCCCTTCGGCGTCAGCTACAACGCCGATCCGCGGGCCGCGATCGCGATCGCGGAGGCCGCCGGCGACAGCAATGAGCGCATCCTCGCCGCCCCGCCGCCGCGCTGCCTCTTAAAGGGTTTCGGCGACAGCGCGGTCGATCTGGAGCTCAGGGCCTGGATCCGCGATCCGCAGAACGGCGTCTCCAACGTGAAGAGCGAGCTCTTGCTGGCGATCTGGGACGGCCTGAAGGAAGCGGGCATCGAGATCCCGTTCCCCCAACGCGATCTGCACATCCGCTCGGCGGTGCCGGTGCCCGTCGCCGGCAGTCAGGCGGAGAAGAAAAGCTGAGAGGGAGGCCGATATTCCCCCTCCCGCGAAGGGGAGAGGGAATTGTCGGGGACCTTATGGCGGATGGCTAACTCATGTGCCCCGCCACCGCTGTAGCATGCAAAGGGGACGCCGGCCGCTCTCGCCAGCTAAAGCGAATTCAGCGCCACGAATTGTTACGGATATGGCCAGCCCAGCTGCGGGCCGACTGGTGCCAGGACCGGCTGCGGACATGGCTGCCGCCGCGTCCCGTCGCCCAGGTCTTGCCCGTGACATGACCGCGCCAGCTCCGGCCCGCGCGATGCCCGGTCCCGCTGTTCGGCCCGGCCTTCCACGAGCGGCCGGAGATATGTCCAATCCTGCCCTTGCCGGTGCCTGGCTTCGCCCCGTTGCCGCCCTGGCCTCCGGCCGGACCGGCCTTCCACGAGCGGCTCCGGATATGGCCCGCCCAGCTACGGTTGGCCTGGTGCCAGGACCGGCCGCGGACGTGGCTGCCACCCCGCCCGGTCGCCCAGGTCTTGCCCGAGACGTGACCGCGCCAGCTCCGGCCGGCGCGATGCCCCGCTCCGCTGTTCGGGCCGGCCTTCCACGACCGATTGCGAATATGCGCCGATCGGCCTGGGGTCCCGGCCTTCCACGACCGGTTGAGAATATGGCCCGTCCAACTTCGGCTGGACTGGTGCCAGGACCGGGCGCGGATGTGACCGGCTTGCGCAAGCTGTTGCGGACGCTTTACGTCCGCCTTGCCCGCCGATGGTTCACTGGCCAAGACCGGCGATGCAACCAGCCCCGTTGCAATCGCGAGGGCGATGATTCTGACCCGCATGCGCGCATCTCCCGTTTGTCTATTCGAGCTCTAAGTCTAATCGGACTCTATTGGGTGAAATTGGCGGAATTCAGGTTGCGCCGCCCGTTGATTCTTACGAGGGCAGATGCTCCGCCGGCGCAGGTACGGCAAAAGACGCACAGGTGTGAGAGCATTCTCAAGGCTGCCGGGAATACCTGGCGCGCGGCTTAGTTCACCGTCCAGGTATGGCCGGCGCGCAGCAGCGCGTCGATGCTGGGCTTCTCACCCTCGAGGCGGCCCTTGGCCTGTTCGATCTGGGCCAGCACCGCGCCCTCATATGACGGGCGCGGATCGCAGTAGATCACGCCGACCGCGATCGGGAAGGCCGGCGGGTCCATCGCCGCCAGCATGACGCCGAGGGTGCGGTTGGTCTCGTCATGGACCTGGATGTCGTCTTCGGTGATGCCGTCGACGCCGATGGTGACAACTTCGAGCGAGAAGGATTTGGGATCGAAACGCAGGCCCTTCTCGTTCTCCTTGCCGAAACGCAAAGGCGCCCCGTGCTCGCACCAGACCTGGTTGTCGGCAGCGACGTCCTTCTCGGTGAAGTGCTCGAAGACGGCGTCGTTGTAGACGATGCAGTTCTGGATCACCTCGACGAAGGAGCAACCCGAGTGGTCGTTGGCGCGCGCGAAGAGACCGGGCAGGCGCTTCAAGTCGCGGTCGATGCCGCGGGCGATGAAACGCGCCGAGGCCCCCATCGCAAAGGACAGCGCGGAGATCGGGTTGTCGACCGAGCCCAGCGGCGTGGAGGGCGAGCGCGTGCCGAGCTTTGAGGTCGGCGAGTACTGGCCCTTGGTCAGCCCATAAATCTCGTTGTTGAAGAGCAGATAATTGACGTTCACGTTGCGCCGGATGGCGTGCATCGTGTGGTTGCCGCCGATCGAAAGCCCATCGCCGTCGCCGCCGACGACCCAGACGTTGAGCTCGGGATTGGCCAGCTTGACGCCGGTCGCGATCGCCGGCGCGCGGCCGTGGATCGTGTGAAAGCCGTAGGTCGACATGTAATACGGAAAGCGCGCGGCGCAGCCGATGCCGGAGATGAACACGGTGTCGGCGCGCGAGGCCTGGATATCGGCCAGCGTCTTCTGCACGGCCTTCAGGATGGCGTAGTCGCCGCAACCCGGGCACCAGCGCACCTCCTGGTCGGAGGCGTAGTCCTTGGGCAGCAGGGCGGCGGGCGGTGTCTGGACATTCATGGGATCGGCCCTCCTTCAGCGGCCGAAGCGTTCGACGATCGCCGTCTCGATCTCGGAGATCTTGAACGGCTTGCCGGAGACCTTGTTGAGCCCCTCGGCGTCGACGAGATACTGCGCGCGCAACAGCGTCCTCAGCTGCCCGGTATTCATCTCGGGCACGAGCACCCGGTCATAGGCGCCGAGGATCTGCCCCAGATTGCGCGGCAAGGGCCAGATGTAGCGGAGATGCACATGCGCCACATCCATGCCGTCGTCGCGGCAATGGGCGACGGCGCGGTTGATCGGCCCGTAGGTCGAGCCCCAGCCGACGACCAGGAGCGGGCCCTTGTCCGGGCCCTGGTCTACCACCTGCTCGGGAATGTCATTGGCGATGCCATTGATCTTGGCGGCGCGCGTGTCGGTCATGAGCTGGTGGTTGTCCGCCTCGTAGGAGATGTTGCCGGAGTTGTAATCCTTCTCGATGCCGCCGATCCGATGCTCCAGCCCCGGCGTGCCCGGCTTGACCCAAGGCCGCGCCAGCGTCGCCTCGTCGCGCAGATAGGGCTGGAAGCCGTCGGGATCGGTGCGGTGGCTGACCGGGAAGGGCGTGAAGTCGGCAAAGTCGGGAATGCGCCAGGGCTCAGCCGCGTTGGCGATATAGCCGTCGGACAGCAAGATCACCGGCGTCATGTACTTGGTTGCCAGACGCACCGCCTCGATCGCGGTCGGGAAACAGTCGCCCGGCGAGCTCGCCGAGATCACGGCAAGCGGCGAATCGGCGTTGCGGCCCCAGACCGCCTGGAACAGATCGGACTGCTCGGTCTTGGTCGGCAATCCGGTCGAGGGCCCGCCGCGCTGGACATTGACGAGGACCAGCGGCAACTCGGTCGCGATGGCAAGGCCCAGCGCTTCGGTCTTCAGCGCCACACCAGGCCCGGAGCTTGCCGTGACACCGAGCGAGCCCGCGTAAGCGGCGCCCAAGGCGGCGCAGACGGCGGCGATCTCGTCCTCGGCCTGGAACGTTGTCACGTCATAGGCCTTCAAGGGCGCCAAGGTGTGCAGAAGCGCCGAAGCCGGGGTGATCGGATAGCCGCAGAACACCATCGGCAGCTCGGCCAGATGGGCGCCGGCGACGAGGCCCCAGGCAATCCCCTCGGTGCCGGTCAGCGTGCGATAGGTGCCCGGTTCGATCTCGGCCGCCGGGATCATGACCGCGCCGACCTCACTGGGAAGCTCGGCCGTCTCGCCGAAGGCATGGCCGGCATTGAGCGCCGCGATGTTCGACTCTGCTATCTCCGGCCGCTTGGCGAATTTGGACTTCAGCCAATCCACGGTCGCGCTCCTGGACCGCCCGAACAGCCAGTAGACGAGGCCGAGCGACCACAGATTCTTGGAGCGCAGCGCCTCCTTGTTCGACAGACCGAACGCCTTAACCGATTCCACCGTGAGCCGCGACATGTCGACCTTGAAGACGCGGTAGTTGGAGAGGCTGTCGTCGTCCAGCGGGCTCGTCTCGTAGCCGGCCTTGCGCAGGTTCTTGTCGCTGAAGGCGCCGGTGTCGACAATGACCAGGCCGCCGGCTTTCACGTCCTGGAGGTTCACCTTGAGCGCGGCCGGGTTCATCGCCACCAGCACGTCGAGCTCGTCACCGGAGGTCCGGATGTCGCGCGCGCCGAAATTGATCTGGAAGGCGGACACGCCGTAGGTGGTGCCCGCGGGCGCACGGATCTCGGCGGGGAAATCCGGGAAGGTCGCCAAATCGTTGCCGGCAAGCGCGGTCGCGGCGGTAAACTGGCTGCCGGTAAGCTGCATGCCGTCGCCGGAATCGCCGGCAAAGCGAATGACCGCCGAGTCACGTTCTTGGCGAGGCGGCGCTTCCTGCACCACCGCGGTTGCCGTCGACATATCGCGAATTCCTTCCTGTCAGGCGTCTGCGTATTGGATCGTTTGCCGCCGTTTTTTTCGCAGGGTCTTGCCGTTATTAGGAAATATGGACCCGGCGATCCCCAAAGTCACCACCCAATCACATCGAATTGAGCGCTCCGAGCCGCCTTTGCCGGGTCCGCGGCAGGAAGCCCGGAACGCGCCGAAGCGGTCACCCAAGGGGGTATATATTAAAGGCTTAAACTATCAGCAAGCCCAATGAATTCCGCCGCCCTGGTCTGCACCCACCGGGAGGCCTGCCCGGCCGGACGACGCGGCGCGCCACGAGCGGGGCACCAACAGACCAGGAGCAGGCCAGGACGAGGCAAGTGCGGCGGCGCTTGACCTGGCACGGCGGCAATGGGCAAATTGATTTGGTGGATAACGGAATTCGGTCCTATTCAACCAGGGAGCAGACGCAGGAAATGCGCGGATCCCTTGGCATTTTGGCGCTCAGGGCCCTGTCGGCCGCGATTTTGACAATCGCCATGACGGCAACCGCGGCGCGTGCCGATCTGACGGTCGATCTGCGCGACTGCTCCCGGCACGGCGTCGCCGAAGCGGGTATCGCCGCCTGCACGCGCCTGCTCGCCTCGGGCGACCTCAACCTGGACGCCGAGGCGGTCGCCCTCAGCAATCGCGGAACCCGCTATCACCGGCTGCGGCGCCACCGCCAGGCGCTCGCCGATTATGACCGCGCCATCGCGCTCAAGCCCGAGTTCCTGGCGGTCTACGTCAAGCGCGGCGATGTGCGGATGGCGCTCGGCCAGCCCAAGGCTGCGGTGGCGGACTACTCAAAAGCGATCGACAAGCGGCCCAAGCCCCGCGACAAGAACGCCAAGGCGCTGGTGACGCCGGTAGTGATCGATCTCTACATCCGCCGGTCCGTGGCCTATCAGCGACTCGGCCGGCGCGGGCCCGCCATCAACGACGTCAACCGCGCCCTTGCGCTCGATCCGAAGCGGGCCCGCACCTACATCGAGCGCGGCGTCATGATCGCCCGCTGGGGCTGGCGCAAGCAGGCGATGCGAGATTTCGACCGGGCGATCAAGATCGAGCCCAAAGCCTACTTTGCCTATGCGAACCGCGGGCTGATCTTTATGGAGCGCGGCCAGACCAAGCGCGCGATCAAGGATTTCGACCGGGCCATCGCGCTGCAGCCAGGCCATGCTCATGCCTATTTCAACCGCGGCACGGCCCGCGCCAAGCTGAAGCAGTACAAATGGGCGGTGATGGACATCTCGCACGCGATCGCGCTGGTGCCGGGCAATGCCCGCTATTTCTTCCAGCGCGCCGGCGTCTACCGGTCGATCGACAAGCTGGGTCTGGCGCTCCACGACTACGACCGGGCGATCGCCCTCAATCCCCAGGACGCGGCCTACTATAACGATCGCGGCACTGCGCTTGGCGGGCTGCTGCGCCACCGCCGCGCCATCGCCGATTTCAGCCGCGCCATCGAACTCAACGCCAAGCTGGCCGACGCCTACATCAATCGCGGCCTGGCCCGCGAGGTGCTGGAAGAACATGACGGCGCGCAAAAAGACTTCCGCACGGCCCTGAAGCTCAAGCCCGGCGACAAGCGGGCCCTGGCCGGGCTGCAGCGGCTCAGGCGACTGCGGCGGCGGCGGTAGGGTCGATTTTGCGGCCGGCGCCGCGAGCGCCGGGAAATTCGGGTCGCATCTCGGTTTGGGTCTTGCCGAAGCAATACACTGAGCCTCAGATTGCTGGCGATTAATGACCGCTCAAGGCCTGACAGCAGACACTGGCGCCGTATCATTGCCACGACGGCTGTTGACCCCAATCGGACATTGGCAATGTTGCTGTCCGTCGGACTACGCTCAAGAGGAAAGACGGTTCACCCCATATTCGGGCGGACCATTTCGCGATGCGTGCAGGGGCCTAGGGCGAATGAAAAATTCGCTCGATCTGCCGTCCGCGCCGCAGAGGTGTAACGGCCGCCCTTTACGAAGGGACGGCCGTTACGCTTCGAGTGTTGGTGCGGGACAAAGCGAACCGAAACAGACTGCTGACATAACTGTTCTGACGGATGGCTTGGTGCGACTGGCACTTAACTGCGCGGAGCCAACTTTCCCGGGCCCGGGCAAACCTTGCGCTCAACGATCACCCAGCGACCGTTGGGAAGCCGCACACGCTGGCGCTTGATATAGCAGCCAAAGATGGCGCGCCGTTGAATTCGGAATCTCCTGACTGTCCTGGATGCGGCGAGCTGCGTGGCAGCCGCAACGACAGTTTGCGCGGCCTTCGCTTCATGCGCAGCCGCAGGCGTCATCATGCTGGTGACTGAGGCGAGAGCTACCAATCCAAGGTAGGTAAGTTTGGTCGTAATTGCGTTCGTCATGACAGACCTCGTGGGGTTCAATGGGGCGATGGAACGCGGGTTATGACACCGCGCACTTGAACCAAATCTGAGCAGCCAGTTCATCTGCCGTTCATCCAGTGCGTATTCATCGCCCTCATACGGAGTCCTTCCCGCGCCGGCGATCGAGCGGAGCAGTGGGCGCCCTATCATGTTTCGGCGATCAGATCCCTGCCCCATGATTGCGCGGCAGCCTGGACCTTCGTCGTCACGGCCTCTGTGATCGATGATTTACGACGAAGACCCGTTCCGACGTAGGCCGGGGAAATCGACGGCAAGGTGAAAACGACGGGAGAGGCGGGTCTGGATGGTGGAATGCTTTGCCAAATGGCCTTCCAAACGTGGTCAGCTCGCCAAAGTCAGTTCATCGGAGGAACGCGGAATGGATGCAGTTCCCTTGGTGGTGGTCTGATGGTACGATTTTCCCGAATTTGGATGTCATCTGGGGCCTGTCGATCTAACCTGTCGCCATATTTACGACCTAGCAATATTAAACGAGCCCGCGCCCCCGGGGGGGAGCGGGCCAAAATTCGGCCGCCAGCAATCGCGCGCCGGAAATGCGGGCCCCGAAGCCGCAATGTATCAGGTGCCTGCCTGCCGAAAGGGCTGAAATGCAGCGAAGCGCGGCTCCTCCCCCCCTAAAGCGCCTCCTGTTGGCGATATTCATCCTCGCCGCGCTGCTGACCTCGCCGTCCCTGCTGGCGCCGGCTTCGGCCAAGGTCTTCGAGCCGGAGACTTTCACACTGAAGAACGGCATGCAGGTCGTCGTCATCCGCAACCCGCGCGCCCCGGTTGTCACCCACATGGTGTGGTACAAGGTCGGCGCCGCCGATGAGCCGCCGGGCCAGTCCGGCATCGCCCACCTGCTCGAACATTTGATGTTCACGCGAACCAAGAAGCTCAAATCGGGCGAATTTGTTAAGATCGTCTCCCGCAACGGCGGACGCCAGAACGCCATCACCGGTCAGGACTTTACCTACTACTTCCAGACCGTCGCCGCCGACCGGTTGGAGACCATGATGCGCCACGAGGCCGACCGCATGACCGGCCTGGTGCTCACCGAAGCGACTATCGCGCCCGTGCGCCGAGTAGTCCTGCGGGAACGGAACTCGCGCACCGATTCGCGGCCCCAGATGATCCTCTGGGAGCAGGCCTACGCGGCGATGTACCTGAACCATCCCTACCGCATCCCGATCTTCGGCTGGGCGCACGAGATCGAGGCGCTGACCAAGGACCAGATCATCGCCTTCTACCGCCGTTACTACGCACCCAACAACGCCATTCTAGTGGTTACCGGCGACATCACGACGGCCCGGCTGAGGCCGTTGGCGGAAAAATATTACGGCGTCATCCCGGCCATGGCGACACCCAAGCGAGCCCGCCCCCTGGAGCCGCCGCACAAAGCAGTACGCCGGGTAATCCGCCGGGATGCGCGCGTGCGCCAACCCACGGTCGGCCGCCTCTATCTCGCCCCCGGCTACAACTCACCCGGCAAAAAACACGCCTACGCGCTGCAAATCCTGCGCGAGATCCTCGACGGCGGGGCGACCAGCCGACTCACCCGGGCTTTGATTGTCGAGCAGAAGCTGGCCGCCGACATCGGTACCGGATACGATCCAACGGTGGTCGACTACGTCACGTTCTTGTTCTACGCCGCGCCTCGGCCTGGGGTCCCGATCGACAAGCTCGAAGCCGCCCTCGACGCCGTGCTGGCGAAGCTGCTGAAGGACGGCATTACCGAGGAAGAACTGCGCCGAGCCAAGCAGCGGCTGACCAACACCGCCATCTTCGCCCGCGATTCTCTGTCGACGGGCGCCCGCACCTTGGGCCGGGCCCTGGCCGTCGGGCTCAAGATCGAGGATGTTGAGAAGTGGCCCGAACGCATCGGCGCGGTGACAAAGGCCGAGGTCGAGGCCGCCGCGCGCGCGGTGTTCAAAGCCAACTCCTCGGTACCCGCCATTCTGCTGCCGGCGAAGGCCAAGTAAGGGCCCGCGCAAGCCGGCGGCGCCAAGCGCGCCAAGGCGGGCGGCACCAAAAACCCGGCCAAGACAAAAAAATCGGCCAAGGGCGGAGGCAAGGAATGAGCGCGCACATGAAAGTCCAATGGACCGGCCGCGGTTAGCGAATGCCCGTTTGTGGCTATTGGCGGACACAGCATCCCCTGTCTGATTGCGCCCGCATTCAGGCAGCGAGCAGACATGAGGATCGGTTCTGCGCAGTCCGGGCATCGCAATTCAAACCGAGACTCTGCCGAGAATCCCTACCCGTCCAGCGCCTTCAGCATGTCCTCGACGCGGGTCAGCTTGGCGCGCGGAGCGCGCCCGGTGGCGGCGGTTCCCGCCGCGCCGATCTTTTTCCAGGCCGCGAAGTCGACGATGCGCGCCCTGCGCTCGGCAAACAGCTTGGCGAACGCTTCGCGGCCGCCTCGACGAGCGCACGGCACGGTTTTCGAAAAATGACAAGCGCGCGCCCGGTGCGTCAGCTTTGCGGGTCCAACTTGTCCTGCGTCCGCGTTTCAAAATCGCCGGCGTCATGGCGTTCGTGCAGCTGGCTGTGGGGCTCGCCCCAAGTGCGGTTCACCATGCGTCCACGCTTGACGGCCGGCCGTTTGGCGATCGTATCCGCCCATCGATTGACGTGAGCGTAGTCCTGAACCTGAAGGAACTCGCCCGCCTCGTAGAGGACGCCTTTCGCCAGCCCGCCATACCAGGGCCAGATCGCCATGTCTGCGATCGAATATTCATCGCCGGCCATGTATTCATGCTCGGCCAGGTGCCGGTCGAGCACGTCGAGCTGGCGTTTGGCTTCCATGGCAAACCGATCGACCGCGTACTCGATCTTGGTGGGAGCATAGGCATAGAAATGGCCAAACCCACCACCGAGATAGGGAGCGCTTCCCATCTGCCAGAACAGCCAGTTGAGCGCCTCGGTGCGTTTGTCCGGATCGGTGGGCAGAAAGGCCCCAAATTTCTCGGCCAGATAAAGCAGGATCGCACCGGATTCGAAAACCCGCCTTGGCGTGCCGGTGCTGTGATCCATCAACACCGGGATCTTTGAGTTGGGGTTCGCCGCCACGTAGCCGCTGCCGAACTGGTCGCCGTCGTTGATCGCGATCAGCCAGGCATCATATTCGGCGCCCTCATGGCCGAGCGCCAGCAGCTCTTCCAGCATCACCGTCACCTTCACGCCGTTCGGTGTTGCACGCGAATAGAGCTGCAGGGGATGCTTGCCGACGGACAGATCCTTGTCATGGGTCGGTCCGGCGACCGGGCGGTTGATGTTCGCGAACTTCCCGCCGCTCTCTTTGTCCCATTTCCATATTTTCGGCGGGGTGTACTCGGTCGAATTGGTCATTGGCGGTTCCATTCTGGGTGGAGCTGTTACGCATATGGCGGTTAGGCTTGGCGGTTATGCCGGGTGGTTATGCCTGGTGGTTATGCCTGGTGGCTATGCTTGGCGCTTATGCTTGGCGGTTATGTATGTCTTCGGTTGCCCGGAGAGAAGCCGACCACGCGCTCTTTCTTGACGATGGCCGCTGATGGCGGTCTACGACGTTGTGCGCCTGTACACGTGGTCTTCGGCTTTCTGGTAGTCGACGCCTTTCAGATAAAGTGTTGCGCCGACCAATTGAGAGCACCGTCCAAGAGTGGACATGCCAAAGTGCATTGCCAATGTCCACACATGACCGAGGCTGTTGAAAAACTCCCGGCTACAAGCCTTCGGCGCAACAATCGAACCAAGGGGCGGGTTAGTGCGAATCATTCGTGCGCCGGGCGTTCATAATGCAAACCAATCTTGCGTCTCGGGTGCCTCAAAATAGTTTTTCAACAGCCTCGCTTTTGGACAACAGGCCTTAAACGCACTAACTATGCGGACAACTCGGTGGGGCTGATCATGAAATCGGCCATCATTCATGAAGGAAGCCGCGATGCGCGTACCAGGTTTGCTAACCAATGCAACCCATTTTCTTGCGCTCCTCCTGCCCGGCCTCATCGCCGGAGCGACATTCGGGATCTGGCAAGGGTACGATCCCCGCGGGCTCGACGCGGCGGCATTCGTCGCCGTGCATCAGGAGGCTGTACGCGGACTCAACTTGCTCCTGCCGGCGTGCGGTATCGGCAGCGTCATCCTTATAGGGATTGCCGCTTGGCTTGCGCGGAAGGATCGCCCGGCCTTGTTGCTATTTCTTGTCGCGCTGGTTTGCATGGCAGCGGGCGGCGTGATCACCCGACTGTTCAATCAGACGATCAATGCCGAAGTCATGGGGTGGAGCGTAGCCAACGTGCCTAGCAACTGGGCAGCGCTACGCGCAAGCTGGTGGGACTGGCACATCATTCGTACACTTCTTGCGTTGGCCGGCTTCGCCGTCGCGGTCACCGCAGTTTTACGGCGACGATCCAGCGGCGCGTAGAGTTCAAACCGCAGGCCGCTATCTTCAGTACAGGGTGTCACTAGACCGATCCCAGCCGGAGAAAACCGGTTCTGCAGCTTCGGCTTTCGTGTTGCCAGGAAGCTTCGGTGACACGGAAGACAATTTCTCATTTCGGCTATGAGCGGACTTCCTTCGGGCTCGCGTCCAGCCTCCGCTTAGGAGCGCTGAGCGGACATCGCGGCTGTCAGCGTCCGCTGTTGAGCCCTAAACAGACCCCGGCAACGGCTCGAACTTAATGCCGCTGCTGACCGATTGTGTTGAAAAAGTCGGTGCTTGCGATCTCGCATGGTCGCTGATTCACTCTGGCCATATTGGCGCTTATGCTTGGCGGTTATGTATGTCTTCGGTTGCCCGGAGAGAAGCGGACCACGCGCGCTTTCTTGACGATGGCCGCTGATGGCGGTCTACGACGTTGTGCGCCTGTACACGTGGTCTTCGGCTTTCTGGTAGTCGACGCCTTTGGATACGCGCCGCGAAAGGTCCCCAGCCTGATGCATCGCGGTCGTTGCCGGGGCTTCGTCCGGTCTTCACCCGTAAGCAGACGAGCGGGACGGCGGCCAATAATGTTCCCTTTTGACCCTTTGCGGGCATTGATGGTGCAGGCTTCTTCCAATGGTCCCGGCAAGATTGAGCGACTGCGGCAACTAAGTTTACATTGCTGGCATGGGTCGTCGATCAATCCAAACAAAACCTGGCCATCATGGCGGGGCGGAAGTCCGTCGAGCGTTGTTGTATGCCGCACTCGTGGTTGGGGCATGGTTCATGTACGTCTGGCTCGGTCTCCGCCTGGTACATGTTCACCACGCCGAAATGGTGAGGGTTCTCGATGTCGAGCTCGCGCTTCTCGCCCAGGTCGCGATCGCCTCTGTTTTGGCAATATGTCTTGCACATGCCCTTCGCATCGGTCCGCGCACATTACAAGGTGTGATCACAGTCTCCGTTTGGATGGGCCTCATCATCATCGGTCACTATCTTGCATTCATGCAAGATTTGTCGGTCGAACAAGTCCTCAAGCAATTTGGCTTGGATCGAGGTCTGCGCAGTCTTTTTATTCTCGCTGGAATCTATTCTGTCCTCTTGTTTGTCCCGTTTGTCCCAGCAATTGAGCTTGGGCTGGTGATCATCGCTATCTATGGCGCAACGGGCGCAGTCGCCGTTTTTGTGGCAACGAACGCCGGGTTGAATGCGGCGTTCGGTACTGGCCGTGTAATGCGAAGGCTTTCCATCGGTCTGGATAAACTCGGTCTTCCAATAACTGAAATGGCGGCAGTACAGGCGGGCTCAATTCATATGAGGGGTTTGCTCGGCCGCTTGATTCAGATATGGCCCAAGATTGAGGAGTACCGTTACATACTTCTTGCGGTGCTTCTCAATTTGCCTGGCAATTCCGTAGTCGGCGGCGGTGGAGGGATATCGTTGCTTTGCGGAATGAGCAGCAGATTTTCATGGAAATGGTTTCTGGTTGCTACTGCAATTGCTACTTGTCCTATTCCGCTGTTGATCTCAACAGGCATACTGTCTGCCGGAGTATTACAATAATCTTGCTGAAACTTGATGTTGGCATTTAGACCGCACGTCCAATTTTGGGCACCAGGAGAAATTGGCGGACCTTCAATTACATCCGAAACCTAGTCGTTGAAGATCGCTTGACATCGGCAAACTGCGAGTTCGGTACCCGCCCCGTTTCCGCGAGACGTCCGGACGGTACAGACTGGGTGGCCTGTCGAAGTCACATAAGGGTTGTGTCGGATCGTTTTGAACGTCCGCCAAAATTGACCAGCTACCCTCTGCACACCCTCCGATACTTAGCGGAGCAATGAGATACTTCGCCCGCTTATGGCTGAGGCTGTTGAAGAACGCTGATTTGGGTCGGCTTTGTGGTGTCCGTTTTTTGTAGAAGCGGACCATTTGGCTTCGCGGCCGGGCGATGCCGGCGCGGTTTTGGTTGTTTGGCTAT
>Ga0307378_10001796_pt1 | contig 34051 bp, 21 predicted proteins | sample UN1MG_FD_202238 | JGI IMG/M metagenome (GOLD analysis project Ga0307378, IMG submission 202238) | Soil microbial communities from Risofladan, Vaasa, Finland - UN-1 | ecosystem: Environmental > Terrestrial > Soil > Coastal area > Acid sulfate soil | place: Finland: Risofladan, Vaasa | collected... | reverse complement strand
ATGGACTCCTTTCCGACAATATTATCTTTGTCAGTAATAAAAATCGGCAGGAGTCTACTTATTACGATAGTGTTTCTTCTACCCATCAGCCGGCAACCCTAAAAATGGCAAAAGTCGAGCTAAGTCAGGACCGGTTTACTATCGCGTTGGTTGTATATCCCGCCACCATCATTTGAATTTGCTAAGTTACTGCTGAAGGTGCAGTTTGTCAGGATCGGATTACTGTGAGTGTTATACATTCCACCGCCGCAGGTATCTGACAAGTTTTCGACGAACGCGCAATTGGTCAAGGTTGGATCGTTGTAACCGTTGTACATACCAGCTCCATCCCGTGCCGAGTTCCCGGAGAAGGTGCAGTTGGTGAGGAAAGGATTGCTACGGATACCGGACCAGGCGTCGTTGTACATACCGCCACCCTGAGCATAATATCCATTGATTGCCGAGTTTCCGGTGAATATACAATTTGTGAGAATAGGATTACTTATATAGTTACGCATTCCCCCACCCTCAGCAAAATATCCCTTCGTTGCGTTTCCAATGAATGCACAATCAGTCAGAGTGGGATTGCTTTTAAAGTTATCCATCCCACCGCCCCCATAATAGTATGCATAATTGTTATTGAATGTGCAGTTGATCAGGATTGGATTGCTGCTACTATTATACATTCCGCCACCATATCTCTGTGCATAATTTATGTTGAATGTACAATTGCTTAAGGTCGGGTTACTGTTTGAATTGCACATCCCACCACCGCCAAAAAATGCCGAGTTTTTGGTGAAAATACAATTAGTAATGATTGGTTTGCTATATCGATTATAAATCCCGCCGCCATTATAGTCGGGATCAATATCGTTATTGCCTCCAGTGATTGTGAAACCATCGATTAGGGTAGATTCATCGATTCCATTGCATGTAACCACATGATAGCAGTTGTCGTTTCGGGTCGGTTCTTCCCACAAGTCACAGGGATCCGTAACTTTAATATCGTCGCCGTTCAGGTCCCCACTCAGAACTGTCATATAAGTTTCAATATCTCTATTATCGGGATCCATTTCATTAGCACCGGCGAAGCCGCCTTTGATTGAAATTCCATTTATGAGCTGGAATGTCGCTTCTCTATCGCCGGGAATATTATCATCGCCTTGATCGGGCCGGTAAATACCCTGGGCGACTCGAACCTCTTCGACACCACGGCTTGCCGTCGCCGCACTTAGCGCATCCTGTAAATTAATATATGCATCTGTCCAATTTGCACCATTGTTGTTTCCTGCAACATCATCATCAACAAACAGAACACCAACATCAGGTTCATTGTCTGCTTCAGTGGCTGTCACTATTCCGGTCAAACCGTTATCAGTGGTAATCAGGATTTGTGCTATACTGTTTTGGTTATCACTATCCTCGGTCGCTGAAAGCGTGATCATCTGCGGAACCGAGTAATTCGAGGCGTCGAAGGTCAAAAGCCCTCCGGATTTAACTGTTATGTCCTGATCGCCCGAAAGATAAGCCACAGCAACCTCGGCTGCACTCTGCGGAGGTCTGGCCAAGGCCAGTGTAAATGTCGCGGCATCCCCTTCTGGAACGACAAGCGAGTTTATGCTAAGCAGCAGCTCGGGCAGTGGACTTTCGTATGCCCCCATATCCACAATGCCGTTCACGATGCGCGGATTCCCACCTATATCTGTAACTACCGTTGGCGGTACTGCCGAATTATCGCCTGAATCAATACAGGGTGAACCTTCCAACAATCGCAGGTCGTCATCCTCTGTACCGAATACATCATCTTCTCCATCAGCATCTACAAATAAAGGATCCGCATTGATATTCCCTTCTCCCGGAAAATTACCCGGGATAATACTAAATGAGATCGATGCGTCGCTTATGATTTCTGGGGATGTATTGCCCCATACAATGCAGTTGACCAGTGTAGGGCTGCCGCCGGATATGCCTCCAGCCCCGTCTGACCTGTTCCCACTGAGGGTACAATTAATCAGTGTGGGACTGCCACCGGATATTCCTCCACCTTCATTACCAGTGAAGATGCAGTTAATCAGTGTAGGGCTGCCGCCAGAGATCGCTCCAACTGTCTCTGCCTGGTTGCTTCTGAAAGTGCAGTTTGTCAGGATTGGACTGCTCCCCTCCGAATTGTACATTCCGCTCCCCTCCGAATAGTAGATTCCGCCGTAATAGTCCCCCATGTTTCCTGTGAAGGTGCAATTGATTAAGGTCGGACTGCTCTGCAAATTGCACATTCCAACGTCCAGGTTCTTTATGAAACTGCAATTAATCAGTATTGGACTGCAACTAATATTAATCATCCCACCATATTGACGATAACCGCGTTCGACGATTATTCCGGATGGAACGTGGGCAAAATTTTCAGTGAATGTACAGTTTGTCATTGATAAATTGCTGTTGGAGTTGTACATGCCACCACAATCCAACGCCCAGTTTCTCGATATAATGCAATTCGAAAAGATTGGATTACTATTATTTTTACAATACATCCCGCCACCATTTTCATACGCCGAGTTTCGCGTGAATGTGCAGTTTGTTATGGTTGGGCTGCCTGCATTGATGTAAATCCCACCTCCACTATCCTCAGGATAATATGCAGTTCCACCGGTGATCGTGAAACCATCAAGCATTGCCGTCTCATCTGTGCCGCTTCCGATTACAATATGACAGATATTATCAGTTCTGTTAGGCTCGGATAGCCATGGATTATGAAGAGCCCTTATATCCATCAGCTCGATCCAGCTTATATCATCGCTGGCCAGATCACCGGAGAGTATCGTCTCGTACAAGTGAATATCTCTTGCATTGGGATCCGGCTGCCCTAATCCTGCGAATCCCCCTTTTAGGCTGACACCGTTGATGAGCTGGAATGTAGACTCTCTATCGCCGGGCGTTTGTCCGCCCCCCTGGTCTGGCTTATAAATACCTTGTCCCACACGGATTTCGACCGGTTTATTTGCGATCTCCGCAGCGGCGAGCGCATTCTGAAGAAAATTGTAGGCATTCTCCCAACTTGCGCCGTCATTCGCACCTATGGCATCGGTATCGACGTAGATGATTTTGCTGGTTGCGGCCGGGCAGATTGCTATCTGCAGGAATAGCAGGCACCACAGACATTTGAAACGAATCGATTTCCATTTCATTTTCCTATCCCTCGAAATTGTATGATAAAAATAATGCCGGAACAGGTATTGGCCCGGTCCTGATAAAAAACGCTGGTGAAACTTCTTTTAGTTCAAGACGGGATTGGGATAAATGTGAAATCGATATAAATAATGACGGCAAGAATTATGATATAATAACAAAATTATTATCCGCCTTTATGGTTATATTAACACAGAACAGCCTGCTTTTGCAAGAAGATTCCTGTAATTTTTATCGTCATTTTAGCCCTTTAGATGCAGCTTGCTATCTGGCGGGCTACAGCTAAAATAGGGCAATGGCCAAAGAAAAAGGACAAGATAAATACTCAATGATTCGGGAGAAGATACAGGATTTTCCCGCCGGGCCGGGTTTGTATTTCATGAAAGGGCCGGCTGATAAGGTCCTGTACATCGGTAAGGCCAAGAACCTGCGTTCGCGTGTTGCCAGCTATTTTCAGCCGGGCAGTGATTTAATCGCTTCGCGCGGGCCGAAAATTGTTGAAATGATCGGCAAGGTTACAACCGTTGATTTTCTCGAGACTCCGAACGAAGTTGACGCCGTGTTGCAGGAAGCCCGTCTAATCAAGGATATCCGCCCGCCATATAATACGGACCTGATCGATGACAAGACGTTTCCATATCTGGAAATCACGACCGGCGAAGATTTTGCCGGCGTCTATATCACGAGAAAGCCCCGGCCGCGAGGCAGTAGATTATTCGGGCCTTTCGCAGGCGCTAAAGACCTGCGGGCAGTTCTCGTAGTACTACAGAAGATATTTAGATTTCGGACCTGCAAACTGAATATCAGGGAGGATGACCGGAAACGCAAATTCTTCCGGCCTTGTCTTTTATACAGCATTAAACAATGTACCGCCCCCTGTGCAGCAAAAATTGACAGGGGCGAATACAAAAAGATTACTACAGACCTCATAAAATTTCTGAGGTCGAAACGCTCAACAGTCCTTCGCCAATTGACAAAGCAAATGGCCCAGGCATCTGAGGCGTTTGAATACGAGAAAGCAGCGATATTTCGCGACCGTATTCGCCTGATAGAACGGCTCGACCGGCGGGGCACGCCCGACGAACACGTCCAGCCTGAGGTCTTCGCTGCCGATCCGGCTGAAGCCCTTGTAAGATTGCGAGAATTGCTTCAAACGCCCGAGCCCGTCCGGATTATCGAGGGTATTGACGTTGCCAATATTGCCGGAGCCGAAGCTGTCGGCTCGTTAGTCAAATTCATCGATGGCAAACCCTTCAAGAGCGGTTATCGAAGATTCAAAATAAAGACCGTAAAGGGCATTGATGACTACGCTATGATAGCCGAAGTGGTAAAACGCAGATACAAATACGCGCAGCGGGGGGAAGAACTCTGGCCCGACCTTATCTTAATCGATGGCGGCCTGGGCCATTTGAGAGCGACTGAAAAGGCATTCGAACAAATGAAAGCACCGGCAGTAAAAATCGCCTCGATTGCCAAGCGAGAGGAAGATATTTACCTGCAGGGCAGAAGCAAGCCCCTGAAGCTGCCTTCCAACTCGCCCGCCCGCAAGCTGCTGCAGTACGTTCGTGATGAGGCCCACCGTTTCGCCCAGCACTACCACCACATCCTGCGAGGCAAGAAGATGTTAGGCAACTCATCCTGACCGCATGCGGCGGGGCAAGAGTTTAAATTCTCTGTTCGTCTTTTTCTTCGGACTGGATAGATTTCTGCTTCTCGACGTTTTTGGAATCGGTCGTTTCTTTTTGACGTTTCTCGAGTTCTTCAAGTCGCTTCTGCAATTCGTGCATCTGTTTCTGTATCTTATCAAGCATCTGGTTGTCCGGTCCTAATGGTGGAGCCGGAGCGTTGCGATAGGGATTCACTTTGTCGAAGTATGACCTCCAATTGTACGGCGTCCGCCGGGGAGGCTGTACAGTTATCGCGTCTGACCTTCTTCTTTTAGAAGCATCCCGAGCATCTTTCAGGGCCTGTTCGGCCGGTGCGCGATATTTCTCGGGCAGCTTGTCTATTGACTTTAATGTCGTTTTATATTCGGTATCGCCTATGCGAACGATAATTACCGAGTCCTGGTCATCGGGACTGCCTTCTATTGTAATTGTATAGTCTTCACCGTCCGAGTGTTTATATGTATACAACTCTTTGAAGAATTTCTTGATGTTTACGTCAAAATCTGGTGGCATTCCTTCCCGAAAAATCTCTGTCCAGTCATCGTCCCCGGGCCTGAGTTGAAACATCTTACCCGGACGCCACGATTGCATAATCTCCGGTTCAGGAGGATATTTAAGATCGAAATCGCCCTTCAGAGCTTCGAGTTTGAGCATCACAGTCTTGCGTGTGCCCAGGTGGATAATCTCAAGCGAGATTTCTGTTCCGATGCCGGCCTTTCGTACATCATTAATAAACGCCTCGTAGTCGTCGACATCTTCGCCCTGAAGACCTATAATAATGTCATCGCGTTCAAGACCGGCCTTGTCTGCCGGGCCGTCTTTATGCAAATTTGCGATCCGCACACCCTGGCCCGCCGAAAGGCCGAGGTGTTTGACTAACAGGTCGGGCAGAGGCCTTGAATCAAGCATCACACCGATGTAAGGACGTGCCTCTGAATCGGCACATCGTGCCGAAACTGTCCAAAGCAGGACGAACACCAATACTAAAGCAGCTTTTTTCACTTTCATAGTCTTTCCTTTCTTATCACACAATGTTTTAGACGTTACAGGCCCTCGTAATAAACGGCGGGCCTGATGGAATTTTCCCGGAGTCCTTCAATGAGCCATTGATTGCCCTGATCGTCGGTGAAGCTGTACCAGTCCACGTTTAGCATCGAGTCGCCGGCGGGGTCCGTCATAAGCCGCGGAATGGTGAGCCCCTCGGCATTCATCTGTTCACTTGTGTTCTGCGTGAACACATTAGTTGTATCCGGAGGATTTTGTGGCGTAGAGGCAAGAGGCAGGACAAAGTGCAGCAACAGACCGATCAAGAGACCCGCTGCCACTCCTGTTGCAAACCGCAGGCAGCCTCCCATTCGGATTAATGGGCGGAACGGATGTCTTGCCTGCCGCCGCCACGCGTGCTCGAAAATCTCTTCAGCCGCTTTTCCCCGACCCAGAATCTCCGAACTGACGAGTTCGCAACTGCGCTGATGCAAATCCTGCAATTGTTCGAGCAGCTCTTTTGCCTGAGGATTTTCGTCCAGTTCTGTTTCAAGGATACGTTGTTCGCTGGGTGTAATCTCACCATCGAGATGTTTTCCAATCAGCATCTCAAGCATTTCCTCTGTCATACTCATCTTTCCCGCACCTTATTTATGTTTTTATTAGTGACTCGGTCATAGAGCATCCGCCGTGCCCGTACAAGCCGAATCTGAACGGTCGTGACGGGGATATCCAGTATCTCGGCGATTTGCCCGTAGGTTTCGTCGCCGGCATACGACAAAATTATTACCTGACGATATTTTTCAGGAATCGATTGCATCGCATCCAGTATCCGCCGGCATTGTTCCTTTTGTTCTATTTTCTCAAATAGCTGCTGGGCCTTTTGGTCACACTTAAGCTCGGCTTGTTCCCAGGATAGAGGGCTCGGCCTGCCGGCTCTCTGCTGACGATGTCGCAGGGCCTGCCGACGGGCCAGCACCGCCAGCCACGGACGAAAACGCTCCGGTTCACGCAAAGAGTCGATCTTTGTAATGACTCGAATACAGATATCCTGCAAGACATCATCAACTTCATCGGCATCGCCTACGATGCTGTAAACCAGTCCTTTCAGCCACGACCAGTTACGCATCAATAATCGTTGTAATGCCTCTTTATCGCGCCGCTGCGCTGCAAAAACCAACGCCGATTCGTTTTGCCTTACTTCTGTCATAATATCGCGTCTGTATAATATATAGATACATCAGGAGGTCGGTTCATACACAATTTTCAGTTTTTTAGCAGGAATTTTGTTGCTATATATGGGATTTGGGCTGCCCGGGGCTGCGCTGGATGCGAGTAGATAAATATCTGAAGTTGCTGTCGGCGTCCGCAGCATGAAAAAGGATTCATTGAGAATTCAGGAGATGATAGCGGCATTTTCAGTATTAGAATCAGCGAAATCACTTAGGTTCTTACAGCGACATACTGGCCTGGGGCGTGCCGCCATAGGCACCCATGTTTATGCGCTGTCCGTTTGGCTCCGGCTCAGCGGCCCAGTCTGAATCGGCGTTTCCAGCATCAATACAAGGGCTGGTCAGCACATCCTGGACCCAGGTTTGCCTCTGCGGATTCCATCGGCCCGCCTGCGAACGCAAGTGGTAATCGCCCTGAACCCAGAAATCATCGCTCAGGTCTTCAAGTGTCCCGTTCGTGTCCCAAAATCCGAGTTCGACAAAGCAGGGAACTGCATCGATATTGCCCTCGCCCGGCCAGCCACCCTGAACGTCAGTATAGGATACCGTGGCGAGATTGCTTTCTATCTGGACGGAGTCAGAGTCAAAGCTATTGTAATAGATTATGGAGTTGGTAACCGTCGGACTGTAGCTGGAAATGCCGCATCCGGTATTTGCGACAACAGTGCAGTTGGTGATTGTGGGTATGCCGCCGGAAATGCCGTATTGATGATTTGCCGCTATTACGCAGTTTGTTATTGTGGGATAGTTATAGGTAGTAAGCCGTCCCCATTGATTTGCCCACATTTCGATACCGGCACCTATATTGGAGGTAATTTCACAGCTTGCTATTGTCGGATTGCTGCCATCGCGTAACTCGATACCGGCCCCGCCGTTATTTACAATGCTGCATTTGATAACCGTGGGCGAGGCGCCCGAGCAAAAGATACCCGTTTGGGCACTGATAATTGTAAGGCCGGTAAGCACACAGCCTGCATTTTCACCGGTGGAAAAAGTCACGGCCCGAATCCCGCCGTCGATAATAGTAGCCGCCACAACAGACGGATCGTTGGGGTCTGTCGAGCTGAGTGTTAAATTCTTGCCCATAAAATTGACGTCCTGGTTATAGATTCCCGGGCTTAATACTATCCGGTCGCCGGGTGCGGCATCAATGATGGCATATCGAAAGAGATCGTATCTTTTGCCGGTAGTTGTGTTCTCAATCGGTCCATCCTCAGTAGTGAATGACGGTATGACCAGTTCGATACCATTGCCGGTTTTCAAATTGCGGGAGTATTGCTTATCTACGGGATTGTTCCAGTGCTCGTGGACGCCGAGGCTCGCCAGTTTTGTTCCGTCGCCTTCCGGGTCGTAAGCCGTCCCTGAGGGTGGATTATCCGCCTGTGCTGCCTCGTGCAGGTAATTTTCAGGATTGCCTGTTACGTCGGTACACCTTGGTTCGTTTCTTAAAAAATCCAGCCCGACGGAGTCAATCGCCAACGGGTCCTGCGAGGCGAATATACTGGAGCACCAGTCATCGCCGAAAGATACCCACTTTATAACCTCATTGCCTTGATTTCTTGCCGGGTACAATCCGTCAATCATATAAAGAAGCGTCTTTCCGCTCAGATGCTTATAGCCGTTCAAATTAACCAGACAATTATACGAACCCATGGAATTTTCCCGACGGCCGTAATTGTGCATCGGCGAAGGCGTCCAGCCGCCTCCGGACGGAAAGTACGTTGTTCCAAAGTGATTCTTTGCACACAACGTAATACCGAACAGCGAGTGAGGCCTGAGCAGCGCCATGTTTATCAGGTACTTGGCGCCGGTAACACATTGCGGCAGGTAGGCGGTTCCGGACTTCGTATAGAGCGGATTGCTGCTATCGTAAGTCGCTCCGGTACGTCCGTTGCGTGCCAGGTTAGGCTTGACCACGAACCTGATATCTCTGAAATGAGGGTTGGGATCGCTCCTGACCTTGTCGTAAATAGGATCTCCGATATATCGCGAAGCATCGTAAATCGTAATCGCAGAGCCCGGAACACCCACCAATTCTATAAGCTGCTTGACAACTGAGTAAATCACATGTGGACTGGGAGTACCTTTGCTTGATGACCAGCTGCCCCCGCTGGTGTTCTCCTGATTCATATTGATTTTGATAGCTATCTTCTCCGGGGACTGGTAACCGAAGTCTCCAAAGCCCTTGGTTTGGTTAAAGTGTCGAAAAAGCGCATCCCAGGCATTGGTATCGCTCGATTGGTTCGTCACAGATTGAATGGTTTTAGAGACCATCAGATCAACTGCTTGCTGATTAGTATTATTATCGTCCCACCAACTGCCTGTGGCCCCGTCCCAACTGGTCGCTCCGGGGTCATGAACCCATACAACACGACCGGGATAAATCCCTTGTGCTATGCCCATGGGGCTGTTTGGCTGCTCAGAAGGCAGGAATGCCGCTGTTGCGGAATTTTGCTCAGTTATAGTCAGAGGCAACCATACTGCCATAACACCCGCGGTAATACAAATCCCCGCAAGCACATACCGCGATTCACGAAGGACTTGCCTGGCTTTACGATATGCTAAAGCAGAACCAATCAGTCCTGTAATCCAGACCACAAAACCACTCGCAAGCGGCGCTGCAAAACGCTGGCAGGGGTATGTCGCGCGGGAAGGCTTTGGGATTACGCGGATCAAAAACCATATCAGCGACAACAATCCCGCAATGGGACAGACCCACATCAACCAGCGATATTTCCGGTTTCGCCCGGGACATTTACCTGTTTTTGAACACTGCCGGGACGTTTGAGCCGAATGCCCGGAACTTCGGATTGTTCGAGAAACCGACGAAATGGATTGAGTCTTTCTGAACAACATTTTCACACCTCCATAATTTACGGCTTCACTATTCAGTTTTTTGTTTTCAACTTTTTTTATTATACTTTCTCGCGCAGAGATATTCAATACTTACCGGCAGGCTAATATTTTCAGAAAAGGTCGCACTAACACCAAAATAATCCGGCAGCAGTGGAAAAAACGACGTCGTGGAAAATACCTTACTCTTACATAATGCCCGGGCCAATACCGATTCAGCCTAATCCCGTTTCGTTTCGTACTGATTAGGGCGGGGAACTCTTTTTAACAGGCCAGTTTAGCCGGAACGCATTAAGTGCGGGATTGCAGAACGAAGATTCTATTTGGCATAAACCCCGAATTAGTAAATTTGTTTGTCTAAATGTTTAACTTGTTCGTAGTCACCTTCTTCTGCGAAGCAGAGCCAGGCCGCCAAGGCCCAGCATAACTATCGTCGCAGGCTCAGGGATCATCTCTGCGATAGTTTGCGCCATAAGGGCCTTATAATCATCGGTGATGAAGTCTCCCCAACTTGCAGGCCCGTTACGCGGATCGCCCTCGCCATAGTATAACTCTACATCGTAACCCCAGTGCCCCAAGAAAGCTCGTCGACCACCTGCGACGCCATATTCTGCACCGGAGTTGCCTGCGTCGAAGTCTGTACCTGCCGCGTAGTCGATCAACATCGGCTGGCCATCCAACGTGGCAACAACAACGCCACCAGCAACAATTTCCTCTGAGGAATTGGGTAGATACACACCTTTCGGGGCCTCGCCGGAAGTCGGTGCTTGTGACCAGTCAAAAAGAGAGGGGGTAGTGGGGATGAATGGATGGAGATCCACTACGTCAATATCGGTTACCGTCTTCTCCGCATCGCTCGAACCGCCGGTTGTCCAGCCCCACTTTTGATCACTGCCTCCACTGGTCAGGTGTCCACTGCATAACAGCAGAGGATTATTCAGCTCATTCCAGGCCTTTCGGTCGTCGTCGTAGCCTCCACTGTTTGTCATGTGGCTGACGATGACCAGGCCGGCACTTTCCAAAGCCCCGACTTTCGCCGGGTCATCAAAGGGATTGTTATTTTCCTGGTACGCCTTACCCATCCCGCTGGTATCCACAGTGTAGCCGAGGCTTTCAAGCCATTCCACCAGCGCATCGTCCGCGTGGTTACCATCTGGATTCGTGCCGGGAGCATCGCAATCGCTGATTAGTATGATGTCGTAAGTTGCATAGGCCGATCCCGTCAGGCAAAACACAAGTGCTATAATCAAAATAACCGATCTTTTCATCATTTGCCAATCTCCATACTAACTGTAACTTGGCCAGCAAAACCGGGACCTATATCGTTCCGTTCCCTCCTGGCGCCAGAACCTCAGGCAGCCCGATCTGCAGTAGGCCGTCGTATATCACTTGCTGGATATTGAGCTTATGAGGCTTCGCAGGGGAGCAATAGCGGAACATCGCACCGACCTTCGTTCAGCTATCAGGTTTATTTCCACTTATAAAGAATCGAGAGCAAGACTGAGCCCTTAGCTGTCGCGAATGCAAACCGGTACTGCTCTTCAGTACCTAAGATGCTCTCTTCTGAGGCTACAAGCGAAAATACATATTGTTTGCGACAGGTATAGACTTCCACTTTGTGGTTGTACCTGTCTAAAACAACCTTCAAACAAGCAACAAAGAATCTTCACCAAGCCGTGTGTTTGTCAAACAAACTGTTTTGGGAACTGACTTTTCTCCTCTTCACTACCGAAGCAGTCTGAATTGTGAGGCGAAATGCAAATACTTCATAAGCAAAGCACCAACCTCACATCCAACTCATGTCCCCTCACCTAATACATCTTAGGTGGTTGCCCAGGAACTATGGATTTTCAAACTCCAGAAAGCCAAAATCCTTAAAAATCAACTGGCTTCGCTTATCTATTTTTACCAAAATACCTATGTTTACGTCAAGGAAAATGTCTCATTAAGTAGCGAATTTATGATTGAATTCTGCAGCAATCCGTAACTTCAGTTTTAATAAACACTTACAAAAGCTTTGAGGGAAAATACCTACCCAAAATTCCGGTTTAAGCGATTATTTTTTGGCATTACAATACCTGTTTTACCACAGAAGAATTTCAATCATCTGTTTGCTTTTCATTTTCCTGTTCTGTGCCGCTATCCTCATCTGTTTGGCTTTCGGCATCCGTGCTTTCCTGAGAAGGTTCGGCCTGGGCCTGCTCAGAATCTTGAGGCGTTTGTACTTTTTTATCTGTTTGTAAAGAGTCGTCTGTCACTTCCGCATCCGGTGCAGGTGTGGCTTCGGCCTCAGACTCCTGGCCTTGTTGCTCATCAGACATGCCCGGCTCGGTATCAGCGGCTGTATCGTCCTCGCTTTTGTCTTTGTTTTTAGTAAACTGCTCCATATCAGCGTCAGAAAGGACCTTCTCAGGGCCGCCCGGGGCTCGCTTTCTACCGGTCTCGGCAGCCTGCTCTTCTGCAGCCCACTTAACCCTTCGCAAACTCAAACCGATTTTGCGGGCATCAGTATCAACCTTCAGAATTTTAACTTCGAGTTCGTCGCCGACCTTAACAATATCCTGAGGCTTATCAATCTTATGGTCTGCAAGTTCGGAGATATGCAATAGTCCCTCCAACTCCATTTCAAGCTCCACAAATGCACCGAAATTAGTAAGCTTTGCCACCTTGCCTTTGATAATGTGTCCCGGGATATACTTTTCGGGGATAGCACGTATCCAGGGATCTTCGGTCATTTGTTTTATTCCCAGCGACACTCGTCGTTTTTCTTCATTGACTTCCATAACAATACATTTTATTTCCTGCCCCTTATGCAGCGCCTCGCCGGGATGGCTGTGCTTCCTTGTCCAGCTTAAATCCGAAATGTGTATCATACCGTCGATGCCGGGCTCTACTTCTACAAAAGCACCAAAATTGGTCAAGCTGCGCACCTTGGCCGAAACAATCGCTCCGACAGGATACTTCTGAGAAGCTATCGCCCAGGGGTTTGTTTGAGTCTGTTTGAGACCTAACGAGATTTCTTGCTTTTCTCTGTTGACATTCAACACAATGACTTCTATATCGTCCCCGAGATTGACCAGCTCGCCCGGATGCGCAAGACGCTTGGTCCAGCTCATCTCGCTGATATGTACCAGCCCTTCAATACCATCTTCAAGTCGAACAAACGCGCCATAGCTCATAACGTTGACGACCTTGCCCTTGACCTTCGCTCCGATTGGATAACGCTCTTCAACATCATCCCAGGGACTGGACGTCTTCTGCTTCAAACCCAGTGAAATTTTCTCGTGCTCTTTATCAACACCAACAACTATGCACTCTATCTCCTGATCAAGCTCAACAACCTCCGATGGATGTGATATTCTGCCCCAGCTCAGGTCGGAAATATGCAGCAGACCATCCAGACCGCCCAAATCCACGAATACACCGAAGTCGGCGATGTTTTTAACAACACCTTTTCGCAATTGACCGACCTCGATTTCTTCCATGATTTTTTCCTTGCTGCTCCGGCGTTCTTCTTCTATGAGTTTGCGCCTCGATATGACAATATTTCTGCCTTCCACATCAATCTTGAGAATCTTGCAATCCATTTCTTTACCAATGAATCTGCTGATATCGCCCGGCTTTCTGATATCAACCTGAGAAGCCGGCAAGAACACGGGAACTCCAATATCTACAAGCAAACCGCCCTTGATTCGCCTTATCACCCTGCCTTTAACAACATCGCCCTCTTCTTTCGTTTCGAGAATTGTTTTCCAGCCTCTTATCAGGTCGGCTTTACGCTTGTTTAATAAAATAAGACCGCTTTCAGAATCAGTATCTTCAAGAAGAACTTCGATCTCTCTTCCCTGCTCTATTTGGTCAGAATCATCAAATTCACTCGCATCCACAATCCCTTCGCTTTTGAGGCCAACTTCCACAATAACATCATTTCCTATCTGCGATACGATTGTTCCTTTGAGAATAGTTCCCGGCAAACGCGAATCCACTTTCGTCTGCAGAGCTTCTTCCAGGAACTCATTTTCCTGCTCACCGAACATTTCGCTGACCTGCTGGTCAAGCTTCTCCTGCGATAAACCCAATTTGTTAATTATGTTTCTATCTACCATTTAGATCAAATCCCTCTGTGGAGTCTGCGTACCCAATTTATCGGCGCCCCACATTTACGCCAATAAGCCTCTGTGCAACACAGCACAAATGTTAGCTCTTCGGTTAATCATTTATAAAAACACATTTGCCCACGCAGCAAATGCAATCTACATTAAAACGACAATTGGAAAAAGATACTTATAACAGAAAGAAACGACTTTTTCAAGAATCTCTTTGCTTTTTTTCGCAAAAAGCTTTGCCTTATCTTCGGTTATAATCGAATAATTCCAGATTCTTCACAAATTGAGTTATTATCCAGTCAGGCGTCGATGCCCCCGCCGTAATACCCACCGTATTCTTGCCTGAAAGCACGCTTGTGTCAAGTTCATTCCAGTTTTGCAGGTGAAACGTTTGCTTATTTTCTTTTGTGCAAAGCTCCGCTAATCTCCGGGTGTTGGCACTTTCCAGACCTCCGAGAACGAACATTATATCCACCTGTCTGCACAACTGCACAGCCGATTCCTGTCTCTTTATTGCCTCCTTGCACAAAGTATTGATCACTTTCAACTCGCTAAAGTTTCTACGTCCTATAGCACCAAGCATTCTGCCGAGATGCTCCGGATTTTGCGTAGTTTGACAAACAATCCCCAGCTTGGCATTTTGGGGCAGTTTATGCAAATCCGACTTGTCGGTAATGACAACAACATCCCTTGCGCAACCAACGACTGCCTGGACCTCAGGATGATTCTCCTCTCCTATAATTACGACTTTATAACCGTCCCTTTCAAGCTCGCCGGCTATGTGCTGGACCCTTTTAACCAATATACAGGTGGCATCAACAATATTGAGTCCTTTTTCTTTGAGCTTGGCTATTTGTTCGGGAGCGGCACCATGAGAACGGATAAGAGCCGTCCCGGACTGAATTTTTTCCACGTCTTCTACTGTTTTTAATCCAACTTTGGCCAATCGCTCCACCTCGTCTTTGTTATGAATAATCGGGCCGAAGCTATAAACAGGCTTACCGGCTATCTGGTTCGACAGTGTTTTTTCCGCTACACTGATAGCGTTTCTAACTCCGTGACAGAATCCACACTTATCCGCAACTAAAACCTTCATGAAATCACACGCTTACACCAAAATAAAGCTCGAGCCTGCTTTTTAACGGCTTTTTCAAAAACGTACTTGTAGTGGTTACTTCTTCGGCAGCAATATCTCAATATCTTTGAACATCACATGCACATCTTGTCCGCCATGCAGTTGAAACGCCAGGTGACCCTCCAGGCGCCCCTCATCATTGCTCAACTCAGCCGACTTATTGTTGTTTACGTGTACTACTATGCGTCGGCCGTGGGCAGAAACTGCCATTTGATTCCACTGTTCGGGCTTGAACCACTTTTTGATTTCCTCACTGTCGGGCTTGACGACCCAACCCCGGCCGCCGGTATCGTATAATCCACCGACGTCACTGGTTGCATCTATTTCAGCCTGGAAGCCGTGAACTCCGACTCCACTGCCAACTTTGTCCGCACGGAAGTAAAAGCCGCTGTTACCCTTTAATGCCTTAAACTTCAGCCGGACGGTGAAATCGCCGTATCGTTTATCACTTACCAGAAGACCGTGCTGTTTCTCACTGCTGGCATTAGAACCCTCAATGATGCCGTCACTGACTTTCCATTGGCCTCCGGGAAGAGTATGCCATCCTTCAAGTGACTTTCCATCAAAAAGCGGTTTCCATACGTGTCTGCCCATATCTTTTATGCGAATGTTCCGCCAGCTTACCTGTGCAGGCGTTTTCCCGCCGAAGCTGTGCACCTGCAGCCCGATGAGCCCGATCTGGTCGGCCGGGTCCCGGAAATCCGCGCACGGCACGCCATTAATCCATGTCCTTACCCAGTCGCCTACACATACCACCCGGTACTTGTTCCATTTATTATCTTTGAATGCCTTATTCTCAGCAGGATTCTTAGATGCGTCATACAACCAAATAGCTCCTCTTGACTCGTCCCAGATGCCGCCCGAAGCACCGCCCTGTTCGTTCGAGATTTCTACCTGATAGCCGTAGACAACTCCTGCTTTGCGCAGCCTTTCTACCCTTTTATTATTCCTTTCCACCCACGTTGTTATGTCTTTCTTGTAAATATGACTGCGTATCTGTACGCCTGAATTGAGTTGCGGATCTACATTAACTTCGAATTCGAGTTCAAAGTCACCGTATTGCTCCTTTGTGCAGAGGAAAGTATTGGGACTGCCTTTGACGGTGGTGCCGACAATCGTACCATCCTCGACTTGGTACTTGGCAAATCCACCTTGTACCTGCCATCCATCCAGGTTTTTGCCATTAAAGAGAGCTTTCCATTCGGCGTCCCTGCCTGAGTTTGTTTGCACATTTGCGTTTGTACAACCGACAGCGATAAGAAGCGGTATAATTTGTGCCATACTAATGAGTTTAGCGGAAAAATAGTTCATAAAAATACCTGCCTTTCAAAAAAATACTTTATCTATGGATCGAGTTATTTAAACACTGGATTCTATACTAAAAATTCAATACAATCCACTAAAACTTTTATCCAGTGATAAACTGTCGAAAAAGCTGTTCATATTTTGTAAAGTTTGTTCTTGACGTAAAAACACAAATCGGTTTTATTCATGGATGAGGGTGGATATTGGGAATTTTGTCAGGTTGTAATAGCCTATAATTAGAGGGCTTGTGTATTTAAGGAATGGTCACAAAACAATCTTAATATTCTTGGAAAGGATTGAACGATGCGAACTGTCAAACTTTCAGCGATTTTTGTTGTATGTGTCTGTGTTCTGCTGGTGAATGGCTGCGGCTCGGAACTACAGGACCTGCGAATCCAAAACGATACGCAGCAAAAGCTCATAGACCAGCTTCAGGCCGAACAGGAAGCAAACAAGTTGCTACTTGGACAGTTGAAAAAGCAACTTGCCGCTGCTCAGCAGAAAGGTGGCATCGAAGAAGAGACACTGCAGCAGAAAATTGCTGCACTTGAGCAAGATCTGGCCAACAAGAAGGAATTGATTGCTTCGATGCAGCAAAAGCTGCTTTTCGGTGGAGCTGCACTACCTGTGGAACTCAGTACTATGCTCGAGGACTTTGCCCAACAGAACGATATGGTTACGTACGATTCGAGCCGGGGCGTGGTAAAATTCAAGAGCGATTTACTTTTTGAAAAGGGCAGTGACACAGTCGCGTCATCTGCTACCGAAGCGGTTAAATCCCTTTGTGGAATCTTGAATACCGAACAAGGCAAAAAATTCGATGTTATTATTGCCGGGCACACCGACGATATTCCTATTGGCAAGCCGGAGACCCGCACAAAGCATCCGACCAACTGGCACCTGTCAACTCATAGATCAATATCCGTGCTGAACGTAATGGAAAGCAACAAGATCGAGCCAAAGCGAATGAGCGTACGAGGTTTTGGTGAATACAGGCCGGTGGAAGAAAATAAGCCCAACAAGCAGGGCAATCCCGCAAACAGACGCGTCGAAATTTATATTGTCCCTGAAGGAGTATAATATTTCAACTCCGATAAACCGCTCTTAAATCGGAAATTGGAGATCGAAAATACTGTTAGATGGCAGAACGCACTTTAATTATTATCAAGCCGGATAGCGTACAAAGACACCTGATTGGTGAAATAATCGCAAGATTCGAAAGAAAAGGCCTCAAACTTGTAGCCGCAAAATTTATGCTGCTGTCCGAAAAGCTGACGGACCGGTTCTATGCCGTTCATCGCGGAAAACCGTTTTTTAAGGCACTGGTTAAGTTTATGTCTTCGGCACCGGTACTTGTAATGGTCTGGGAGGCTGAGGGTGTAATAAATATTACCCGCAAAATGATGGGTATTACTATCGGCTACGATGCCGAACCGGGAACTATCAGGGGGGATTTCAGCTGTTCTCAAAGGTACAACCTTGTCCACGGTTCTGACAGCCCCGAATCGGCTCGGCAGGAAATTGAATTGCTTTTCCGGCCGGATGAAATAATCGATTACGAGCTGACTGACACACAGTGGCTTTATAGCTGAAAAACAGGTCCTAAAAAAAGCAACGCCACATCGGCTTTTAGAGGGAAAATTCCCGCCCAGACTCTCAAATCGCGAATTACAACATCCTTCGTAACGATTCATCAAGCCGTGAGTAGACCCTTTGAAAAGGCTTTTCTGCTTGAATTAGTACCGTCTTTATAGTACAATAACGGTCGTAAATATAAACTTGTCCTGGAGGATGGATATTGAGATGAGAAAGCTGGTTTTTACCTTCTTATGCCTGCTGTCGGTTGTCGCGTCTGAGGCGAAAATAATCACCGTTGACGATAATGGGCCTGCGGACTTCGATAATATCCCTGATGCGATAAATTCATCCCTGCATGGAGATACTATTGTTGTAAAGGCGGGTACGTATAACAGGAATATTTCTTTCAATAATATGGCTGTCACACTTACCAGCGAAGACCCGAATGATCCAAACGTCGTCCAGTCGACTATTATTGCCGTTGGTTCGAGCTACAGCGTAAGTTTTGATTTTGAGGAAGGCAGCGGTTCGGTCCTTATCGGCTTTACTATAACCGGCCGGGGCATTCACTGTTACGGCACATCGCCGACAATCTCAAAGAACATCATCAGAAATTGCGACAATTATGGCATTCATGGAGAAAACAACGCTGCACCTGTTATTTCGGACAATACGATAAAATCCAACAGCTGGCAGGGAATATACTATTGTCACGGACCAATCACAAACAACATTATTTCAGAAAATAGAGGCGGGATAGCTTATTGTGACGGGCCGGTAACGAACAACATTATCTCAAACAACACCGACAACAGTTTTGGTCGCGGAGGTGCTCTGTCATTTTGCAAGGGCCGAATAACCGGTAATATAATTGCGTACAACTATGCATTTAATAAAGGCGGTGCGTGCTACGAGTGCACAGGTGACATTACAAACAACACTATAATTGGAAATGAAAGCAATATTTCAGGTGGGGCGTTGTGTAACTGCCACGGCAAAATCAGTAACAACATTATTGCCGGCAATAGAAGTAACAACGGCGGCGGTTTGTTCGGTTGCAGAAAGATATACAACAATACTATCGTGGGTAACATCGCGGATGAAAACGGCGGCGCTTTAAGCCAGTGCCCGGGTTATATCTCCAACAATATCATAGCATTTAATAAGGCGGGTTTCATCGGCGGGATTTATGGGGACTGTATTAGTTCTCACAATGCCTTCTGGTCAAATGAAGGTGGAAATTTCGGAGGCACCGCAACAGTTGGTAGCGGTGACATTGTTGCCGACCCGCTTTTCGCGAGCGAAGGTTACTGGGACGACAAGGGGACGCCGGAGAAAAGCGACGATTCATGGATTGACGGGGACTATCACGTCAAGTCCGAGGCGGGCAGATGGGATCCGGTTGGCCCCAACTGGGTTAAAGACAGTCTCACCAGCCCATGCATAGATGCCGGTGATTTTAATTCAGACTGGACGGCGGAATTGTGGCCGCACGGCAGACACATAAATATAGGCGTTTACGGCGGGACGGCTCAGGCAAGTATGTCACTGTCAAATACCGGCAATGTTGCCGACCTGAATCCTGATGTCAATGATGCCAATGACTGGGTAAATTACGAAGATATGGCACTTTTAACAGGCAAATGGTTGAGAGATGAAGTTTTGTTGTCAGAAGACCTCGACAGAAATGGAATGGTCGATTTCGCAGATTTTGCGATTTTTGTAGAAAATTGGCGGCCCCGGCCGCCGGCCCCGCAGCCGCCGATACCCAATCCGATGACCTGGGCGACTTTACCTTACGCAGCATCAACAACTGCAATTTCAATGAAGGCCACAACCGCCACCTCAACCGACGGCAGCGGGGTGGAGTATTATTTCAACTGTAATACCCCCGGTGGGCACGACAGCGGTTGGCAGGATGGAACAAATTATACGGACACAGGCTTGACTGCAAACACCGAATATTCCTACAGTGTCAAAGCTCGCAATAAAGCCAATCATATCGAAACCCAGTATTCGCACCCGGGTTCTGCAACCACTCTGCCCGAGGATAAAACCCCGCCAAGCCCCAACCCGGCGACATGGGCGAGAGAACCTTATGTATCTTCAGCCACGTCGATTCGCATGATAGCTACAACTGCATCCGATGCCGGCGGCGTAGAGTATTATTTCGAATGTACTTCAAATCCGGTTTATAGCAGCAAATGGCAGGACAGCCCCGTATATGAGGCTACTTCTTTGCCTAAAGGCGTGTACAGCTTTGTGGTAAGAACTCGTGACAAATCGCCTAATAGAAATACCACCGGTGACTCGACTGAGGTTACTATTGATCTTTATCCCCCTACACCTGACCCGATGCGGTGGGAATCGGTGCCGGATGAAATCTATCGCGGAGGCGGAACTTTCGATTATTGGGCAGTGATGACGGCTGCAGAAGCCACAGATCCCAGCGGTGGTGTGCAGTATTATTTCCAGTGCACTACAGAGTCAGGCTTCAGCAGCGGCTGGCAAAGCTCACGTACGTACGAAGTGAAACTCGGAAGAAGAGGACAGGGACATCTTTTCCGGGTTAAGGCACGTGACATCTTCGGGAACGAAACTGCCTTCTCATCTTTGCTGCCGGCCAACTGACAACGGGGTAATCACAAGACCTTTGTGATATTCAGCACAAGTTCATAGCCGGCCGGAGGATATGGCATTGCCATAAGATGCGGAAGCCACATCAGTTGCAGCAGACAAGACATACAGGCCCATACCCAAATGACCGTTGTTTGGTGCATAGGATAGTAAATCTAAAAGTCTGTGGATGATTATATCACTACTTAAATGCTTCCTGCTCCAGACGTAACAGGTGCCTGCCGGATCAACGTTTGGGTTTAAGGAGCCCCAGTCGCCAGGGAATCTCGCCGTACTTCTTTCCCTGCCTGTCTCGATTGGTCACCCCCTGAAACAGGAATCTTAGATCTGCTGGATGGATTTCAAGCTGTTCGTCGTATCCTGCCCGGATCAATTCTCCGTGACTGATTGAATCTGTCCAGTGCTCATCGGTTTGAAGGACATTTCTCATTGACGCAAATGCCTTGTCCTTTCGGGCTGTCAGGGTTCCCCAACCACCGTCCAGGCGGTCAGCCACATACGCCTTGTAATAGCGCCAGCCGTAACCATTTTGAGCCTCGATCAGTGTGAGATACTTTTGGTCCCCTCTGAGCCGGTAAGTGTGGCTGGCCTCGAATACATCTCCTTGAAGAGCCACGACCGGCGCCGACCAACCGACTGGGAAATCTGAAAGATTGGTCCGCGTACGCCACATCTTCCCATCAAGTGACGTGAAAAACAGATATGCCTTTTCCTTGTCACATATTACCCAGAAATCAAGCCACGCTTTAACATTAGCCGGTTTCGGGCCGACCAAAGGTTTCAAGGCAGTCCAGGAATCCGGGTCCGAGATGTCGGTGGAGGTCGAGTAAGCCGGCTGGTACCTGGGCTCCCATGAATCGTCGGCAGCCTGGCAGATCATGTACCATTTCTTATGTGGTGTGAAGTAGAAGACCTGCGGGGCGCAGAAATAGCCCTTGTGGCAATTCAGGATGTATTGCTGAGCCTCGCCGGCTTGACTCCATTCGGAAAACGAGAGATATATGATGGCATGGCTTCGCTTGCGACCGCGAACCGTGCAGAACAAATGCCAGCGTCCTTCATACTGCACGACTGAAGGGTCCTTGACCGACATCCATTGTTCGTCGCCGGAAAGCACCGGGCGAAGCACAGGAGGGCCTGTGGTCCACCGGAAGTTATCGGCCAGTAAGGAGGTTTCTCCGGCTTGTTCGTTTGACCTGTCTTTACCCGAATCCCCCATTGCATTTGATCCTTGCAGAAGAATCATAACTATAGCCAGGCTTATAACTCGCATTACCTTGTCCTTTCCTGTTGACATTGTTGCCGGACAGCACTTTCAGCGTTTTTATTTGTGCCGTCGTTTGGTTGACTTTTTATTTGGTATAAGGTTGTAACATTTCACCAAGTTGTCGAATTCTTTTTAAGACAATTCTTTTAGTTTTCGTGCTGCTCCATGTAATCCAGGGCCAGATAAGAAAGCGCTCTGACACCTAACTTCAAGCTGCTTTCATCGATATAGAAATCCGGGGAATGATGCGGCGCGGCGTCTTCGGCCGTCCTGTCTTTCGGCATCCCACCCAGGAAAAAGTACAGGCCGGGAATCCGCTGCTGGAAAAATGAAAAATCTTCTGCGCCTGTTATCGCCTTGATCTGCTTGACATTCTCATTGCCGGCGGCTGATTGCAGCGAAGGCAGCATCATGGCAGTAAGTTCAGGATCATTGTACGTCACTGGGTAGCCCGTGCTGATTCGTACATCCGCGACCGCCCCTGCACTTTCGGCAATCTTCGTTGCGGTCAGCCGTATCTTTTCGTGAATCTTCTCCTGCATCCGGGTATTTAGCGTCCGGATCGTACCGATAAGCTCGACTTCTTCGGGGATGATATTGCTTCGAACTCCGCCGTGAATGCTCCCAATGGTTATAACCGCAGCTTCTTCCGTCAACTCTGTCTGCCTGCTAATGATTGTCTGGAGCCCCAGGATAATCTGTGCGGATACCGTAATCGGATCGATACCTGTCCAGGGAGTGGAGCCGTGCGTTTGCTTGCCTTTGACTTTAATTCGAAGGCCGTCAAAGCTGGCCATGATGCTCTGGGGGCGGTAGGCGATGGTGCCGGTTTCGACTATCGAGCGAATATGTAAACCGAAAATAACATCCACTTTTGGATTTTCCAGAACTCCTTGCTTGACCATTAGTTCGGCGCCTCCTTCTTCGTCCTGGGGGGCGCCTTCTTCGGCCGGCTGGAAAATAAACTTCACACTTCCGGCCAGGTCTTCTTTGGTGGAAGTAAGAATCTCTGCAACGCCCATGAGAATAGCAATGTGTGCATCGTGGCCGCAGGCATGCATCACACCGACATCGTACCCGTTGTATACGGTGCGGACTTTGGAGGCAAACGGCAAATCGAGGCGTTCGGTGACCGGCAGTGCGTCAATGTCCGCGCGGAGCGCAACTACCGGCCCGGGTTTGCCGCCTTTCAGCAGGCCCACAACACCCGTGTGCGCTACGCCGGTCTTAACATTCAATCCCAGACTCCTGAGATGTTCTGCAATCTTTTCGGCCGTTTTGAATTCCCTGTTTGATAGCTCCGGGAACTGATGAAAATGACGCCGCCACTCGATGACCTTCGGCTCAATCAAATTCGCTGACTTATCGACATGTTCCTTCAGCTTTTCGTTGGCATAGCCTGTTGTGACACTTCCGATGACAAGTAAATACAATAAAATCTTCTTCATAGCCTTATTCATCTCCTTCTTAGAGTTCTGAGTCTGACTATTGATTATATGGTTTCTGTTTTCGAGACAGATGGGCATGAAACAAATCCGACAATCTTTTCATTTAGTCGGGGGACAAGGCCGGCTGTTCTCAATGCCCGTCGGCGTCTCACTCGCGACAATCTTTTCTCTTGGTCTTAAAAAAGTCCGAATATAACCGCTAAGGGGAATCTATACCGCGGCGTCAGGATTTGCAAGGGGAAAATGCCGGTAAATCCGGGGACTTCAAATATCAATATTCAAAGCCGAATGATAAAAGAGATTGGTGGATTAAAGCGATATGTGTTTTTTTGAAGTTAAGAACGGTTAACGAAGGATTGTTGTATTGTCCCGCACCAATTGAGCTTTGGATTAATTGGTGCGGGACAATTCTCGAAGATTGTCGAAAATAATTTACGAGCCGCTATTCTGACGCAGCATTCTTATCATGTCACTCTGTGCTGTTTGTCTCCGCAGGTGACTCGATCTCCTCCGGGATGTACTGGAGCAACTCTTCCTTCAACTGTTCAAGGGCGGCTGGTATGTTGTTGCTTATGAGATCAGTTCTGTCCTGCATATCTTCAATCTGCTGTTGTAATTCATCCTGTCCTTGCTTGATAGCACTGATGGAACCGTCTAACGTTTGGATGTCTTTTTGAATCCTTTCCTGGAACTTAAGTTGTTCCTGGCCAGTAATATCGATGGTGCCGACCAGCTCCCTCATGCTATTTTGAAGCATTTCCTGCACTCTTAACAGGTTTTGTTCGAGTGCACTTACATCGGTAGTTACTTTCTGGATTTTCTCCTGTATATTTTCAGTCGTACTTTGCCATTCCTGCTGGTTCTGCTCTATGACAGCAGCCGTGTTAGTCAGTTGCAAGTTATTGTTTTGCACGGTCTCATAAAGTTGTGTCTGCCCGTCCGCGACGGCAGCTATATCGGCGGTTACATCAGCAGCCGTTTGCCGGGTGCTGTTCTGCACATCTTCAATTCCGGCCCGCAACCCCTGCTGGTTCTGCTCGATTAAGGCCACCTTGTTTGTCAACTGCCGGTTATTGTTTTGCACGGTCGCGTATAGCTTAATCTGTTCATCTGTGACAGCAGTAATATTGGCAGCTACTTCCCGAGTGCCGTTCTGCACATCTTCAATTCCGGCCCGCAGCTCTTGCTGGTTTTGCTCGACCACAGCCATCTTGTCATTCATCTGCCGGCTATTTTTTTGTACGGTTTCGTACAGCTTGATCTGTTCGTTTGTAACAGCAGCGATATCAATAGCTACTTCCCGGATGCCGTTCTGCAGATCTTCGAATCTGGCCTGCAGCTCTTGCTGGTTCTTTTCGATACATACCGCCATAACAGCTATTTGCTCAGCATTGACCTCTGCGACTTCATGTATTTTGAGCTGGTTTTCTTCAATCCTGGCCATTTGCTCACCACATCCGGCCAAACCCAAACCCATTGCGACTATAACAATAGCCGGGATGCTTCTTTCCAGGAGTGTTTTTACGTTCAATCCTTTGTTTTGCATTGTTTGATTCCTTTCTTTTCTATTGGTATTCCATATCGGTTACAACATCCTATTCACTTATTAACGCTATCGGCAAAACCAGCTTGAATCCTTTAGTTTTTATAGGACGGGCTGAAAAGAGCTAAATAACAGAAATAACCTGAACAGTAGTCGGTTAAACTATGCACCGTAACCTTTTTACAATGCATGTGTTTCTATTTGTTAGCTGCGATAGGCAATTATCAATCAAATCTTCCTTCTATTTATCTGCAGTTCTATTCATTCATCATTTCTTCAAGTATTTCAGCAGCATCCCGGACCATTTCGGGACAAATGGAGGTAAATAAACCAATTTCCTTTGCACTTCTGAATCCTTCCGGCTCACTGATATCGCAGTCAAGCAGGTCTCTGCAAACAATAGAGCCGTTGCGCTCTTCGAATCTGAATGCAAATTCTCTGACAAGATCATAAGTTTTTTCTCTTGACTGTTTATCGTTTGTATGAGCGTTGCCGTGTTTAAGACCAATAACCATAAACGCCCCCGTAACCGCACCACAGGTCCGAGCCATTCGTCCCATTCCTCCTCCAAATCCGCAGGAAATCTTCAAAGCTGCCTCTTGAGAAAGTCCAAATTCTTCAGCGTAAACTGAAAGCACTGCCTGTGAACAGCAGGAGCCTTCTTTAAAACAGTTGACCGCCTTTTCAACTTTCGTACTCATAACATTGCTCCCTATGTTTGAAAAAATTTTTGCATAACAGGTAATCGATAAAAGAGCGAACTGAAATCGAATGCGATTGTAATACGGTGCGTACAGAGTATCCCTGGTCGGAAAATCATGTAGATTCCAAGCGCTTGTATAAAAAGCGACGTTAACATTGATGATTAGTACAGGCCACGGCGCCACTGTCAACACAGTTGAGTGACAATTTTCGCGACTTTATACCCCCATAGTGAATTTATAACATTTTACCATACTCGCCGAAGCGAGGGTGCGGCAAAACACCGGACTAATGACTAATAACGACCCATCCCCCCCATATCTTCGTACATTAATTCTTCGTCGTAATTTTCTTCCATCATTTGCTCGTCATATTCTCCTCCGAGCTGCCTGCGCCCACTGGTGCCGAAGGCTTTGAAAGGTTCCTGAGGCTCTCTTGACAATTTTACAAGGGATCCAAACATAGTCCCCATATCTGCAGCCCAGTACGTCGGACTAACAGGCATATGCTCAATATTGATCCCGTCATAGCTGTAAAGCATTTCGTAATAACGTCTGGTACGCAGCATCTTATCTCCGGACCAGTCATTCACCGGCACAGCATCAACCATAATGGCTCCGGTACTATAATCAATCGTCTCTGGCATTGTGCTTGTCTCTGCAGCAGGTTGGGCATAAGGAGTAATTCGCTGGCTCGTAGTGCGTTCCGGTTTTTCAGGCTCAGGCTCAATGACATCTCCTATAACATTGCCCGGTCTTACCTTGAAGTCCTCGGTGTACCAGTGGCCCAGCAGATATCGGCAGACTGTAACCGTGATAGTCTTTGCGGCCTCTTGAATGTCCTTTGCAAAGAAGTACAACCTTCCCGGTATCTCTACTGTATCGGTAATATCTGAAAAGTCACTCCATAAAACAACTTCGTTGTTCCGCGATTTGTATTGCTCACTTAACTGATTCGTACCAGCCACCGGATTAAAAACGCCTAACCGAATTCTGTATCTGTAGGTCCTTCTCTGCTCAACAGTATCATCATACGCCCAGAACACCAGAGGCTCTCGGAGCTTCGCAAAATCCGTTGTTCTGGTAAGTGTCAGCGCATAGTACTTATTATAAACGTCGTTTATCGACGGCCCCCTTGTGGATCTTCTACCTGTACCCAGATCTTCCATTCCGACATCATAAATCATATCCTGCGTGTCTGTTGATGTCCTCCGCCCCGAACTCGAACGCCTTCTACTATTGGTCGAAAGGCTACTATCGCCCAAAGTCCCGCTTCTACTGCTCGTGCGATCACGGCTTCCTCTCTTGCGCGTGCCTGTGCTATCTGCACCTCCAAACGCATCATACGCACCAGCTCCTCCTGCGGACCCTCGTGTTCCGATACCTCTTGTGTCGGATCTTCTCGTGCGCTTTTCGCTAAGCCCCTTCTCTCGCTCCTGCCTTTTTGCTTCGCTGGCATCACGCTTTTGTTCCAGCGTTTCTTTTCTTTGAAAGTTCAGGAATTCGCGATACAACTGAGGAGGGAACCACTCCTCTTTGGCGGATGCGAACTGGTAAGCCTGCGGCTGCAACAAATCTATCTGAACCTGTTTGTCATCAAATTGAAGAGTCTGCACCTTTAATCCGCCCGGGGGCAAGTCTTTAATATCTTCTAAAATTTCGAACAATTTGCTGTAATGGTCAATCCTGGATCGAGGCACATCCTGCCAATCGCCCCATGTTCCATCATCATTCAATACTTGTCTTTGCAAATTTACTGCTGCAAAAACAGGCTTGGCGAGACACGGATCGGCCCATTGTTCTTCGACGTCCTCCATGAAATTTTCTTTAAACCTGTCGTACAGTCCCGCAATGTCGAACTTGCCCTCTACTGTGACAAGATCGATATCATTCGGCTCATTTCCGGCTTTATTATAAGGATTCTGCGGGGTAACAACGTCGATAGGCACATAGGCCGCCGCTCTAATGTACTCGATTGCCACATCGTTAACTTCACCTATGCGAGGAAGATCATATACCCCACCGGCAGCACTTGCGTCCATGGCAACTGTGTACGGGTGCGGTAGCCAGAGCTTAGAATCAATATCACTTATAGCCGAGTCAAACATAGCAAGGAACTCACCAACTTTTGGTTCATATGGCTCCAGTTTGTCGGGCGGCTCGGCCAGCTTCTGCCTCAAAAGCTCAGCCTGTTGATACACATAATTATCAATAGAGATGGGGCTGAAGTTCTTGTCGTCATAGGAAACTACATTGGGGCTTAAAAGAACACGCGTTATTAAAAGCCAGACACAGATAAGCCCGACGATTACCAAAATCATCTTCTCAATATGTTCTTCGAAAAAACTGCCTATTTTAATCATGTCTCGTACCTCGTTTCACACTTTTCCTGAGAGTATCAACGCCTTGTCGTTTCTCCCTCTCCGGCAAGTGTTTTCTTGACCGACTCCGGTATAATTTCTTGGTAGCCCTCTTTGTTAAAGATATATTCACAAATTAAATCCAATACCACTACGCTATCTTCCCCATAGCGGTAAAGTTTGTGAAGCTGATCATCAGGGTCAACCGATCCTACTTTGCTTTCCAGGATCGATATTTGGTTGTGCTTGAATGTTTGAGATTGCTCCAACCCGTAAGGATATCCGTTGAATTTATGCTGCTTGGCGCTGCAAAGCTTCTGCATAAACGGCAAAACCGACTTTGCGGCAACTACAACAGAAACATTAAAATGTGTAACATCAATATCGCCATCAACCTTGGAGTATCTTCCTGTACAGGATTCTGCCAGCCCATCTTTAGAAGTAATAACATACTTGGGCTTATCGGCGTTCTCCCTCTTTGTGTCTGTGCTTGTGCGGCTGCCTCTTCCCCTGAATACTCCATGACTCATTCTCGAGCTCTTTAGACCCATAGTAAAACTTATATTCAGAAAACGTTTTACAGGTGCCGCCAGAACATTGTCATAGCCGGAATTCATGGATGAAATGGTATCGAGGATATCTTCGATGACCCAGTAAGCTAACTGGTGATACCAGCAATCCTCGACGGCCTCTTCCTTGGTAGCATCATATTTGTACTCTGCCCAAAATTCAAAGCCGCTCAAATCTATCGGATTGACGTAAACAGAAATAGATTTGGCTCTGGCCTGGCACATCTCGTCAATTATCATGCGCTGAATGCTGCCAATACCACCTGGCATCATCATCCCCCCGTAGGGACTTCTCGACATGTTTATCGAAGGTCCCATCGATAAACCCCCCATCCTTACGCGCGATTGTGCCGATGAATTCTCCAAACCTCTCTCCAACTCGGCGTCCGTAGGACAGTCGCGACCATTGACACTGACAATCCGTTCGTTGATCCCGTTGCGAAAATGCTGACCGAATTCCTGAAAAATCAATCCGGAGAAACCGTTGGGATCGGGCTCGGGGAATATAGTATAGGTTAATAAAGCTCTCTGGGTGCTCTGAACGGCTAAGTTTGCAATATCGTTGGCATCGTTTGCATGGGCCTTTTGTCGCTCGACCTCCATTGCATATTGCTCGCTGGAAACAGCTCTTCCCTCCAGACGGCGGACTCTATCACCCCCATTTCGGACACTATCCTGAGTTATCTGCTCACGGAGTTTGCTGCTCATAAGCTGAGTAGGGACAAAAAGAATAACACTAACCAGTGCTATGATAACCGGTACCAGCAGCGATAGATTATTCTTAAAAACACTTAATTTCTGTAAGATAACTTTGAAATTTGGTATATCCATTTTTTTCTCACAAATCCATGTCGGGTAATTTACTTCCGCCGGTGGAACTTGGACTTGTCGGCGAAGCCGGCGAACTTGGCCGCGGTCCGTACAGAGGATTCACAGGCTGAGCGGGGGGCTCAGGGGCATCTTTCCAGGTTAGTTTTACATTTAATATAAACCAGTGATCACTGACTTTAAAAACAGGTTTGCCCAGGTAGAGTTTCTGTTTTCCATCCTTGTCCATCTCAGCAACCTTATTTATGACCTCCTTGGTCATAGGATCAACCAAAATCCATTCGCTTGTATAATCCGTCCCGGTTCCGGTCACTGATGTTGTTTTTGTAGTGTGTATTATCTCTTCCCATACTCCGATCCCCGGAGGCATTTCAGCATCCAGGGTTACTTCCTTGATTTCCAGATTGAATTGCTTGGGATCCTGTTTTTCATACAACTCGAAAGGACTGTTGGCATCTTCGACTAAATCGTTAAGGTGTTCCAATCGAGTAACGAATCCCCATTTATCCTGTTTGTCTCCAACGCTGTGAGGGTCCATCAATTCACCTAATTCAGTTATGTTGTTACCATAGGGACTATAACCAGCTATGGTGATTACAAAGCCACGCTTCTTTTCCTCTGCACCCTCGGTTCCAGGTCCGTAACCCATGGGACTGAATTGATATTGTCCCACTACTTCCTCTTCCATCATCATTTCATACTCATACTCGCCCATATCGCCCTCGAGCTCTCCACCTTCAAGTCCGGGGGCGCCACGTGACCTGCGCCATAGATCTGCGCTGCCAAATTCTGTGGTCGCAAGGTCATTTGCATAAAAAACCGACATGCTCGTAATAAATATCTGCTTTCGGTCACTCCGTCGAAACTTCATGACTTCTTCGACGTCACCTTTTGAGAAGGCCTGATAGAGCTTGGCCTGTTCCGGAGTATTCTTCTCATTCGGCAGTGCTGAAATGATTGTCTGATACAGCATGGGAACAATTTTACGATATTTGAAAGGTTCAAACTCTTTCTGTATCATTGCCTCGTATCCGGAGCCTTTACTTTTTTCCTCTTCGACCTTCTTTCCTGCATCTTCAACTTCACGAAGAATCATGTTAGTTTTTTGTCGTATTTGACTATTCTTCGTGTAATTCATTCTGTCCCAGCCGGTCCTCGCAAAGCATAGAAGGGATGCCGCAAGCAGTATACACGCTGCGGCAATAAAGTACTTGCCCTTACCCGCCCAGGCTCTCGACCGCGTAATACTGCTGGGCAACAGATTGCTTTCTATCTTGGCAAGACCCAAACCCTGCAAAGCAAGACCGTAAACGATTCCAAAGTCACAGACATTTTCGTGGAATTTAGCTGGCGAAACACCCTGGCCAATCCCAAGTCGTTTGAATGAATCCGGCCTCTCAACAGGTATCTGCAACGTCTGCTGGAGATATTTGAGCAGGCCTCGCAGTTTTGTTCCGCCTCCTAAGGCGATGATCCTTGTTATTTTAGTATTGGGATTGGAGCTGTTGTAAAAACCCAGAGATCTCTGTAATTCAGAGGCTAAGTCCGTAAACACAGGCCTCATCGCCTGGAATATCTGCCGGGCATACTTGCTTACAGGAGCTGTACGTTTTAGTTTTTCGGCTTTTTGAAAATTCAGCTTGAATGTATCTGCTATTGCTTTAGTAAAGGCGTTACCACCTATAAGAATACATCTTTGCCAGACGGCTGACTTTGTGCAGACAACCAAATCAGTATTATCAGCACCTATGTTGAGGACCACAGTTGCCCGACTATCGGAAGTGACCAGGTCGGGACGGTCGTGCAATAAATAATTGTACAAGGCCATAGGTGCCATTTGCACGTAGCTGACCTGTACATCTTCCCTGTTAAAGTACTCCAGTGCCGAGTTTACCACTTCATTTTTAATGGCAAAAATTCCTACCTTGATTTCAGGACTGTCCGGCTCTGTCATCAACTGCCAGTCCCACTGGACATCGTTAATACCAAAAGGAATTTGCTGAACCGCCTCAAACCTTACCATTTCAGGAATGCGTTTTTGCTCGACAGGCGGCAGGTTCACAAATCTTGCAAAACTATTCTGGCTCGGTACAGAAACAGCTATCTCTTCTAAGCTCAAATCGTACTTATTGACAAACTTGCGCAGGCTTAACGCGATAAGCTCTTCTCTTTCCGCTTCTGTCACATCACCCCCGCTAAGGATTTTTCCATGACGTATATTGTCGAAGCCCATTACTTCAACAACACCACGTTCTGTACTCAGGTACAATGCTTTAAGGGAATTGTTCCCGATATCTATCGCCCAAACCGTGCCGGGTTCCGCAGCCATAACGCACCTCTCGCTAAGTTATCAATCAGCCTTGTAAATCCATTCCAACATATATACATTATATCATATTATGAAAACTTTTTCCATAAATACTCTTGGCTGTAAAATCAATCAGTATGAAAGCCAGCAAATTCGAGAGCTGCTCGAACAGTTCGGACTCCAAGCGGTCGAACCGCCCGATAAGCCCGACCTGGTCGTTATCAATACCTGTTGCGTAACTCACACTGCCTCAGCCAAGAGCCGACAATACCTTCAAAAAGCTCGTAAGCAGAGTTCTAATGCCATTGTAGTAGTCTGTGGTTGTCTGCCAACTGTACAAATAGGTGAATTGAAGACCCCAGCTGGAAATTTTCATCTTGTTAAAGATCGAAGCGATCTTATTCCTGCGCTAAGCCGAATAGCCGCCGGCAAAGCGGTCGCCCCGAACTCCCAAAGCCCTCAATCCAGTTCGAATAATATAATTAAATCAAAAAACGACTGTAAAATCAAGTATAAAAATGAATTGGATAATCACTTAAAGCTGCCACCTTTAACTGCCTTTAAGGGCCAAACCAGAGCTTTTCTAAAGATTCAAGACGGTTGCGATGGATACTGCACCTATTGTATTGTACCTAAAACCAGGCCTTTTGTTCGCAGTAAACCAGTGGATGAGGTCCTCAGAGAAGCGCAAGCACTTGTCGAATATGGGCATAGAGAGATTGTTATATCAGGAATATTTCTCGGAGCCTACGGCCGGGATAGCGTTAGACGAAAAAATTGGCCTAATTTGAGGAACGATCATTTGGCTGACCTGCTCGATAAAATGGCGGAAATACCCAATCTTGCGAGGATAAGGTTGAGCTCCCTGGAGCCCGCCGATGTTACGAGGCGATTGCTCGATACTTTCTGTAAACATCCTAATATTATGCCGCATCTGCACTTGCCGCTGCAGTCAGGTTCAAACACTATCCTGAAAAGGATGTGCAGGCAATACAGAGTTGAAGATTTTACAGAGAAAATTGAATCAATAAAATCCCGGCTCGACAGGCCTGCCTTAACGACCGATATCATCGTTGGTTTTCCCGGCGAAACGGATGCCGATTTTAATCAAACCGTTGATTTAGCTAAAGATGTAGGTTTTGCGAAAATGCATGTTTTCAGCTTTTCGCCGCGTAAAGGAACTGCTGCTGCCGATATGCAATCTGCTATAGATAATAGAATTATAAAAAAACGATCACAAATCCTGCGTGATTTGGATATCGAATTGGGGCTAAAATATCGTCGACAATTTATTGATGAAAATGCTCAAATTTTAGTGGAAAATGACAAAGGACAGTTTTGCGGACGAAGCGAGAGATACTTTATGGTTTATCTCAAAAAAACGGAAACGAAGCTTAAAAAAAATGACTTGTTAAAGGTAAAACTGGTTGAAAATAGTCGGCAGGGAATAATTGGCATCCCTACCTGTTAAAGAGGTTAAGATTCTAATCAAATTGATATTGAAATTTACCCTGCCTATCTTTTGACAAACAAGCTTCCCGGTAGCTGCTTTATCAAGCTTTTCAGCCGCAGTGATATCAGGGTTGCATTAACGCTTCCCGGCGTCAGGTTCGTATCGGCTATTATTTGTTCTATGTGCAAAGGCTCCTTGCCCAGGTAATTATAAATCGTTTTTTCATCCCCGCTCAGATTCAACCGGCTCACATCAAACAGAGGCTTCTCTATATTATCGGACACCTTTGCCGCTGTTGCACTTACATGTCCTTCCAACTGTTCACCGATATAGCCGAGTGCTTCCATCACATCCTCAACGGATTCGATCAGGCTCGCCCCCTGTTTTATCAATTGATGTGCCCCCTTACTCAACGGCGAATCAATTTTACCCGGTACTGCCATCACCTCCTTATTGTAATCTAAAGCAGCCCTGGCGGTTATCAATGCTCCTGAATGAAAATCGGCTTCCACAACAATTGTCCCAAGCGACAACCCGGCTATTATCCTGTTGCGAGGAGGGAAATTCACCGACAACGGCTCGTACTGCAGCGGCAATTCGCTAATGCAGGCGCCGGATTCGGATATAAACTCGAATAGTTTCTTATTCTCCGGCGGGAAGATATTTGCCAGGCCACAGCCCTGCACTGCGATTGTTCGTCCGCCGGCTGATAACGCGCCCTGATGTGCAGCTGTATCTATACCGCGGGCCATTCCGGAACAGATAGTAAAGCCGGCTGAACTTAAAAAATGAGCCAGTCGAGAAGACTGTTCCTGGCCATACAAACTGCAATGTCGAGAGCCAACTATCGAAATAGCTAAATTGTCCTGGCGAGTCAAACTCCCCTTTATATAAAGGACAGGTGGAGGGTCGTAA
>Ga0307378_10001795_pt1 | contig 34056 bp, 27 predicted proteins | sample UN1MG_FD_202238 | JGI IMG/M metagenome (GOLD analysis project Ga0307378, IMG submission 202238) | Soil microbial communities from Risofladan, Vaasa, Finland - UN-1 | ecosystem: Environmental > Terrestrial > Soil > Coastal area > Acid sulfate soil | place: Finland: Risofladan, Vaasa | collected... | reverse complement strand
GGTTTTGCCTTCTCAGGCGGTTCGGCCTCGATAATCAGCGCCCGATAGTGCATTCCCGCAATCCGGATGCCGTTTTGGTTCACCTCAGCATCCTCCCAAAGATGCCGTGCCTCCAGGTAATTAAAATCCCGCTGGCTTTGGAAGCATACCTTCGCCGCCCGCCACGGCAGATGGTCGTTCAATCCCAATATTGCCAGCCCGCAGATGTGCCTGCTGTCCGTATTTAGCCAGCAGAGCCGTCGAACCGAATCTGCAAAGGGCCGATACTCGTCCCACCAGGCGCTGTTGGGACCCACGTCCGGCGGGCGCTCGTCGATGCGAGGGCCTCGCACCGAATAATAAAACGCGTGCGGATACAGCAGGTTGCATCCGCGAACGATAAGCCAATTCGTCAGCCATTTCATCTCTTTGAACGTAAAATTGTGACCGTACGCCCCGCAATATTCGTTCGAATTTCGTCGCCGGCCCAGGTGAATCATTGCCGATGAAGCACACTTGGCCTGGGTGGACTGTGCTCCTTCGAGGGCGCTTGGCTTGCCCGGCTCGATATACCGCCAGACGATATCCTGTCCCGGTATTTGAAAATACCGAAGCTGCCCGATGTCGTCCGGAGCGGCCGGATGTCCCGTCAGCGCGACGCCATGCTCCCGGCACCATCTCGAAATCGGCCCATAGAATGTTTCCTCCAGCCTGTGCTGCAGTGCCCGCTGGTAATCTCTTTTATATCGCTCCGCGTCCGGCTCGTCACTGTACCACAGCGCCGGCAGATAGGGGCGAAAGTCGTATCCAAGGTGCGAGCTGACATGTTCGAGTATGTCCGTTGTCCCCGGCATCGCCCCTCGCTCGCCTCGCTTAGCGAGAAACGAAGGCTCATCGGTAAAAATCGCCCGCACCGTTTTACCGAAATGCTCTTTGAACTGGTCGTAGTACCGTTGGTACACCAGCCGGATAAAACACGCCACCGCATCGGGATTCAGTATGTCACCCGCCGGCGGGGTATTCTCCGGCACCTCTCTGTGGTTATCTCGTCTCGGCGGGTCATCCTCGACAAAATGCAGGCCACGAATGACCGAGTATCCTTCACGGATGGCCCTGTCAACAATCGCAATTCGATGCCCGTTCTTTTTACGCCGGACTATCGCAATCAGGTTCTGATTTTCGCCCAGCATCGGCTCGCCGTCCCGGCCGATTTTTATGCCGTACTGGCTGGTCCCCGGCTCTGCCGCATCCAGATCGATTTGAAACAGCCCCCGCGTTTTAAATGCTGCGTTTTCAGCCACAACCTGGCCGCTCGAAGATCCGCTCGGGTACATGCCCTCATCGTACAGCACAACCCACATGTCGCGTTTGGCCGCCTGCTCAATAGCGAATCTCATGAACTTAATCATCGGTTCGCTTAACCAGCCGATGTCTCGCGGCAGTCCGGCCCGCGGATGTATCACGAATCCGTACACCCCATGCGCCTTGAAATCGTCCAACTGCCGGGCGATTTCTTTCTCGCTCAGTGCATCGTTCCAGAACCAGAACGGCGCCAGGGAAAATTCCGGCGACGGCTCCAGCCAATCCTCCGGCAGCTCAACGCCACCGATTTTTCGTGCCGTCGAAGCTCCGTACACTCGAATACTTCCGGGCCATGCTCCGCCCGCGACCCCGATACCTACTAATCCGAGAAAACCTCGTCGATCTATTTTGCTTTTCACTGCTATACTCCTTTGCATAACAATAACATAACACAATTTGTCATTCCCGCGGAAGCGGGAATCCACTCTACTGCTACGTTCCTGGATCCCTGCTTTCGCAGGGATGACAGTATGATTCGATCAGATTGAGTACATTATTATCGTTTTGTGTTGTTACTTTTTTTCTCAGGCTTCTCTGAAGCTAATTTATTGACTGCGGACTTCGTCAGCAGCAGTATCTGTTTGCATATGCTTTTACAGACGTGCAGCAGGGAAAAGCGGATTGGAATCAATTCGGGCAGTTTGAAGTCCGTGCATATATTCTGCGTGAAATCGTCGCCGGCGATTGTTATTTTTGCAGGGTCCGAGCAGCCGAATCCTGTTTGTTTTGCCGTTTTGATAATCGGCACGTCTTCCGGCTCGATATTGACCAGTTTGGCGCAGATGGTCTCGCAGGCGATGGGGTCGGTTCCGCCGATAAGCCAGCCCAAAGGCCTGGCTCTGCCGCGAATCGGGCCTGGGCCATCCATCGCCGTCACCGCATCGATAATCGTCAGGGCCGGATTGAGATACCTGTAAATGTCGATGAGCAGCTCGCAGAATTCGTCCTGGTGACTGCCTTTTGTAAAGTGCCAGAGGGACTTCCGTTTGCCGCTGACGCAGCCGAACATGTTCTTGACGGCGAATGTCGCCACCAACTGCTGGTGCGATTTGAACTTGGGCAGATTGATAATCACATCGGCGTCGAGCGCAACGGAACTTATGCCGACGCCGATGTTCTTTGCTCCTACCCGGCATTTTTTCGGCTTGTCGAGCTGCCTGACCGGCACTGACAATTGTTTAAGCAGCTCGTCCAGTTTTAATGCTTTTACACAGGTAGATGTGTTGCTCCAGGCCGGCGAATCGGCGACGAAAGGCCTGGCGCCGAAATCTTTCAACAGGCGGGCGGTTTCGAGAATTACCGCCGGGTCGGTTTGCGCGGCGTGCCGGCGTGTCCTCGGGGCGATGAAATTGGGTTTGAGCAAAACGCTGTCGCCGGGCCTGACAAACTTTTTTAGCCCGCCGAGCAGGTTGAAATGTCTTTCTATCGCCTCGGCAATTGCCGGCCGGCTGTAATCACTGCATCGAGTCAGTGTCACTATCGGATTGGACATACGCTGGTCAATAATTTATTCCGGTACAAACGAGCAAAAATATTCTGACGGCGGGTTTATATTCTGGCGCCTTTGTTTTGCTAAAGAACAGCCCGCCCCTGGGATTGCTGAAAAACAGGCCGCCCAATGCCGTCTGGTCGCTGACGTATTCTTTCGGGGCCAGGAACACAAAATCGCCCGGACTCATTTTCAATCCGAAGGCGGCACTGGTAAAGGGAAACTCGCGTAATTTTCCGAGCGTATCCAATTGCGGGATTGAACTTTCCGTCGGTGGGGAAAATACCGGATAGCCGACGAGGTCGCACACTCCTCTTGAGCCGGGGATTTTTTCAGCTTTGATTCTCAGGCCGAAGACGCCGGGCCCGACGTTTGCCCCTTGCCTTGAGCCGTTCGCTGCCGTGTAAAAGATGGTTTGCGGGCGGTCCAATCCCGCGATGGCGACGGTTTGGGCCTGGCCGTCTGCCAGCATTAACGAGACATTGGCTATTTTCCGGCCCTCGGCGCCGAGCAGCCAGTCATTGGTCTGCCTCCACAAATCGACCTGGCCGAAACGAACCATAAATGAGTTGGCGCTGAAGGCCTCGTAATCCTTTAGCTGCAGCGGTCTTATGAACAACCTCTTGCGAATCCTGTCTATCTCGGCGATGTTGTCGGCGGGTATTTCAAAAACATGAACATCCAGCTTCGTCATCTTTAATAATTCCACCTGCGCCGTTTTGCCGGTGTCATAAGGGGCCAAGTCGCCAATCTTGACCTTTTCCCAAACGGGCAATTCCGATTCAGGCTCGGCACAACCGAAAAGGAAGAACACAGGACACAGGATACAGAATACAGAATACAGGAGACAGGAGGGCGGGTGTTTTTTATCCGTCCCGGCCAGACTGGAATCAGGCTCAACCGCAATGTGAAAGGTACTGATCATAAAGGTAAGATTAGCAAATGAGCAGTTATCTGTCAATAAATTCGGCCTACTTAATCATTATGAAACCGCAGATTAACGCAGACGCCGTCCTGAGCGGAGCCGAAGGATTAACGCTGATTTTTCTGGCCAAGGAGAACACCGAGCACTCAGAGAAATAATCAATAATCATTTTCTTGGACCGCGGATTTCGCGGATTACGCGGAAAAAATAATCAATAGTCAATAATAAATAATCAATTGTTGTCGGTTTCCCACCACAACCTCGGATAGTCCTGCCCTTCGATAATCCACCAGATATCCTCGGTGCCATTTTCAGCCTCGTCCATGAAGTCCCAACCGCTATTAGTAAAGATACTTTCTATTTGCATTTCTGACGTTGTTAAGCCCGCGCCGCCAGAACTGGTGGTTTGGCCGCTGGTGCTTACATTCCAGCACGACAATGTAACGGTATTCTGATTCAGACCCACCAATCCGCCTACCTCTCTATTGCCTGTGACAGAGCCTATCGAATAGCACCTGGTGATTATTCCAAAGTTCCATCCTGCGAGTCCTCCTACAAGTAAATCTCCTTCAACATTACCAGTGGCATAACAGTCTGAAATATTACCGTTTTCATTGAATCCCACCAGTCCACCGGCAGTCTGAACAGAACCTGTAACGCTACCGGTGGCATAGCAGGCGATGATTGTGCCATCATTTTGTCCAACCAATCCAGCAACGTTCGTGATTCCCGAGACACTTCCTTGCGAATAGCACATGGTAAGTGTGCTGGTATTGAGGCCCACCATTCCAGCAACATCTCCTCCTCCAAAAACACTGCAAGTAGAATAGCAGTCGTTGATTGTCCCATCATTAAGTCCGACGAGTCCACCGACTCGAACAGCTCCCGAAACGGTACCCCCTTGTGTATAGCAACCATTGATGTTTCCACCCAAATTATAGCCAACCAGAGAACCGACAAACCAGCCGTTGGTATCGAGATTAGGATCAATCAATCCTAAATCTTTGATTTCTGTATTGGGGCTCTCAATGTATCCGAAAAGACCAGCGAAATCTCTATCCGCCGAAGAGTACGCAAAGTTTGAGATTGTATGATCGTTTCCGTCAAAAACACCCGCGAACGGTTTCTTATCATCATCACTTATGTAGTATCCGATGATATTGAAATCTGTTCCGGTAAACGTGCGCAAGTCAATATCGGCCATGAGCTTGAAGTGCTTGTCCCAGTCATTGGAATAGGCACCGATTGTATTCATCTGCTGAGCAGTGTGGATCAAAAAGGGGTCTTCCGCCGTCCCGCTGCCACCTCCGTATTCAGAAGGTTGTTGTTCCCACCAAAGTTTGGGATAGTCAACGCCCTCATCAATCTTCCAGATTGGCGTGTCGAAATCCCAGCCCGCACTGACAAATGTGTCGGCCATCTTCATCTCGACCGTACTCTTACCTGTTCCGCCATTACTGTTTAGCTGTCCGCTGGTCTGAGTATCCCAGAAAGAATGATCAACCACAGAACCTTCCTCTTTAGAGCCCACCAGGCCACCAATATATGGTGCATTGCCGGATCCACCAGGTACTCCGACTCCTCCCGTGGCATAGCAGGTGGTGATTGTGCCGGCATTTTCTCCTACCAGTCCAGCGATATGATTGCGACCCGTAACGCCACCGGCGGCATAACAGTCTATGATTGTGGCTTTATTATTTCCCACGAGGCCGCCGACAAACAACCCGGTCACTAAGGCGCTGGTGGTTGCATAGCAGTTAGTGATTGTGCCTTCCCAATTCAGTCCCACCAGCCCTCCGACCTGCCCTTCAGTCCCGCGCGATATGCTGCCGGTTGCATAGCAGTTGGTGATTACCCCCTCATTCCGTCCCATCAAGCCGCCGACCATTTGCTCTCCCGCAATGCTCCCGTCGTTGACATGGCAACGGGTTACTGTATCTCTGTTTGCACCGCCCAGGCCACCGATCCAATTGTGTCCTGAAACGCTACTGTTCGAGTAGCAGTTTGTGATTGTTCCATCATTTAGTCCTACCAGACCGCCAATAACGGCGTCCCCCGAGACGCTGCCGCCCTGAGCATAGCAGTTGTTTATGGTTCCGAGCCACACATGGGCTACCAGCGAACCAACGTAGTCGTAGGTTCCTGCATTAACATTAGGATTGATCAATCCTAAATCCTTGATTGTGCCGCTAAAACGTCTGAAAAGTCCTATCGCATCTGAGTCTGTGGAAGTGTAGCTGAAGTTTGAGATAGTATGACCATTGCCGTCAAAAACGCCGATGAACGGTTCAGCATCATACCAATCTGGCCAGGATCCTATCATATTGAAATCCGTTCCCGTAAAACCCGCCAGGTCGATATCGGCCATCAGCTTAAAATGCTTATCCCAGTCTTCCTCATGTAGGCCGATGGAGTTCATCTGCTCGGCTGTATAAATCAGAAACGGGTCGTCCGCCATTCCGGTGCCGCCGCCGTATTGTGCTTGAGCTGGCAAGCCGGAAAAGTACAGCATCACCAGTAATAGAAAAATTGCCCACTTTATTTTTCGTTTTTGTTCTGCCGCCATTTTTATATCCTCCTACCCCCCATATTTGGGCGTTAATGTTACCGCCTTTTGTACGCAGACAACTCGCCAGAAAATAAAGGGGATGATGTTCAAGTGATGTATCTCTAAAAAATACCATATTATAACTCGATAAATTTGTCAATATAATTTTCTAAATTTCTAGGATTTTGATATATTAGGATAGACTTACATGTTTTCGTGTGCACAAGCTCTGTTGTAGTCTCCTTGCAATGGTATTCTCGTATTGTCTATTTTTACAGTGTATTTCGAAAGAAAACGATGCACTGGGCATAAAGAGGATGTCAATTTTCTTGACTGGCCTGGCAGTTTCGTTTCTAATAATGCGGTTTTTATATAAAAGGCCGTGAACCACGTAGGGTACACGGCCATAAACCCAACGTGGTTTATGGATATTAAGATTTGAAAGGTTCAAAGGAAGATGAAGGTCAGCAAACGAGCCCGGGATGTGCCGGCATCGGCAACTTTCGCTGTGACTTCGCGAGCGCAGGAATTAAAAGCACAAGGTGTGGACGTGGTCGGTTTCGGAGCCGGGGCGCCGGATTTCGATACTCCCGAATATATAAAGGACGCTGCTATCAAATCGCTCAAGGCGGGCCAGACGAAATATACAGCCGGGCGCGGTATTGTCGAGCTGCGGGCCGCCATCGCCGAGAAGCTTCGGAAGGAAAACGGTTTGAATTATACCCCTGAGCAGATTATCGTCAACATCGGCGGCAAGCACTCAGTTTACGAGGCGATGCAGGCGGTGCTGGATCCGGGCGATGAGGTGATTCTGCCCACACCATACTGGGTGACGTATCCGGAGACGATAAAGCTTGCCGGCGCGACGGCAAAGATTATCGAGACCGACAAGAGCACGGGCTACAAAATCACGCCGGCACAGTTGAAAGCGGCGATTACGGATAAAACCGCAATGCTGCTGATAAACTCGCCCAACAATCCGGGCGGATTTACTTACACGCCGGATGAGCTTAAAGCCATCGCGAAGGTTCTCGAAGGGACAAATGTAATGGTTATTTCGGATGAGATTTACGAAAAGCTCATCTACGGCGATACGAAGTTCGTGAGCTTTGCTGCGTTGAGTGAGGATGCTTTCAACAGAACGCTGACTCTGAACGGTTTCAGCAAGACTTACTCCATGACCGGCTGGCGGCTCGGATATACGGCAGGGCCACTGGAAGTCATTAAGGCGATGGGGCGTCTGCAGGACCACATGACCTCGAATGCCGTTACTTTCTGCCAGTATGCGGCGATTGCGGCCCTGGGAGAGCCATCAGCGGCGGCTATCGAGCAGATGAGGGCCGAATTCGAGCGGCGGGGAAAATATATGACCGAGCGGCTGAACGGCATCGAAGGCATGGAGTGCCCCGAGGCAACCGGCGCTTTTTACTGTTTCCCTGATGTTTCCGCCCATTATGGCCGAAATATTAATGGGGCCAAGATTACCGGCAGTATGGATTTCGCCAAAGTACTGCTGGAACAGGCCAATGTGGCACTGGTTCCGGGTTTGCCGTTTGGTTGTGACAATAATGTGCGTTTGAGTTTTGCCTGTTCGCTCGAACAGATTACCAAAGGATTAGATAGACTTCAAGAATGGCTAAGTCAGTAAAGAGCAAGAAGCGCGGCGTCTCGGCTCCAAGTGTGGAAGATTCTACGGTCTCTGAACAGGCAGTACAAGCGGTCAGGCACAAAGCGTTGTCCGGGTGGCCCATGATTATCGGCTGGCTGGCGATGCTCATTTTTACTGTTCACGCCTGCTCACACATGGTCGCCGCCGGCGATACCTGGGTTGCGATGGCCTGCGGGCGGCATTTTGTCAATCACGGCGTCGATACTGTCGAGCCGTTCAGTGCCAACTCGCACAAGGCGGGGCCAACGGAAGAAGAGATTCGGACCTGGCCGGATTGGGCCCAGTGGATTACGAATAAGGTCGGCCTCAAGACGGTTAAGGCTGTGCATCCTACAGGCTGGATCAATCAGAACTGGCTGACTCACGAAATCTTCTACCTGCTGGTTCCCAAATCATCATACGCGGACGGCATGAGTTTCTCATCGAACGCGCTGGTCTACTGGAAGTTCGCTATTTACATATTGACCGTGATTTGTGTTTATTACACGGGGCGGCTGCTGGGGGCCAATCCGGCGCTTTGTGCCGTCTTCTCCTGCTTTGCGATGTTCATAGGGCGTTCTTTTCTCGATATCCGCCCGGCAGGTTTCTCAAATATGCTGGTAGCGGTCTTTCTGCTCATACTCGTGCTGGTCACGTATCGAAACATACTTTATATATGGCTTATTGTCCCATTGACCGTTTTCTGGTGCAATGTCCACGGCGGATACATCTACGTCTTTATTATGCTGGTTCCGTTCGTGGGTCTTAACCTTCTGACGAGCATTTCCAAAAAAAGATTCATCTCCATCGGACTAAAAGGCATATACCATACAATAGCCGCCGGCTTCGTAGCTTTTATAGCGACTATTGTGTTCAACCCGTTCCATTTGACGAACCTCACTCATACGTTCGTCATTAGTTTCAGTAAACATGCCGAGCGGTGGCGTGACATTCACGAATGGTGGTCCGCTTTCCACTGGTCCAACCGTGTTGGTACGGGTTTTCCGTTTTTAGTACTTTATATTCTCAGTATCGGCTTATTGATCCTCTGGCTGTTTTCCCGCTTTCTCAAGCCGAGATTACTGAAAGCGCCCAGAAATGAGCTTGAGGCCCAGAAGAAGTTATACATCAAGCTATCGGCCATCTTTGGCTACTTGGCAACCGTGTTAGTCTGCTGGGTGACATTCGTCAGTTTTTCGCTTCTCGGCCTTGATTTCGTCAGCTTCTTCTGGTGTGCGGCCTTCGTAGCTATTATCCTGCTGAGTATTTACAAAAACATTCACTTCATTTACCTGGCGGTTCTATTGACCCTGCTGGCCGTATGGTCAGGCGATGCGGCCGCCGGTTATAACGGCAGATATTTCTATCCTTTTGTTATATTGCCCGTCTATGTCGTACTGCATATACTTGCTTCGTTGTTTTCCAAACCGGCAAAAAATAAGCCTGAGAATATTGCCTTCGTGACTATTGCAGCGGTTGTTTCTCTGCTGCTGATGACGGTTATCTTCAATCCGTTCAAGTTTGAAGCGCCGGTATGGAACGTGGGACAATTCTTTGACCTGCGACGGATATGGCGCCCGGTGTACGAACGTAATGTCGGATTAAGGTATCTGCGATTATTCGACACGCTTTATATTCTGAACTTGGTTTCGATTATTTTCTGGGTTGGATTTCCCTATTTAAGAGAAGTCCTCGGCCAGGCACAAGACGATGAAAATCAAAATCAGGAAGCCGCGACATATCAATTGCCCCGGGTTGATTTGGCGGTAATTACAATTGCAGCCCTGACGATTTATATGGCCGTCCGTTCCCGAAGGTTTATACCGATAGCCGGGATTGCAGCGTGCCCCGTTGTGGCGATGTTTATCGACCAAATCATTCGCGGAGTATCGGCGAGTCGAAACTTTTATGCCAACAATCGCCTGAAAGTTTCTCCGATGCCGCGCAGTCTGCAATTATCTTTTACCGTCGCCGGTGCTTTGGCGGTCCTGTTCTTCGGCACGTGGTGGGGGCTTAAGTTCAAGGTCGTTTATCTCGATCCGTGGCCTTCTGATCCGAAACTTAGTTCTGTTTTCATGCGGATGACCGCCTCGGACGCCAAACCTTTCTACGCCCTGAAATTTATCAAGGATAACAAGCTGGAAGGGAAAATGTTTAATTCCTGGACGGAGGGCGGTTTCATTGCCTGGGGCCAGGAGCCCGATCCGAAAACCGGTCGAACCCCACTACAGTTATTCATGGACGGCAGGGCACAGGCGGCTTATAACCGCGACACCTTTGATATCTGGACGTATATCATATCCGGCGGGCTCCCCGGTTCGTTCGGATATGAGATTATGCAGGCCGCGCAGTTGAGAGCCAGAATGTCTGGTCAGAAACTGGGACAGATATTGACTCCGGAGGATTATGTCAAACTCGGGCAATCCTTTAGCGATGAGCTTGAAAAACGCAATGTCTGGGTCGTCTTAATGCCTTCTGCCGTATACAATGATCCCGACCAGGCAAATTCCTTTCACACTATAAGAGGTTTTGAACAGAATCCTAATTGGCCGGTCGTGTTTTTCAATAACCGGCAAAAGTTGTTCGTTGACATAAGAACGCCCCGGGGCAAGGAACTTTTCGAAGGCATATTTAACGGAACAACCATCTATCCGGATGATTACCACATGAACCTGATTCGAGCCCATAGCTGGCTTCGTTATCGTCCGGGCATAGAGGAAAAAAAGAAGGCTCTTGATTTCGCCATAAAAGCCTTTCATTTAAATCAATCACCGACCACCATTTTGGAAATACTCCTTATGACCACCAACTTCGTCGAACTAAAGCCCAGGGTTGATAAGTTTTGCTCGGATTATTTCGATGAGTTTACGGAAAAAGAAGATATTTGGGCTAAGCAGGATGGTTACCGGCACAAAGTTGAAGCCGTACGATTGGCGTGCTACCATCTGAAGAAGCTTGCCCAGGCCCGGAGAAACACAGAACTTGTGAACTTCTATGCCGGCAAGGAGAATGAATATTTACTTGAATTAGAGAGTATACATCAAAGTAAGAGGTGGTAATGGTTTCAATCAGCGTTTTTTTTCCCTGTTATAATGAGCAGGAAAATGTTGGCCGGACCGTTGAAAAGGCGCTCGAGGTCTTGAAAAAGCTCAACGCTGATTTTGAAGCAATTATCGTCGATGACGGCAGTTCTGACGGCACCGGGCGAATCGCCGACGAGATTGCAGGACGGGACGGCAGGGTAAAAGTGGTGCATCACGAAGGTAATCTCGGTTACGGAGCTGCGCTGCAATCCGGCTTCAAAGCGGCGACAAAAGAGCTTGTCTTTTACACCGATGGCGACGGCCAGTTCGATATTAACGAAATGCCGCCGCTGCTCGCCTTCATGGAGCAGTACGATATCGTTAGCTGCTACCGGCTGAATCGCCGGGATCCGATAATCCGCAAAATCAACGGCTGGTGCTGGACCAGGTTGATTTGCCTGATGTTCGGCCTGAAAATCCGCGACATCGACTGTGCCTTCAAGTTATATAAAAGGGAGATATTTGATAAAATCGAATTGTCGAGTACCGGTGCTCTGATCGATGCCGAGATCCTGGCGCGGGCCGCCCGCAAGGGTTACCGTATAACTCAAAAAGGCGTGCATCATTATCCGCGGACGGCCGGCGAACAGTCCGGTGCGAATATTCGAGTGGTTCTCCGTGCTTTCAAAGAGCTCTTTAAGCTGCAAAGCCGAATCCGGAGCGGGAATTGATAGCTGAAAATAAATATGATATGCGAAGTGCAATATATAAGTTATGAACGAAGGAAAAGTAAATCTGTTTATCTATGGCTCACTGCGGGACAGAAGGGTCTTTCAATCAGTCAGTGGGTTGAGTTTTGCCAGAAAAGCATCTAAAATCGACAACAAAACTCTTTTTGCCGAACCTGCTCTGCTGCCGCGCTACCGAAGGGTCAGCCCGGACAATGTCTATTACTATGCCATTGCAGCGCCGTCTTCGAGAATTGAAGGTTTTGTAATCCATGATGTTCCCGCCGCAGCGATGGCTGAAATCGACAGGTATGAAGGCAAGCGTTACGAGAGAGATACCGTTCAGGTCAACACGGCAAACGGCTCCATCGAGGCCCAGGCCTATCTGGTCACTCACGACTCGATGGAACAACATTTCGGTGACAGGTTCCACGTTAACCTGATACACGAACTATGGCTTCGGAAACGCATCGAGAAATTCATCAAAAGACGTACACGTCCCGGCGAACGGACAGTAGACGCCGAGTCGGAACGCCGGGCCGACCGAGAGCTGCTCGCAACAACGGAACGTGACCTGGTAATGAGTCATTATCATACCGATGCCGTCAGTGATTATTTTCTTGAGCATGAGCTGGACCGTCCCCGGCCAAGCATAAAACACCTTTACGACGATCCGCAGGCAAAGTCGTTTATCGAAAATTACCTGGCTTTAGCTGTGAGGCAGGTTCTGCTCAATCAGCTCGAAGAACAAATCCAGTCCCAATACCGCTTCGAGCTTGAGCGTATTCGCACTTCGGAAAGATATTTCAACCGGTCGGTGAGTTTGCTGGCGGCTCTGCAAATTATAAATTCAAACCGTAGCGATGTTAATTTGATAGTCGACGAATGTCTCCAGACAATGCCCTATGATAGAAACGATCTTATTGACTATGTTAAATACGGTGTACGTGCTTCAAAAAGCATGTTTGATCCTCGTGTGGCCCAGGCAAAACTGACACGAATTCGTTCGAATCTTCAGCCCGGACTGGTTCCACTTGGAATTGAGATCGAATTGAGTAATCTCGGGGCGGCGGCTGTCGAGCCGCAAAGAAGCATCCAAAAAGTGTTTGACTCGGTATATGACGGATTCAAATACTTCTATGATTTTCGCCTGGATGTTTTGAGCTGGAAGCTCGGCGGATATATTGACGACCACACCGGCTCAACCGACCAGGCGCGGCGGAGAGGCTTTTTGGAGCTTGCGCCGGGAAGACTGAATATCGCAGGGGAACTGTCTCGGCCGGCAACTGCCGATCCCTGGCTGCTTAATCAGTTAATAAATGAGATTGTAAATTTCTATGACGTCCGCCCACATAGTTTGCATCTGTCTCTTCAGCTTAGGAAAAGCCAGCGCGACAACCAGAAGATTCTGCCGCTCGGTTTCGTCAAGTGTCTGCTTGTGCTCGGCGGCGGTCTGGAGCGTAAGGGCACCGGCAGACTTTGGGTCTCCAGGATGGGATATGACGAGATTAAACAGTACGAGTATGGTGAAGAACTTGTCTTTGCCAGAACCAGTAAGCGCAGATGGTACCTGGGCGGGGACGATATAGCTAACAAACTCCCGGCACAGGCAACTACGCACGTCCAGCAGTATAAATTCATACGACTGGAAAAAAGAGCAAATTATGAGCCGTTAATCATGTGCCTGAAGGGTTTGCAGCTATCGTACAATCCCGCCGATTATTTGACTGCCGAACAATTAAAAAATAACCGAAGATTACAGCATCAATATGAGGAATTGAAGAAATGGGCCGCCGAGCCGACGGAAATAAGCCACCAGATGATCAGCCGGTTTGTAAGAACCGTGCAGGATGGCTTGATGAACGAAGGGCACCGCCAGCCCGCCCATACGCTGCACTACATCGACTGGGTGCTCAGCGCGATTGATGTTCAATTACGAATGTTCAATAAGCAGCTCAGGCAGTTCTCATAACGCCGATCGCGTGTTTCGCGTTACGTCTCGCGCATCTCTTTCAGTTTCTCTCTTATGAATTCGGCCGTACGCCAGGCGGCATCTTTACCGAAAGCAAGGCATTTGTGCATCCCGGTATTGAAAGATTTTGCGAACTCTTCCGATTGAAAGCCCGCCAAGGCCGAATTTTTATTAAAAGACTGATGGGCATCGCCCTCGGGTGCGGGTGCCAGCATATAGATTGCAGTTGCAAAGCCGGCAAAATAGACAATCAGCAGGAAAATGAATTTGGTTCTCCAGCCTCTCACAAAGATTCTCCCTTCCCAAAGAAATCATTTTGTCGGCCGGTCCCCCCCAGCTGGCCTATTGTGTTTTTCTCTAATAAATTAATAGTATGAAAAACAACAGATGCCAAACGGAAAATGCAGAAAAAGTGTATTTATTCCACTAAAAACTGCTTCAAAGCGCTACAAACAATGGCGAGATGGTCTTTTGTCAGATGATTATGGAAGGGCAGGGCGATTGTTCTTTCGCTCGCGGATTCGGCAACGGGGAAATCGCCGGTGTTATAGCCAAATTTCTCCGCTATAAACGGCATAAGATGCACGGGCGGAAAATAATTGCTGACCTGAATATTCCGGCTTTGCATTTGCTGCAAAATCCGGTCTCGCTGCTTTATAGTATAGCCTTCGGCAAGCCGGACAACGAAGACGAACCAGCTCATATCGCAATCGGCCGGCTCGGCGGGTACGATCAGCCGGTCGTCGTCGGCTAACATTTCCCGGTACCATTGAGCAACCTGCCTGCGTTTGGCCTTGATTTCGTCGATTCTCGATAGCTGCACAATACCGAGCGCGCAGTTTATGTCGCTAATCCGGTAGTTATAGCCCAGCCTTTCATGGGCCAGCCAGCCGGCGTCTTTGCCCCTTCCCTGGTTGCGAAGCGATACGCACATGTCCGCCAAAGCATCATCATCGGTCAAAATCATGCCGCCTTCGCCGGTGGTAATCTGCTTGTTTGGATAAAAGCCGAAAACGCTCATCGTGCCGAACGTTCCGGCCTTTTTCCCCTTCAAAGCCGAACCGAGCGCCTCGCAACTATCTTCAATGACCGGAAGATTGTGTTTTCGGGCGATTTCACAGACAGTATCAAAGCCGGCGGGATTGCCGAAGACTTCGACCGGCAAAATTGCTTTTGTCTTTTCGGTAATGCCGGCTTCAATTTTGGCCGGATCGATATTCAAACTGGCCGGATCGATATCGACAAAGACCGGCCTGGCGCCGGCCATCATAATCGACGTTGCCGAAGCAACGAAAGTAAACGGCGTGGTAATGACCTCGTCACCCGGCGAAATCCCCAGCGCCAACATACACAAAAACAAGCCGCTCGTCCCGCTGTTTACGGCCACAGCCCGTTTCATGCCGACGTAATCGGCGAAAGCCTGCTCGAATTCCACGAGTTTGGGACCGAGTGAAAGATTGGGGCTGCGAAGCACGGCACAAACGGCCTCGATTTCTCTGTCTGTAATATCCGGACGGGACAAATGTATACACATAACCAAATCTCCTCACCACAAAAAGCGGACAAGAATACTTTGTATAAAAGCTCTGCAATCCGTCATTGCGAGGCCCGAAGGGCCGTGGCAATCTCATGTGTTAATAAGCAGAAAAAGCCGTCGTTGCATTTGAGATTGCTTCGCTACGCTCGCAATGACATACTCCAGCCTGATGTTTTCTATCGAGCAGGCCAGGAACAATTGACGAGATTGTACTGCCTGCAGGTAATAAATCAAAAACATTTTCGTTGCCGGATACACCGGTAGAAAATGAGACAATTTTGCTCTATCGGATTAGCCCTTTCGGCATATATCAGGAACACTTATGGGACGTCTTATCGAAAAGACCACCGTTTATTTGCTGCTAATACGAGAATTGCAGTTGTCTGCTAAACAGCCCTCGATATAAAACCGAATATAAATACGTTTTGATACAATGTGGCGGGAATCAAAAAATGGCGAAAGGCAAAAACGTACTCACAACAGGCGATGTGGCCAAGATTTGTCACGTCGCACCTCGAACAGTTTCGAAGTGGTTCGACAACGGCCAGCTCAGGGGCTATCGCATACCCGGCAGCAAAGACCGGCGAATCCCCGTCAGCGAGCTGGTTCGCTTTATGAAAGTTCATAACATGCCGACGTCGGAGCTTGCGGTCGGCAGAATCCGTGTACTCATAGCAGACAGCAATGTCAAAACAGCTTCGGCACTGGCCGATATTATGCGAAGCAAGGCAGACTACGAAGTGCAAATTGTTCAGAGCAATTTTGAAACAGGCTCGGTCATCCAGAAATTCACGCCCCATGTCCTGCTGATCAGCCTCCTGGCTGAAGGTATCGATGCGGCGGCAGTCTGCAAAGGTATTCGTGAGAATGAGAACTTGCGGACGATCAAGTTAATCGCCCTTGTGAATAATTTGAGCGATTCGGAATCGACTGCTCTGCTGCAGAAGGGCTTCGATGGCTATGTACCTTATTCTGCTGATGCTGTCGAGGTCATCAAGCGGGTCGAAGAGGCCATAGCGATTATCTATTAGTTACTAATAAACTCCGTCGCTTTGGTTCAAGCTTGAGAAGAAGCAGAGGTGGGCTTTTTCTTAGTAATCCTTAAAGCGTCTGAGCCATTCTGGCCAGTCTTCGGGCCGGGCGCCGCCGGCCCTTGTCCAAGAACCGTTTGTGATATACGAACGATGCCATTTCAACGTCCATAATTCCTTTAGTCCCACGTTTCTTGCCGACCAATCCATGAAAAGGAGGTTAACGAAGCCGTCGTGCCGGTTGATGCAGAAATGGTTCATTTCTCCCGAAGTGCCCTGATCAGTTATAAAAAAGGCATCCATAGTCTGCGAAGGGGTATCGGTATCGCGAGGCCAGGCATCGTACCATGTTGAATCGCCGAACACCGGTATCGTATTCGTACTAACCGGTCTGCCTTCGATCTGCCTGGTATCAGGTATTACGGTTGTATTGTTCTGGGTATTCCTCCAGAACCATTCCAACCAACGGGCTCCGCGGTCTACCTCCACGGAGTTAGTCCAGGAATTAATGCCATAGCTGAAGATATAGTCGCCGAGGAAGGCGGCCTTAAACGTACCGAAGTCAAGATCATGTGCCATAACCCTTGTGGCCGTCGGGCACAGAAGCATGTCCGAATTTTCCTTGTAGAACGACTGCAGTGCAGTCATCCACAGCCCCCTCTCCCCAGGTACATCCCTGTTGTTGAAGTAGCCATCGTAGTCGTCTGTATACAGCTTGAAGATAAGACCCCACTGTTTCAGTCTCGCCTGGCAGCTAACTTTCTGTGCCTGGCTTTTGACCCGGTTCAGTGCCGGCATCAATATTGCCATCAGCAGTGCAATAATAGCGATTACGACTAAAAGTTCGATTAATGTAAATCCCCGCCTGTCGCTCACAATGATACTCCTTCTGCGGCGCCAATAAGAACTTTACGGAAGTTTAGATAAAACAGAATCCTTTAGGGAACCGCCTACCTGCACGAAATGCCGGTCTTTTGTAGTCCTATTGTTATTGTCTTAGTAATCCTTATAGCTCCTGAGCCAGACGGGCCAATCGTCGGGCCGGACGCCGCCGGCCCTCGTATACGAACCCGCGGTCTCATAAGCACGATGCCATTTCAACGTCCAGTTCTCCTTGAGCCCCACACGTCTTACGGACCAGTCCATAAAAAGGAAGTTAACAAATCCGCTGTGCCGGTCGATGCAGAAATGGTTCATTTCCCCCGTAGTGCCCTGATCCATTATACCGAAGGCATCCATAGTCTGCGAAGGAGTATCGGTGTCGCGCGGCCATGCATCATGCCACGTGGAGTCGGCAAATACAGGTACATTATTTGCACCTCTAACGTCCAGGGCACTCTTCCAGAACCATTCTTCCGGGCGATCGCCACGTGGTCCGTGCATATAGTTGGTCCAGGAATTTATGCTGTAGCTGAAGACATAGTGGTATGTACCACCTCCGGGAAGAAGCAAGTCGCGGTAAGCGGCCTTAAACGTACCCCAGTCGCCCGCATTTTCCATTTCTCTGGTTGCCGTTGGGCACAGAAGCATGTCCCAGTTGTCCTTGTAGTAAGGGCGCAGTGCGTTCGGCCACAACGTCGTCTCATCATTACCCCAGCCTTCATTGAAGTAGCCGTCATAGTCGTCTGTGTACATCTTAAACATAAAACCCCACTGTCTCAGTCTCGCCTGACACGTAACTGACTGGGCCTGCCCCTTTACACGCTGTAAAGCCGGCATCAAAATCGCCATTAATAAAGCAATAATAGCGATTACGACCAGAAGTTCGATCAAGGTAAACCCTCTTCGCTTGCTCATACTAATACTCCTTATCATACGGGAGAACAGCATTTTCGGAAATCACGACTGATTTTCTAACTATTTTACCAAAGGATTGACTAAAATACAAGCAGTAAGTAGCGTTTTTTCCACCTGCCCGGGTTTGTATTATTTCGTTCTTTTTTCCAGCATTCGGCTCAGCAGATTCACCAACTGCTCGGTATTGACTTGTTTTTCATGCCCATCTACGAGTGTGAGTTCATATTTGCCGTCGGGCAGCTTGTACTGCATCAGCACGGCATTGGCATCCTTAATGTCGATAGAATCGCCGTACCATATCACATCTTCACCGCGGTCAAGCAAATGTTCATATCTTGATCTGGAGATCGAGACCTGGTCTTCGCCGGAACCTCCCCAGTATTTAATCAGCAGCATACTGTCCTTAATTATTCCGCCTCCTGTTAAATCCCGGCCTCCGAACAAATTCAGCAGTAAAATCATGGTAATGATAATCGCTGCCGCCGCGACTGATTTACTCAATCTCAAATCTATGATAATATTGACCGTATCCCAGCCGATTTTGTGCCGCGACAGCCTGTACGGGATTCGCTGTTTGATCTCCTCGCCAAGACCGGGGCGCACCGGCTCCGTGACTCGCCGGCCCAGTTCGTTAAGCAGCTCGTGGATTTGCTCTTCTTTCATTGCAGCACTCTTTATTATCCGGGTTCCAAAACGCAACAGGTTACGTTCCGGACCTGTTCAAATAATTTCCTTTCTCAGGTTTTTAATGCTCTGTTCAGCCTGCTTTTGAAAGTTCCTTGATTTAAGCCGGCCGCCTCAGTGGCCTCGGCAATCGTCAACTGCTGCATATAATGTAAAATAATCGTTTCTCTCAGTTTCATTGGCAATTGTTCCACGGCATCTTTCAATTGTTCCAACTGCTCGTTATGCTCCATTTTCTCATGCTCACCCTTGCCACTTTGCGGCATTTCAAGGCCTTCAATGCCGATGACCTCCTTGTGCTTGTGTTTGCGCCAATGCAGCTTTGAAACATTACCTGCAATGCGATAAAGCCAGCCATTTAATGCTTTACCGTCTTTCAACTGGCCTATATGGTGCCAGGCATTGAAAAAACTCTCCTGCGTCAGGTCTTCGCTGGCCTGGCGATCATGGCCGAGCCTCCTCATAAATAAATAAATCTGTTCATAATACACATCAACAAGCTCGGCAGCCGCAGCTCGGTCTCCGGCTCTTAATCGAGCAGCAAGCGAATCCCTTTTCCGGCTATGATGCTCCTTATCTCTGCCGAGATTCCGCTGCGTATTTTTAAGATACGCCAAATCAGCTTTCTGTTCTGCTAATTTTACCTTTTTTTCCATATATTCTTAGTATCCGAATCAGGCCACAGACAGTGTACCTTTAATCTGTTTGGCCTGCAATATGAATCCGTTCGTAAATGCAGTCCGGCATGATTTAAGATGATCCGGAAGCTTATTTAGTTCCTGTTGCGGAAACAGTGTTTGTCATTCCCGCGGAAGCGGGAATCCAGTTTTTTTCGCTCTGGACCCCTGCTTTCGCAGGGGTGACATTGTGGGGCCTTGCTTTCCGCAACAGATACTATTTAGAATTTGTCCGGGCTAATCGTGATTGTGAATGGAGTATCGGGAATCTTCCGTCCGAATAAAAACCCATGTTGGGATGATAAGAAAATGGTTGATATGCCTTTTCTGTTGTGAAATAATACATCGGTATATGAAAACTCGGATGAAGAAACTACTGATTCTGACCGGATTTGCTCTTTGCCTGGGCGGCATTACCAGGGCCGATCTGGAAAAGCAAATTGACGGAATAATCAGAGAGTCCGTACAGAAAAGAGTCAAATTTTCCATTCATATCTTAGAGGCTGATTCCGGCAGAACAATCTATGACCATGACGCAAAAGAGCTGATGATACCGGCTTCGAATATGAAAATCATTACCAGTGCAGCGGCCCTGAAATATTTAGGTCCTGATTACGTTTATAAGACTAAGGTCGGGCTTTCCGATAACTCACTGGTCGTCATCGGAAGCGGCGATCCGCTGCTGGGCGATGAGAAAACCGACACTAAGTACGGCCGGGAGCCGGGCTGGATTTTCAAGGACATCGCAAACGCGCTGAAGTCCAGGGGCATAGGGACAATCGAAGGGATTATAGTTGACAGCAGTGTTTTCGATAACGAGCCTGTGCATCCGAGCTGGCCGGCGGAGGATTTGAATCGCTGGTACGCCTGCGAAGTGAGCGGCCTTAATTTTAACGACAATTGCATAAAGATAAGTGCGAAGAATATCGGCGGCAAAGTCGCCGTTTTTGTCGAGCCGCAAACCTCTTTCGTATCGCTCATCAACAAGGTCGTGCCGATATCGAAGGGCAGCAGTGCTGTCGGAACGTATCGCAATAGTAACCCTAACAGGCTGACCGTTTTCGGCAAGTGCAAAGATGAGGTCGGGCCGTTTGACGTGGCAATCGAGAGACCTGCGGCATATTTTGGATTTCTGCTGTATGAGAACCTTGCTGAGGCGGATATCGATGCAAAGGGACACCTTGTCGAAAAAACGCTGGAAGAGGATGCCAATTTCATCCCGCTAATCGAATTCAGCACGCCGCTGGCCGACTGTTTGGCTCGCTGTAATAAGAACAGCCTCGGATTGGCCGCCGAGGCGATGTTTAAAACCGTCGCCGCAATGAATAATCCCGATAAGAAAAACGGCAGTTGGGAAAGGGGACGGGAGCTGATTTCTCAATATCTATTGGGGCTTGGAATTGATAAGAGCCAGTTCTATATCGATGACGGCAGCGGCCTGAGCCGGCAAAACGAACTAACTGCGTATGCGATAACAACAGTCTTATCAGACATTTACAAAGGCAGGAATTGGCAGTTGTATAAGGACTCGCTTGCAGTGGGGGGGGTAGATGGGACGATTGAAAAATATTTCAACGAGGAAAAGTACAAGGGTAAAATCTTCGGCAAAACCGGGTATATCAACAGCGTCAAGACGTTCTCGGGCCTGTGTGTCACTGGCCGGGGCGATTACATATTCTCGGTCCTGTCCAACAACACGAACGGCCAAACCCGCACGGTCATCAACAACATCGCGGAAGCGATTATCGACAGTCATGCTACAGAAGAGCAGTAATATCAACGAAGAACATACGTTTTCGTCAGAATCAGATATTCTGAACCATCTGGAACATCAGAACATGCCTTATCCTTGAGGAAAGGGAGCATGTGTTATCATTGGGAGTCGGTATGGAGTTTACTTCCAGACGTAAGGTCGTTGGAAATCTTCAACAAGTTGTTGAGACTATCCTCACAGTCGTGGGTGCTGTAAAACTTTGGCCCCATACCACAGGGCAGCGTCAATAAGTCGCCTTCCTGAAAGTCCTTGACGTCCTCTCTTGTTTCCACCCCCCAGGCAATTCTCTTGCCGTTCCTGTATCCCGGATATCTGGTAATGTCGTACTTCGAGGCATCGAAACTGATGATGTCGATCTCGGAAGCGAACAACTCGTCCCAGTTCATGTTGCCGCACACGTGTACGCCGGGCGTAACGTCGAAGCTCTGAAAAAGCGGCGCCCACAACTGCTGGTAGTCGAACCCGACCTGCCCCAGTGCAGGCTCATCTAAAAATAAAATGACGTTCCCTGCATCCAGGCCGTTCATAATGGCGTCGATGTGCTGATAGACTCGGGAAAAAGCTTCATCCTGGTCGTATCCGCCGAGCATAAGAGTGGCCGGGCCGATGCATTGTACTTTGACCGTCTCGCGGCCCTCGACTTTTCTTTTGAATATCTCAAGACAACTCATGCTGCCGGGTCGCTTGATGTAGTCCATCATGGCGTCCCCCAGCTTTGGAAGCTCCGGCAAGAAGGGTATGTCGTGCCGCAGGCTGTACTCGACGGCTTTCTCGACGTCGTTGTATGGTAAGGATCCAATTTGTGTTACAATCTCTTTTCTGCACATATCCTGTTTCCAAATCAGGGCCTGAAGTAAACGATCGGGCCGTTTTCGTAATCTTTAATTTTCCAATCCGGCCTGACGACTGACTTGTAGATTGGCTCTTCGAGGCGTCCCATTTCTACGCCGAGTATGACCGCCGAGGGCGGATTTTTTTCGAGCGATTCGGCAAGCGTTTCCGGGCCGGCCGTATGTGTTATCCGGCGGTCCTCGGCCGGCAGAGAATCGGCGATTCTATAGATAATCGCGCCGGCGGACAATTCAGGATATATATCGCAGCCGCCTTCGAGGGCGAGCAGGGGGGCTAAGGTAAGTATGAGTTTGGGCTCTTTCGCTTTCCCGGCAATATCTTCCGAGACCTTGTGAATTTCAATCGGCACCCATCTTTCCGGCACGATAGCTAAAGGAGTTCTGTACAGCACAATAGGCTGCGAGAAGAACGCTACAAACATGCAGAGAACCATTAAGCCGGTCGCTATTTTAAAATGTCTGCTAATGCCCTCTTTGCCGGCAAGCCTTCGCAAGTACAACAGCGGAAAGGCGAAGCTGATGACTAAAAAAGGAACCGGGATCGCAAGGTACTGCCTCCACATGGTCGGAGGAATCAGGGCGATTATAAAAAATATCGCCGGCAGCAGGGCGGCAAGCAGCAGGTTTATGCCGCTGGCAATCTTCAATTTATTGCGAAGAAAAAACATGCTCAGGCAAAGGTAAACCGTTAGTGCCGCAAGGACGAAATATCCCGGCATTGTAAGGCACGCGAACGTCAGGGCAAATTTATCATGAACCATCCCGATCTCGCGCAGCCACCGGCCGTATAGCATCGGTATTTTGACCAGGTTCAGAAAGAATGCCCGCGGCGCCTGGGCTATCACCCAGGCAGGCCAAATCGAAACAACCGCCCCGGCTAACAGAAACGGCAGGGCGTTTTTGAATCTCTCTTTGATCGATCCGGCAGGGATGCTCAGCAGCAGCACGAAAAACACAAGCTCGACCAGAACTGTGGTTACGCGCATGCAGGTAGCGAATGTGAGCAGGGCGCCGATTGCGGCGATACGCCAATATTTTGACTTTTGCTGAAAGTCGGCGGATATAAACAACCAGAAAGATAACACAACACAGAAAATCACGACATCGTGGTTCCAGGCATAGCCGTTGACATAATCGACGAGCGGATTGAATACGTACAGCACGGCCGCACACAGGCCCAAAATCATGCCGGAAGTTGTAAAAGACCGGAAAATGTGCCGGTATATGCCGACGATGCCCAGCATCACGAAAATGTCGCACAAACAAGAGACGATTCTGCCTACGAGCAGATAGTGAGTTGTGTTAAACAATTTAAATAAGGCCGCGCAGAGCAATGGGTGGTAGGGCATCTGGGCGGCGTATGAAAAATCCCTGTAAATCATCTTGCCCTGGGCCATCAATGCCGCCCCCGTGCAGTACATCTGCTCATCTCGGCCTACGGGCTTGCTCATCGTGTTTGCTAAGACGGCGAGCGACAAAATAAATAGTATTATAACGACGATAATATTAATGAATTTATGTGACATATTGTTATTTACTCAAAATGATAGTTTTAAGTCGAGTACTACAACAAATCGTATAATGATAATAACATAATCTGTCATTCCCGCGAAAGCGGGAATCCACTTAAAACCGTTACATTACTGGATCCCTGCTTTCGCAGGGATGACAGCGCGAATCGGTCAGTTTGAGTAATTTAGATCCACGCTTTGGGGCCATATTACCATTCCGCAAGTTCGCCGAGCAGCTCCTCGACCAGATCTTTCATCGTTACGATGCCGACCGGCCTTTCCCGTCCGAAGCGGCCGGCTCTTACCACCAGAACAATCTTGTGATTTTCCTTCTGCATGATGTTTATGGCATCTATAACAGTCATGTCGGCGTCGAGTTTTCGGATCGGCTTGACAAAATCTCGCAGGTCGGCGAACTTTTCCGACGAGCTTAACGCTTCGTAGATACCGATAAAGCCTATGATGTTTCCGGCCCGGCCCTCGGTGACCGGCAGCCGGGTAAAGGCACACTTATTCAGTTTGTTCAATAACGCTGAATCATCGGAATTGACATCGACCATCTCGACGTTGTTAATCGGGATCATTACCGAGCCTATATGAACGTGTGAGATACCGACCAGGCGATTGACGATCTCGCTCTGCACGGGACTTAGAAAGCCTTCTTCGTGCGTGTCATGCAGAATCGCCTGGACTTTGTGTCTTTGAGCCGATGCGATGACCGTCCTGGAAGAAGCGGCAAGTCCCATCAGCCGGGCGAAAAGGCCCGATATGAATTTCAAAAGAGGCACGATGCCGCACCAGCTAAGAAGTTTGTGAAATGAATACAGCAGCGGCGAGAGGTAGGGCATCAGCACGTCGGCGCGATAGAAAAACGTGTTTTTGGGGATCAGCTCCGAGAAAATAAAGAGGATCGGGACAGTCAATATAGTTGCAAAAAATTCAGCGGTGTGTTCGGTTTCAACCCTGCTCAGAAACATGAAGGTGACAATGCTCGTTGCAAGATAGTGGGCGAGATTAGTGCCGATGAGCATTGACAGAAGCAGGCCGGTACTATCGCTCAAACACCTGCCGAGGATGATGAACGACAGGCGTTTTTTTTCAATGCCCATCCGCAGGCGAAGCCGGCTAAGCTGGTACATGCCGGTTTCAGAGCCGGCAAAGAGACCTGCCAGAATAACAAAAAACGCAACTGCCGATATTAGGACGATATTATTGACCATTGGTCTGGAATGGCTCAAGGGTTAATATTAAAGTTTCTATTCGACGCTTTCGCACTTTTTCCACGGTGAACTTCAGGTTCTTCAAATACGCGATGTCGCCGTTACCGGGCATTTTTCCGAGAAGGGCGGTGACCAGCCCGCCGATTGTCACCATGCGGGTTTCCGCCAAATTGATGCCTAACACGTCGGCCCAGTCGTGAATGGCAACATTGCCGGATAGTCGATATTCAAAAGGTCCCGTCTGTTCGATAGGTTCGGTTTGGCTTGTCGGTTCGATCTGGCCGAGCAGTTCTTCGGCGATATCTTCGAGGCGAACCGAACCTGCGATACCGCCATATTCGTCGACCACGATTGCCATGTCGGTTCTGCTCCTGCGGAAAAATTCCAGCAGCGATTCGACCGTCTTTTGTTCCGGCACAAAATTGACATCCTGGACAATTTTATCCAGCGGGACTTCGCCCCGGAGCAGTATCTGCCGCAGGTGGACCAGGCCGATGATGTTATCGATCGAGCGGGCATAAACAGGAAGTCTTGTCAGGTGATTTTTTTTCATCTTCTCTCGGGCTGCTGCACTCGATTCGGTCACGTTACAGGCAATCATATCCACTCGCGGCCTCATCACGTGCCGGACCTTGAGAAAGCCAAGTTCGATCACTTCGGTAAAGAGCCTGTTTTCATCGGCGGTAATCAATCCCTGTTTCCGGGTGGTCTCGATCAAGGATTTGAATTCACCTACGGTTATTGCCTTTGGGTGCCTGGCCGGTCCCAGAAGCAGCCTTAAGGTGGGTTCTAAAATGGTAACTTTAAAAACCAGTTCGACAGGCCCTAATATCTGAAGGCAGAGATAGGCCGGCAGGGCGGCGGCAACACAGAAAGTTTTTGAGTTGGCGTAAGCCAGGGATTTAGGCAGGATTTCGCCGAAGAGCAGCACCCCGACAAAGCTCAGCAGGGCGGCAAACGCTGCGGCCAGGCCGCCATAGTCTTTGAGCCGGATTATCAGGACGCTGGAGACGGCGTAAAAAAGAACGTTTACCGTCATATTGCCGAGCAGAAAGCAATTGAGCAGTTGCCGGCGTTTACCCAGAAGCCTTGCGACCAGTTTTTGAAGTTTGTGCTCGGATTTATCAAACAGGCGTATCTGCCTGGGTGAAAGATTAATAAATGCAGTCTCAGATCCTGAAAAAAACGCGGAACCGGCAAGCAGTATCAGCATCAAAACAATTTTAGGCACCAGGGCCGCCATCAGCAACTATCCGACTGTGGTTTTAGGTAAAGCTATCTTAAACGTGCTACCATGACCATGTTTGGATTCTACCGAAATGCAGCCTTCATGTCCATCGATAATCATTTTGCAAAATGCCAGCCCGATACCCGCCCCGGAATATTCAGCCGGCGAGTCCTTATCCGTTTTGGTGGTGAAGAACGTCTCAAAAATATTTGCCACATCGGCCGGGTCAATCCCTTCGCCCGTGTCGGCAACTTCGATCACAACGGCATCGGCTGTCTCTTCAGCCCTGATGGTCAAAACTCCGCCGCGAGGCAGCATCGCATCGCGGGCGTTGAGAATCAGGTTCATTAAAACCTGCTGCATTTGAACGGGCACAACCCATATAGTCAGGTCGTCGGGAATTTGGATTTCTACAGTAATCCCGTCCTTGGAAAAATCCCGGCAAAGACAGGTAAAAATCTCGTCGATCAAATCGGGCAGCCGGGCGTTTTGCTTTTCCTGCGTTTCGCCGCTTACCAGGGCTAGCATACTTTCCATGATCTTCGAGGCGCGCCTGCAGTTTTTGGCTACCTTTTGAAGAGCTTTTTCCGTAAGTGCTCTGTCGTCCGGGTTGTCCAATGCGAACGTAGCATAGCTTTTCAAAGGGGTCAGCAGGTTATTCATCTCGTGGGCTATCATATGGCTTACGGTGCCTATATTGGCCAGATGCTGGAGCCCGGCGAGCTGGGATTTTAAGGCCTCATTTTGGTGTTTCTGGACTTCTACACGTTTGTGCAGCGACAGGCGTTTTTCCGTAATACTTGCCAATTGTCTGCTCCTGCTATAAAATTAGATACCTAATGAGGTATATCGACTTTTGAAGCGTTTTTTCTTGAACCTGGACTTATGTAAAATGACACGGCTGCAATGAACGAGCAGAGTATTTTAGACGAGCTTTTGGCGCTTTTGGAGGCAAACGGCGTGACAATCCGCAACGAGCCGCTTGGCGGCAGCGGCGGGGGACTTTGCACGATCAAGAGTGAGCCGATTTTTTTTGTCGATACACAGGCTTCGTCCATCGTTTCTGCGGCAATATGTGCCGAGGCGGTGCCGAAAGTGGTGGATGTTGAGCAAGTATATATCAAACCGCTAATCCGCCAGTTTATCGAAAATAACAGCAACCAGGTAACTTGAAAGGTAATGAAATGATAAAAAGCAAATGGCCGGCAATACTGGTAATCTGTCTTGTGACAGTACTATGTCCCTTAGACGGCACAGCGGCATTGAATTCGGCGCAGGCAAGCCAGACATTCGTAAACTCCATCGGCATGAAATTTGTTCGCATCCAGCCGGGATCGTTCCTGATGGGACAGGATAAAGGCGGCGATTGGGACGAGCGGCCCGCCCACAGAGTGCGCATCACTGAATCCTTCGGCATCTCCGCGACTGAGGTCACTAACGACCAGTATGAGCAGTTCGATCCCGAACACCGCGCGCTTCGCGGTAAGCTCGGTTTTTCCGAACGGGACAACGAGGCGGTTGTTTTTGTGAGCTGGCACGAGGCGGCGGAGTTCTGCAAATGGCTCTCGAAGAAGGAAGACAAGCCCTACCGTCTGCCGACCGAGGCCGAGTGGGAGTACGCCTGCCGGGCCGGCACGGAGACAGCCTATCATACCGGCGATATCCTGCCGGAAGAGTTTCTCAAGAACGCCCGCATGAGCTGGTTTCCCGATCCCGCGCGTCAACGCAGGAGTGCTAAACCGCTGCTGGTGACTGTCGCGCAGACCGAGGCGAATCCGTGGGGTCTTTTTGACATGCACGGCAACGTGGAAGAATGGTGCTATGACTGGTACGGCCCGTACGAACAAGGCGAGCAGGCGGATCCGGCAGGGCGAACAGGCGGTGATTTTAAGGTCACGCGGGGCGGCAGTCACAGTACGCAGGTCTCGTTCCTGCGTTCGGCGAACCGGCTTGGCGCGCTGCCGGACGATAAAAGCTGGCTGATAGGCTTTCGCGTAGTCGCCGGCGAGATGCCAAAGACCGAGCCGCTTGCGAGTCCTGAGCCGGCATTGTACGCACGCAACGTGCCCCAGGAGAATCGGCCCGACTGGGCGAGCGGTCCCGATCCGAATGTGCCGTACTTCAAAGGGCCTCTCGAATATGTCAAAATCCCGCCGGACTCCGAAGGCCCGATGTACTCCGAGCACAATCACGACCCGGCACTGGTCGATTGCCCCAACGGAGATCTGCTGGCGATCTGGTATTCGTGCCGGGACGAACCCGGACGCGAATTAACTATCCTGGCGAGCCGCCTGAGATACGGAGCCGAGCAGTGGGAGCCGGCCTCGGTCTTCTGGGATGCGCCGGACCGCAACGATCACGCTCCGGCGCTCTGGTTCAACGGCAGGGACACCATCTATCACTTTAACGGTCTCTCGGCGGCGGCCACGTGGGGGAATCTCGCTACTGTGATGCGGCTTTCGACCGATAACGGCGCCACGTGGTCCAAGGCTCGACTGATCAATCCCGAGCACGGCCTGCGTCACATGCCCGTCGAATCGGTCTTTCGAACTCGCGAGGGCTACCTTGTCCTGCCATGCGATGCGGTGACAGGCGGCAACGGCGGGACGGCCGTGCACATCAGCCGCGATGGCGGCGAAACGTGGACCGATGCAGGCGCCGGCAGACCGGCGCCGAAGTTTACTGCCGGTACTACCGGCGCGTGGGTTGCCGGAATTCACGCCGGCGTGATGCAGCTCAGGGACGGCAGCCTGATGGCATTTGGACGCGGCAACAATATCGAAGGCCGGATGCCGATGAGCATCTCTAAAGACATGGGCGTAAACTGGACATATTCGGCCAGCGAGTTTCAACCCCTTGGCGGCGGGCAAAGACTCATCCTTAGGCGCTTGCTGGAAGGGCCCATTTTATTTGTGAGTTTCACGAACCGTAATACTGGGATGAAGCTTAAGGATATCGCCGGCAAGGAACGCCGGGTCTTCGGCATGTTTGCAGCCTTATCATTCGATGAAGGCAAAACCTGGCCCGTAAAAAAGCTGCTCACCGACGGCGGCACCGCAAGGGAGCTCGACGGCGGCGGCAATACCGGCAAGTTCATCATGGACCCGACCCATGCCGAACCGAGAGGATACCTGGCGGCGACCCAGACTCCCGACGGCCTCATTCACCTGATCAGCAGCAAACAACACTATGTCTTCAATCTCGCCTGGCTCCAGCAGGGCACTGAAACAACAAATAAGGAGTAGCGAAAATATGGCAGTGAAAAAAGCAGCTATTTTAGTCGACGAAATGTATCAGGTTCTCGAAGTCTGGTATCCGTACTACCGGTTCCTGGAGGCGGGCCTTCAGGTCAATTTGGTTGCGGCCGAGGCAAAAAAAGAATATCATTCGAAAGAAGGCTATCCGTGCGTCTCTGAGATTGCAGCGGCACAAGCTGACGCCGGCGATTATGACTGTATGCTTGTGCCGGGCGGGTTCGCGCCGGATTTTATGCGAAGAAGCGCTGATGTTATAAAGTTCGCAAACGATATGGTTGACGCCGGCAGGGTGATCGCGGCTATTTGCCACGGCGGGTGGCTGTTGTGCAGCACAAAGATTTATAAGGGCAAAAAGGCGACTTGTTTCATGGCGATAAAAGACGACATTATCAACGCCGGCGCCGAGTACGTAGATGCCGAATGTGTTGTCGACGGCAACTTGATTACGGCACGCAAGCCGGATGATTTGCCCGCCTTTTGTACGGCTGTTTTACGCGCATTGGAGAAGTAGCCGGCCAAACATAATCCAAAAAGAATGAAATATATTTTGATGACGAAAATCGCTTTTCCGATTCGAACAGGAGCATTTTCTTTATGAGCAAGGCTAAAACCGAAAAAAAGCAGGATAAGACACCTGTAGTGCTGGTGGTCGATGACAATCAGCAGAATCGCGAATTGTTGCAGGCATATCTTGAGGACGTGGACTGCCGGGCAATCCCCGCGCATGATGGGCCGGAGGCATTGGAAATTCTCGCTAAAGATCCTCCCGATTTGATTCTGCTGGATGTGATGATGCCTAAGATGAGCGGCTTCGAGGTCTGCAGAAGAATCAAAAACGATCCCAAAACCAGCGACATTCCCGTTATAATGGTTACGGCACTCAATGAGTTCGGCGACATCGAACGCGGCATCGATTCGGGCACGGATGACTTTCTAAGCAAGCCAGTGAATAAGCTGGAACTCCTGACCCGTGTAAAAACCATGCTGAAATTGAAACACCTGACCGATAAGCTCGAACGCACTCTGGCATATTTAAACGAGATAGAAAAACAGGCACAAATGGCAAAATCTGAACCCGATAATCCGCTTCTAAAATCGTGACAACCGGTACACAACACACAATCCCCACAACGTAAAAGCAAAATTGCACGTCAAGTGATTAATTGCCAAATCCAGGCTTAATCCGCCCTTGTCTATTGTCGATACTTTATTTGTGATTGGAGGCGGGTGGAGATTCAAATCCACAATCAGTATTGCAAACCAAAGAACGAAAACTGGATGCGGGTGGTGTATGAGTCAATTACTGGAAATTCTCGGCAGGGCGATAACGGTCGATACCGCTGATTTGATATGGCACTGGTTAAACATCGTCGGATTTCCGGCAGAGGATAACGAATCACCTCGATACCAGCAGTTGAACGAGATGATCGAGCTGATGCATGCCATGAAGCTGGATGCAGCCGCCGAGCAACTGCGGATGTATCTTTTCGAAAATCCTTCCTGTACACACGGCCGGCTGGCAGCGGCGGCGATTTGTTTGCATAACAGCCAATTACCTGAAGCAATTAAAGAACTAAACTCAGTCTATCTTCGCCAACCAAACAATACGATGGCTCTTTATGCCCTCGGGCATTGTTATGAGCGGCTTGGCAAAGAGTCTCAGGCTGTGGAGTTTTATCAGGACTGCCTGAAGTTCAAAAACTATTTGCAGCTTCCTGCACAGCGGCTGGCTGCCATCTACTTTAAGAATGGCCAACTTGAGAAAACCACGCAGCAGTATGAGCTGCTGAAGGATGAATACCCCGATGATATCTCGGCACTGATTACGCTTGGGCATCTGTATATTGTTACCGGCCGGTATACGCAGGCTGTCGAAACCTTTAACACGGCGATTCTGATTCATCCGGACAATTTCCAGGCCCAGGATGAGAATATAGACCGGCTAATCGCCGAGGGCCAGCTTTACGATGCTCTGGAGCGTGTTGAGGATCTGTTGCAGGCCCAGCCGGACAAACCCGATTTACTTATGAGGCATGCGGACGTCCTTCGCATGATTGGTGCCACCTCGGATGCCGTCTCGCGATACGAAGAAGCCCTTCGTGTCTGCCCGGATTTCCTCGAAGCTACGATAAAACTCGGGACACAATATCTGCAGATGGAACAGGAGCATCTTGCCGCACAACAGTTCAACAGGGCGGTCGAAATCAATGACAACATCGTCGAAGCCTACATTGGCCTGGCAATTGCTCAGAAATCATCCGGCAATACCTCTGACGCCCTGGGCACGTTATCGCTGGCGGCGGCGATTCAGCCGAACAGCTCGTTGTTGTTCAATGAGACAGCCACTTTGCGATTCAAGGCCGGTCTTAGAGAGAACCTGTCTTTTGATTATAAAGATGATTATAACAGCCTGACGGAAGCTGTGATTGTAGCACATCGTCTGCAAATTAATCATAGGCCTCAAAATCCGGATTTGTATTACAGGCTCGGTGTACTGATGATGAACGTTGAAAGGGTGGCCGAAGCAATTGAGTCATTCCAAACGGCTTTAGAAATCAATCCGGCTTACACAAGAGCCAAAAGCAAATTAGCTGTCTGTCTGTTGGAAGCAGATCGAAAAACCGAGGCGCTTGATCATCTGACCTGTTCTGAATGTCTCGATAAGGACACGCTGCAACTACACTATCAGACCGCCTTGTTATATTGTGACAGGGTAAAGTTTGCATCGTCCTTAATTAACCTTGAACATCATCTGGAGAGAAATTTCGCATGCCCCGATGCGACGGTCAACATCTCAGTCATTCTGCAGAACCTGGGCCTGCTGGATAGGGCGACTGCCATGTGGGACAATCTCACAGACACGGCAAATCAGGCAATTAGTGCCGACAATCCATTTTGACCGTTGGCCGGCCAAATGACGCCGGAACAGCCAAAAATACAAAAACACACTTGTTGCCCGGAACCAGGGCCGAATGAAACATAACATTCATTATAGGGCCTTGATAATGGTGTGTTTTTCTAATATTCGGTTTTCAGCAGCTATTCAATTATTGCCGGCTTTACAGAAAAAGGTCTTTGGAATTAGTTCTTGCGCCATACTGTCATTCCCGCAGTTGGTTGGCAGCCTCAAAGCTAAAAGCTTTGGGGATGGTGAATACAGGAGAAACCATCCCCAACCCATTCGACTTCGCTCAGGGGAGCGCTGCGCTTGAGTCTGCCACCATTCCAATCTACATAATCGAAGTTGACAAACTACCATGCATGCCGGGCGGCGGGAACTGCCGAAATTGTGAACGCTTGATCCTTGCCAAAATACCAACGGCCAATCAAGTTTAAATGGTTGGTGCGTGCTATTCTGCAGGATGCACAAAGTCCGATAAAAGTTAGGGCTGATCTCGCAGTGACAAAGGCCTGCCGAGGATTTCGTAATGCAGGATCGCCCTTCTTAGCTCTTCAGGATCAGCATAATCCAATAGAAGTTCGGAGAGATATTCCGACTCGGGCATTTGTTCCGGTTCAGAAACCAGTTTATCTTGCGGTCTTTTGGCAGTTTTACCTGTAGTCTCCGTGAGTTCCACGGTCCTGGGGGGATTTTGTGGCTCCGTTAATACCGGTTTGAGTACCGGCGTCTTTTTACCGGATTGAGACTGGAAAGCCTGTTCGGCTTCGACGGCAAATTTTCGAACAGCAGCCTGTAGGTCGGCAAACTTCATTCGCGGTTTTTGTGCGGCTGGGCGAGGCTGTTGTCGTTGGCCTTGTGCAGAGTCGACAGGACGTTGTAGCTGTCTTAGCATTTGTTCCCGTGCCTGCCTGCTGTGTGCCGGTGGCCTGCGGACAGGTTTACCAGGCAATTGTTCGTCCCCGCCCCCGGCCTTGTTCGCCTTCGCTTTTACAATGCCGCCAATTGCCCAGAATACCGCCAGTACTACGAAGACCAGGATGCTCATCCAGCCTTCAGTGTCATCGTTTCGGCGTGCCAGAATTATTTGTAACAGAAGGTCATCCATACTTTTCACTTTAATGAATATCGGGCCTATTCTTTCTTCTTGGGCTTTGCGATGGAATCTCGCATTGAGGTGTCAGCCATGATATTCTTCATTCTATAATAGTCCATCACACCGAGATTGCCCTTCTTGAAGGCCTCAGCCATAGCCAATGGCACCTTTGATTCGTTTTCAACTACGAGTGCTCGCATTTCCTGCTCGCGTGCCACAGCCATCGCGCGGCGTTTTTCGGCCTCGGCCTTTGCTCTTCGCATATCCGCCTCAGCCTGGGCGGCCTGTAGTTGGGCGCCGATGTTCTCGCCTACATCAACGTCGGCAATATCGATGGATAAAATCTCATAAGCCGTACCGGCGTCAAGCCCCTTGGCAAGAACCGTTTTTGAAATATTGTCCGGATTCTCTAAAACGCTTTTGTACGTTATTGCACTACCGATAGTGGTAACAATTCCTTCACCCACGCGAGCGATAATTGTCTCTTGAGTGGCTCCGCCTATGAGTCTTTCGATATTGGCTCGGACGGTTATGCGAGCCTTTGCTTTCAACTGGATGCCATCCTGGGCGACTGCATCTATCGTGCCTCTGCTCTTCGCAGGATCGGGGCAATCGATCACCTTGGGATTGACGCTTGTCTGGACTGCTTCAAGGATATCGCGGCCTGCCAGGTCAATTGCCGTAGCCGTTTTCAGGCTCAAATCAATATTTGCCCTATTGGCTGCAACGAGGGCGCGCACAACATTCGGGACCCGGCCGCCGGCCAGATAATGGCTTTCCAAATCCGTCGTCGTCAATGTCAGGCCAGCCTGAATCGCAG
>Ga0307378_10001793_pt1 | contig 34076 bp, 42 predicted proteins | sample UN1MG_FD_202238 | JGI IMG/M metagenome (GOLD analysis project Ga0307378, IMG submission 202238) | Soil microbial communities from Risofladan, Vaasa, Finland - UN-1 | ecosystem: Environmental > Terrestrial > Soil > Coastal area > Acid sulfate soil | place: Finland: Risofladan, Vaasa | collected... | reverse complement strand
TAAAAATCAACCGGTTTTTGCACGTCCAATAATTCATAGACACGTTAACACAAGCTGGAAGGATAGCAAGTGAGCTTTAGATCTAAGTGTATTCTATCGATTCGTAGATAATTGTTGGACAGCCTCGCGAAAAAACAAAATATAATTATGCCTGAAGTATCAGTTGGAATACCCGAGGAACTCAAGAAGGAGCTTGAAGAGTTGACAAAGGAGGAGGGACTTGAAGAAAGTGTTGCCTTGAGGAAATTGCTTATAACGGCGATTTCTGAATGGAAGAAGGAAAGAGCATTAAAAATGCTGGCAGAGGGTAAAATTTCATATATGAAAGCGGTAGAGAAAGCAGGAATGAACGTTTGGGATTTCGCCGACTTGGTCAGAGAGAAAAAGATAGTATGGATGAAAGAGGAGAGGATTCTCAAAGATTTAAATGCTCGTTTTTGATGCAACTCCGCTTATATATCTTGCAAAGGTTGAAAAACTCCATTTACTCAGGGATAGTGGTAAGAAGAGAGTAATCCCAAGAGCTGTTTTTGAGGAAGTTGTTGTTAAAGGTAAGGAAGCAGGAAAAGTAGATGCATTACTAGTTGAGCGGTTGATTGAGCGAGGTGTTTTTCAGGTGGTAGAGGTTGAAGAAACGGATATTTATAAGAAGTTGAAGGAGAATAGGAATTTGAGTAAAGCAGATGTCGACGTTCTTGCCCTTGCAAAAATCAAAGATGGGATCGCCGTCGTTGATGAAGATTACGCAAGGGGAGTTGCGGATGTAGAAGATATAAAATGTGGTGGCACAGTCTATCTTATTTTATCGTTGCTTAGAGAAGATGTGATTACTAACCTTAACTCCGTCTGAATAGGGAATAGGCCTAATTTGGTATCCCGTAATATCTCATCTTTTGCCAATCACCCATAAATGAAAGAGGAAACTTTTATATTGACGTATTCCCTAGATACAGAATATGGAGCAATGGGTCAAAGAATGGCTGAAGGAACAGAAGGATCAGGGTGTAAAATGCCTTGAGGTAAAGATACAGGGAAAAAGCCACTATGTCTATCATTCGACCACTTACTGGGATAAGGCACTCAAAAAGCCAAGAAAGAACTCAAAATATCTTGGAAAGCTTGATCCAGATAAAGGGCTTATCAAATCTGGTGGAAGACATAGAATTCATCCGTCCGATCTTAGAAACATTACGGAATATGGCAATTCGATGTTGCTGCATGAAACAATGAGGGGACTCAAACCACTATTGCAAGAAGGTTTCCCTGAATGTTGGGCTGAGATCTGTGCTATTGCTATGGTGCGCGTCACCAGCAATGTACCTTTGAAACGTGTAAAAGACGCTTGGGAGAAACTCTACAACGCAGAAAACATCAATCCACATCTAAATCCGAAGAATCTCAGCAGAGTTATGCGTGAAGTAGGTGTAAACCGGGTTGGCCAGGATGTTATCTTCAATGAACTTGCAGATCTGAGCAAACAGCTTGTTTATGACCTCACCTCCGTCTTTTCTCGTGCTATGAACATCAGTCAGGCTGAGAAGGGCTACAACAAGGGTAAGATACAGGTGCCCCAGATCAATCTCGCGCTCCTCTGTAGCGTGGATACGGGATTGCCAACGATGATTCGCTCTCTTCCTGGCAGCGTGAAGGACATAAAAACACTGTATCACTCGCTCGACGAACTCGATCTTGATCTCGGTGGCAAGATCCTCGTCCTCGATCGGGGTTTCTTCTCTGACGATGTTGTGGAGTTCCTGGATGGTAAGAATATCTCATACATACTTCCAACAAAGCGAAATAGCCGTTTCTACAATACGCGTATCCATCTCAATGGTCACTTCTACTATCACGAACGCTTGATTCGGTGCGGGAAGCGAGAGTGTGACAACTTCTTCCTGTATTTATTCGAGGATCAGGAACTCATGCTGGAAGAACGCAAGACGCTGTACAAGAAACTGGATGAAAAACGGATCGATAAGAAAGAGCTAACGGCGCGGATGAAGAAGGCAGGAAAGATCCTCATTCTCTCGAATATGGATGTTGAGGGACATGAGATATATGAACTCTATAAGAAACGCGAAACGGTTGAGAAGATGTTCGATACGTATAAAACGGTGCTCAATGCTGATAAAATATACTTGCAGGATGACGAAAGTGTCTTTGGACATGTATTTATATCGTTCCTTTCACTCTCTATCCACTGTAAACTGGAGCAACTCTTGAAGAAGGCGGAACTCAACCGTAAGCTCACTCCGATTGATCTGTTGTTCAAATACGGCAAGGTCTATCATGTTGATCTGGGGGAGAATAGCATGATCTCCGAGGTTCCAAAGAAGGTCTGGGACTTGGAAGAGAGACTTGGGTTGAACATATTCCCTAAGTGATTCGGAGTTAAGGTTCTAATTTCGGATCTACGTATCTCAACATCCCATCCCACGTGCCTTTAAAAAAAGAGCTGGTGAACCATGTCATGTATGTCTCAACCTACTCATCTCTTCACGCACCAGTCTAGTCTAGGTCCCAGGTTGTATGGCAATCTGTCTCGAAGAGTCGTCAGAATGAATTATGGTACATGTTACTGAACGGTTCTAAATGCTAGAGCATGTAGGTGCCAGATTTGGCCAGAACCCCGATAGTATACTAATGCATTTAAATATAGTAGGTAATGTAGTAGTAATGCATTACCATGCAGTACTATTAGAAAATACGGAGGCACGTGCGGGTCACAAAATCATAAAATCACAAAATCATAAAAGCCAAAACCATAAGAGTACTCCATGGATACTGCTCTCCATCTTTTTCAGCTCAGCATTCGCCATCTTCATGTAATAACGGGTATAGCTTGATGATAGCATATAACGATTAATTGTGGGACTTTATCAAAAAATTGAGAGAATACGTTCTCGAAAGCAATTGCCGTCTGAAGCAGAGAGAATAGCAGAGGTCGTGAATCAAACGAAGAAATCTTTTGGTAACGTCCCTGGTGCTTTTGAACAACTCATTACAGAAGATGGGAGTACCGATGACACGACACGGCTGATAGAGCGAAGAAGATAGAAGCGGAAGAACCTTATGTGCGGCATATACCCGGCTCGAAGAGGTTGGGCAAGGGCCAAGCGGGCAGTCGTGTACCGGAAAAACTCGTCGAAGCAATCAGGCTCCAAAAACCAGAGATAACCTGCGCAATCGTGCATGGATCGCGTGCAAAGATATCAATCAATCAATCAATCGCGCTTTCTCATTCTTCCTTCTCACTTGTTACAGGCACCTTCACCTTCACCCGCTTCTTAAGTACCGGCACCAACCGTTTTATCTCTATTTCACCTCCGTGTGCAATCGTACACTCGTTGATCGGCATATCCGGTAATTTCCCATTCACTTCATAGATATAAAACCCTTCTTCATCGTCGATTGACGCAATGAACTCTTTATCGCCCACTTTCTTTATCCCGATCCCCGCGACGTTCTTTAACGCTTCTAATATGCTGGTGCCCTCCCGAGCTTCTATTTCATACTCCTCACTAAATGCCTCCATTGCTTCGTACAGCTTTGTCCTATTCGCTGTTAACACGTGTGTCTTACCGAATGTTCTACGCGTCACCAGTTCCGCATCCTCTAATATCTTAACGTGCTTCGCAGCCACGGGCACGGAAATGTCAAGTGCTTTTGCCAGACCGGAGACATGATAATCGCTCTTCGTCAAAAGCTTCAGCATCTTCATCCGTGTTTTACTACTTAATGCTTTGAATAACACCATCATCTCTTAGTTGCCGTCCCCTTTCCATTACGCTTAATCCTATGAGCCTTATGGGTTATAAGCCTTTGCTGTTATACAACTTCTCGGCCAACATCCTTATATACCTCTTGCCTTTCTCACCCGCTTCTAACTGCTCCATCCATTCACGGGGAATCGCTCTATCGCCGTAGTAGGCCCCGCTTATCGCGCCGGTCATAGCTCCTATCGTGTCGGTATCGCCACCCAGACTTACCGCATAGACCACGCCCTCCTTGAAACTGCCAGCGCGAAGGAACGAGTAGATGGCGGTAGGTACCGAGTTGAAAGCTGCCATGCCATTGCCCAATTTCGCGATCACCTCTTTTTTGCGTGGCGCTTTATCCAAAATGAGCCCTATCAACCTTATCTTCTCTTTATAAACGTCATTCTGGACAAACCCTTCCAGTTCAGACGGCATGCCTTCTTTTTGCCCGCGTACCGCTAAAGCAATGGCGAAGGCTTGCAACGCTGCTCCTTCTTTGCCCAGCTCGTGCGAATGCGTGATCATACTCGATTTATACGCGACTTCTCGCAGAGCATCTGTATCATCATAATAAAAGAGCCCAACAGGGGCGATTCGCATCGCGGCACCATTGCCGTACGAGCCTTCTCCACCAAACAGCTTTTTCGATGCTGCTTCCCAGTTCTCGCCCTCACGTATCATCTTTAAAGCACCCGTCGACCCGGGACCGTAGCCTCGCTTCACATCGAAGTTCTGGATGAACGTACTCGCCATATCCGCACCGTTAAAGCCCCTAATCCTGATTAACGACTCCGCGACCCCGATCATCATCTCCGTATCATCCGTGTAGCGACCCTCAACCATCTCCCACTCTTTCTCATTGCCGTACACCGAACGTACCATCTCCATGTTCAGGCCCTCTACAGGCGCGCCTAATGCGTCCCCGACAGCAGTGCCTAAGAGTGCACCTCTAAATTTGGATTTCAGGTCTACATTCACCGGTAATCCTCCGTTTTCACTTACTCGTATTTTGAATCCTTTTTACAAAGGACACTGTGAACTTGCCCTTTGGCTCATGCGCGTTCTTTATATAACTGTAGGGATAAAGATTAAACAACTATTCAATGAGTACAAAATCGACTTCATCTGATAAGAATAAGGCGATTTTACTGGTCTGTGATGGTCTTGGAGATCGCCCCTCGATAGATGGAAAGACTCCGTTACAAGCTGCTTTTACGCCTAATTTGGATGGACTCAGCGTATCGGGAATAAACGGGCTGATGGACGTTATAGCGCCGGGAATCGTGCCTGGGAGCGATACTGCTCACATGTCTCTCTTCGGATACGACCCGTACAAGTATTATCCGGGCAGAGGAGTGTTTGAGGCGCTCGGTGCGGATATGGAACTGCATAAGGGTGACGTAGCCTTTCGGGCGAATTTCTCGACTGTGGATGAGACCATGCGGGTCATTGACCGGAGAGCGGGTAGAAAAGGGAGTAAAGAGCTGGCAGAAGTACTCAACGGGCTTGAAATAGACGGCGTAAAGATCCTCCTGAAAAATACCACGCAACACCGATGCGCGGTGGTAATGGAAGGTGAACAGTTCTCACGATACGTCTCCGATGTGGACACGCACGAAGCAGGAGATTTTGTGCAGGAATGCAAGCCGCTTCAAGACGACGAAGCTGCGCGTAAGACCGCAGCCATCGTGAACAAATTCGTCAAGAAGAGCTACGAGCTGCTCAATGAGCATCCGGTAAACGCAGAACGGAGAGAAAAGGGGGAACTGCCTGCGAACATTATCCTATTAAGAGGAGCGGGCAGCTACGAAGGCGTCCCTACGATAAAAGAACGATTCGGCTTTACCGCTGCATGTGTCGCGGGCGCATCGCTTTACAAAGGCGTTGCTAAATATACGGGTATGAAAATCCTTCCGGTCGCGGGCGCCACAGGCAAGGGAGATACGAACTTGCGCAACAAGGCAGAAGCCGCTTTACACGCATTAACAGAGCACGATCTCGTCTTTGTTCATGTGAAGGATACGGACAATCACGGCCATGATGGCGATTTCGAGGCCAAGAAGGCCATCATAGAGCGGGTGGATGAAGAACTCGTGGCGCGGCTCAAAGACGCTGATGCTTACATTGCTGTTACCGGCGACCATAGCACGCCCGTAACACTAAAAAGACACTGCAGCGATCCCGTTCCGCTGGTCATAAAGGGTGATGGGGTTAGAACGGACGGCGTCAAGAATTTCGATGAGATCGCTGTCGCTTCTGGCGGCTTAAACCGGATACGCGGTGTCGATTTGATGCCGATACTGGCTGACTATATGGGGTATTATATCATGTACGGGACGTGAAGAGGTCGGAGTTAATATGCATTATGAAATCATTATTCCCGATAAAATCCGGCGCGTAATAGAGAAGAGGTTAGACAAGCATCTGAAGGAGAGATTCTATAAAAAGCTCTTAAAACTTGAAAGTGCGCCGCATTCCTATGCTAAGCCATTACGGCACCCGTTGGCAGGCGTATGGGAAATCTACTTTGAGAAGAGATGGAGAGTACTTTTTGAAATCCATGAAAGCGAGAAGATAATTGTTATTGTTGGATTTAAGCATAAAAACGAAATTCGTTAGTTAATCTTTGCTATCGCCTTCTTTAAACAAGTCCCGGAGCTTTTTGAATCGCCCTGATTTGAAATCCTCTCTGCTTTCTTTTATCTGTTCCATCAATTCAGGATCTGAAAGAACCTCAAGCGTTGATTTCATAGATTCGTACTCATCTGAAGATATGGTGATCCAGCGCGCTTTGTGTTCTCCGAAGACTTCTATTTCATTCATGTGCTTAATGGTAAAATATTACTTTGAAACATATTTAAGCTTTGCGTGATTCAAAATCCCAGCTACTGCTCTACTTATCCCCGTCACTAACTTTTATGTTCTTTGCCTCTTCCGGCAATCATCACCGTCCAGATGATACCCTCCTTCTCTTTGAAGCCCTAACCACTCCACCCCCGAATGAATTCGGTGGCATCCACGGGGCCGTAGGTCGAGTCTTTGGTTTATTTATGGATTTCTTCTCTTAAGCGGTTTGTGCATAATTTATTGCATACGAAATAAATAAGCTAAGGGAAGTTCTATTTTATCTGCTGTTAGGTAGCCCCCTCGCAATCTATCCTAAAAATCACTAAAATTTTGGATGTTACGCATTATTGTTCTCCCTGGTAGGCATTATGAATTTGACTTATTATCAACTCCCTCTATATACCTTTGCATATTTCTATAATTTTCTATATGTTTTCCCCATGAAGAAGCGTAACCATATTTTCTTGGCTTAAGCCTAGATCACCCCTCGCTGCTTTTAGAACCGCAGATATCTCCTCCATACCCTTAGCCGCCTCTCGTAAACGCTTGCTGACCTCCACCAACCCTATCTCCTCAGCTTCTCGCGCAGCCTTCCTGAAGCTTTCTGCATGCTCTTTATTGTGCGTAATCCAGTGCTCTAACTTCTTCTGTAATCGGAGAACCTGCTCCTTATTATCCACCATCATATCACGTGCCAGCATCCCAAGAGCTGAGATATCTCTTCTGCTCGTCTGTCAGCTCCTCTAGCTCGATGCCCATCGCCTTCAACTTCAAGCGCGCCACTTCCTCATCTATAGCCTTCGGCACGGGATATACCTCGTTTTGCAGCTTTTCGTGATTCTCCACGATGTGCCGCACACATAACGCCTGGTTCGCGAAGCTCATGTCCATTACCTCAGGTGGATGCCCGAACGCGGCAGCGAGATTCACCAACCGGCCTTCGGATAGCAAATACAACCTTCTACCGTCCCGCATGACGTACTCAACTACCTCTTCCTTCACCTCGTTCGTTTCGACCGCAAGGTCTTCGAGGTCAGGAATGTTTATCTCCACGTTGAAATGCCCGGAATTCGCGATGAGCGTGCCGTCCTGCATCACCTCGAAATGCTCACGCCGTATCGCGGAAATGTCGCCCGTGACCGTGATGAAAAGATCCCCGATCTTCGCCGCTTCCGTCATCGGCATTACCCGGTAACCGTCCATAACCGCTTCTAAGGCCTTCCTCGGGTTCACTTCCACCACCACTACAGACGAGCCATGTCCTTTTGCCCTCAGAGCAACGCCTCTGCCACACCAGCCATAGCCAACCACGACGACCGTCTTACCTGCAAAGAGGAAGTTTGTCGCGTTCATTATGCCGTGCAGGGTCGACTGCCCGGTTCCGTAGCGGTTATCGAACATCATCTTCGTCTCCGCATCGTTCACCGCGATGACCGGGAATCGCAATCTCCCTTCGGCTGAAAGCGCCCTTAATCGTATAACCCCTGTCGTTGTCTCCTCGCAGCCGCCCTTAATCCCTTCAAGGCCCTGCTCATGCACTCGCGCGATTGTATCCGCGCCGTCATCGAGGGTTACATCCGGACCGATCTTCAATGCCTCGTCCAGGCATTCGTAGTACTCCGTCTCATTCTCGCCCCGGAAGGCATAGACGTTTATCCCTTCAGCTGCAAGTGCGGCAGCGACATCGTCCTGTGTGCTGAGTGGATTTGAGCCCGTCAGTGCTATTTCTGCACCTCCCGCCCGCAGTGTTAGAATAAGGTTCGCCGTTTCCACTGTAACATGGAGGCAGGCCACGATCTTTACACCCTCTAAGGGTTTCTCTTTTTCATATCTCTCCCGTATAATCTGCAGAACCGGCATCTGTCTTCGTGCCCATTCTATACGCTTCTCCCCTCCTTCCGCAAGGTTTATATCCTTAATTATGAAATCTTTCATCATACCACCTTCGTTTATGTCTGCTGAATTGATGAATGAATTATACTATAATAAAAACCTTTTTATCTTCGTAGACGCTATCCGAGAAGTGAAGATAGTTAGTGAGTAAGTGGGTAAAGGGGAAGAGGGGAAATGATTGTAAAGGAGATACTGAGCGAAAGTGTATTGACACTTGCGGAATCTAAGGAGATATTAACACCTCTGAGGGCGAGTGGCAAGGGAACGAAGAAGAAAGAGGGCGAGGAAGAAGAGGTGGAGATACGTTACGAGAGGAGAAAAGCTTCTGAGCATACCGCAAAGTTCGCGAAGCTCAGCGCGGAAAACTCGCGGGCGCTGATAAACGAGTTGCTCGAACTACCGAAGATGAAAGAGCTGATAGCGGTACGGATTGCTGATATTATGCCAAAGAGCCCGAACGAGGTGCGGGCGATCTATGCGAAGGAACGATTTACCCTTACCGAGGCTGACATAGAGAACACACTCGATTGCGTTGCGAAGTATGTGTGAATGAATAATTGATTGATTCGTTGTGCGTTGAGGTAGTGCTTTTTTGGAGGTAAAGGGATGAGAGGGTATGCGCATGAGAAGCGGGGCATGATGGAGAAGGGGCGGGGGGCTGGCAGGCAGAAGCGGCAAGAGATTTATGCCCACGTCATCGATTTTCTACCATATGGGCATCCTGAGGACTCTCGTCCGGTCTATCAGAAGAAACCACTTCTTCAAGCTGTTGGCGAGGATCAATTCGTCTTGATAGAACTTTCACCGAAGAAGGATAAAATTCCCGAAGTGTACGGCCGCGTGTATATAGGGGAAGGCGAGCGACCGGTAATAGATCATGTAACCAAGCGGTTGAGGTACGAGGAACTAACGCCAACGGCAAAGGTGGAATTACCCTACGTCCTTGAGATCATCATAAAAGAGAACGAGGAACGGTTCATAAAGGCGTTTAACAACGCAAAGCCGATCACCACGCGATTACATACGCTCGATTTGCTCCCGGGGATCGGGAAGAAATTGATGTGGGCGATCGTGGAAGAGCGCAAGAAAGGGGAGTTTGCCAGCTTCGAGGACCTCACCAAGCGCGTGAAAGGGCTCCATCATCCTGAGAAGATCCTCGCGAAGCGAATAGAGGATGAAATAATAGAAGAAGATATCAAATACCGGCTCTTTACGCCCTAAACCGCTCCTTTCTTTTGCATACAAGTACGTCCAAAAACAAAAAAGAGAAGAGGGCTAATTTCCTTCCACTTATTCTTTATGGGTTATATTACAGTACCTATCAAAACGTGGGCTGATCACTGCGATTAAAGCACCGATCGTTGTTACGCATAATTCGGAACAGAAGTTGTGGACTTGTACGAGCACCCCAAAGCAAAAATCAGCATTTGAGAAGATTAAATAGCGCGATTTAGAAATTTATAGGATGTTATCCAATATTCACAGTAGCAGAGAGGTGATTGATACCGAATGGATCGCAAAACTGCGATAATTGCCGTGCTTACCGTCCTCCTGATATTCTCCACATCGACTTCATACCTCGCGTATCAAGAGCAGCAGCACCTGATAGAATCACAAGCCAGCATCATCGAGCAACTTATCAGCGCCAGTAAAACTGAAAATGCTAATAGGACGGCGCAACTTCCACCGTATGCGAGTGTGCCAGAAGGCGCCAATAGTGCTCCGCGAATAGTGCTAACGCTTCTATCGTTGCGGTACGAAGCGATACCCGGTTGGGCGTGATTGGCACGGTGCACGTAGCGCTAAAAGCAGGTACGGGGAACGTACTGGTCAATACGAACCCGTTCGTCGAGCCGGATACGCAATATTCAGTACGGGAGGCGGTAGAAGTTGCGGAGAACTTTACGAATATGAATATCTCGAACAAGGATATCATCATTTCATTTGACATCAATGGCACGGTGATCGGCGGCCCGTCAGCCGGAGCTGCTACGACAGTCACTGCGATAGCAGCGATGGAGGGTAAAAACGTAAGACCAGACGGGGCTATTACGGGCACGATCGAAGAAGAGGGTTACATCGGCTAGGTTGGCGGGGTGTTTGATAAGGCAATAGCAGCAGAGAAGAGCAATATGTCGCTTTTCCTCGTTCCTTACGGCCAGAAAAAAATAATTTATTACGAGCAGCGGGTAGAAGAGCGGGATATATTTGGATTCTCGTTTACGCGCGTTTATTACACGCCCAAAGAGATCGAGCTCGACGAGTATATGGAAGGAAAGATGGCGGTGGAGGAAGTAGCAACAATTGGCGAGGCGGTAACGTACATGATTGTATGATTTCACAATCAGAAGAACTATTCCTCGCCCCGTGTGTATACGTCCGTTCTCCAAGGTAGAATAAAAATATTCCGTAAACTTTATATATTCGTCTTTTGTATCTACTCTATTACTACTGATGAAGAAGAAGGTTAAGGAACGAGGGCTCGGCACGGTGCTTCACGTCATGGATAAGATGTTGATTGTGAGGGGCGGTAAGCAGAAAGTAAAGAAGGTGCTTAATGCCACCGTCGTAACCGCGGATAAACAGAAGATAGGGAAAGTTTATGATATTTTCGGACCGGTTAGTCGTCCGTATGTAAGCGTAAAAGTATTTGGTGGCTTAAAGGAAGCGAAGTTGGAAGAACTCGCGCATAAGAAATTGTACGTTCTCTGATTGAGGCGGATAAGGTGAAGGGTGATGCATGAAGAGAAGCGGGAGGGAAGCGTTGAAGAGGCCTTTGGGAGATCTGAGATGGATAGGGCGCGTTTACAGCGGCTTAGTGAGCGTCAACGTCGGAAAAGATTAAGTAGGACGATTGGGAAGCAGCGTTTAGTCGCTCAAGCTGAGATAGACCGATTATCCACGCTGCTTTCTATACCTGAAGAGACGAGAGAAGGCAGCTTGGCAATATACCGCCAAGCTTGGGAGAACGATTTGATTCACGGACGTTCAATAGAGAAGATACTGGCTGCATCTATTTACATGGCGTGCCGTAAAACGAAGGAGCCGAAAACGCTTGACGAGATAGAAAATGCAACGAAGGTGGGGCGAAAAGACATAATAAAGACCTGCAAGTTATTGGCAAAACGGCTTGGCATGCGGCTTGCTCCAGCATCTCCTGAGGAGTATGTGCGCAGCTTTTGCGTTAAATTGAATTTGAGGAGGCCCGTAGAGGATCGCGCTCTGGATATAATAAATGAAGCGCTGAGGCGGGATATAACAAGCGGAAGGGGTCCCACGGGCATAGCCGCGTCGGCGATCTATATAGCCGCAATCCTGTGTGACGATCGGAAGACGCAAAAGGATGTTGCAGAGGCGACCGGTGTTACGGAAGTAACGCTACGTGTGCGGTACAAAGAGTTGGCGCGGGAATTAGGCATAAAAGTGGAGTAGCTATATACCTACCTGCGACCTGCACGTGTGACAATTCAGATAACACAACCTCAAGAGAGAAAGATTGATTGATTTATTGATTTTATACATAACTATCTACTGTAGGATACATATCCATGGGACCTAGAGGATCTAACAACGGGACGTTTGAAGTGATACCTGCAGTGGACCTAAAGGGTGGCCGATGCGTCCAATTGCGACAGGGCAAGAAAGAGGACGTGATCTTCTCTTCCGCAGAAGATCCTGCGGAGATCGCGAAGCAGTGGGTGATGCGGGGTGCGAGCAGATTGCATATCATCGATTTGGATGCAGCGCTACAGGAAGCGCAGACCAATTTCGAAGTGGTCAAACGCATAGCGGAGTCAGAAGAAGTGAAGGGAAGGGCGAAGATTCAGGTGGGTGGCGGCATCCGATCGTACGATGCCGCGGTGAAGCTGCTCGAGATAGGCCGGGGAGAAGGCGTAGATCGAATAATCTTCGGGACGGCCGCACTGAAATCGCCGCAGCTTATCGAGACCGTAGCGAAGGAGTTCTCTTCCGAGCGGGTCATGGTCGCCCTGGATGTGCGGCAGGGCAAAGTGGCGATAGACGGGTGGCGAGAGGTAACGGGGGTAGATGCAACAGAGGCGGCGAAGCAGGCAGAACGGATGGGCGTGGGCAGTTTGCTGTTTACGAACATAGACGTTGAAGGTTTGATGCGCGGTATAGAGCCGGAGATTGTCAAGGCGTTCGTACACTCGGTGAACGTTCCCGTGGTGATCGCCGGCGGCGTAAGCAGTGCAGAGGACGTGATGCGGATAAAAGAAGCAGGCGCAAGCGGAGTAGTTATAGGAAGCGCGTTGTATAAGGGCAGAATCGAGTTTAAGGAATTACTGGAACTATTTCACAAATAACTAAAATGCAACATTCCTATAACCGTTTCTCACTTTATGCCCTTCGCTTTCTTCCGTAATTTCTCTAAATTCATATAATTCTCCGAAAGAAAGTGTTCTGTCTCTATTTCCCCCAATACCCAATGAAGGGTGTCTTCAACATCGCAAATATAGCTAAAGTCTCTATCGTCTACAACCCTATCATATTCCTCGTCGTTATCTACATCTACCGTCCTATTTATTCGCTTTATCATCTCTCTTATCTCTTCTTCACTCCTCATCTTTTATTTCCCCCCGTGAACTAAAGGATAAGCCTCGATTTTTTAAACAGCGCCGCCGACAGGACTCGAACCTGTGACAAGCCGGTTAACAGCCGGGCACTCTACCAACTGAGTTACGGCGGCATTAAGATCGCAGTCGCGATTCAGCAATTACCTTCTACACTATCTCTTTGGTATTTAAAAGGGTTCAGTTATCACGAGTTATCGCGCGGCCCTCTCAGGGGAAACTACGCCCGGAAAAAGGGTTATGGTTGGAAACCTCGGCTATGAGAAGCTCTCATTCCAGCTCATTCAACCGATGCCCAAGCTGTTTCAATTTCTCTTTACCTCGTGTGAGCATGAAATTCGCCTTTGCTATGATAAAATCCAGATCCTCCTCGCTGTAAAACCTCCTGCCGTTTGATGCCAATGGCACGTCCATCCTTTCCGTGCTCAAAATCTCCACCATCACCTTGCCCTCATCCTTTGCAATCGCTTTTATGCCGCTGTATTTGAGCCCTGATTCAATCGCAATCCGTAAAAGCGCCGTTGCCCTCTCCACGCTCCGACATGCCACGTGCAGAATTGGCGATTGTGCGAGTAGCCACAAATCGCCTTCCACGGAAGACCCCACATCGTCCATCGCCGCCAACACATCCGCTTTCTCTATCGGTCGATGCCACTTACCGATAAACCGCGCTTCGCACCGATCTCAGGCAGCAAAATCAAAGCTATCCGGCCTGAGCAACTGCTCGTGGTGAAGAAGTCATCGAGGTCGTGTATCTTCTGAAGCGGCTCTTCCACCTCTTCGTCCGCACCCCTTCGCCGCAATCTTTCCAGCGTCCGCTTCTTCTGCCCTTCAAAAAGCATCATCACACAGGAAAATTTCAAAAGCTTTTTATAGTCCCTCAACAACCAACTACTATAAATCAAATACGAACCATAAAAGATGATACAGATATTTCTGACAATCGGGGTGCTCATTGCAGTTACGATATTATTGGCTTTATACCGAGCGGCGCTTGGCCCCGGCGTGTTTAACCGAACGGTGGCGGTGAACGTAATAGGGACAAAAACCGTCGTCCTCTTGGTGCTCATCGGTTATTATTTCGAAAGGCCGCTGTTCTTTGACCTTTCGCTGCTTTATGCATTGCTTAACTTTATTGGTACGCTCATATTCGCGAAATATTTAGAGAGGGGTGAGATATGGTCGAGCTGATAGGGATAATTGAGGGAATCGTGACACTATTCCTGGCTTTGGGAATATTCTTTATGTTCACCGGTGCAATCGGACTTTTGAGATTCCCGGACTTTTATACACGACTGCATGCGACGGGGAAGTGCGATACGCTTGGGGAGGTCCTTATAATCTCCGGCTTACTCATATACCATCTCTTTGTTTATAGCCCGGGAGCCGAGCTTTCGGTGAAACTGGTACCCATAAAGCTTCTATTTTTAATCGCATTCATATTCCTCACGAATCCAACGGGAACACATGCACTGATGAAGGCGGGCTATACTACCGGTGTGAAGCCGTGGAAGTTAGGAGAAAAGCGGCAGTGAAGCGTACAAAGGAGGATAAAATAACATGACCAACGATAAAGGCGGAAAGTGGTTCGGATTTCTCCTAACCTTTGTTGTCATGTACCTGTTTTGGATCCTGTTATCAGGTATATTCGATGCGTTACATCTTGGCGCGGGTCTCATCTGTTGTGCGATTGTGGCATTCATCTCGCATGACCTGTTTGTGAAGGACGGGGGGTTGGAGACCGGGAAGTTCTTTAGACTTCTTAAATACATACCCTGGGAGTTGTGGCAGATCGTGTTGGCGAATCTGGATGTTGCATATCGAGTGCTCCATCCGAAGATGCCCATCGATCCCAGAGTGATCGAATTTGAAACGACGTTGCGGAGTGATTTCGCGCTCGTTACGCTTGCCAACTCCATTACGTTAACGCCAGGGACGATAACCATAATCGTTGACCCTGAGATAGGGAAGTTCTGGGTGCATGCAGTAGCAAAAGCTCCTGGAGATGCGCTCTTAGTTGATAAAACGATGCAAACGAAAGTGGCTGAGGTGTATAACGAACTATGACAAAAGTACTAGGTTATAACTTCAGAGAAGAGAGAGGGGTGATAGGATAAGAGATGATCGTACCTATTGATCTCTTACTGTTGCTTTTCATTGTCATCCTCGCACTCGTAGCGATAACCGTGAGAGACCTCTTGAGTGCAATCGTCGTGCTGACTGCGTATAGTTTCCTGATGGCAATGGTCTGGGTAGAGATGCATTCAGTGGATGTGGGCTTTACCGAGGCGGCGGTTGGCGCCGGTGCAACGACCGCGTTCTTGATTGCCGCGTTAGCAAGGACAGAGAGGTGGGAGAAGGGATGAAACAAATATCACTCGTGGCACTTATTTTTATTATCCTTTTGGGCGGCCTGTTTGTCTACGTGGCGGAGGATATACCTGACTTTGGTGATCCGAATTCCGCTCCGAATCGCTATACTCCTTTGTTCACTCTTGATGCAGCCGGGTCCGTGGGCGCTTTGGATCAGGGCGTTGTTCCTGAGGCGTTGCGTACCGCACTGGAAGACCGGGGATTCCGGGACTACGAACTTCCTACAAGTGTTAAAAAGGTAACGGACGGCGAGTGGGATGGATATCTTGTTCCGGATGAGCAATATTACAAGACCGCAATTGCCAAATTTGGCACGGCTCCTGACGCCCCAAAGGAGCAGAAATATTACTTTATTAAGCAGGAAGGTGACACGTTGGACGTTTACCGCTATGCACCGATCATACGATATGTGGAGGAAGGCGAGCACGAGACGGAAGTCCCGAATATGGTGACCTACATCCTTGCGGATTACAGGGGCTATGATACGCTCGGGGAGACCACGGTTATCTTTACCGCGGGGATATCCGTTATTTTATTGTTACGGAGGCGAGGTAAGAAACCACAATGACCGAGAAAGATTGGGCACACGAACGGGACGTTATAGTCGAGACCATATCGAGACTGATGATACCGTTTATCCAGTTATTCGCATTGTATGTCATCATCCATGGAGCCGGTGGCCCGGGCGGGGGATTCCAAGGCGGTGTTATCATTGCCTCTTCCTTTGTCTTATATCTCGTCGCTTTTGGTCTTGCTGCGGCAGGGAAGCGATTCCCGGAGCGTGCGAATAACTATTTGATGAGCACCGGGGTGTACATCTACGCGGGCGTAGGACTCCTGTGTTTAATTGCCTCGTTAGGGGCTGCGCAGTATCTCAACTACGGGTTCATTCCCTTAACTCATATGTTTGAGGAGAACCGAGCGTTGGGTATGGACCTGGTGGAAATAGGTATCGGAATAACCGTGGGTGCGGTTATCACCGAGATATTCTTCAATCTCGTGTGGAAGCAAGATATGGATGAAACAGAGAAGGAGGGGCAGGAATAAAAATGATCATTGAAGAATTTCTCGCGAAATATAACTACTGGGTTGCTATTATCCTTATCCTTATCGGGCTCTACGCGATGATCGCGAAAGATAACCTGATAAAGAAGATTATCGGTTTGAGTATATTTCAAACCGCGATATTTCTATTCTACATCTCATTGGCTGATATTGGACCTCTTCCTCGAGGAACCGCACCGATTGTGAGCGAGGAGATAATCCACATGGGGTATGTATATGTAAATCCGCTACCCCATGTGCTGATCCTGACGGCGATTGTCGTTGCGGTAGCCACAACAGCGGTGGCTCTGGGGCTAGTAATACGGATGTACGAGGAATACGGAACGATAGAAGAATCGGAGATCATAGAGAAGGAGAGAAAGCTTTAGCGTGACATCGGTGCCACGACAGAGAAAAAGGTAATAGCTTTATATAGTCAGAGAAGAGAAATGAGGAAGGGGGTACATGATAGGGAATGCTAAGTGTTGAACATTTTCCGGTGCTTATCATAGCACTATCGATGGTTTCCTCGTTCACCATTCTGGTTGCCGGCTGGATAAACAAGAAGGCGTGCTGGTTCATTTGCACCGCAACCATCTTCGTTCAACTCGTCATGGCTATTTTTACCCTGAATCATGTCGTGACCGAAGGAACCATCCATTACTGGCTTGGGGGATGGATGCCTCCATGGGGCATAGAATATCTTGTGGATGGGTTGAATGCATACATATTGGTCATCCTCCTCTTTTTGGGCTTGCTCTGCGTAATCCATTCAAAGAGTAGTATAGAGCTTGAAGTCCCGGGTAAAAACGCCGCGTTCTATTCCGTTTATCAGCTCTTTATAACTGGCTTATGCGGTGTAATCGTGACCGGTGATATTTTCAATCTGTATGTCTTCCTCGAGATACTGTCTCTAGCTGCGTATGCATTAGTGGGTTCGAAAGGTAAACTAGCGCTGAGGGCAAGTTTTACTTACCTCGTTATGGGTTCTATCGGTGCTTGCTTCTTCTTGCTGGGGATAGGTTTCCTGTATTCGGTAACGGGCTCGCTGAACATACATGACCTCTCGCTTTTATTGCCACCGCTCTACGGGAACAGAGTAGTCCAGGCGGCTTTTATCTTCTTCATCATAGGAATGGGCATAAAAATGGCTATCTTTCCGCTTCATACCTGGTTACCAGAAGCGCACCCCGCTGCACCCAGCCCAATCTCGGCAATGCTGAGCGGAATCATGATAATGGTTGGATTTTACGCGTTAATTAGAGTGCTGTTTACACTCTTTCCCTCCTATTACAATTACGGTCTCATCTTGCTTACCTTTGGTCTTCTATCAATGACAGCGGCAAACTTCCTTGCCTACTTCCAAAACGACTTGAAAAGACTCCTTGCTTACTCAAGCATTGTCAATATGGGTATTATAGCCACGGGTGCAGGAGTTGCCGCCTATATCATCTCGATGACAGCTGAACCATTAAAAGCACCTCCGGAAGCCGCATCTTTAGCCATGACGGGTGCCTTACTCCATATTTTGAGTCATGGTTTAGGCAAAGCGATGGTTTTCTTGGGCTCGGGTAACATTCATAGCAGTATCCATACCAGAGAACTCTCGAAAATGGGAGGCATTGGAAGGGACATGCCCTTTACCGGTTACTCAATGTCGGTAGGCTTGCTCTCATTATTAGGCTTGCCGCCTTTAATAGGTTTTTGGAGTAAATTTCTGATAATAATGTCTGTGGCATTGGCACTTCGAGATGTTGGTGGCATGGTGTTAACTGCGACTTTTATCCTCCTCTTATTTAACGTTATATATGCTGCTGCGTATTATCTCAGAGTGACGAAGGTTTTAATGATAGAAAGTGGTGCGGTTAGAACCCATGAGTCACCATTCCCAATGGTATTCTCAGTTGTTGTTTTTGCGCTTATCTGCTTGATAGGTGGTTTATTCCCCATTTCACTCATTAGATTAGCTGGATTTGCGGCGTCGGCAATTTTAGGAGGTGTATGAGTTGGTGATAGTAGAATCCATAAGACCGTTGTTAGCAATTTCCTGTTCTTTCTTCTGTTTCTTCCTCGTATTACTGCTTCGGAATCGGCCGAACCTAAGGGAGAGCTGCACGATGTTCGCCAGCATATTGCAGTTTTTGATTATCTTCTCTATGGCACCGATTATTGTCGCAGGAAATGTAATCGAATGCCCTCTCTTCACTATATTTACTGGGATTGTTTTTATATTCAAAATAGATGCTTTTGGTCTTATTTTCGCGATTACGTCTTCCTTCTTGTGGATTCTGGTCTCGTCCTACTCCATAGGATATATGAGGTCGTTGCACGAGCACGCACAAGCACGATACTTTGCCTTTTTCGCTTTGGCTATTTTCGGTGCGGTAGGTATAGCAATGTCCAAGAACCTGATCACCATGTACTTCTTTTACGAGGCATTAACGATAGCAACCTATCCTTTAGTGGCGCACAATGGCATACCCGCATGGGGTCACAAAGCAGAGGATTCTGAAACGGCGCGTGAAGCACGATTTGCGGGCCGTAAATACCTGGCTTATCTGCTTACTTCTGGTTGGTTCTTCTTTGTTGCGATAGTGTTAACGTTTTACCTTACAGGGACGACTGATTTTACGAACGGAGGAATATTAACGATCGATTCTGCGTCACGCGTGACACTGATGGTGTTATTTCTGTTATTCATGTTGGGCTCCATGAAAGCGGCATGGATGCCTTTCCACAGTTGGTTGCCAACGGCAATGGCTGCGCCAACGCCGGTGAGTGCGCTCTTGCATGCCGTCGCAGTGGTGAAGGCGGGGGTGTTTGTAGTCGTCAGAATTGTATGTTACATATATGGTGTGGATTTGATGGGTGCGCTTGGATTGGGGCTCATACTCGCTTGTGTAGCTTCCTTTACGATGATCGTCGCTTCTTTGTTTGCCATCGCTCAGGACAACCTGAAGAGAAGGCTTGCATATTCCACCATAAGCCAGCTGTCTTATATCATCTTTGGCGTTGCGTTATTGGGCCCTATGGGTATAACCGGGGCAATGATTCACATCCCCTACCACGGGTTCATGAAGATAACGCTCTTTATGTGTGCCGGGGCAATCATGGTGGCCACGGGAAAGAAGAACATAAGCGAGATGGCGGGCATAGGACGAACGATGCCGGTAACGATGCTCGCGTTTTCCGTTGGTGCGCTTGGAATGAGTGGTATCCCGCCTGTGGCAGGATTTGTAAGTAAATGGTATCTCTGCTTGGGTACACTGGAATCAGGCGAGCTGGTTTTCTTAGCTGTCCTCCTGGTAAGTTCTTTGCTCGATATCGTTTATTTCTTCCCGATCATCTTTACTGCGTTCTTTGGTAAGCCCAAAGAGTGGACTGATGGCGGGACTCCGATAGAAAAGCCGAAGATAAAAGAAGCATCTCCTTTCATGGTCGTTCCTTTGGCTCTAACAGCGATTATTTCCATCATTTTCTGCTTGCGCCCGAATACCTTTTACATCTTAGAGCTTGCAAAAGTCGCGGTTGCTGGTTTGGTAGGAGGAGGTGTCTAACTAAAAAATGAAAATAACAATGCGACATTTGTTCTTGCTGCTTTATGTATGTCTTGCAGCGGGAGTCATAGCTGGTGTTCTCGTTCAGTATTTCCACCTTGCTCATCATTATTTCTGGTGGGAGGAAATACCGGTTTTCAGCGCGATATACGGTTTTGTCGGCTGTGTCGTCATCATCGTGGCGTCGAAAGCGCTCGGGCATCACTGGCTTCAGAAGGAGGAGGATTATTATGAGAAACACTGAAAGATGCAAATTGGAATTTGCAGAAGTCAAAATGCGAGTTTTATCTCTCTTGCTTTTTGCAGTGTGCGCCACGTGCTTTGGAGGTGATGGGTGGTGATTGAGTGGTTGCACCCAGGACTTATATTCCTCTTCGGTGCTCTTTTGATACCTGTATTGAAGGGCAGATGGAGGCAGGCGTATTTGCTTCTGTTGCCCGCAGTAGCGTTTATGGACCTCATTCTTATATCAAAGGGCGTATTCGGGAATGGTCCTTTCTGGCAGATTCCCTTCATAGGCTATGAACTTACCCTCGGGCGCGTGGACCGGCTGAGCATGGTCTTCGCGTACGTATTCGTGATTGCATCCTTTGTCATGACGGTCTATGCACTCCACGTAAAAGAGACGGGCCAGCATGTGTCCGCTTTCATCTACGTCGGAAGCACGCTGGGCGTGGTCTTTGCAGGCGACCTCTTTACCCTGTTCTTCTTCTGGGAAGTGATGGCATGGTCATCAATGCTCTTAATCTGGTATCGTAAAACGAAAGCGGCATACGGTGCAGGGTTCAGGTTTATCATGGTGCACATGTTTGGCGGTATAAGTCTATTAGCCGGTGTTGTCTTACATCTGCAAGCTACGGGTTCTATCGCTTTTGAAAGCTTCGAGTGGGGATTGGGGAGCGAGTATCTGGGTACTTATCTTATATTCCTCGCATTCATCATAAACGCTGCCGTGCCTCCTCTTGGCGCATGGCTGGCAGATGCCTATCCAGAAGCGACAGTTACCAGCGCGGTGTTTTTAACTGCGTTTACCACGAAGAGCGCGATCTACGTGCTGATAAGGGGCTACCCGGGTGTTGAGATTCTGATATGGTTGGGAGCGATCATGGCGCTGTACGGAGTGGTGTACGCAGTGCTTGAGAATGATATACGAAGACTTCTCGCCTACCACATCATCTCCCAGGTGGGCTACATGGTGTGTGGAGTAGGAATGGGTATTTTTGGCACGGCGGCTGGCGAAATGGCGATAAATGGTGCGGCTGCTCATGCGTTCTGCCATATCCTTTACAAGGCGTTACTTTTCATGGGTATGGGTGCAATAATACAAGTAACGGGAAGAAGCAAACTGACCGAGTTGGGAGGGCTCTACAAATACATGCCCATCACTTTTTGGCTTTACATGATCGGTGCATTTTCTATTTCTGGATTCCCGCTATTCAATGGATTCGTGAGCAAGACAATGGTGGTCACTGCCGCTGGGATGTGGAATTATTCAACTATATGGCTGATGCTCGAATGCGCTTCTATAGGAACTTTCCTGCACACAGGTCTTAAACTTCCGTGGGGCGTCTGGTTTGCAAGGGATGAGCCGGTATGCGAGGCGAAGGAGCCACCGAAGAATATGCTTGTCGCAATGGGCATCACCGCATTTCTGTGCACCCTTCTCGGCGTGTATCCACAAATACTTTACAACATGCTTCCTTATCCCGTTCATTATGAACCTTTTGCAATGGGTCATGTGGTGGCCATGAGTCAACTCCTTCTGTTCACCTTTGTTGCCTTTTGGTTATTACGGGGGAAGCTCCATGGTACACCAACAATTTCGCTTGATACTGACTGGTTCTATCGAATATCAGGGAAGAAGGTTATATGGTTCTGTGAAAAACCGTTAATGGCGTTTGCGAATTTCGTTGACCGGAATGTATTGAGACTGGCACATTTTTTCATCAATCCTTTTTTAACCTTAGTCGTTAAGTATGTTGAGAATCCACTGGATAATGCGTTTCACGTGAGACTTCCTGATCTCCTCAACTTCAAAGAGATCCATGACAAAATAAGGGAGATTAAGAGTAGAGAGCTGCCGTATAATTTACTCTACATACTTCTCGCTATGCTCATCCTTCTGCTCTATATACTATTTATGGTGGTGATGCGATAAAATGATGCCCTATATACTCCTTCAAACGATGCTCGTGCCACTTATGGCCTCTCTGTTCATACTTTTAACCAGGCGCATAATAGGCAAGAAAGCACGATTTATACCAGGTATAACACTGCTATACACTACCGCTCTTCTCTGCATAGCGACCATCAGCGTTTATCAGGGTACGCCAATTCGCGAGGAATATGGATGGGGGCCCTATGTGACGTTTGGTCTCCTGGCTGACGGTTTGAGTATACCGGTTGCGTTGATAATCAATATAATCTGCACTGCGCTTGCATTTTACTCATTACACTATGTAGAACATAGAGTAGAGGTAATATATGGAGAAGAGGATGAAAAGACACAACTCGCGTATTTCACCGTGTTTTTCTGGCTGTACCTCCTATTTCCCCTAAGTTTCATCGGTATTTGCTTTGCTACAAACCTCATAATCGTGTATCTCTTTATAGAATTAATGGTTATTCCCCTTTACTTCATAATGAGCTTCTTTGGTTATGTAGAGCGCTTTAGAGTTGCAGTAATGTGTTTCCTCTGGGGTGTTGTTGGTGGGACATTCGTCTTATTTGGGTCGGTATTAGTGTATTCCCAGATAGGCACCTTTGAAATCGCGAGGTTGGGCGAGCTTGCAGGAAATCCAATGACTTTCTGGATAGCCTTACTTATCCTTCTCGGTGTATCTACTAAGCTTGCAATATTTCCGCTTCATGTTTGGATGCCCTCGGTTCACGCAGAGCATCCCACGTGCATCGCGGGATTGCTTGCAGTTTATGCGAATATAGGAGCCTATGTACTTGTTAGGGTTCTCATCATACCACTTCATAATGATCTCAAAGTGTTCAGCGTACCCCTTATGGCGCTGGCGCTAGTAACCATAGTATACGGTGCCATTCTCGCCCTGGCTCAGAATGACGTGAAGCGACTCGCGGCGTGCTCGACTATCGGTCAGATCTCATACTCTGTCCTGGGACTGGGAGCACTCACGGTCTGGGGTATAGAAGGCGGGATGTTTTACTTCCTGAGCCATATCCTGGGAAAAGCCATCCTCTTCTCGACCGCGGGCATAGTGGTTTACGTAACGGGTATCAGGAATATGGACAAGATGGGTGGACTTATACATAAGATGCCAATAACCGCCCTGCTCTGGATAGCAGCCTCAGCAATACTCACCGGTGTTCCGCTCACAAGTGGGTTTACAGGGAAATGGATACTGTTCACCGGTATTTACAGCTCAAATCCGACTTCCGTCGGACTGATAATTGCAAGTCTGGGTATCCTCTCAACGCTATTAACAGGAGTCTACACCTTCTGGGGTGCAAAGAGGATATTCTTTGGTCCCTTAAAGCAGGAATTAGCAAATAACGCTAAGATCAGGGACCCGCCATTAACGATGTGGGTTCCTCTTCTCATCCTGGCAGTTATATCGTTCATCATAGGACTGCATCCAACACCATTCATGGATCTCTTTCATTCTGTGCTATATGTATTAATATAAATGCTTCAACAAATACCGAAATATTTATAAATAGTAGTAAACAAGCGAGATATAAGGATAGGAGAGAGAATGAAGACGGTGCCCGTAAAGGAACAAAAAGGGAGGTAAAAAGGGATGGCAGGTACATTCACTGATGCATTGAAATGCTTTGTTAAATGCCCCGTATGCACATGGAGACTCATGCGGAGTTTGGGCTCGCATGATCAAGAGACGGTGGAATTAATAAAGGAAAATTGCCCCGAAGTAGATATTGAGAACTTAGGTTATTACTTCGGGCTTTTCCAGGCTATGATTTTCCTTATTCTATGCGTGATGGCGTATCTATTCTTTAATGCACTTAGATTCGTTCTCCTGCACCGGGAACTGCTTATACCCCCCCTCTGACTTGAGGATAAAATAATAAAAAATCGAAAAGCTTTTTTATTATAACACATTTAGGTAAAGATATGAGCAGTAGAATACCACCTGAATTGAGTGAAGCGCTATCGGCCGGAGCAGGATTTTCGCTGCTGGTAAAGGGTGAGCCGGGAACAGGGAAGACAATGCTCGCTTTTGAGATACTCGACGAGTTTGGGAGCGACAATGCTGTCTATCTTTCAACGCGGGTTTCACTCCCCGCTCTTCGCGAGCAATTTCCATGGCTGAAAGAACGTACCGGCTTTAGCGTGATAGATGCAACTAAATTGTATATTTCATCAAAAGCGTTTCCAAGACCCCGCTCTTTCTCTGATCTTCTTCACGCGAAAGTGGAAGAGGCAGGAACACCTGCTACACTCGTCATTGATAGCTGGGAGGCGATATTGACAGGGGGAAAAGATGAGAAGAGGGAAGTGCTGGAAGCTGCAATAACTGACCTGGTAAGGTATTACGCCACGGAATATAAAATGAATTTAATACTCATCTCAGAAACAACTGACACAACCCCGCTCGATTATATCGTTGATGGCATAATAGAGCTGAACCGCATATCCGTAGATTACCGCAGGGCGAGGGAAGTGTTGTTAAAGAAGCTCAGAGGTGTCCGAATCAACCAGCCTAAATACGGGTTTACCCTGGATGGTGGCCGATTCCATTCTTTTGGTCCTTTCGAGCGGAGGAAAATAGAGAAGCCGAGGAAAGTCGATATTGTGCCAAATACGGCCACTCACATATCGACGGGCTGTGTGGAGATAGATAAGATCTTAGGTGGTGGATTAAGCAAAGGAAGCACTGCTATGGTGGAATACGGCGATGATTTATCCCTCCTGGGCTATCAATCTATCATCGCGCACATGATCGTAAACTGTATACAGCAAGGGACTCATTGCGTGAAGGTCCCGAGTAGTGGGTGGGATGAGCGGCGGTTAAGGCGAGGTATATTACCTTTCGTGAAGGAAGAGGATTATCTCAAGTATATCACGATCTTTGAGATAAGGCGGGAAGAGCGAGAAACAAGAGAAAACGTGAGGGCCTTGCCAGGTGTGGTACTGTCTGAAGAGTTTCCAATATTCAGGGATTACATCTCTAGTTTAGAACCACCCGTCATGGTTATTATCGGAACGGATTGGTTAGAGTACCAATATCGGTTAAAAGCGCTGGGCAACCTTGAGGAGGCGTTAGAGATCTTCGCTTATTGGATAATGGAATTGAGGGAGGCAGGGAATGTAGCGGTATTTGCAATGCCTTCAGGGGGCGTATTAGGTGAGGGGTTGGGTCATATGGTTACCAATCGCTTTGAGTTGAATGTGCTCGATAGGAGCGTGGTCCTGTATTGCAATCGGCCGGACACCAAATTACACTGCCTGGAGAATGTCATCACCGAGGACGCCCTTAAGTTACAGCTCACGCCGTTTGTATGAAGACTCTGTCTGCACTGCACGGAGTGTTGTATTGGTCTAATAGAACATAAGCAAGCAGTGCGTAGCGTACGTACGTAGTGAGGCATGTTCAGAAGATATCGGGGAGGCACTCGTTTCAGGACTCAGCATGGAATCATCATTCGGGGGATTTGTTGACAATTACTCCCAGACCAGAATAAAAGGGTTTTGGCGAGTCCCTTGTGCAGAGCAGCAATGCGAAAAGGGGATTGGTGGAGGGGCCCTCACCATTGATTCTTGTAGCAATAGACTTTATATTATGGATATACCAATACACAAAGTAATATGATAAGTAGAATTCCCCCGGAATTAAGAGCGGCGCTCTCACAGGGTGTGGGTTTTTCGCTGCTGATAAAAGGAGCTCCGGGGACAGGGAAGACAACGCTCGCTTTTGAGATACTTAACGAGTTCGGGGGAGAAAATGCTATTTACCTCTCAACGAGGGTTTCAGTTCCTGCCCTTTACCACCAATTTCCCTGGGTGGAAGAACGTGCGGATTCCCTAAGCGTGATAGACGCAACGAAGTTGTATATACCGCCGACTGCGGTGGACGAAATAAGGTATTATGTCCCCGACGAAGCGTACGTGAAATATAAAGCAAGGCTAGAAGCGGTGAAAGGCTTTTCAGGACCTTACTCTCTTTTTAACGTTCTTTACGAGAAAGTGGTAGACGCTGAAAAACCCGCGGCACTCGTTGTTGATAGCTGGGAAGCGATAACAGCGGAAGAGAAAGAGATGATGATAAAGCTGTGGAAAGCAGCGATAAATGCTCTTGCGCAGATTTATTCACCGGAATACAGACTGAATTTGATACTCATCGCAGAAACAACTGACGCGACCCCGCTCGATTATCTCGCTGACGGCATATTAGAGCTGAACCGTATAACCCTAGATTACCGCAGGGCGAGGGAAGTGGTATTAAAGAAACTCCGGGGCACCAGAATAGACCAGCATAAATATGGTTTTACCTTAGATGGTGGCCGATTCCGTTCGTTCCCGCCGTTCGAGCGGAGGAAAGTAGAGAAGCCGAGAAGAGTAGAAATTGTACCTAATACCGCCACACATCTATCGACAGGGTGTGTGGAATTAGATGGGATTTTGGACGGAGGATTACGTACGGGAAGCACGGCTATGATAGAATACGGCGATGATTTATCCCTCCTGGGCTATCACTCTATCATCGCGCAGATGATCATAAACAGTATACAGCAAGGGACCCATTGCGTGAAGATCCCGAGTAGTGGCTGGGATGAACGAAGGTTAAGGCGGGGTATAGTGCCCTTTGTGAAGGAAGCGGATTATCTGAACTATCTTACCGTCTTTGAGATAAGACGGGAGGAGCAGAAAGAGACGAGAGAGAACGTGAAGGTTCTTGAAGGCCTATCAATGGATGAAGATTTTCCACTTTTCACCGAGTTCGTTTCTCATTTAGAACCCCCCGTCATGGTCATTATCGGAACAGATTGGTTAGAGTATCAATATCGGTTGAAAACGCTGGGCAACCTTGAAGAGGCGTTAGAGGCATTTGCCTATTGGATAATGGAATTGAGGGAGGCAGGAAATGTAGCGGTATTTGGCATGCCTACCGGGGGCGTCATGGGCAACGGGCTGGGTCAAATGGTAACGACTCACCTTAATTTGACGGTGCTCGATAGGAGTGTGGTCCTGTATTGCAATCGCCCGGACACCAAATTACATTGCCTGGAGAATGTCATCACCGAGGACGCTCTTACGTTGCAGCTCACTCCCTTCGTCTGAAGACTTTTTTTTATGTACTGACCGCCTTCGACGCCTCCGAGGATAGCAGACTGTACTCTTCATGCGCCCGCCTTAGAAACTTCGATAGCACTATTGAGGCACAGTAAAACATCACTAGCGCAAAGAAGCTTATGTCTCTGAAGAGGTAATCCAGCGGCACAAAAGCTTCCGCCACACCGCCTGCGCCTGTTATAGAAAGCCATCGCATCCAATAGTACACGAGCACATAAATATTAACCGCGAGTACACCAAGCGCAATGGCCTGATACACCTTAACCAAATCAGGCCAGTCTCGCTGCTTGCCGGATAGAGAATAGATGTACCCGAAAAAGAGCCAGCCCACTAAGATAAGGACAATACCTGAAACCATACTTTCTCCCAAGGTTATGGTGTAATCGAGGCTTATGACTATCCGCCATAAAAACGTCAGACCCACTATCACTAATAACGTTCGCTCATCAGTGATCAAAGCGCCGAGCATTTCTTTCATGCCCATTTCTTTCAGCTTCTTCACCCGCGGGTATAAAAAGGGGTTTATGATATGCAGAACCGCCTTATCTCTCGATTCCGAGATATAAGCCTCGTACATCTTTTGGGGATAGTTCGCAGACCACATTACCGCGCAATAAAATGCCACCAGTGCGAGATATCGTACATCGCGGAAGATGAAATCCATCGGCGGGTAAGCTTCTACGGTCAGTAACTCATACCATCTCATCCCGTAGTAAATAAGAGCATAAATGTTTATAACGACCAGACTAACGGCAAACCCTTGATAGATATAATTTGAAATTAACCAGCCTTTCAGCTCCTTGGACATGCGATACATGTAAGCGAAGAGAACCCAGCCTAATACGATGAGAGCAATACCGGAGCACAGACTTTCCCAAAAGACTATCTCGCCATCAAGACTTATCACCGCCCGCCATAAAATCGCTACAATGAGTATCGCTATTGCTGTCCGGCCACCCATTATCCCCCCCTCACCTGCTTCTTTTGTGCCCATTTTTACCTAGAACCTCCCACCTCTTCTCAATATCTCCGCTTTATACCCAACACCAGATGTTTGTAGGATGAGGGTATATAAATAAATTTCGATTTTCGTCAGGAAAAAACCGAAAGTCTTATATATGTGCCCCAAGTTTCATATAAAACAAGCGTGTCACAGATTCCCCGCGGGGGAAAGAGGAGCTAAAAGCGGATGCTAATAGTCGAACAGTTTCCTGTGCTGGTAGTTGCGTTATCGCTGTTTTCTGCATTCACTATTCTGGTTGCCGGCTGGCTAAACAAGAAATCGTGCTGTTTCATCTCCGCTGCAACCATTCTCGTTCAATTCATCATGGCTCTTTTCATCCTGAATCACGTCCTTACGGTGGGAATCATACATTATTGGCTTGGCGGGTGGATGCCGCCTTGGGGTATAGAATACGTCGTCGATGCGTTGAATGCCTATGTGTTGGTCATACTTCTATTTCTGAGCTTGATAAGTGCGATATACTCAAAGAGGAGCATAGAGCACGAAGTACCGGGTAAAGATGCCGCTTTTTATACCGTTTTTCAACTTCTCGTCACGGGAATGTGCGGGGTAACCGTGACCGGCGATATATTTAACCTGTATGTGTTCCTCGAGATAATGTCTCTTGCTGCGTATGCGTTAATCGCTGCTGCGGGTGGAAGAGCGCTGAAGGCGGGCTTCACATATCTCGTAATGGGTTCGATCGGTGCATGCTTCTTCTTGCTTGGCATCGGTTTCCTGTATTCGGTAACGGGCTCGTTGAACATGCATGACCTCTCACTTTTATTGCCACCTTTATACGGGAATAGAGTAGTTCAAGCGGCTTTTGTCTTCTTCTTAGCGGGATTGGGCATAAAAATGGCTTTCTTCCCGCTCCATACGTGGCAACCTGATGCATATGCGTATGCTCCTTCCGCGGTTAGTGTGATAATATCGGCAGCGATGTCAACGGTTTCAATCTATGCATTTCTAAGGGTCCTCTTTTCTGTCTACACCACGGAATTTATCCAGATTTACGCGCCCCTTACCACTGTTATTTCTTGGTTAGCAGCAATAGCCATAATCTTTGGTTCTGTCTATGCGTTAGCACAGTATGACCTGAAAAGGATGTTTGCGTATTCGAGTGTAGCGCATGTGGGATATATTATGCTCGGTGTGGGGGTTTGCACTTCCACCACTTTAGGACTAACTCCTGTAGTGATGCATTTACTGAACCATGCATTGATGAAGGGCTGTCTGTTTTTAATTGCTGGTGCTTTTATTTATAAAAACGCTGAACTGTGGGATATAGCGAAATTTCCGGGTTTGGGCAGGAAAATGCCTTATACGGGCATAGCCTTCATTTTTACTGCTCTCGCGATGTGTGACATCCCACCAGGCGTGGGATTTGTTACAATATTATATCTAATACTTGCCTTCCTGGACGCGGGTCAATTTATATTTGCGGCAGTGATATTCTTTAGCGTGATTGTTACCTTCGTTTATTTTTTCCATGTGGTAGAAATGATGTATCTGAGAGTAGGAGTTGAGGAAGAGATAGAAAAAGAAAGAGGCGATATACCAATGAGTATGCTCATCCCGGTGTTTGTCCTCGCAGCTCTCTCTTGGATCGTGGGGGTTATCTGGATCATGGAGATACCGTTTCCCATAGTGGACGCGGTTAATTCAATGTTTGGATTGGGGGTGGTGCCATAATGATAGCGGCGGAAGTTGCCTGGCTATGTTTTCTCTCTCCTTTGGTCGGTGCGCTTTTATCCCCAGTTTTAGCCAGAATCCATCCCAAGCTCAGAGATTATGGAGCGGTGTTTTTCTCTTTCATCGCAGCGTTATCCGCCGTGATGCTCATACCCCATTTATTTAATCCGTCAAAATTGCCAATCGAGAGCGCTTTTGTGTGGCTTTCCTTCCCCCTAGAATTGAAAGCTGGTGTTTTGATTGATCCTTTGAGCATAGTGATGGCGAATGTAGTTGCTGTTATAAGCTTCATAATAATGGTCTACTCCCTGGGGTATATGAAGGGAGACCCTTCCTTAACAAGGTGGTGGATGTGGATGAACCTCTTCATTGGTAGTATGCTCCTTCTGGTTCTCGCCAATAACTTGCTATTTCTCTTCATCGGATGGAAAATGGTAGGTCTCTGCAGTTGGGGGCTAATAGGTTTTTACAATAAGGACGAGGAGAAATACTGGATAGGTGGTCCTGCTCCCACTAAATACACCACACCTTCCTATTGCGGCTTAAAAGCAATGGTTGTAACGTCCGCGGGGGATGTTGTCATGTTGGGCGGAATCTTAATAATGTATTCCTATGCTAGAACCTTGAACATCCTGGAACTCTATGAGACATCATCAATATGGATACCGGAAATGGCAAAGTCATCGGGAATGATCTTACTGATGAGTATTATGCTTCTTGCAGGACCCATCGGTAAGTCAGCGCAGTTTCCACTTCACGAGTGGCTTCCGGAAGCTATGGCAGGCCCCGGCCCAGTTTCAGCACTGATCCATGCAGCAACAATGGTAAAAAGCGGCGTTTATATGGTTGCCAGATTAATACCAATTTTCTTCTACGGCTATTGGGTAGCAGGATGCAGCGAAGCCTCTTATTTCTTCATTTTAACCGCCTGGATAGGTGTATTCACCGCCTTTTTGGCAGCTACTCAAGGGATGGTCTCCTTAGAACTGAAAAAAGCTCTTGCATATTCTACTGTTAGTCAGATAGGTTACATGATGCTTGCATTAGGGGTAGCAGGATTAACTGCGTCCAGTTTAGTGGGCGGCTTTACAGCAGGAATGTTTCACCTGGTAAATCATGCTCTGTTTAAGGCTTGTCTCTTCCTTTGCGCTGGCTCGGTCATTCACACTGCCGGCTCTATCTATATGAACGATATGGGCGCCCTCAAAAAGTACATGCCGTTTACCTGGATTTTTATGGTTATTGCGGCTCTATCTCTGATGGGTGTCCCGCCATTGCCCGGATTTTGGAGTAAAGACGCTATTCTTCTTTCATGTCTATCAGCCCAAAATTACCCATTATTCGTATTTGCTTTAATTACCGTAATCTTAACTTCATTCTATACGCTACGCTTTATAGGAATGGCTTTTTATGGAAAGAAGAGCGAGAATATAGAAAATAGAGAGAAAAAAGGTTCGCATCTCGGTGAAGCCCACCGTGCAATGGTGGTTGCATGCGGTGTTTTAGCTATCATGATTATTCTAATTGGCATAATAGGTCCCACCGCAGAGAATTTATTGCACGAGGCTTTTGGATATACCCTGATAGAAAAGCTTCATCTGCCACTTGAACATGCAGAGCACGCGATACCGCATTTATTAGTGCCTCTTCTATCAGTAATTTCCGTGGTTATAGGTATTGTGCCGGCATATTTGTTTTACATATCGAGGAAAATAGATCCAGAGGACATTTTGGAGAAGCATGCATCTCTGAAGATGCTCCATAAGTTCTTCTGGAATAGGTGGTACATAGATCGTTTCTATAACCTGTTTTTCGTGGGTGGACTGACCGAGCTTTTCACTCGTGTACCGAAGTATATTGAAAATCCACTGGATAAATTGATTAATGTGAAAGTTCCCGCTGGAATGATTGCGATTTCTTCTCGTGTACCGAAGTATATTGAAAATCCACTGGATAAATTGATTAATGTGAAAGTTCCCGCTGGAATGGCTGCGCTTTCTTCTCGTGTACCGAAGTATATTGAAAATCCACTGGATAGATTCTATCATATGAAAGACGGCCTGGGGAGAGTCGCACGGATAAGCATTCCCTCGGGAATGATTGCGATTTTCACTCGTGTACCGAAGTATATTGAAAATCCACTGGATAGATTCTATCATAAGAAAGACAGCCTGGGGAGAGTCGCACGGATAAGCATTCCCGCTATCCCCGGAGCAATCTATAGTGGGACGAAGCGCATTCGAATTGAAACTGGATCCTTAGGATATAATCTGGCATATGTCCTTATATTCTATATTGGCTTTATCATTTTAATCCTTTTAATATTTTTGGGGGTGATAAAATGATACCCATTCTTCTGCAGATAATAGCAGTACCACTTATAACCTCCGCATTCATATTTTTCGCCAGGTACAAAATAGCATGGAAAGCCGGCTGGCTAGCCGGCTCTGCACTTTTATACACTCTTGCTCTTCACTTCATAGTTGGCATCAGAGTTTATCAGGGTGAACCAATTTATGAGGCATACCCATTTGCACCGGAGGTGAGTATGGATCTCCTCTATGACGGCTTGAGTCTACCGGTCGGGTTGATAATAAATATTTTATGTGCTGCCCTTGCATTTTACTCGATACATTATGTAGTGCACAGAATAGATGTACTATATCCTGAAGCGGATGAAAGGACAAGGATTTTGTATTACACGAGGTTTTACTTTATGTTTCTCCTCTTTCCCGCGGCTTTCTTCGGTGTTTCCCTTGCAACAAACCTTATACAAATATTCCTTTTCACAGAACTATTAACTATCCCCCTTTACTTCATAATGGGTTATTTTGGATATGTGGAGCGATTTAGAGTTGCCCTGATGTGTTTCCTGTGGGCTGCTGCTTGTGCAGTCTGCGTACTAACCGGGTTTGTATTAATTTATTCACAGATAGGTAGCTTTGAAATCGCGGAGTTATCCGCTCTTTCAGGGAATCGATTTTTTGTTCTGATCGTCTCATTAATCCTTCTTGGTTTATTTACCAAGCTGGCAATATTTCCTCTTCATGTCTGGATGCCCTGGGTTCACGCAGAGCACCCCACATGCATAGCAGGGTTGCTTGCGGTCTATGCGAATATAGCGCTATATATAATTGTCAGAATTATCATTTTACCACTTCACGCGGATCTCGATGCTTTCCGCATACCCATCATGATAATGGCGCTGATAACCATGGTATATGGCTCTCTTCTCACGCTGGCTCAAACAGACGTGAAGCGACTTGCTGCTTGCTCAACGATAAGCCAGATATCATATTCTGTCCTTGGGGTGGCAGCACTCACAACCTGGAGTGTGGAAGGTGGGATGTTTTTCTTCCTGGCTCATATCATGGCGAAGACCATCTTCTTCTCAACCGCAGGTATCCTGGTCTATATAACAGGGACGAGGAGCATAAATGAGATGGGCGGACTTGTAGCCAAGATGCCAGTAACATGTATGCTCTGGGGATTTGGCTGTCTGATGCTCTCAGGTCTTCCGCCTTTTGCTAACTTTTCAGGAGAATGGATAATGTTTACAGGCATTTTCACGTTTGCGGCATATGGTCCTACTATTGCACTGGTAGTAGCAATTGGGGGTATTACCGCAATTGGATTAACGATTTCTTACACCTTCTGGTCCCTGAAGAGGATTTTCTTTGGCCCCCTGAACCCAGCACTCGCGAATAACGATAAGATTAGGGACCCACCACTAACGATGAGTGTTCCGCTTATACTTGTAGCTTTTGTATCATTCCTCATTGGTGTATATCCTACAATCATGATGAATCTTCTTCATTCGGTGATAGGAGGAGTAATCTAAAATGATACCTCTTCTTCTGCAGATAATAGCAGTACCACTTATAACCTCCGCATTCATATTCTTTGCCAGGTACAAAATAGCATGGAAAGCCGGCTGGCTAGCCGGCTCTGCACTTTTATACACTCTTGCTCTTCACTTCATAGTTGGCATCAGAGTTTATCAGGGTGAACCAATTTATGAGGCATACCCAT
>Ga0307378_10001788_pt1 | contig 34113 bp, 32 predicted proteins | sample UN1MG_FD_202238 | JGI IMG/M metagenome (GOLD analysis project Ga0307378, IMG submission 202238) | Soil microbial communities from Risofladan, Vaasa, Finland - UN-1 | ecosystem: Environmental > Terrestrial > Soil > Coastal area > Acid sulfate soil | place: Finland: Risofladan, Vaasa | collected... | reverse complement strand
GATTGGAAACCGCCGCGCATCCGGCCCACCCGCCCGCCGGGATTACGCCGCTCCCTCGGCCCGGACGGTCAGCCACAGCGGACACGGTTCGGTGAAGCCGCGCAGACGGAACTCGCCCACCGGCTCGAAAAGTTTCCGCTCCTCCTCCCCGAGCTGCTCCAGCACCTGTCGGGTGGCCAGGATGCGGCCCGAGACGGGCAGGTGGCGGTCCGGCGGGGCGGGGTCCACGCGGTCCTCCTCACGGACGCCGTCAATGCGGAAGGCGCGGTGGACCTCGACTCCCAGGGGATCGCCGCCCAGGCCGGTGTTGACCGCCCCCCAGTGCAGGGCCACGCGGACCGAGCCCCGTTCCAGGAACTCCCGGGCCGCCGCGAGCGCCTGGGGCACGGTGCGGTAGATGCCCAGGAAACCGTCGCCCGTGTTTTTCAAAAAGAGCAGGTCGTCGGCGGAGGGGTGCTCCATGAACTCCCGGTGGAACCGGTTCACCTGGTCTATGAAGAGCGTGTCGCCGAAATCCACCAACAGGCTGGTGGACTCCACCAGGTCCAGCACGAGGATGGCCGACTCCGGCGAGGTTTCCAGGGGCGTTACCAGTTGGTGCCGCTCCAGCTCGTCGCCCAGGAGCCTGACGACGGTGGCGAAGAAGTCGAGTTTCTCCCGGGGCCAGTTGGTGGATCGCCGGTCGTCGCGGCAGATGTCCAGGGACACGGCCGCGCATATTTCGCCCCCCAGCCGCACCGGACTGACCACGATGGCGGCGATGTTCTGCAGAATCTCCATGACCGAGAGCACCGGTCCGGCGATGAACCGGAGCCCCTTCGGCAGGAGCTCCACCGCCGTCTGCCGGGTCCAGAGGTGGACATCGGAGTAGAGCAGCTTTTCGACGATCTCGACGGGCAGCTTCTGACCGACGGTGGGCTTGACCCCGCGGTCAACCCACTCGACGACGGTGACGTAGACGTTGGCGGTGAGCTCGTTGTAGCAGGCGCGGCTGACGTCGAAACCCGGCCCCAGGATGTTGACGAAGCGCCGGACGAGCTCGTCCTTGGAGAGGGAACGGTCCTTGAAGGCCCGACTGAGCTCGGAGAGGACCCACGCGTAGGGCGGCCGACCGTCCGCGAGGACCCCCGGCCCGACCCCCGGGTCCAGCCGGTTTGGTTTCCGGGGGGTCCGTTCATGAACTGTGTCGCCGTCATCCATGATTGGTGGAAGGCTCACATCTTCTGCAGATTGGCGAACTTGGCGACGAGCTTTTTGATGCCGTGCCGGGCGAACTTGACGGTGAGCTTTAGGCTGTCGCCGTCTCCGGCCCGGGAGAGGATGATCCCCCGCCCCCACTTGTCGTGCCAGACCCGGTCCCCGATGGAGTACGCCGGCGCCGCTTTCTTGGCCTTCTCCCGCTCCTGTTCGTGCTCCACGGCCAGGAGGTCCTGGGAGGTCGCGAACATGGTCAGGGTGTGCACGGAGTGGTCCTCGAGGAGGCTGACGGGCAGCTCCTTTAAAAACGGGCTGGGCTTGGTCCACACCTTGCGACCCTCGAGGTTGCGCCGCAGCGCCCGCGTGAGGTATACCTTGTACCGGGCCCGGGTCAGCCCCACGAAGAAGAGGCGGCGCTCCTCCTCGATGTCATCGTACCTGGAGGAACCCTTGTACTTCAGGGGCAAAAGCCCCTCCTCGACGCCGGTGATGAAAACGATGGGGAACTCGAGCCCCTTGGAGGCGTGGAGGGTCAGAAGGGACACGGACCCCGCGGTCTCGTCGAAATCGTCTATGGGGGCGGCCAGGGAGACCTCCTCGAGGAACTCCTCCAGCATGCCGTCGGGATTCGACGAGATGAAATCGTGGGCCGTGTCCACGAACTCCTCCACGTTCTCCAGCCGGGAAACGGCGTCGCCCGCCTTCTGCAGCCAGCTCGTGTAATCCACGCGCTCCAGGAGCATCTCCAGCAGCTTGTCCACCGGCTCGCGAATGGTCGTCAGCTCGTCGAGGAGGTCCATCAGCCGGACGACGGCGCGCCGGGCCCGGGGGGGGATCAGCTCCTCGTCCACGCAGCGGCGGACGGTGTCGAAGAGTGCGGTGGGGTTCCGCTCTATCTCCTCCATCACGCGATCCACGGAAATCTTCCCCACCCCGCGGCTGGGGACGTTGATGATCCGGCGGAAGCTGAGGATGTCGTTGGGGTTGACGATGAGCCGCAGGTAGGCCAGGAGGTCCCGTATCTCTCGGCGGTCGTAGAACCGGGAGCCGGCGATGGTCGTGTACGGGATGGACCGCTTGCGCAGGGCGTCCTCCAGGACCCGGCTCTGGTCGTTGGTGCGGTAGAGGATGGCGTAGTCGGCGTAGTTCGACTTCTTCTCCGTGTTGACCGATCGGAAAATTTCCGTGGCGATCCAGCCCGACTCGTCGTACTCGTCGGACCCGGCGTACACGCTTATCTTCTCGCCCTCCTCGCCCCGGGTCCACAGGTCCCTGTCGAGGCCGAGCGGTCGCGGGTTGTGGGAGATGAGGGAGTTGGCCGCCTTGAGGATGGTCTGGGTCGAGCGGTAGTTCTCCAGGAGGGTGATGATGCGGACGTTTTCGAAATCCTCGGTGACGCGCAGGATGTTCGTCGGATCGGCGCCGCGCCAGCGGTAGATGCTCTGGTCCGGGTCGCCGACGACGGCGAGCCCGTCGCTCCCCGAGGCCAGGGCCCGGATGAGCTCGTGCTGGGCCGCGTTGGTGTCCTGGTACTCGTCCACCAGGATGTGCTTGAACCGGCTCTGCCAGCGCCGGAGGACCTCCGGGAATTCCCGGAAGAGCTTCACCGTGACCAGGATCAGATCGGCGTAATCCAGGGCCCCCGAATCGAGGAGCTCCGTCTGGTAGCTTTCGTAGAAGGCCTTTATCCGCTTCTCGTGGGCCGTGTGTGCCGGGAATTCCTCGGGCTCCACCAGGTGGTGCTTGGCCCGCTCGATGACCGTCAGGACGTCGGTGGGTTTCAGCGCGCCGGGCCCCTCGCCCGGTCCGACCAGCCGCTTGAGGATGGCCAACTGGTCGGCCTGGGTGGCGATGACGAACTCGTTCTCCCGTCCGGGGATGTGGCCGATTTCTCGCCGCAGGAGGCGGGCGCAGAAGGCGTGGAAGGTGTGAACCCATACCCGGGCGGCAGTCGCGGAGCCGGCGCGCTCACCTATGAGCGAATCCACCCGGACCCGCATCTCGGTCGCCGCCTTGTTGGTAAACGTCACCGCCAGAATCTCGTCGGGCTTGGCGTCGCCCTGGTCAATGAGATGGGCCACCCGGGTGGTAACCACCCTGGTCTTCCCGCTCCCCGCCCCGGCCAGCACCAGAAACGGCGACCCACGGTGAGTCACCGCCTGGAGCTGGATCGGGTTCAGGAAGATGAGCAGGTTGTCCATCACTCGAGTCCCGGATTACGTGTAAACCCTCGTCCACGATCGGAAACGTCCGGCCCGCGACGAGCCGCCCCCCGTTTTTCGTAAACCCACACCGCGCTCGGGCGGGTCAGAGGGGCGGCTGCTCCCAGTCGGTGGACGTCGTGGGCGGCCCCTCCTCGCCCAGGGGGGGATCACCGCCGAGCCGCTGCAGCAGCCCGATGCCCAGGAGCTTCTCGATGATCTGGAGGGTGGAAACCTCGTCAATCTCGCTGTCGGCGCAGATTGCGGCGATGCTTCGCCGGCTGTCCACCAGGGAGAGGACCTTCCACTCGTCGGCGGAGAGGTGGATCTCGTCCACCTTTCCGGCTACGTTGGCGAAGTGGAGAACGGTGTCCGGTGGTGGAAGTTCCGTCTGCAGGTCCGCCAGCTCGTCGGACCGACGGGCGGCCTCCAGAATCAGGTTCGTCGTTGAAATTTCGATGGAGCGGCGGGTGGGGTAGATGGTCGTGTCGAAGCGAAAGCGGCCGGTCTTCCAGTTTAAAAGGCTGTACGCCGCATCCTCGCCGGTCAGGTTCTTGTACGTGGCGTGGACCAGCTCTCCCTTGCGAAAGTAGAGTGTGCCTATCTCCTCACCGTGACGGATGGAGAGAGCGCCGGTCCGCTTACCCATCTGCAGCATCTGCAGGATGTCGGACAGCGAGAAGCTCTTCAGGTCACCGTCGAAGGCCATGAGCCGATTTTAGTTTATTACGCCCCCCCGGTCCGGAGGGGCACTGTGTTTTGACGACCGACGGGTGCGGCACCCACACCGTTAAACGCGCCCGTAGGGATATAAAAGAGCCGGGGATCGAAAGCCCCCGCCCACGGGGCTCCTCTCAAGCGTTCTGGTGCTGGCTAAGGGCGGCGAGAACCAGCTTTGAGATGGCCCGAAGGACGTCGAAAACGCCGACCCCCTCCGTGGCTATCGCCTCGAAGGCCGGATCGTCGCGGTGGTTGAGCTGGCGTTCCAGCTCGTCCACGGGAACGATGTTCGGCAGGTCCCGTTTGTTGTGCTGGAGTACCATGGGGAGGTCGTTGAAGTCGTAACCCTGGGAGCGGAGGTTCACCTTGAGGTTCTCCAGGCTGTCCAGATTGTCCTCCACGCGCTCGATCTGGGAATCCACCACGAAGACCAGCCCGTCCACCCCCTTGAGGATGAGCTTCCGGCTCGCGTCGTAGTGGACCTGTCCCGGCACGGTGTAGAGGTGGAAGCGGGTGGTGAAACCCTGGATGGTGCCGAGATCGAGGGGGAGGAAGTCGAAAAAGAGGGTGCGGTCGGTTTCGGTGGCAAGACTCACCAGCTTGCCCTTCGAGGCGGGGTCAATCTTCTTGTGGACGTAGAGAAGATTCGTGGTCTTACCGCACAGACCGCAACCATAATAGACGATTTTGCAGTTTATCTCTTTGCTGGCGTAGTTGATCAGTGACATCTAGGTCGTCCTTATCTCAAGGCTGGAAGCACAGGCAGGGGGCGGCACTCCCGTCCGGCACCCCGCCTCCCGGTCCTGCGGTCATTTTGAGTCGGGCTCCCATCCATCACCTACACCCACCGGGAGGAGTGGATCAATCCCGGAAGAGGTTGTCTATCTCACTCTCGGCGACGGAGGCGAAGGAGGAATCCAGGGTCCTCTGGTGTCCGGCGGCGCCGAGCTTGGTGAAGATGTTCTCGAAGACGGTGGAGAGCTCCTCCAGCGCCTTCTTGACCCGCAGGCGCACCAACCCCAGGGAGGTGCGGTTGTCGAAGACGATGACCAGAATGACCCGGCTCTGCACGACGGAGATGTGGATGGACTCCTTCTCGCCCTGGTGGAATAGGACGCTGAACTCGTCCTGCCCGAGAATCTTCGCCAGGGCGCTGGTGGCGGCGAAGTTGCCCGCCGACAGGCTGGCGAAGGCCGTCGAGTCCATGTTCGAGGTGTCGCCGTGGGAGCTGATGAGCTGCCCCGAACGGTCCACGAGGAGCACGATACGGGCGTTGGACTCCGTCAACAGGCGCGACAGGGTCTGGTTGATTATCTGGTAGTCTTCTTCAAAAAGTTCAACGATTTGAGCCATGAGGAAAGAGTCCTCCTGAAAAGGGTTGGCCCACTGTAAGTTGTCCCGAGGAGCCCAAATTCACCCGGCTTCCCTGGGACTAAAAACGCGCGGAGCCCCAGACCCGACCCCCTCCTGTCCCGGGGGCCGTTCGATCCCGAGATACCCTCACCGATGAGAGGCCATTGATGGGGTAAGTAATTATAGCAAAAAGCGTTCCGTATGTATCAACCCATTTTCCGGGGCCGCCCGCACCCTTGGGGCCCCATTTCCCCGTGGGCGTAAGGCTGAGCGGTATGCTCCATGCGAATGCCCCTAGCCCCCTCTTCCCCGGGGGTCCCTATCTCCCGGTGGACCCGTACTCCCGCCGACCCTCCAGAGCCAGGCGTAGCGAGATCTCGTCGGCGTAATCCACGTCGGCCCCGGGCGCCAGGCCGACGGCGATCCGCGTCAACGTGACGCCGAAGGGCTTCAGCAGTTCGTGGAGGTAGCTGGCGGTGGCCTCACCGGCGGTGGTGGGGCTGGTGGCCAGAATCACCTCCCGGAACGACCCCCCGGAGACCCGCCGAGCCAGCGCGTCCAGACCCAGCTCCACGGCTCCCACCCCGGCCAGGGGGTCGAAGAGCCCGCCGAGCACGTGGTACAGACCGTCGTAAACCCCCGTCTTCTGAAAGGCCTCGACGTTGTAAGGCTCCTCGACGATCAAGAGGCGGCTGGAGTCCCGCCGGGGATCGGTGCAGACCGGGCACTCGAGCGGCGTATTCTCCGAGGCCCCCTCCACCCGCTCCGCCACGTTGCCGCAGACCGAGCACAGACCGACGCGGTCCTTGAGGGCGACGACGGCCCGCGCCAACTCCACGGCCTCTTCCCGGGTCGCGCGGAGGATATGGTACCCGATCCGCTGGGCCGATTTAGGTCCCACGCCGGGCAGACGACGCAACGCCGCGAGGAGTTTCTGTAAGCTCGGGACCAAGATTACGGCTCGGACGAAAGATGCGGGGGACAAACCAACATTTTCAGGTAGGAAACTACCAGACGACTCCGCATCCTGTCAAGAGAGGGGGCCCGGACGGCCCGGTAGGGGAGTACCGACGGGACGCCCGGGCCGTTTTTTTCAGGGGAAAGCGCCCGTCACGAGGGATTCCCGACCGGATAGCCCCAGGCGCCTAGGGACCCGACGCACCGCGCGCCGGCGTCGGCCGCGGCTCGGCCCATCTCCCGGGGGGACCGCCCCCGGGCGAGGTGAAAAAGAGCCGTTCCCAGCGCCGCGTCGCCCGCCCCGGTGGGGTCCACGCACTCCGCGGACGCAGCCGGTACGATTTCCGGTTCCCCGTCGGCGACGAGGACGAGGCCGTCCGCGCCCAGCGTGAGCATGACGAGGGGATGCCGGGACGCCCCGCGCAGGGAGACCTCGAGCGGGTCGCCGCCGCCCCAGAGCATCCGGCCCTCGTCCAGGTCCGCCTTGACGAAAGCGAGGCGCGGCGAGAGCTCCTCGTACACCGCCCGCGCCCCCTCGGGCGAGGCCAGGGCGGGGCGGTGGTTGACGTCGTAGGCGACGACGGCCCGGGGGGCGGCGAGGTCCAGAATGCGGCGCACCGTCGCCCGGGTGGTCGGGTTCAGGGAGGCGAAGACACCGGAAATCAACACCACGTCCGCCCCGGCAATCGGCTCCCCGTCCAGGTCGTCGGGCGCGAGCCCCCCGCCGGCGCTGCCCTCGCGCGCGTAGCCGAACCGGCCGTAGGGACAGTCGGCCCCGATGGTGTACGCCGCGTTGAACGGCCCTCCGAGGACGACGGCGGGGCTCCACAGGCCGACGCGCTCGAGCTCGCCGCGAAGGAGCGGCAGGTGCTCGTCCTCGGCCAGGCGGCAGGCGAAGGCCGCCCGTCCCCCGGCGCGGACGAAGGCCAGGGCCGCATTAGCCGCGGCACCCCCCACACCCAAGTGGTCGGGGTGCCGGGCGTGGCGCTCCACCATCAGCTCCCCGGCGGTGAATAACAGAGGTGGTTGGGTACGATTACGCCCGCGCATCGAACCCTCCACCCTCGTCGGCCTGGAGGGCTGATTTTCGGTACAGCGCGAGCAGACCGGACCCCCCCGGGTGTGCCGGCGGGGTCCAGGCGGCGCGCCGCCGTTCGAGCTCGGATGCGTCCACCAGGAGCTCCAGCCGCCTCCCCTCCAGGTCCACCAGGACCGCGTCCCCCTCACGCACCAAGGCCAGGGGACCGCCCGCCGCCGCCTCGGGGCAGACGTGGCCCACGCACGGCCCCGCGGTGGCCCCGGAGAAGCGGCCGTCGGTGACCAGTGCCACCGCGCCGTTCAGCGTGGGGTGCTCGCGGATGGCGGCGGAGAGGTAGAAGAGCTCGGGCATCCCCGCCCCCCGGGGACCTTGACCGGCCAGGACGACCACGTCGCCGGGCCTCACCGCCCCGGTCGCCACCGCGTCGAGCGCGGCGCCCTCGGAGCCGAAAACGCGGGCCGGACCCTGGAAAAGCGTCCGCTCGACCCCGGCCGGCTTGACCACCGCCCCCCGCGGCGCCAGGTTGCCGAAGAGAACGCGGATACCACCCGGGGGGCCGAAGGGGGCGGTCACCACGAGACTCACGTAATCATCAGGCGACTCGCCGCCCTCGGCCAAAAGGGCGCTCCGATGTTGCGGGTCGTCCAGGCGGCGCCAACCTTCCAGGGCCTCGCCCCAATTCCCCGAGACCGTCCGGGCCTGTGAATCGAAGAGGCCGAGCCCGATCAGCAGCTCGACCACCGCCGGGACGCCGCCGGCCAGGTGGAAGCGGTCCGTCGGGTGCGCGCCCGCCGGACGCAGGTTGACCAGGCGGGGCACGCGCGCCGCGACGCGGTCCACCCCGCGCAGGTCGAAGGGGACGCCGAGCTCGCGGGCCAGGGCCGCCAGGTGCAAAAGGGCGTTGGTCGAACCGCCCAGCGCCGCCAGCAGGGCCACGGCGTTTTCGAGTGAACGCGCGTCGAGGAGGTCCCGGGGCGCAACACCCGCCCCGACGAGGCGCATCAGCGTTTCCGCCGACCGCCGGCAGGCCGAGAGCTGCGCGGGACTAAAAGGCGGCAGCAGCTCAGAGCCGGGGAGCGCCAGACCGAGACCCACGGCCAGGCACTGCATGGTCCCCGCCGTGCCCATGAATGCGCAGGCGCCCGGACCGGGGCAGAGCCCGCGGCTCCTCTCCTCGAACTCAGCCCCGGTCATTTTACCCCGCCGACGGGCGGCCGCCAGCTCCCCCACGTCGGCCAGGGTTCCGCCGTCGGTGGAGCGGGGCATCACCCCGCCGGGCACCAGGACGGCCGGGAGGTTTTGGCGGACCGCGGCGATGAGGTGGGCCGGGATGGATTTATCGCAGGAGGAGAGGAGGAGGACGCCGTCGGCGTGACCGCCCCGGGCGTGCAGCTCGGCGGCGAGGGCGTAGAGCTCGCGGCCCGCGAGGGAGAGGCCCCCGGCAGGCGTCCCCTGGGCCACGCCGTCGCAGATGTCGGTGCAGAAACAGCGGTAGGGCGCGCCGCCGGCGCGGCGGACCTCGTCGGCGCAAAGCTCGCTGAGTCGCAGCAGATGGGAGGAGCCGGGGTGGGTCTCCCCGGCGGAGGACTCGATCAGAATCCAGGGACGGCCGGCCTCGTCGGGGTGCATCCCCGCGGCCAGACGCAGGGGCACCGCCTCGGGGGCCGATTCACGAAAGCCGGGCAAGAAGGTCCTCCATCGCCCCCTGGAGTTTATCCCAGGCGCCGTCGCGCAGCCACTCCCGCCGCACCAGCTCCGAACCCAGCGCCACGGCGAAGGCCCCCGCCGCGAGGTACTGGGCGACCTCGCCGGGGGAGACGCCGCCGGCGGGGATCAGCCGCAGCTCCGGCAGGGGGGCGAGGAGTGCCCGCAGGTAGACGGGTCCGCCGAGCTCCCGCGCCGGGAAGATTTTCACCAAGGCCGCTCCCGCCTTGACGGCCGCGACCGCCTCGGTGGGTGTGGCCGCGCCGGGGATGTGCAGCGTACCCAGCCTCCGCGCCCGCTCCAGCAGCGCGGGGTCCGAGTGGGGCGAAACGGTGAAAGCGGCCCCTCGCCGGACCGCCTCCTCCAATATTTCGACCGATGACACGCTGGCCGCGCCGACCGGAATCCGCCCCGCCAGGGCGGCGACGACCTCGAGGGCATCGGGGCATGTCAGCGCCACCTCCAGCACCGACGCTCCCCCGGCGATGAGCGCCTCGGCGGCCGGCAGGGCCAAACCGGGCTCGGTCGTGCGGATTACCGGCACCACCCGGGCCGCGCCTATGGCCTCCACCGTTCGGGCCGTCACGTGGCCCTCGCCCTCTTTAGCGGGGCGAGCTGGTGCTCCCAGAGGAACCAGACGCGCCGCCCGAGCGCCTCCAGGTCGTTGTCGTTGATGATGACGAAATCGGCCCGCTGGACCTTGACTTCCTCGCGGAGCTGACTGTTGAGCCGCTGCCGGGCCTCGATTTCCGTCAGCCCCTCGCGCAGTAGCCGCCTGAGCGCCAGTCCCTGGGCGGCCCGGATCGCCACCACCGCGTCGAAGAGCTGGCCTATCCCCCACTCGAAGATGAGGGCCGCGTCAACCACGAAGGCCTCTGCGTCGTTCCGGTTCCGGGCCTCCTCGACGGCGGTGCGGATGCCCTCGACGAGAGGTGGGTGGATCAGGGTGTTGTAGCTGACGAGTAACTCCCTGTCCGCGAAGACCATCCTCCCCAGAAGGCCTCGGTCAATCTCGCCGCCACCGTCCAGGATGTCCCGGCCGCAGAGCTCCACCACCGCGTCCCGAATCCACGGTTCGCGGAGGAGCTTGTGCCCGAGCCGGTCCGCCTCGAAGACGTCCAGGCGGGCAATCTTGCCCAGGAGCTCGAGCGCCGTGGTCTTCCCCGAAGCCACGCCGCCTGTCCAACCAAGAGTCAGCACTCGGTATCATCCAATGGAAGTGGGCCGACGGTGTATCCGGTTACGCGCCGGCCCGCGCCATTTCCGAATCAGGGAATCAATAGGCCCGGGCGAAAATCGCCTCCCAGCGGGCATCTTTACCGCAGACCAGGCACGCGCCGCGCTCCTCGGGCTGATCGAAGGGCAGGAGCCGGATGGTCGCCTTGGTCTTGTCCTTGACCTCGTTCTCGCAGGCCGCGTCCCCGCACCAGGGGGCGTGGTAGAGGCCGCGCTTTTCCTCCAGGCCGGCGGAGAGCTCGGCCAGCGTGCCCACCCGGAAGGTGAGCCCCTCGCGGTACGCCAGGGCCTGACGGTAAAGCCCCTCCTGGATCTGGTCCAGGGTCTCCTTCGTCACCCGGGGCAGGTCCGAGACCAGCACCGGCCGCTTCTCACCCGTGTCCCGCCGGACCAGGGTCACCTGGTCCCCCTCCATGTCCCGGGGGCCCACCTCGAGACGGATCGGCACCCCGCGCAGCTCGTGCTCGGCGAATTTCCACCCCGGGCTCTTGTCCGTTTCGTCCAGCTCCACCCGGAAATCGGAGAGTATTTCGGTGACGTAGGAGCAGTAGTGGAGGGTTTCGTCCCGGGTCTTGTCGAAGAGGATGGGGACCACGACCACCTGGACCGGGGCGATACGGGGCGGCAGGCGCAGGCCGCGCTCGTCGCCGTGGGTCATCACCACGGCGCCCACCGAGCGGGTGCTCACCCCCCAGCTCGTCTGCCAGACGTGCTTCTGGGACTCGTCCTCGTCCAGAAAGGTGATGTCGAAAACCTTCGCGAAGTGCTGGCCCAGGTCGTGGGTCGTCCCGGCCTGCAGGGCGCGACCGTCCTTCATCAGCGCCTCGACGCAGAATGTGTCCCGCGCCCCGGCGAACTTCTCCGACTGCGACTTGAGCCCCTTGAGCACCGGTATCGCCAGGTCTTCGGTGTAGAACCGCTCGTAGACCTCCAGCATCTTCAGCGCCTCGTTGATCGCCTCGGCCTCGGTGCGGTGGCAGGTGTGCCCCTCCTGCCAGAGGAACTCCGTGGTCCGCAGGAAGAGCCGAGTCACCTTTTCCCAGCGCACCACGTTGGCCCACTGGTTGATGAGAAGCGGCAGGTCGCGGTAGCTCTGGACCCACTTGGAGTAGATGGAGCAGATGATGGCCTCGGAGGTGGGGCGGATGGCGACTCTCTCCTCGAGCTCCTTGTCGCCGCCGTGGGTCACCCAGGCCACCTCGGGGGCGAAGCCCTCCACGTGCTCGGCCTCCTTCGCCAGGAGGCTCTCCGGGATGAACAGGGGGAAGTAGGCGTTGACGTGGCCCGTGGCCTTGATCCGGGCGTCCAGGTAGTCCCGCATGTTCTCCCACAGGGCGTACCCGTAGGGGCGGATGACCATGCAGCCCTTGAGGATGGTGTAGTCGGCCAGCTTGGCCTGACGGACCACGTCGGTGTACCAGGCCGAGAAGTCCTCGTGGATGTCGCTGATGGCCTCTAGGGAACGCTTTTTGTCATTACTAGCTTTCGACATGCAACTCCAAAAATGGATATTAGGCGTTGTTCAAACTATTTCGTAATTCATTTATCTTCTTCTTAACACCTATTTTGTTATTTAACGAGACGGCTTTCTCGTAGTATTGTATTGCTTTTTCAGCATTTAGGTATTCGAAGCAATCACCTAATAATTTATAAAAAATCGCAGTTCCCTTTTCATCGACTTTAACATACTTAATATTTTGTAGTAATTTTTCTTCAAATATTCCAACTGATTCTAAAGTCGGTGTAACTTTCTCATTCTTAAAAAACTTCTTCAAAACCCAAGGATTATACAATACGGGGAAATCTAACTCCCATTTAAAAACATTAATAACTTCAATCTTATCAATGCACACAGTCACACTACCACGTCTACTATATAACCTCACTTTGTCTTTACATAAATCATCTGCTATATAACTAATTGTTGGTTTCATCCACTCGACCTTCCTCATATCAACATTAAAAAGAATCGCTTTACTTGTATCATATGAATCACCACCCGCAGTTATACTAAGGGCATACTTACCATCACTTGATATGTAGCTTTCTAAGAGATTGCATGCAGTTTTAAATTCAATTATTATATTACCACCTGAATCTAAAATATATACAACACCTTCCCTTTTAGTATAACCAAATAGCCAATCATGAACAATAACAATTCCATTATTCGAAACGTTAGCATCATTGGGTCTCTCAATTTCCTTAATGAATAGTATTTTACCATTATGCGCCAACAAAATTCTCCCATTTCCGAAATCACGTGCTCCTCCAATCGATATCTTATCAGAATTAAAACCGTCCATAGTTGCAACTAAATATTGTTTATCTACTGATACTTGATACCTGCCAATGAAATCAATTTCATCAATTATTAGCATATCATCAATGAACTTAACTCCCATTTCTATTCTCCTTCGCCGGTCTTGTCTATTATGACGTAGACGCGCTCGCCCTCGGCGGCCAGCCCCAACCGCTCCCGTACGAGCTTCTCCAGGAACGCGTCGTCCGCCCCGAGCTTATCCAAGAGCTCCCGGTAGTGCCCAGCCGTCTCCAGGGCCTCGTTGTACCGCTGGTGAAGCTGTTCTTTCTCCTCCTCGAGCTCCCCCAGTCGGAAGAGGCTGGCATGGGAACCCAAGAGGAAATACGCCAGGAGCGCCGCGGCTATGATGGCCAGCAGCCACCAGCGCCGCCGGAGCCAGGGCCGGCCGTCGGCGCGGCGATGGGTCTTTTCCAGCCGGGAAGTCATGGCGAGCGTCAACCCCCATTATACCACAATCCGGCGCGGGGGGCCCCACCTGTGGTAGACTGGTTTGCGCGCGAGTCAGGGGAGGCAGAATGGAAACCGTTTTCGTCGCGGTGGACCCGGAGTTCGTCGGGCGCCAGTTGAAAATCGAGAACGACCCCCTGGGGCGGATCGCCCGCCGGCTGCCCGGGATAAAGCTCGCCTTCATCCGCAGCGCGGCCCTCGCCGAGCACCTGGCGACGCTGAACGAGCCCGCCGCCCTGGCGTACTACCGGAGCCGGACCGGGGAGGTCCGCCCGGCCCGGGTGAACCCCGACGACTTTCCGGACCGTCTCTCGGCGATGCTGGCCGGGACCGCCGCGGCCGCCGGAGCGCCCTTCGTCCTCACCGACAACCAGGAGCTGACCCACCTGCCGTACCACGGCGGGCGGTTCGTGGACGAGTGGGACCTCGCGGACGCCCTCGGCGCGGGCGAAGCCGTCGAGCCGCTCGTGGCGGGGCAGAAAACCGAGTCCGTGTACAAGTGCGCCGACGAGATCCAGTGTAACATGCTGGTCAGCCTCCTGGAGAGCGAGGCCATCCCCTGCCTGGTCAAGAGCCAGGAGGTGACGTCCCTGGACGGGCTGTTGGCCACGGGGGCCGGATTCTGGGCCGACCTCCACGTCTTCGCCGGGGACGCCGATCGGGCCAGGCGGCTCATCGGGGAGTTCCTCGCCGCCGGGACGGAGGAATGAGGGAACCGGGTCCTTTAAAAAATGCGACACCGTCCCCCGGGACGGTTTTTTCGAGGATGACCCGCGTCCGCCTACCGTCCGCCCTCCTCCGGGCTCTCGCCGGCGAGCCCCTGGAGGCCGGTGGTGAACTCGCTCGCGCCGGCGGAGAAGCTCCCCTCCCCCTCCTCGGGAGGGCCGAAATCCTTCAGGTACGGAATGCGCCAGTTCTCGGTGTAGCAGCCGTTGGCGCGGAGCAGGTCCCCCAGGCTGCACACGAAGCTGCCGTTTATGGCCGCGTAGGCGCGGTAGGCGGGGTTGGCGAAGCCGTCGCCCTCGTAGGGGACTATCTGCACCGTCCGGGCCCGGCTCAGGCGCACCTTGCCCGTGCAGAAGTTGATCACCGAGTAGTAGTCTATGCCGGTGCCGCAGAAGCGGCTGAAGAGGTAGAGGTTGTAGCGCTCGCCCAAAACGCGGGCGCACTCCCGGGTCAACAGGCGCTTGCCCCAGTACGGGGCGCTCCCCTCGGCGTCGGCCACCGCCTGGTCCACGTCGGCGCAGACGGCGGAGTAGTTCACGAACCAGGCCACCACCTCGAGGTCGGCCTCGATCACCTCGTCCACGATTCGGCGCTGGAGCTCCGCGGCCCGGACGGGATCGAGCTCCCGCAACAGCGCCAGGTAGTAGGTGGCGTAGTAGAGGTCGAAGACGGCGCTGGAGCTGTACTCCTCCGCCTGCTCGTACCGGCTGGCGGCCCGCTCCTGCTCCTTCTTCCAGCGCTCGTAGCCCTTCTGGTACGCCTCCCGTTCCTCGGGGGTCAACCGGGCCAGCTCCGCCTCCGAGAGAACCCGGAACTCCTCCTCGGGGAGCCGCTCCACGTCGAGGCTGGCGACGTCGCCGGAGCGCACGGTGCGGCGCAGGTCGGGCACCTCGCGCAGGCTGTCGAAGTGGAAGGAATCGTGGGGGTGCTCCGGGGGCGGGGCGTCGGGGTCGTCGGAGGGCTCGGGCGCCTCCGGCGGCTCGAAGTACTCCAGGGCCCGCCTGTTGATGATCATCTCCTCCACCGCCCGGTAGACGGCCCCGGCCACCGCGGAGGGCTCCGACGCGTAACGCAGGGTGACGTCCTTTAAAATTTCATAGGCCTGCTTGTGCAGCCCGGAAAGGTACTTGGCCACCGCCAACCGGATGCGCACCAGGTCCTGATCCTCTCCGGAGTAGCGGCCCAGGAGCCCCTCGAAGGCCCCGGCCGCTTCGGCGTACCGGCCCGCCTCGAGCAGGTCCTCGGCGGAATCGAGCCCCGCCACGGTCGGAGCCCCCCCTCCACCGGGAGAGGTCCCCGCCGCGACCTCCTGGGCGCCGGCGGCATTGCCGACGGCGAAGGCGAGGACGGCCGCTGGAATCAGTTTGAACCACATCGGTTCCCCAATTATAGCCCACACGAGGGTGATGACAAGGGGCGGTTCGGACCGCCCCTCCGACTCCGGGAAGAGCCCCCGTCCCGTCGCTTAACGCCTGCCGGCGAGCAGGTTGCCGACTAAGTATCCCAGGGGAATGGTCGCGATGGAGAGGGAGGCCGCCGTGATGAGCCACTCCGCCCCGATGAAGATCGCCGCGAAAAAGAGGACGAACCAGACCGCCCCGAGGACGATCCCACCCAGGCAACCGGAATCCTTAAAGTCCCCCGACGCCATCCTACACCTTCTTGGTCATCCAGCGCCCGCGGCGGAACCAGAGCGCCACGAAGATCCCCTCGAATATCTGGCTCAGCATCACCGCCGCCCAGACGGCGAAGTCGTGGAAATGGAAGACATGAATCATGAGGAGGGCGACGGGCACCTTGACCGCCCAGTTGGCCAGAATCGCGCCCCACATGGGCGGGGCGGTGTCCCCGGCCCCCCGGAACCCACCTCCGAAGGTCCAGGCCAGGGAACCGAAGATGCCGCCCAGGCCGATGAATATCAAATAGTGGTAGGCCATGTCCAGCACGCGCCGGTTGGCCAGCGCGTCCAGGACGGGTCGGGTCAGCTTGAAGCCGCCGGCCTTGAGGAGCCCGACCACCCGCCAGGGGAGGCCGGAGCCGTTCGCCCTGACGAATGCGACCAGCCGTTGCGCCGCCGCGGCCACCGGCACCGGCGTCGAGTCGCTCTGGAGGAACACCTGCGCCAGGTCCCGCCCGAAGACGATGTAAACCGTGGCCAGGAAGCAGCCGATCATCAAGCCGAAGATCGCCGCCTTCTGGGCCGCCTCCCTGGCCCTCAGCGGCTCGCCGCGACCGAGGAACTGGCCGACGAGCGGGGCCGGCGCCGCCATCAGCCCGTTGGACAAAAATTGCCCGAAGATGAGCGTGGACATCCCGATGGTGAAGGCGGTGGCCACCAGGTTCACCACCCGCCCGTCGGGGAGGTACGTCTTTAGGCTCGACGCCAGGGCGATCATGATGACGCCGGTGAGGGGCCGGGTGATGGCCTGGCCCATGGCGGGCAGGCCGATCTTGAAGAAACGCTTCTGCTCGCGCCAGGCCGGTGGGTGGCGGAAGAAACCCTTGAGCGAGACGTTGGACCAGTGGAAGCGGTAAGCGACCAGGATGATGCCCAGACCGACGAAGGAGGAGATGCTGGAGGCCAGGGCCGCGCCGTTCACGCCCAGCCGGGGGAAGCCCCAGTGGCCGAAGATCAACAGCCAGTTCAAAAAGACGTTGAGGACGTTCACCGCGGCGAAGGCGTACATACCGGTGCGCGTGTCCCCGGAGCCGACGAAGACCGAGTGGACGGTGAAGGCGCAGACCAGGGCGCCGAAGCCGGGGGCGAAGATGCGCAGGTAGTCCACCCCGACGGCGTACTGCTCCGGCGTGGGACCGTAGAGGCGCAGCAGGACGGGGGCCAGAATTTCCATCACCACCACGAGGAAGATAGCGATACTGCAGCCGATCCAGAGACCACGGTGACCGGAAACATCGGCCTCCTCGAGCTCGCCGGCCCCCCAGTGGCGAGCCACGATGGCCACCACCCCCGCCGTCACCAGCTCCACCAGGGCGAAGCCGAGCCAGATGAGGCTCCCGGTGAAGCCCACGGCGGTCACCGGGTCGCGCCCCAGCATCCCGATGAACATCCGGTCCACGATGTGGGCGAAGTTCATCAGGATGCTGGCCATCGCCGCCGGCCATGCCAGTTGCCAGATGTTGTGGTAAATGCCGCGGTTGTCCAGGTCGAGCTTGGACAGGGGTCCCCCTTGGGACAAAGACGCACAATGGTAACATGCCGGGTAAGGCCTCGTCTCGGAGCCCGAGTTATGCCCCGCCGAACCGAGCGAAGCGGGTTATGCCCCGGCAAATCGTGTATACTAACGACCGTACACCGTTTTTTTGAAAGGAAGCGCGATGAGGCGGAATCTCGTCCTTATTCTCATTTTGACCCTCGTCCTCGCCGCAGTCGGCCTGCCCCGCCTGATCCCCCGCGACGTCCTCTTCGGCAACCCGGAGAAGTTCTCGCCCAGGCTGTCGCCCGACGGGACTCAGATGACCTACATCGCCCCCTACGAAGGTGTGCTGAACGTCTGGCTCAAAACCGTGGGCGCCGAAGACGACCGCCCCCTCACCCGGGACGCGGGACGGGGGATTTCCAGCCACTACTGGGCCAAGAACGGCGAGTACGTCCTCTACCTCCAGGACGACGATGGCGACGAGAATTACCACGTGTACCGGGTCAGCGTCGCCACCGGGGAGGTGACGGACCTCACCCCCTTCGAGGGCGCGCGCTGCCAGATTTCGCAAATCACCTACGACCGCCCCGACGAGGTGGTCCTCTCCACGAATCGGCGCAACCCCGAGGTCTTCGACTACTACACCCTGAACGTGGTCACCGGGGAAATCACCCTCTTGCAGGAAAATCCCGGCGACGTGCTGTACTACGACCTGGATTGGAACCTGCGGCCCCGGGCGTACTCCCAGCCGACCCCCGAGGGCGGCGAGGACTTCTACGTCCGCCGGACCGCGGATTCCGACTGGGAGCGCATCTTCACCTGGGAATACGGGGACACGGATTCTTTCTCCATCTACTTCACCCCGGACAACCGGGGGCTCTACCTGGCCGACTCCCGGGACTCGAACACGCTGCGCCTCGTGGAGCTGGACCTCGCCACGGGCGCGACGAAGGTCCTCGCCGAGGACCCGGACTACGACATCCACCACGGCCACGGCGATTCGAGCTTCCTCTTCGACCCCGTGACCCACGAGCTGCAGGCGGTGGCCTTCTACCGCGACAAGCTGGAGTGGGAGCCGCTGACGGAGGACGTCCGGGGGGACATCGAGTTTCTCAACGGCGCCTTCGACGACGCCGATTACTACTTCTCCGACCGCTCCCGCGACGACCGGACGTGGCTCGTGACGGTCTACGACGATGACCGCTCCTCGGCGGCCTACGTTTACCACCGCGACGGCCGGAGCCTGGAGAAGATGTTCGACATCCGGCCCGAGATCAACGACTACACCCTGGCCCCGATGATTCCCATCGCCTACACGGCCCGCGACGGCCAGGTCATCCACGGGTACCTGACCCTACCGCCCGGGGTACTGCCCCGGGACCTGCCCCTGGTCCTCGACGTGCACGGCGGCCCCTGGGCCCGGGACATGTGGGGCTACCAGGGCGAGGTCCAATGGCTGGCCAATCGCGGCTACGCCGTGCTGCAGGTGAACTACCGCGGGAGCTCCGGCTTCGGCAAGGCGTTTTTGCACCTGGGCGACAAGGAGTGGGGCGGTAAAATGCAGGACGACCTCACCGACGCGGTGGAGTGGGCCGTGGGCTCACGGCTCGCCGACCCGGAACGGGTCGCCGTCTACGGCTGGAGCTACGGCGGCTACGCGGCCTTGGCCGGGGCGACCTTCACCCCGGACCTCTACGCCTGCGCCGTGTCGGGCATCGGTCCGGCGAACCTGGTGACGTTCATCGAGACTGTGCCGCCCTACTGGCGCGTGGGTCAGGAGAACTTCTTCCGGCGCGTGGGGAACCCGGAGACCGAGCGCGGGTTTCTCGAAAGCCGCAGCCCGATCAACTTCGTGGACCGGATAAAGATACCCATGTTTCTGATTTACGGCGCCCACGACCCGCGGGTGAAGCTCTCCGAGGGTGAGCAGATTTCGGCGGCCCTGGAGGCAGCGGGGATTTCCTTCGAGTACGTCGTCTACCCCGACGAGGGCCACGGCCTGGCCCGGCCGGAGAACCGCCTGGACGCTTACCGGCGCGTCGAGCGCTTCCTCGCCGACAACCTGGGCGGCCGTTTCGAGGAATAATTTGACAAAAAGGCAAAGCCCGGCTATTATTTAAGCAGTTGCTTAAATGCAGGGGAGAAATGCCCCCCGAACCGAATCCCAGCGAGGTCTTCCGCATCCTCGGCGCCCGGCGCAGGCTGGCCATAATCCGCATCCTCCGTCATCACGGGCCCGCCGGGGCCAACAAAATCGCGGAGATTCTGGGCATCACCCCCGCGGCGGCCTCGCAGCACCTCAAGGCCCTGCGGCACGCGGGGCTGGTCCTGGCCGAGCGCCACGGATACCACATCCCCTACAGCCTCAACGAGGAAACCCTGCACGAGTGCTGCAGCGAGGTCAACCGGGCCTGCGGGATGCACAACGGCATCCCCGAGGAGCCGGGGGACGACCTGGAGGCGCTCCTGCTCTACAAGGCGGGGCTGGAGAGGAAACTGCGGCTCATCATGGAGAGGATCGAGGAGCTGCGGCGGTAGGGTTAGCGCGTTTTTTTCGCCTGGAATTTAAGAATCCGCTTAATAACTTAACTTTGGAAAAATCCACGGACCAACGAAGGAGAAACCATGTTCGGACCACCTGGACACCACCGCCACCAAAACGCTTTTGGCGGCAAAGACTGCTGCGGCCCTGCGTTCTTCCGCCGCTTCCACTCGAAGAATGAGCGGCTCGAGATGCTCGAGCGGTACAAGAAAGAGCTGGAGGGCGAGCTGGAGGGGCTCAAGGAGGAAATCGAGCGGCTCGGCAAGTAGTGGTTCGAAGAAAAGAGGGCCGTTCCCCGCGGGGCGGCCCTTTTTATACCGATTGTTGAAACCGGGGCGGAGCCCTGCGTGTCTAAGGGGGTGTAGTTATGTTTTTTACCCTGGTCCGCGTGCAAACCTCTCCCCGGAGTGGCGACGGAACAGGCGAAGAAAGGCACCGCGCGCGGCGCTGCCCTCTCGAATGAAAATGAACTCTCGTCGCGGGGCAGTGTCCAGCTTCAAGCCGGCAGCAGGTTGGGTAATGAAAAGAGGCATCGCTCGCGGCGATACCCTCTCGAATGTCAACCGATACCACCCGCGGAACAGGCCGCGGGTCCTACCCGCTGGTGGTGCCGGAGGCCGGGAATGAAAAGAGGCACCGCGCGCGGCGCTGCCCTCTCGAATGAAAATGAACTCTCGTCGCGGGGCTGGGTCCAGCATCATGCTGGTGGTGCCGGAGGCCGGGCTCGAACCGGCACGGACCGAGGTCCGGGGGATTTTGAGTCCCCTGCGTCTACCAGTTTCACCACTCCGGCAAGCCTTACGCTTGATCGTGTTCCGCGGGGGGAGTTGGATGTATTCGATGATTTATTTCCGCGAGCCCAGCCACGTAGACGGACGACCACTTTACAAGCCTTACGCTTGATCGTGTTCCGCGGGGGGAGTCAGTTGCACTCGATATTTTACCCCCGCGAGCCCAACCCTTCAAACGGATTAAAGTTTGAAATAAGCGTTCCGCTTGATCGTGTTCCGCGGGGTAAGGGCGGGAAGAATATATAACCGCCCCCGCGGAGTGTCAACCAGTGACGACCCCAAACCGTCCGACGTGGTACTATTCACGGTCACGAAAGACCTCTCTTCCGGAGTTGAACGATGAGAACGTTAGTCATCATTGCAACGCTCCTGTCCGCCGCCGCCTCGGCCGTCCCCGAAATCGCCGCGGTGCGGGTGGAAGAGGGTCCGGAGCTCGACGGGCTTTTCGACGACCCATGCTGGAGCGCGGCCCGGTGGCACGAGGGCTTCGTCCAGCGCGACCCCGACCCCGGCGCGCCCTCCACGGAGATGACGCGCGTGGCCTTCGTATACGACTCGATGACCCTCTACGTCGCCTTCGACTGCCGCGACTCCGACCCTGCGGGATTGCAGAGCCACCTGGCGCGTCGAGACTCAGGGATAACCGCGGACGACAACGTGGACGTCTATTTCTCGCCCACCGGCGACGGGCGGCTCCTGTACTACTTCAGCACCAACCCCGCCGGCGTGAAGCTGGACCAGCTCTACACCAACCGCGCCCAGTGGGCCACGGGGCAGTGGGACGGACACTGGGACGTGGCCACGGCGCAGACCGCCTACGGCTGGAGCGCCGAGTTCGCCGTGCCCTTCGCCAACTTCCAGTTCGACGCGTCCGCGGGGAACGACTGGATTTTCAACGCCGGCCGCGTCGTCCGCCGCAAGCACGAGGAGACCTACCTGGCCGAGGTGCCCTACACCGCCAACATGTTCTACACGGAGTACGGCGCCCGGCTGACCGGCATCGAGGGCGTGAGCCAGAGCCTGGGTCTGGAGCTCGTGCCCTATGTCAAGGGCGATTACCGCAACTACCCGGAGCTTACCGGTGAGGACCGCGACCAGCTCAAGCCACTGGCCGGCCTCGTGCTGGACTTCGACGTGAGCCGCAACCTGAACCTGGCGGCCACGGCCTTCCCCGACTTCGCCGAGATAGACCTGGACCCGGACCAGTACGTAGTCGGCCGGGATCAGGTGTACGTCGCCGAGACGCGCCCCTTCTTCCTGGAGAACTCCAACTTCTTCGCCGCCTCGTACTTCACCATGTTCTACTCCCGGCGCATCGGCAAACGGCTCTACGACTCCAACGGCCTGTACGAGGACTCGGACATCATAGGCGGCGGACGGCTGACCGGCAAGGCGGACCGCTTAGGCTACGGCGCCTTCTACGCCCACACAGACGAGGCGGTCACCGACCTGGCCGCCGAACCGGCGAGCGACTGGGGCGTGGCCCGGCTGACCTACGACGTCACCCCGGGCGGCTACGTGGGACTGATCGGCTCCGGGCGCCTGGCCCAGGGCGTGGAAACGCCGGACGGGACGGCGCTGCCGGCCTACGACTACGCGGCCTACGCGGCGGACTTCGATCTCTACTTCGGCGAGACCGGGGAGTGGAACGTGAAGGGCATGGGGGTGGCGGACTACGACTCGCGCAACCCCGGGGGGACGATCGAGGACCAGCACGCCGCCGGTTTCGAGGTGGACTACACCGGCGAGGTCGTGGACACCAGCCTGGATTACGACCAGTTTACGGAAAACTTCAACCTGGACGAGACCGGGTACATGTGGACCAGCGGGCTTTCGCTCCGCCACTTCAACTACCACCTGCGGTTCCGCTTCAACTTCGGCTCCGAGGCGGCGCTCCGCAGCTTCTGGGTCACCGGTTACGCCAACGTCCACCGCGACTGGGACTGGGAGCCGGCGATGGACCAGTTCGAGATCGAGCTCTCCAGCATGCTCCAGAGCGGCTGGCTCATGGGCCTGGGCGGGAGTTACGGCCACGACTGGCTCCTGGACCCTGAAAACCCCGTGGAGTACTACTACGGGTACTACTGGGTCAACACCCCCTGGTCCGGGATGTTCACCGGCAACGCCTTCGCCGGCTACGGCAGCATGCCCGACTACACCACCGGCGCCGTGGGCGACCTGCTCATGGGCAGCCTGGAGGGCTCCTTCCGCCCCGTCTCCGCCTTGCAACTGACTGGTAGTGTCGAGTACTACGACTGGACTTTCCCCGCCGACGCCACGGATTACTGGGGGGGGCCGGTCGAGGACTACGACATCGTCATCTGGCTGGGGTCGCTGAACTACCTCTTCACCCGGGAGCTGTACCTGCGCCTGTTCGCCCAGGGCTCGACCCAGAACGACCTGTACGCCTTCCGCGGCCTCGTGGGCTGGGAGTACCTGCCCGACTCGAACATCTACCTGGCCTACGAGCAGTGGCGCGACGACACCGGGGGGGACTTCCGGATGGTCAACCAGGGGGTCTTCCTCAAGGCCGAGTATTACCTGCAGTTCTGACGTGCCCCCGGCGTTTGCCGGTCGAGGTGGGGATTCATAACGTCGGGGCGGACCGCTTGGTCCGCCCTTTTTACCCCCTCACCCCGACCCTCACCCTGACCCGTTCCTTTCCGATTTCGATGGTATAGGGGTGGGTCTGGCAACCCGCCCGCGGGAGGAATGAAGCTCCTCACTACGAGAGCAGGCGGACTTAATCAAAGGTCTCGGTAGATGAACCGGAAAGAGCGTCTAATCGTTATCAGGCCCCCGATTCCAGGGCGTGGTATCTGTTCTTGCCCGGGGAAACGGCGGCGTAGATATTCTCTATGCCCGTATCAGAGTCAACGTAGCGCCAGCGCAGCCAGCCGGAGTTACCTTCTTCGTCCTCAACGCGCCACCAGTCGCCCTGTCGCTCGAAGATTGTAAAGAACTCGCCCTCCTCAAGGAGGGGATGGGCGGAGATTTTATCAGCCGTGGGATCGGGAAGGGTGCGGAAGTTGATCCCGCCGGAGGACAGCACAATCCCCCAGGGTTCGGCGTAGCCGGTCATCATCACCCGCGCCCCGGCGCCCGGCCCAGGCTCCAGATTACTGAACTCCCAGAGGAGCTTGCCTTCTTCTCGATTATCTTCATCGCGTTCCTCACGGGCCGGGGGCAACCCGACGGATTGGAACTGCCAGCGTCCGTGCCAGTCGAAACCTTCCAAGGTGTCAACCTCGATGGTTCCGTGGCCGATCGGCCCCTTCCAGGAACCGCCGGTGTAGACCGGATAGAACATCTCCCGCCAACTGGCGTGCTTGGGAGCGCCGTATTCCTGCCAATAGTAAACGTCGAGAATCAGGGTTTCCCCGGCGGCGAAGGACACCTCGTAGAGGGCGTAGGTGTTAGAGTGTTCTTGTGTATAATAAAAACCTGGTTCAGACTCTTCACTAACAAATTGTATGGTTTCTTCCCTGAGTATTTGTTCCCCCAGCTTTATCCCGTTGACGCTTACAGAGAAGCTGTAGTCGCTGGTAGTAATTTTCTCGACTGTCGTTACTTCCGGTTCTCCGCCATACTCATCCTCGTTTATCATACCCATCCCACTAGAGCTTTCCAGGGGGAAGTACATCTGCACGGTCTGGGCCGGCCCCTCGTTGCGGAAGGTGAAATCCGCGTATACCCAGGCGCCGCCCTGACCGAGTGAGATGCGCACCTCCTCGTCGGCCATCACCACATCGGGGTGCTCCGTAACGTTTTCGAGGGGATTGAACGGTTGGGGGCCGGGATATTCACTCCCGTACGAACCGGAGTCTGCCAGCGCAGGCAGACAGCCAAGCACCAACATCAATAACGTCAGCCGTTTCATCGGTACGTCTTTCGCTTGAGGGAGAAGGAACGCCGGTCCTCCTAGGGTTTAGGTCGCCCACCCAGGAAAGCCGGGCTGTAGACGCGATTGACCCCCGGCTCGTCCATCCTTACCCGATCGGGAAGTCGGCGGGCTGAGAACATGGGGCGGGTATGCCATACCTTCCGACGGCCAAGGTAGAACGAAAAACCCCCGACTATCATGGAACCGCCTCCGGGGGGACGGGGCCGCCCGACTCGTCGAGCCGCACGTAGTCGCCGCCGTAGTCCGCCGCCCCGCCGAAGCCGCCCCCCATCGCCGCCTGCTCCAGACGCTCCGGGGTGAAGTTCTGCCACACCTCGCGGGAGTAGCCCTCGCGCACCCGCACGAGCTGCATCCCCACCACGTCGAAGGAGAGGACTATCTTGGACTCGTTGGAAAGCCAGGACAGCTCGTAAACGCGCTTGTGGGGCTTCTCCTCGATCATCTTGACCATGTACTGGGCCTGGTCCTGGGAGCCGAACATCCGGGAGCGGGGGCCGAGGTAAACGGCGTGGGTGCCGGAGCGGAAGGTGTCGTCCACCCGGTCCCGCTGACCGGCGACGAGGCGCTCGTCGTAGATGACCACGTCGCGGTGGTCGGGCTGGGTGAAGCGGAAGGTGGCGAGGACCCGGTTGGTGTCGAAGTTGAGCCCCGCCGCCGAATCCCGGTCGTCGTACACGTCCACCTGGATCAGCCGGCGGTCGGAGTACCAGACCTCCTCGAACCAGGTGAAGAGCTCCTCCAGCTCGTCGGCGTACACCCCGGGCTGGACGACGATGTCTATGGAGACGCCGCGCTCGACGCCGGGCGTGGCCTTGGTCTCGGCCACCTCGTAGGGGATGGGCGGCTGGACCTGCCCCTCGCCGGGCGGCTGCTCGCCGATGGCCTGCTCCACGGCCTCGGCGCCGGCCTCCATCTCATCGCCCTCGCCGCCGCAGGCCAGGAAAATCACCGGAAAGACGAGAAAAAGCGTGATACGCATACCTAATCCCCTTGCGCGAGGGAGTGCCGGGACTCCGGTACGAGATCATTTTCCCGCACCCAGGCGGCGGTCCCGTCCGCGATGGCCCGGGCCACACGCTGCCGGTAGGCGGGGTCCGAGAGGAGCGCCTCCTGCTCGGCGTTGGAGAGGTAGCACGACTCGACGAGCACCGCCGGCATCCGCGCCTCCACCAGGACGAAGAAGGACGCCGGCCAAGCGCCGCGGTCGGGCAGGCCGAGCAAGCCGACGTGGGCTTCCAGGAGGCTCCGGGCCACACCCGCCGAGGGCGCGGTCAGCTCCTCGAAGGTCAGCCGGGCGAGAAGCCGGGCCGCCTCCAACCGCGCCGGGAACGGCAGCTCCCCGGTGAGGGGCAGGGCGAACCTCGCGCCGCCCTCGGGCGACCAGGGGGTGTCCGGGCGGTGGTGGTCGGCGTAGTACATCTCGGGCCCGCGCCGCTCCGATGGGCCGCCGTTCAAGTGGAGGGAGAGGAAGAGGTCGGCGCCCATCTCGTTGGCGGTGCGGACGCGCTCCCGAAGCCCCACGGGATAATCGCCCGTCCGTGTCAGCACGATCTCTACGTCCAGCTCCTCCTCCAGCATCGCCCGCACCCTGCCGGCGATGTCCAGCACCAGGTCCTTCTCGAAGACGCCGGTCCTGGGGCCGCCGGCCCCCGTCCACCGGGGACCGCCGTGGCCGGGGTCGAGGACGATCAGGCGGACACGCGCATCTTCGATGGAGGGTGCCGCCGGAACCGAATGGGGCGAGTCGAAACGCAGACCGAGGGCGGGGGGGTCGTCGGTCACCAGGACACAGACGCCCCACCCCTCGCCGTCCAGCTCCGCGGTGAGTGTCGCGCCGTCCGGCCCGGGCTCGAGCGCGACGCCGAGCAGGGGCCAGCGTCGCCCCACCGAGAGGGTACGCTCCAGCGTCAGGCCGGGAATCTCCCAGCGCCAGGCCCCGTCGGTGAAAACCGGCACGGCAGCGGGGCCGCCGTCGGGAAGCGGCCCGTCCAGACCGAGGGACACCCAGGCCCCAGTCCCGGCGGGCGCGGCGTTCAGGGAGAGGACCTCCGCGGCCGGCGACGCCGAGATGACGAATAAAAGCAGGGCGAGGGCGAACCGTCTCAAATCGGCCTACTCCATCCGCTCGTCGTAGTCCTCGACGTAGGCGGCAATCCCCCGGTAAATAGCCTCGGCCACCCGCCGGTAGCCCTCCGAATTTGTGTAGAGGTCCGCCTCGCGCTTCGCGGTCATGAAGTAGCTCTCGACGAGGATGGCCGGCATGTGCGTCCCGCGCAGAACGGCGAAGTTGTCCTGCTTCACCCCGCGGTCCTTCAGGCCCAGCTCGCCGAGGAGCTCGGCGTGGACGCAGTTGGCCAGCCGGGCCGACTCCTCGAGGACGAGGGTCTGGTACGCGTCGGAGAGGATGAACTCCAGGGCGCTCTTGGTCACCCGGTCCAGGTCGGGGTCGGACTGGAAGTCGGCGTTCTCCAGCATGGCGGCCGCCCGGGTCGTGGTCGTCTGGCCGCTGATCAGATAGAAGGTCTCGGTCCCGCTGGCCGACGAGGACCCCCCGTTCAGGTGCAGGCTGACGAAAAGGTCGGCCCCGATCTCGTTGGCCATCAGGCAGCGCCCCTTGAGGCCCACCTCGTAGTCCCCGGTGCGGGTCAGGACCACCTCCACCCCCAGTTTGTCCTCCAGCAGCTTCTTTAAAATCTTGGCCTGCTCGTAGACGGCGTACTTCTCCGAAACGCGCTCGTCGTAGGTGGCGGTGCCGGTGTAGCGCGGGCCGCCGTGACCCGGGTCGAGCACTATCAGCTTTATCTCCCCCGGGGGTCGGGTGAAGTCGGCCGTGTCGGAGACGCCGCCCTTGGGGGTGACGTCCACGCAGACCTGGAAGGGGTTGCGCTTTGCGTAGGCGCGGTAGGTGTAGGAGCCGGAGACTAGCTGGAGGATTAAAAGGGCGTCTTTACCGTCGGCGACGACCTTGGCCTCGGTCACGGCGCCCCTGCCCGGACGGGTGAGCGTGGCGGACGGCGCGGCCCCCGTGATCCGCACCTTGAGGGTGTTTCCATCGGCGGTGAGGGAGAACTCGGCCTCCGACTCCAGGCCCACCGAGACCCAGGTCCCCGCGTCGGTGGTGCCCAGGTTCAGGCTTTGGGCCCGGTTGGCCCACACCGGCGCCGCCGGAAGGAGGAGCAGGAGAAGTGTTACGGCACTGAGGGCATATCTGCGCCCGCAGGGTTTCTGCGCCCGAAGGGAAAATCTGTGACCGAAGGCGAACCCGCGCAAGCCTCTCCCTTCGATGCTTTATCTGGGGGCAAGGTGGTTAAACCCCTTGTCTCCTTCGCGACGTGTTTCAGAAAGTATAACCGGAATCCGGGCCAACCTCTAACGGTCGTCGCTCCCGTGGCGGTAAGACCGGGCCCTCTGCGCCGCCCGCTCGTCCTCGCGACGGCGGAGCTCCTGCCGCTTGTCGTATTGACGTTTGCCGCGCCCGAGGCCGATTCTGAGCTTGACCAGCTTCCCCCGGAGGTACAGCTCCAGGGGGATGATGGACATCCCCCGCCGCTCCACGCCGACGGCGAGCACCCGAATCTCGCGTTCGTGGAGGAGCAGCCGCCGCGAGCGGGTCTCGTCGGGCTGGAAGGCCCCCGCCGGCTTGTATCGGGCCACGTGCATCCCCACCACCCAGGCCCCGCCCTCGGAAATCCGGACGTAGGCCTCGGCGATGGACGCACGCCCCGCGCGGATGCTCTTCACCTCGGAGCCCTCGAGGACGATTCCCGCCTCGAAGTCCTCCTCGATGGAGTAGTCGTGCCGCGCCCGCCGGTTCCGGGCCAGAATTTTTACGTCGTCTTCCACGGCGCTTTCGTTTAGAACGGGCCTGCGTTCCGACCCCATTTTACTACACCTCCGCCTTCACACGCCCGCCGTTCGTGGTATCATTAACTGAGAGTCGTTGCCGCACTTATTCTATTCTTTAATAGTTCTTCGCAAAGGGGGTTGATCGTGTTTGTAGATACCTGGCCACGAGATCAGTACACCGGTCCAGGAGGCGGTTTGTATACAGGACCGGGAGGTGGCTTGTATACAGGACCAGGGGGCGGAGCTTACACCGGCCCAGGCGGTGGCATGTATACCGGTCCTGGTGGCGGCATGTATACCGGTCCCGGCGGAGGCTTCTACACCGGTCCGGGTGGCGGCCTGTACACGGGGTCAGGCGGCGGTCTTTACACGGGTCCCGGCGGAGGTTTGTACACTGGCCCAGGCGGCGGTCTCTACACTGGCCCAGGTGGCGGCATGTACACGGGAGCCTGCCAAAAACCGTATCGAAGTAACATCCCTCCATGGCATGTGCTCATCAAGTATCTTGACACCATCGGAATGCAGGGGGTGGCCCGATTCATTCGAGCCTGCCTAGGCATCCACTAGTCACTTGACTACACGTTTCGGCAAATGGAATCCCCCGTCTCCACCGATACACAGCCAGCTACCAGTGAAGTCATTTACTGATGCGAAGACTAAACAGTAGGATATGTCACTAATCGCGATAAACGGTTCACCGGAGGTTTCGTGAGCATCGAATACGTGGTGGCGCGCCCCTGCGCGGTCAAGGATTCCGTCGGCGGCGATGAAGCCTTCCTCCGCGCCTGCACCTGGCGCCTCATGGCCCGGACCGCCAAACGGGAGGCCCGGAAAAAGAACCTCCGCTTCGAGGAGGTGAAACTCACCCACCGCATCGTCACCCTGGACGGGGTGGACGAGGTGGTGGAGCCGCTGTCGAACCTCATCGAGGAGGCGGCCCGGTTCGAGGAGAAAACCGGCCCCTGCGCCGACTGCCCGGCCTGCGTCCTGGACGACACGGTGGGGTGCTTCGGCACTATAGGCTACCCCGTCACCGCCGAGGCCGAGCAGTGGCTCTACGACAGGATTACCGGCGAAGTGGAGCCCTCGGTCGCCCGGGGCTGGCGGGACTTTTGGAAGAACGGCCGGGCGGACCCGTCGCAAATCGCGCTCCTGCGCAGCAAGGGCGACGACTTCCTCGAGGGGACGAGCGCCTGGGGCCTCACCGCGGCCTCCGGCGGTCGCCCCCTCACCCTCAACGCCAACGAGATCCTCGCCGCCCTCTTCGCCGCCGGGAGCCTCGCTCCCGCCGACGGCCTGATGCTCCTGGGACTCCTGGGGGCCCTGGACCCCGACGTGGACCCCGAGGACGAGGAACGGCCCGTGATCGGCGTGTCCGAGACGGACAACGGGGAAACCGAGGAGAAGCTGGCCTTCGACATCTACCCCGAGCCCTACGACGACCCGAGCACCTGCGACCTGAAGGCGTACCTCTTCGCGCTTTTCTTCTCTGCCGCCCTGGGGGTGGAGCTGCACGTGAGCCTGTAGAGCGGATTTGCTCCTGGGTTGCCTGAACGCCGGTAGAGTACGAGGAGTTGAGATGATAAGAATGAGCGTAATTCCGACTCTGACGCTACTCCTCCTCCTGCCGACCCTGCTTCCGCCCGCTACGGCGCAGGACGCGGAGGTAACCAGCGAGACCGTCGGGCGTGTGGTGTACGTTCACGGGGTTTTAGAAACTTCCGAGGGCCTTCCGGTAACCGGGGCGACCGTCGAATTCGTCGGCACGGAGAAATTTTTCGAGACCGATGTGAATGGCTCATTCGGCCGTGCCTCTCTGTATAAGGGCTCAGCGACCATCCGCTGCACCATCGGCGAAGACACCGTCGAACTCGAAACCCCTCCCCTCATCCCGACAACCGACGAGCACGTAATCCGCTTCCACCTCGGGCGCGACTACGCACTCCATCTTTACACCATCGGAGAGGATCCCTCCGCTGTAGGCAAGCCCAACGTCTACCTCTACCCCGAAGCCGAGGCCGACGTCAACGTCTGGCTCTCCTTCGTCGGCGGGGGCCGCATGACCGCCTCGGAGCCCGAATACATCGAGGGTTGGGACGTCACCGTCACCCCCGAGGGGAAAATAACGGCCTACGAGCCCGTCTACTTCCTGGACCCGGAAACGGGGGAACACTGGCCCGTCCCGGCGCGGGGAGAGCCCGCGGGCTCCTACGACTACCTCTTCTACGAGGGGGAGGTCGCGGGGCCGGGGCAGCTCGACTACGGCTGGGTGGTGGGCCGGGAGGACGTGGAGAAATTCTTCCGGGAAAAGCTCGCGGCCTACGGCTTCGCCGGGAGGGAGATAGAGGATTTCGTGGATTACTGGGCGCCCCGGCTCACCGACTACCCACTCTTCGCCGTCTACCCCCAGGCGGGCGGGGAGTACGAGAAGCTCGTCTCCATGTCCGTCTTCCCCGCGCCGGACTCCGTCCTGCGGGTGGTGTTCACCGTCCGGGGGCTGTGGGAAAACGCGGAATTGACTCTGACAGAACCGGCGATTGCGCCCTTCGAACGCGGGGGCTTTACCGTCGTGGAATGGGGCGTCATCCTGAAGGAGAGCGACGCCCGGTTTTACCTGCACTAATCAACCAATGGAGGGGAGATGCAAACCGTAAAAACCCCGTGTGCCGTATTTATCCTCCTGGCGCTCACCGCGACCGTCCTGGCCCAGGAGGAGGAGGATTACGAGTTCAGCGACCCCCTGTCCAGGATGACCGTGATCGTGGACACCCTGCGCATCCGTGACCTGCCGGCCACCGAGGGCTCGGAGGTCGTCGGGATGCTCCACCTGGGCGACACGGTGCCGTACGCGGAGATGAATGACGACTGGGCCCGGATCAAGGCCCCCGACGGCACCGTGGGTTGGGCCTGCATCGTCCTGGGTGGGGAGACCTTCATGGTCCAGGACATCTACATCTTCTTCACCGGGACCCTGACCGACGCCGCGGGCGACCCGGTGGCAGGCGCGGTGATCGAGCTGGTGGGTACCGGCACGAACTACGTAACGGACGAGGAGGGCCGGTTCGACGATTACGAGGTCCCGAGGGGGACCTGGGGCCTGCGGGTGACCGTGGGCGAACGTTCCGCGCTGCTGGAAAACACCATCACCCTCGAGGACGAGTATTACGAAAAAACCCTCACCGTTAATCTGGACACCGAGTACCGGCTGACCATCACCCTCGAGGAGGCTGAAGGCATCGCCAAGCCCAACATCTACATCTACCCAATCGAGGAGACCGAGGTGCGGGTGAGGCTCGGCTTTCCGGCGGGCGGCGGTATAACCGTCTCCGACCCGCCCTACGGCGAAGGCTGGACGGTCACCGTCACCCCCGAGGGAATCATTGACGGCGAACGCACGTTTCTATTCTACGAGGCCCGGAGCGGAGGGAGCGTCCAGCGCGAGGAGGGTTGGGTGGTGCCCCGGGAGGACCTGGAGGCCTTTTTCCGGGAAAATTTAAGAGCCACGGGTTTCTACGAGCCTGAGATCGAGGATTTCGCGGAGTTCTGGGTGCCGCGGCTGGACGACCACCCCTACTTCGCCCTCTACCCCCAGTACGACCCCATCTACGACGGAATGGTCGGCCTCGATGTGGATCCGGACCCCTGGACCGTCATCCGGCTGGCCTACGTCGTCGTCGGGCTGGAGGAGTATTTCGACCTGATGCCGGCGGCGATCCCGGCCTACGAAATCGGCGGCTTCACCGTCCACGAGTGGGGGGTCATCCTCAGCCCCGGTGACATGGACGCCTACCTCTACTAGAAGGGGGAGCGAATGCGAACGACCACCCTGATTTGCCTGGGCATAACCGCGTTTCCGGCCGTCCCAACACTCTGCGCGGCGGCCTCCGATACGGCGACCATGACCGGTATCGTCCAGAACCTCGACGGCGACACCATCCCGGACGCTTCGGTCGAGCTCTTCCAGGCGAGGGAAACGGAGGAGGAGGAACGAAGCATAGAACCGAGACCGGAGGACCGTCCCTGGCTCTTCACGGACGAGCCGCTCTACCGGGCGACGACCGACGAGGAGGGCCGGTACTCGATCGAGGACATCCTGCCTGGCACCTACGACGTCGTCTGCGAGAACGACTACTACGAGCCGACTTACGTCCTGGGCATCGCCGTCACCGCCGGGGAGAAGCTGACCTACGATTTCATCCTGGAGTACATGATGGAAGTGGAGAAGCCCAACCTCTACCTCTATCCCGAGGAGGCCACCGAGGTCACGGTGCGGTTGGGATTCCCCGCGGGCGGTGGTGTCACGATTTCGGAACCGACTTACGGCGACGGCTGGACGGTGGGCGTCGCGCCCGACGGGAAAATCAACGGCGAGTACGGTCACCTGTTCTACGAGGCCCAGGTGCCGCCGGACTGGCAATTCGACCGGGGCTGGGTCGTCCAACAGCGGCAGTTGGAGGAGTTTTTTAACGAAAACCTCGCCGCGGGCGGCTTCAACGAGCGCGAGACCGCCGACTTCATCGAGTACTGGGTCCCCCGCCTGGACGATAAGGCCTTCTACGTCATCTACCCCCAGTACGCGCGGGACATCGAGCCCCTGATAACACTTACCGTCGAGCCGGAGCCGGCCGAAATCCTCCGCCTGTACTACGTCATCTCCGGCGTGGACCACGTGGACCGCTACGTCCCCGAGCCGGATATCCCGAGCTTCCATCGCCACGGCTTCACGGTCTGCGAGTGGGGTGTCGTCCTGATGGACGACGAGGAAATCGTCCATTAGCCGAAGGGAGGGCTCCCATGCGAACCGAGCTACGTCTCCGGCAAATCGCGGCTTTCGTCCTTCTCCCCCTGGTCCTTCTCGCCGGGTGCAAGGAGGAGACCGGTACCCTGATCGGGGTCGTCACCGACGACTACGGCGCGCCGGTCGCCGGAGCGGAGATCGTCCTGGACGGCACGGACTACGAGGCGAAGACGGACTCCGACGGCCGCTACGCCATCCCCGACATCGAGCCGGGCTCTTACACCGTGACCGGCAACGCGCCGGATTACGATTTCGACCTCCTGCACGACGTGGAGATAGGCAAAGGGGAGACCGTGGAGCTCGACCTGGCCGCCTATTCCAAGGACTACCTGGAACCGGTGCGCAAGCCCAACGTCTACCTCTACCCGCCACAGACCACCGACGCGACGGTCCGGCTGAGCTTCCCGAAAGGCGGCGGGGTGACCGTCTCCGAGCCTCTCTACCTGGACGGCTGGAAGGTGGAGGCCACGCCCGAGGGCTTTTTGACCAACTACGAGTATCTGACCCGCGACGTGCCGGACGACCCCGATGCCACCATGTACACCGTGGAGCCCGTCCCTGTGGGCGGTTACCCATACCTCTTCTACGAGGCCGACGTCCCCGTGGAGTGGCAGCACGAATGGGGTTGGCTCATAGAGGGCGCCGACCTGCGCGACTTTTTCACTAAAAACCTCCACGACTACGGCTTCACCGACCGCGAGATCAAAGATTTCCTGGACTATTGGGAGCCGCGGCTCACCGCCGCCCAGTATGCCGTCTTCCCCCAACTGGCGGCCGACATCGAGCCTCTAATCGGCCTGGACGTGTACCCCGAGCCGGACTCGGTCCTGCGCCTGTACTACTACCTGGTGGCCGACCCGCTCCTGGGCGGCCTCCTGGGCGAGCCGAAGATACCCAAGTTCACCCGCGAAGGCTTTACCGTCGTCGAGTGGGGTGTAATCCTGTAGGATAGAGAGATACCGATGAGAAAAATGCTGGTTCTGCTGGTGCCGGTCCTGTTCACAGCGGCGCTCCCGGCGGAGGATTACGCCACATTGTCGGGTCTGGTCAGCGATGAGAGCGGGATGCCCATCCCATTCGCCACCATCCGAGTCGAAGGCACGGACATACACGCCACATCCGACGAAGACGGGTATTTCTCCCGGAGTGACGTTCCACCCGGGCAGTACAA